>Ga0224528_1000064_pt1 | contig 84269 bp, 74 predicted proteins | sample CBST25metaG_2_FD_179888 | JGI IMG/M metagenome (GOLD analysis project Ga0224528, IMG submission 179888) | Peat soil microbial communities from Stordalen Mire, Sweden - C.B.S.T25 | ecosystem: Environmental > Terrestrial > Soil > Wetlands > Peat | place: Sweden: Norrbotten County, Stordalen Mire...
AAGTGGCACCCAAAGCTCTTGTCGGCTGTAGCGACAATACTTCATTACTGCTCGCTCTTGATCGGGCAGGCATTGCCTCTTTTCACGGTCCCATGGTTGCCAGCGACTTTGCGCGGGGATCTGCGGATGAGAATTCATTTCTGGCGGTACTGAAAGGTTTGCCGTTGGATCTGGAGTTCTCCTCGGGGTCAAGCGTGCAATCGCCGGTATCGGGAGAGGCCAGCGGTCCTATCATCGGGGGCTGTCTTTCGGTAATAGTAACTTCGTTGGGTACGCCATGGGAGATTGACACGGAAGGGAAGATTCTCTTTCTCGAAGACGTCAACGAGAGACCTTTTCGGCTCGATCGCATGTTAATGCACTTGCGATTGGCCGGGAAATTCACAGGAGTTCGGGGTGTTATTTTTGGCGCGATGCTGCGTTGTTCTCCGGCCTCTGACGATGAAGAAAGTCTGCCGCAGATGATTCGTCGCATCCTTGGAGGGCTTGGCATTCCCATTTGTTTTGGGTTTCCCTCTGGACACGTGGATTCCGGGAATGTCACTTTGCCGTTCGGTGTGCCTGCGGTGTTGAAGTGTTCGGAGTCAAATGTTCGTTTGCACGTCGAGCCGTCGACAGTGTTCGAGCCCCAAATATCAAATTCATTAAGGAATGTTTCGCTTTGACAAAGCCTCGTAGTATCCATCTGATCGGAATCTGCGGTACAGCCATGGCCTCGCTGGCAGGGATGTTGAAGGCGCGGGGAATGGATGTTCGGGGATCGGACAGCGCCGCATATCCGCCAATGTCGACGTTCCTAGATTCTCTGGGTATTCCGGTTCTGCAACCTTTCAGCGAAGGTAATCTTACGCCTGCACCGGATGTTGTAGTCGTGGGGAATGCTATCTCGCGCGGCAACCCAGAGCTTGAATATCTACTCGACCAACGCCTTGCGTTCGTGTCCATGCCCCAGGTATTGCACGAGGAATTCATCCAAGGACACAACTCCCTGGTGATTGCCGGAACACACGGCAAGACAACGACAACAAGCATGACAGCCTGGATATTCGAGCACGCGGGACGGAACCCATCGTTTCTCATCGGTGGCATTGCGGAAAACTTTGGTTCCAGCTTCGCCGTTACCGAGGGCAAAGAATTCATCATTGAGGGCGATGAGTACGATACGGCCTTCTTCGATAAGGGACCAAAGTTCCTGCACTATTTTCCGGACTCTGTAATACTCACGTCCGTGGAATTCGATCACGCAGATATCTACCGCGACCTTGAGGCTGTAAAGTTCGCTTTCAAGCGCTTGGTCAACCTCGTCCCGCGCCGTGGACGGATCATCGCTTGGGATGGCAGTCCTAACGTCACAGAATGTGTGGAGAAGGCTTTCTGTGCGGTTGAGCGCTACGGATTCCGTCAAGATTCATTTTGGCGAATAGAAAATGTGCGGTACGCGTCTACGAGTACAAGTTGGACGGTGAAGCGCGACGGTAAGTTTTTTGCAGACTTCGAGTTCTCCCTTGCCGGAGAGTACAACGTCCTGAACGCAACTGCTGCGGCAGCACTCGCATACAGCTACGGAATTTCGGCTGAAACCATAGCAGAAGCACTGCGGGGCTTCTTGTCCGTGAAGCGACGACTGGAAGTGCGCGCTGAGATCGACGGGATCACGATCATCGACGATTTTGCGCATCATCCTACAGCCATTGCAGCCACTCTCCGAGCTTTGAGGAAGCGATATGCCGGTCATCGACTGTGGGCTATTCTGGAACCCCGCTCCAATACACTTCGTCGCAATGTCTTTCAGGCGGAACTCTTGGAGAGCCTTGCATTGGCGGATCAAGTAGTGGTGGCTAGCGTTTTTGCCAAGACCACCGACGCTCTTAAACCCGAGGAGCGGTTGGACGTTGCAAACGTGGTCGCAGAACTAAACTTGCGAGGCACAGCATCGCAGCAACTTCCAGATGTTGGAGCCATTGTCGACTACGTCGTTCCTAAACTCGAATCTGGTGATGTGGTTGCGATCCTATCAAATGGCGGATTCAGCGGGATTTATGAGAAACTTCCCGCAGCGCTTCAACTCCGCTCAAGGTGATTATGCGTAAATTGACTCCACGATTTCTGATGGCGTGTTTCGTTCTCGTGTGCGGCACGCTGAGTGCGCAGGAGTCCTCTTTCTGGTGTCCTGCAGAAGGGGTCACATACGGCGTATCGCTCAAACGTGCAGCGGAACACGTTGTGCACGTGGATGCTGTGACACATCAACCGGCGGAGGAGTTCCAACTTCCCGTCTGGAACGCTCTGTACGAGATTCGCGATTTCGCAGCAAATGTGAACCGAGTGAAGGTTTTCGAAGGCGTTCCCGAGTGGCTCTGTGACCGGTGTGAAACGCGCGACGGGCGTGCTGAGAAACGAGACAAGACAACGTGGATGCTATCCACGTCGGGAGATCATCCCTGCGTTACTTTCAGCTACGACATCACAACGAATGATCCGGGGCCGTTCGGCGCAAGTCTCGACGCTCAACACGCATTCTTCAACTGGGCTGAGGTGCTCGCCTACCGTCCTGATCAACGAAATGCGCCAGTTTCGATTCGCTTACTCGATGTCCCTGTTGGCTGGAGCTTGCGGGATGGCGGGGTCTTCGGATCGCGCACTTCAGATGAACTCACAAGAACTTCGGCCATCGCACCCAGTTATGACCGACTGGTCGATGCGCCTGTGCTCTTGGGAAAGCTCTACGAGACCAGCTTTGAGCAAGATGGCGCAAGCTATAACGTCACCCTTGATTCGCCCGACATCGACGCTCAAGCGTTGCAGTACATGCTACGAAAGATCACGGCCGCCGGAGTGGATTGGATGCAGGACCGGCCCTACGCCGAATACTCCTTCCTGTACTTGTTGGCTCATGGCGAGGGAAGTGGAGGCATGGAGCATGCCTATTCCACCGCTATCGATGTTGCTCCAGATCGGTTGAAGCAAGATGTGTTGAGCGCTTCGGCAGTTTCAGCCCACGAGTTTTTTCATTTATGGAACGTGAAGCGCATTCGACCTCAATCGCTTGAGCCAGTCGACTACACACGCGAGCAGTATTCGCGTGCACTCTGGTTCAGCGAAGGCATGACAAGTACGGCTGCGGACATCATTCAGCTTCGTGCCGGGTTGACCGACGAGAAACACTCGCTTGCGCACCTGGCGTCAGTCATATCGGGACTGCAAGTCCGGAGCGCCCGCCTCACACAATCGGTCGAAGAGTCCAGTCTTGATACATGGTTGGATCAGTATCCGAGCTATCATCGTCCAGACCGAAGCATCTCCTACTATCCAAAGGGTGAAATACTTGGATTCCTCATTGATCTGGAAATGCGCCGGCTGACCAATGGTCGTCGGTGTGTGCGTGATCTCTTTCAGTACATGAATCTGCGCTATGCGCAGCAGGGAAGCTATTTCGATGATTCGGAAGGCGTGCGGCTAGCCCTCGAAGTTCTTACCGGAGGTGATTTTCGCGACTTCTTCTCTCGGTATATTTCGGGGACTGAAGAGCTTGCCTACAACCAGTACTTCTCGTACGTGGGCCTCACGCTTAGTCACCGTCAAGGTGAGCAAGCCTACGCCGGATTTGTGACCTCACGCTCTCCAGGAAAGCCCACGACCATCGTGCGTATCGACGAGAGTTCTGCCGCGTCGCGCCTCCACCTACTCACAGGAGACGTGATTCTGGAGGCGAACGGCAAAGCTGTCGCTGGGGATTTTAACCAATTCTTGCAGAAGCTGGACCCGCGGACCAGTTTGCACCTGAAAGTTATCTCTACGTCCAGCGATGTGAGGGAACTAGATGTGCCGCTGACAACTCGGAAAATTGACGAATACCAATTCGACGAGGTGCCCGGAGTCACCTCAGCAACTCGGAGTCGTCGCACCGCGTTTCTGCGCGGGGAAGCGGAGACTCTAGCCCAGTGATTCGTCTTCTCTTTTGCATCTTAGGTTGGACTGTGCTTTCAATTCCTGCAGCTGTGCTAGGTTTTCCTGCCTTGTATCTAACCGGACGGGTCGATCTTCTGTGGAATCTTTCGTTGTGGGCCGCAAGCACCGGATGTCGCTTGGCTGGAATTCGCGTTCACTCCATCGGTCACGAGCAGCTAGAGACCGGGCGCGCATATCTTTTCATGAGTAACCACACTTCGAATCTTGATCCGCCCGTAATTGCGCCTCTGCTGGGACAGCGAATTTCGATCATCACGAAGATGGAACTCTTCAAGATTCCGGTCTTTGGGCGCGCCATGCGCGCCGCCGGTTTCGTCGCGGTCGATCGGGCAGACCGCAAAGCTGCGATTCAAAGCGTGCGCGACGCAGTACGAGTGCTACATTCTGGGTTGGGTATGCTGGTGTTTCCGGAAGGAACACGTTCTACCGATGGCAAACTACTTCCGTTCAAAAAGGGGCCATTCTCTCTAGCGATCGAAGCCGGGGTTCCCGTCGTGCCAATTACCATTGTCGGAAGCCATGAAGCATGGCCCAAGGGAAAGTTCTGCCTCCGTCCAAGAGAGGTTACAGTGATCTTCCACTCGCCCATTGATCCGCATCTGTTTGCGCGCAAACAAGACCTTCTTCCTGCAGTTCGCGCAGCCATCCATAACGGACTGCCAGAAGAATATCGAGATGATGTTAATGTCGAACCAGCCTCTCACTAACGGTCATTCCGCCTCCGACTTCGAAAGCAATCTCAACTGGACATTTTGCGCCGAGGTCATAGTTTTCTGAATACTTCTTTCCGAGCTGATCTTCAAACGAAACGCTAAATTTGCAAGGAGTTCCGATGGGTGCCATGTGCCGGTGCGTCTGTTCATCCCGCAGTTCAGGCAGGCCAAAGATCCCTGTCGGGTACTTGACTTCTAGATTTTCCATGGGATGCCCAGAGTGGTTAGCAATATTGATATACATAATGGGCTTGGCATAATTACATCCCACGGAAGCTAATCCCAAGACTAAAAGACAAACAAGAGCGAGAGAAGCAACAGTTTTCATCCTGATATCTTACTCTGGAAGAACGATCAGACAGCAATTACGAGGTCTTCACTTTCTTTCAATAAGCCTTGCACTAAGCACAACACCATCACGGCCGTCGTGTAACTTGATAGGAAACACAAGCACATTCCACTGCCAATGCTGTGATTCTGCCGGAAGATGTGCCATGCCGCGGTGATTTCGCCGATCAATATACGTTTCCCGCGTATCCGCGACGGTCCGGATAATCTCTCCCCACTCTTCGCGCATTTCTGGGAAATGGTCGAAGATATTCCGACCAGCGTACCACCCTCTGCGTTGATGGCTTAGAGCCGCAAAATAATCGTTCACATATTGCCAATTGCCGTCGCGATCCAAAATTTCAATCACCATGTCGTCGCCCATCGCCAAGACTATTCTTGAGTAGTAAAAATCACGCGAGTCGACAACTACGGGTTTTCCACGACGTTTTGCCTCAAAGCTACGTAGCGCCTGCACTAAGTCATCAACGGAACTGCTTCCCTTGAGAAGATGCATATCCGCAATGCCGCCGAACTTGCGCTCAAGCGTAGCCGACAGGATGATGATCGGAACTTCGGGACGCATTACCCGCAATGTATTCGCTACTTCAGTCCCAAACTTTCCAGCTCCCAAGTGATAGTCCAGCACCGCGATGTCAATTTCCGTCAGCTTCGTTTCCGCTTCCTGAATGGAGGCGGCGCACACGATTTGATAGCCCTTCTGGCGCAGGATCGTAGAACGTATCAGGAGGTTCTCTTCGCGATCATCGAGCAGTAATACAGAAATGGGCTTCTGCTCCTCGAATTTGCCGCCTTCGACTACCTCGAACGGCTTGTTCTCATCCATCCCTGTTCTCCGACCTGCTCATATGGATGCAAAGTGGGCTCTTGATGGCTAAATCTTCTACTCAGCACTTCGATTAAGTTTTCGTATTGCCTTTGCTAGTTCAGGCAGTTTGTTGAAAACGGCGACAGCACGCAGCCAATGCCGGTTCTCAATGGCCGGATACCCGCTTACGGTAGTTCCGGCCGCTACGTCGCCCGGAATGCCCGTCTGCGCCGTGGCGATCGCTCCGTCACCAATACTCAGGTGCCCCGCCACACCAACCTGTCCGGCGAGAATAACGTTGTTTCCTACGTGCGAGGAGCCACCCAATCCCACCTGTGAACACAGCATCGTGTGTTCACCGACTTTGCAACCATGCCCAACTTGGACGAGATTGTCGATTTTCGTGTCCTCGCCGATAACGCTAACCCCAATACTCGCGCGATCTACGCATGAGTTTGCTTGCACTTCTACCCGATTTTCCAGGCGAGTGATGCCAGATTGAACAATTTTGTGCCAGCCTTGAGCGCCATCGCGTGCGAAGCCGAAACCGTCCGCACCGATGATCGCACCGTTTTGCAAAGTCACATCGTCGCCGAGTTCGCAGTACTCGCGAACCTGCGCGTGCGCGTGCGCGAAAAACCTGTTCCCAATCTTCGCTCCACGATAGATCACAACATGCGCCAGCAACACGGCATCATCGCCGATACTTACTCCGGCATCCACCACCACGTAAGGCCCCACGTGCGCACCCGGTCCGATAATTGCGCCCGGATCTATGACTGCGGTCGGGTGAATTCCGGGGTCATACTTTGGTGGCTGATAGAAGAGTTCAAGAACACGTGCAAACGCCAGATAGGGATTTGAATGTCGCAGAACCGCAAGTCCTTCAGACGGAAAGTCGCGCGTGACCAGTATCGCTGCGGCACCAGTTGACTTCGCCAAGGAGGCATACTTTGGGTTGGAAATGAATGTAATCTGTTGCGGGCCAGCATCTTCGATCCCAGCCACTCCCGTGACGTCGGTTTCAGGAGAAGCATTCTCCAGGGATGCACCCACGATCTGGGCGATTTTAAAAAGTTTCATCTTGGGCATAAGCCTACAGTAGCAAGAGCATAGGGCGCTAGGAGAAGCTTGCACAGAATTTCATGTTTAGCTGAGCAAACGAGTCAAATGTGCCAGCTACTCGACGGGAACGTCTGTAAACAAAAGGGTTGCCTGTCGTTCGGAATCAGTTTGCCGCCTTCGTTTTGCTGCAGATCCAATTACTGCCAAAACAGTGAGTTCTGAAAGCGCTGAACGCGGAATAAAGATCCGTTGAACATTACCTCGTGTATCCGGTGGGTTTAGGAAATAGCCTTCCGCTCGGACTTGGGTAAGGTCATTCGGCATCAACCCTTCAAGCATTTCAGCATCACGGAAACGCAAACGAACCCAAAGCCCCTCAACCCGTGGTCGCGTGGTAAAGGTTTTACGATGGAGTGAATTGGCGTCCGCAAAATCTCTAACAAAATAGACGCCCTTTATCTCGTCTATATCGATCATCACGACGTTTCCAGCAGTGTTCAGTAACTCCACTCTGTTACCCACAATGAAGTCAGAGGCTGCAACATAGCCTTGGACGCTGTCCCGACCAATCTTGCGGATGACGACTTTCTTGTGAGTAGATGCCATAATTTCATCACTTGCTGTGTGTTTGAACTACCCCAGCCCGAGGTGTCCCCTGATTGTCGCACCGACAGCAGTGTGAAGCAGAGAAAATCTCTCGGGGGGTAATGAATCGGTAACTGTGTTTAGGAAGCTCGGTATTCTCAAAGCTTCTAGTCTCAGGCTTTCAGAGTAGCCAAATACATCGAGTCTGTGATATCGTCTGAAGTTTGTAGCGGGAACGTTGCATTTCTCTGTAAGTAGCTAGCTGTAAAAGAGTTATTGACAGCTTGTCGCGACATTAGAATTTGTCTGTACTTTCAGCAAGTTCGACTTGTGCAGCGGTAAGTAATTGAATTCGTTGCCTTAAATACCCATGGCCGATTACATTTACACGATGGAGAGCCGTTTATCGCCCGAGCAGATGCGGACGGTAAATACGGTCCAGCAGATTGCCCGATCCCACGGCATGAATGTCTATTTGACCGGTGGCGCGATCCGGGACATTCTTACCGGGTTTCCGATCCGTGACTTGGATTTCACTGTCCAAGGAAATCCACTCGACTTTCAGGGCGATATCCGCGATGCCGGTGGCATTCTGGATATGGTTGACCCGACCTTCTGCGTAATTCATGCAGTCTTTCAGGGTACACGCGCTGAGATCGGCATGGCGCGAGCCGAAGTTTTCGACAAGCCAGGAACTCCGCCGGCCGTTAAGCCAGCCACGATTACCGAAGACCTCCGCCGCCGCGACTTTACGTTCAATGCGATGGCCCTTTCGCTTAACGATGGCTCCCGCGGGCTTTTGTTGGACCCGTTCAACGGGGCGGCAGACATCGAGGCGCGTCTGGTACGTGTATTGCATAGTTATGCGTTTCTCGAAGATCCCTCTCGGCTGATTCGTGCGACTCGCTTTGCTACCCGTTTTGGTTGGGAACTCGAGGAACGTACCCAAGCGCGTTATGATTCCGCCCGCGAAGGTGATTACATTCATTTTCTCGGTAGTCACGGTATTGGGTATGAAATCGAGCAGATTGCCTACGAAGAGGATCCAATCGGCGTCATGCGCGCACTGGAGAGCGAAGGATGGTTAAGAGTTCTCTGCTCTAAGTGGACCGCCGAGAAGGCAGATGTACCCGAATTATCCCAATTGCTCAAAACTCGTACCAGCTTAACGAACCTCAACATCAGCGTTGATGCAGCTCCAGCAGTCATGCATTTCCTCACCGCAAAACTGAGTTCCTCGGAAGTTTCGGCAATCCAGCGACTGATACCCCATCGTGAATTTGTGGCCAACTGGAATCGCTTGGACCATGAGTCCAAGGAGTTGTCGAAGAAGCTTCTCTCCAAAGACGCAGCTCTGAATTCTGGAGCTTGGAAGATCCTGGAGTCCGCAAAACCAGAGGCGCTTCTGTTTCTCGAGGCCACAGGAACCAACAAAACGGCAGACGAAAAGGTAAAGAATTACTTCGGCAAGTGGCGTCAGGTACAAGATCTAATACCAGTTGCAAAGATGGCAGAGCTGAGAATAACGCCGCAACTCCCGGAGTATGCCCAGATCTGCCAAGAGGCATTCTTGTTGCTGCTCGATGGAAAATTGCGTTCTGAGAGCGAGGTAATGAAGTTCCTCGCACCTTTCGAACCTCCTCCTCCGCCACCTCCACCAACCCCGGTTCGCCGTGGTAGAGCAAATGCAAAGAAAGTACCGGCTCAGGCAGCCAAAGCGGCCGCCCAGAGTTCGGTAACAACTCATTCGAGCGAAGTTGCAGTAATCAGTGCTCCGGAACACCCGAAGGCACTAGTTGTCGAGAAGCACTCGCTTGGAAAGAATCATAGCTCCCCTCTCAATCCGTTAAAGAAAGTCAAAACAAAGTTTAAATCGTCGCTGGCCAAGTCCTCAGCCGTGGCGGCAAAGCCGCTTACGAAAGCTAAGGCGCCTGCTCATGTTTCGCCAAAGAAAAAACTGACCGCGACAAAACCCTCAGCAAAAGCAACCGTAAAGCGGGCACCAGCACCATCCAAGAAAGCGGTCAAACCTAAGCTTGCCGCGAGGATTGCGAAGGCCACTAGCAAGAAGGCCATAGCTAAGAAGCCCTCGAAGAAGCTGGCTCCCAAAAAGAGCACTGTCCAAAAGAGTTCTAAACTAAAGAAGAAAAACTCAAAACGCCATTAGATTCGAATGCCGACTCGCACATGAATCAGAAAAGGCCCAGTAATGGGCCTTTTCTGATTCATGTGCGGCTTCTACAGTCTTATTTGGAGCTTTTGTCCTCCGATGACGTTTGTTCACTAGAGTTGGCAGCCTCAGGATCGTTCTTGTGACACTGACATTTAGTGACGATTGCATCGTGAATCCGAGTACGAAGTTCGTCTGGTAGTTCGTAGAGTTTGGAGCCCCGATAGATCTCAATGGTGCTCTTGGTCGTATTGCAAACGACGTAGCAGTTATGGCACCACTGCAAGTGTTCCTCGAGATCCGCCTTGGTGTGCGGATCCATTGTGTTGTCGAGGTAGTCGGTAAGCTCTTTTAGGAAATCCGAGCATTTCACGGTCGGGTATCTCCATCGCGTCGTTTGAAATACTTATTGAGACGCTCGCGCAGTTGCAGCCTTGCACGCAGTAATCTCGATTTCACCGCAGGGACGCTCAACTCCAAGGCCGATGCGGTTTCCTCGGTTGAAAGCCCCTCTACATCACGCAACACAAACACCGTTCGGAAACTTGTTGGCAATCCTTGAATTGTCTTTCCAAGGATGTCCTTCAATTCCGACTGCGTGTACTGTTGCTCCGGGTTCGGTGACCAATCCGCGATTTCTCGCGGGATGGAGTCCTCTTCCGTCTTTACATCTTCATCAATTGAAACCGTGCGCTCAGGTCGTCTTCGCCTTAGGCGCATTAATGCTTCGTTTACCGCAATCCTCACCAACCAGGTGTAAAACTTAGACTGTCCCTGGAACTGCCCTAGGTTTTGATATGCCTTAAGAAACGCGTCCTGAACAACATCCTCAGCATCCTCTCGGTTCTGGGTAATATGTTGCGCAATACGGAAAACGTTTCGATCATAACGTCTGACGAGCGATTCAAAAGCGCCTATGTCTCCGGAGCGTGCCGCTTCGACAAGGATGCTTTCTTCGCTCGGTGGCTCTCCTACTTTGTTTTCGATGGCTTCCATTCGTCCGTCGATTCAGAAATTACGTTACTAAATTACCTGTGGCACATTGTATCGGGTGCGAGCACAGATGACAAAAACTGAATCCGCAAGACTGCTAGGTTATAGATAAGTTTCTGCTAACAGGATGGATGTTGACAGGTTGCGTGGTCCAAACCATAATCCGAGCATCCCCTAAAATGCGCAAGCTACTGATGGCGCGCCGGACAGGACCATGGAAAAGGAAGAGTTGATTCGGGATATCGCCACCAAGGCTTGTTGCGAAGTTCTGCGTGAAAGAACTCAGAGTCTTGCAGAGGATACGGCAAGAAGGATTGGAGTTGCGCTGGCAGCCGAGGTGCAGCAATCGCAACCTGTGCGAACAAAAGAGTTGCGGGACGGGGTCGTATTGATTGCCGGTTCGAAAACGCAGACTGAAACGCTCGAAGCATTATTGGCGGCAGGTTCGGCCGTCACTCCTGCGTGTGGACTGCTAGTGCTCCGGGGAACGCAGGCAAGTGGCTGGAACTGCCAGCAACTAACCAGCGTGGACAACTTCAAACGCGCCACCATGGATTGCAGTCGGGGAGCAGCCGCAACGGTGATCAATTCCGCTGCTGCGATTTCTGTTTCGGTCTCAGAACTGGACCCGGTTTTTGTTGCGCGGTTGGGGTTAGAGAATTCCGCAACGGCTGTGCTAGTGCCAGTGCTTCTGAAAGAACGAGTAGCTGCCCTGCTTCTAGCTTTGTCACACTGGGACGACGATCTCGCCGGTTTGGAGTTACTTGTGCAAGTTGCACAAGTAACTTTGGATCTTCATGCCTACCGGAAAGCTTCTCCTCAGCCCGCAACCGGGGTGCACCAGGCCACGCAGGCTCCAAAAGAACCACACAGGGTGCCACACCCCGAAGCGACGACTTACGACTCTCCCCGTCCCGCAGCACCTCCTGTAACGACAGCGGGCCACGAATCGGATTCAGCATACTCGGTAGCTGCAAGGCGTGCGTTCGTGCCGTCGATTCCCACTGTTCAAATCGCGTCACAACCGTCCGGGGAAAGTGTAACGACCTTGCAAGTTGCTCAGGCAAGTCCGGACGAAGCACATGAAAAGGCACGCCGCTTCGCCAAACTGCTCGTGGAGGAAATCAAACTCTACAATCAGACGAAAGTAGCTGAAGGCCGCGCTCGAGGAGACTTATACGGTCGCCTTCGAGATGACATAGAGAAAAGCAGGGCTGCGTACCAGAAACGCTACGGAGAAAGCGTTAGAGATGTAGATTACTTCACCCAAGAACTGATGAGAATACTCGCAGATAACAACCAAGCAGTGATGGGAGCAGGATTTCCGAGTTAAACTGCAAGTAGTACTCATGCCTACAACGCTACGCAATATTGCTATTATCCTGCTGACGCTTACAGCCTTGGCGACTGCTCATCTAAGTGCGGCCCAGACTAACTCTGCTGCGCACAAAAAGCAGAAAACGAATAGTGCGAAGAAATCATCTGCTCAGAATCGAAAGAAGCCGAGTGGGGTGCGGTCCGGTCGCACGCTACGTACATCCACTGCGAAGAAAAAAGTAGCGCCAGCAAAAGTCCGGCGCATGGCCCGTGCTTTTGTTGCCTCTGCTGACCTCAAAGTGATGGCGCGTCAGTTGGTTGAGAACCGTACGCCTTCAGCCTACATAGGAGTTGAAGATTATGCTCGGCGTCATTCAGCGGATGATGCGGGCGCGTTGGCTTGGCTGGCTGTGGGCTATTCACGTGTGGCTGATCAGCAGTATCCCCAAGCAATCGCGGCGCTGGAGAGAGCAAAACCGCACGCAGGAGAACTGTATGACTACGTGCACTATCTGGAAGCGATTTCCTACGGCGGCGAGGGCAACAGCGCGAAAGTTGTCGAGCTGCTAAGAGATTTTGAGATCGAGTCGCCCGAGTCGATCTTCCGAAAAGATGTTGTCGATGTTTATGGCAGCGCTTTGAATGCGCAGGGAAGAACGCAGGAAGCTATAACTTACCTCGAAGCACATCGACAACCGGTGAGGGCATCAGTTGAACTGGCGCTCGGCAAGAGCTACTTACGTTCCAACCATCCTGAAAAGGGTATGGAAATACTGAAGCATCTCTATTTCACTATGCCTGCCAGTGCGGAAGCCGTCGAAGCTGCGGCTCAGTTGACAGCGCGTGGATCGTTGCTTGAGGGCAGCTACGGCGATGAAAAAACTAGAGCAGATTTGCTGGCAAAAGCAGGACGCTGGAACGAAGCAGCGAATGCTTACCGTCAGCTTCAGAGTACGGCTTCAGCAACGGAGTTGAGCAACGTTCAAGTAGCGCTAGCGTCAGCTCTGCGACACACGAACGCGAGTGAAGGACGCACGCTTCTAGAGCAGGTACAGGCTTCAGGAGAAGCTAACGCGCAGAGACTCTACTTGCTTGGTGAGATTGCACGCAACGACAACAATGAAAGCGCAGTAATTCAGAATTTGGAATCGATGCGACTGCAAGCCGTGGCCAGTCCATGGTTTGAGCAAGCGTTGCTCTCGGCTGGAAACATGTACTTGTTGCAGAAGAACTACGATCGCGCGATCGATATGTTTCGCGAGATGCAGCAACGTTTCCCGAGTAGCCCTCGTGCGAGTTACGCCCACTGGAAGGCTGCGTGGCTGACCTATAGACAAGGGCGGCGTGAAAACGCGAAGAGGGATTTTGAGAATCAAGTTCTCTGGTACCCGGATCGCTCGGAAGTTCCGGCCGCTCTTTATTGGCGTGCGCGCATTGCGGAGGATGAACATGATTACGCAGTGGCGCGAGCGTGGTACACGAAGCTGGGAGATCGATTCCATAATTACTACTACGGGTATCTAGGGCGCGAAAGACTAGCCGGGTTACCTCCTGCGGCAACGGATGTAGCCTTGACTCAGGACTCTACGCTGGCGCAGATTCCTGAGCTGAAGGCACCTGGACCTGAAGCGATGGAACTGGAAGCTCCTCCAGATCAATTGCGGGCAGAGAAGGCCAGACTGCTCGTAAACGCTGGGCTCAACGAATATGCCATTCGCGAGTTACAGGCGGAGATGGGCGGCCAAGGTGCGCGGTGGGCGACGCTGCAGATTGCACGGATCTATCAGGATAACGGGCAGAATCATCGTGCAATTCAATTTTTGAAAAAGGCGCTACCGGGCTATTACGGAGTTGATCTGCCGGTGCTTCCGAGGGCTTACTGGGAGATATTATTTCCGCGCCCGTACTGGACCGATCTGCAGAGACAGGCCTCTGCAAACTCGCTGGACCCATATCTAGTGGCTTCGCTTATTCGGCAAGAAAGTGAGTTTAATCCGGGTGCGGTGTCTGGTGCGAATGCGTATGGACTGATGCAATTGCTTCCGCAGGTTGGGAAGGGCGAGGCAAAATCCGCGCATATCAAGCACTTTTCCACTGCGTCGCTGATGGTTCCAACAGTGAACATTCAGCTGGGTACACACTACTTCAAGGAAATGGTGACGCAATACAACGGACAGGTGGAGTACGCCTTGGCCGCTTACAATGCGGGGTCAAACCGTGTTGACGATTGGTTACGTAGCGGACACTATCGCGACGTTCCGGAGTTTGTGGAGTCGATTCCGTTTACCGAAACCCGTGAATATGTTCAGGCGATTGTGAGAAATGCGAAGGTGTACCAGAGGCTGTATCCTCACCAGTAGGATTATTGCCAAGAGCAACCTGCGAAGGGTCCGGGTTGACTGGTAGGGTAATAGTTGAGCGGATTGCTGGACGATTGCTCACTGAGTTACTGATCGAGGACTCGGGATTCACTCAGTTGTACATATCAAGCCATAGATAAGAAAAACCACCGCGAGAACCAAGCGACTGCTTAGTTCTCGCGTGGAAATTTAGCGCCGAAAAACAAGTCAACGCAGAGGAGTGTGGCTCCGCAGACGATGGCGCTGTCGGCAAGATTGAAGTCTGGCCACATGTGGTTGCCGATGTAGAAGTGCAGGAAGTCGGTTACGCGTCCGAAAAGGAGTCGATCGTAGAGATTGCCAACGGCTCCGCCGAGAATGAAGGCGAGAGCCAGTCCGCCATAAGTGAATTTTGCGGCGGACCTCCAGAGCAGGTAGCAGACGACGATCATCGCTATCGTCGAGAATCCAACCAGCAAGGGAATGCGGATCTTCGGGGACCAGTCGGCGAACAGGCTGAAGGCTGCGCCTGTATTTTCAACGTGAGTGATGGAGAAGAAATTTGGAATCACCTGTACGTTGCCGAAATTCAACTCGACGTGGTGGGCGATGAAGAGTTTGGTGAGGCGGTCGAGAAAGATCACGACCGCCGAGACCAAAAAGTAAACACTGCGCAGACTTGCACGCGACATTAGGCGTTGGTGCTCCCGGCTGTCTCACCTGCGATGACCGCTAGATTCGCACTGCAACGCTCGCACACGGTTGGGAAGATTGTATCTTCACCGACGTGAGTAGAGTAGTTCCAGCAGCGTTCGCATTTTTCCCCAACGGCCTTTCCGACTTCGAACGCGATAGGAGTTCCGGGCTCGCCTGGTTTCACTTCGACTTGTGATACGACGAAGAAGCCTGCAAGTTTATCGACATAGAGCGAGAGCCGTTTGTAATCATCGTTTGAAGCCGTGATGATCACGCGAGCTTCGAGGTTTGCTTTGATTGTCTTGTCGTTGCGCAGTTCTTCGAGCTGCCGCAGGGCCAATTCGCGAACCGTGAAGAGATAATCCCAATCGGACCGAACCTGTGCGGCTTGCTCACGGTCGCGAATCTCTCCGGTGACATCGTTGGAGTTAGGAAGCAGCGCGAGGTGGACGCTCTCCGGGCGAGAAAGCATTTTCGGCATGAACTGCCACGCTTCATCGGCTGTAAAGCTAAGGATAGGGGCAATGAGGCGGAGCAGGGCCTCGCCGATTCTCCAGAGCGCGGTTTGCGCCGACTTCCGTTCGCGAGAGGTCCGAGGGAAGGTGTAAAGACGATCCTTCAAGATGTCAAAGTACTGCGCGCTTAGATCGACCGCAAAGAATTCGTTAAGGCGCTGGTAGATGCGATGGAATAGCATCTGGTCGTACCAGCCGCGAACCTCGGTGACGAGATCGGCAGTACGCATGAGCATGTACTGATCGATCGGCTCCATTTGCTCGAAGTCCACTGTATCTTCAGCAGGAGAGAAGCCATGGAGGTTCCCGAGGATGTAGCGGAAGGTGTTGCGGATCTTCCGGTAGTTCTCCGAAACACGAACCATCAGGTTTTCACTACTGCGTACGTCTTCGCGGAAATCGACTGAGGCTACCCAGTAGCGGACGATTTCGCCGCCCATGCGCTTTGCAATATCGACCGGATCGACGGTGTTGCCAAGCGACTTGGACATCGCACGGCCGTTCTCGTCAAGAGTCCAGCCGTTTGTCGCCACTGCCTTGTACGGAGACTTGCCGTTGAGACCGATGGAGCAAAGCAGGGAAGAGTGGAACCATCCGCGATATTGATCTCCACCTTCGAGATACATGTCGGCAGGTTTCCATTCGCCGAAGATCTTCGGAAGGACTGAGGCTTGCGAGGAGCCCGACTCAAACCAAACGTCGATGATGTCCATCTCTTTGCGGAAGTCCTTGCAGCCACACTGGGCACACTTGGTTCCGGGAGGGACAATCTCCGCTGCTGGGTGCGCGTACCACGCGTCGGCACCTTCACGAGCGAAGAGTTCTGTCACTGCCTTATTGGTGGCCTTGTCTTCGTGCAGGAGTCCGCAAGCTTCGCAGAAGAATACTGCGATAGGGACGCCCCAGATGCGTTGGCGCGAGATGCACCAGTCGGGACGAGTGGCCACCATGTTTGAGATGCGCTCTTCGCCCCAGGCTGGATCCCAATGGACTCCGGCGATGGCCTTGAGTGCTTCGGTGCGGAGGGTGCCCCCACCGATCTTGCCTTCCATGGAGATGAACCACTGTTCGGTGGCGCGGAAGATCACCGGCTTGTGGCAACGCCAGCAATGGGGATAAGAGTGCTCGATGTCTTCACGCCCAAGCAGGACTCCGCGAGACTTTAGCAGCTCGATGATGGGTTCATTCGCGGCAAATACTTTCTTGCCGTCGTATTCGGGAAGACCGTCGCAGATGTGGCCACCGGCGTCGACGTGCGTTGTGGGGTCGAGGCCGTATTTAACTCCGGTGTAGAAGTCATCTGCGCCATGGGATGGGGCGGTGTGCACGGCTCCGGTGCCTTGATCCATGGTGACGTAATCGGCTAGGACGCCGAGGATCTCTCGGTCAAGGAAGGGGTGGGCGAAGATTACTCGCTCCAGTTGCGCGCCGGGGAATGTGGCTAAGACGGTGGTACCCGATTCTTTTCCTATGCCGAGTTTGGGCAGGACTGTAGGTGCGAGTTCTGCCGCGAGGAGATAGACCTCTCCGGTTGTGTTGTCGGCAATTGCCTGGTACTCAGCACGGGGGTGGAAGGCTACGGCTAATGATGCGGGGAGCGTCCAAGGTGTGGTTGTCCAGATGATGGTGGACACGGAACGGCCAGCCAAGGACGCATCGATGGCTGCGGGATCGCTGTTGAGGGCGTACTTCACGTACACGCTTGGACTGGTGTGGTTGGCGTACTCGACCTCGGCTTCGGCGAGAGCTGTGCGGTCGTGGATGCACCAGTAGACGGGCTTCAATCCCTTGTATACGAGACCTTTTTCGAAAAATGCGTAGAAGTTCTCGATGACCTTGGCCTCGTACTCCTTGGTCATGGTGGAGTAGGGGTGATCAAAGTCTCCGAAGACGCCGATTCTCTGGAACTGATCGCTTTGGATCTTCAGGTATTTCTCTGCGTACTTGCGGCAGGCGCGACGAACCTCGAGCGGGTCCATTTCGAGCTTCTTGCGGCCGAGAGCCTCGTCTACTTTGATTTCGATTGGAAGACCGTGACAATCCCATCCGGGAATGTAGGGCGAATCGAAGCCAGCCATGGTGCGGGACTTCACGATGAAGTCCTTGAGGCATTTGTTCAGGGCGTGGCCGAGGTGCAGCGCTCCATTGGCGTAGGGCGGACCATCGTGCAAGACGTAGGTGGGAGAGCCCAAGCGCGACTTTCGAACCAGGTCGTAAATGCGAATATTCTGCCAGTGCTCGAGCATCTTCGGCTCGTTCTGGGGCAGGTTCGCCTTCATTGGGAAATCAGTCGTGGGCAGATTTACGGTTGCCTTGAGGTCCACTCGGGTCTATGTCTCCGATCAAATAATTCAGCGGCGGGATTGATCCGCATTTACAAAGTACTTGAATTCCTAATTATAAGGCCGATGAGCGATAGGGTGAGAGCGTGAAGGCACGTTGAGGAATACTGACAAAGGAAAAAACGACGCCAGAGTGAGTCTGCGCATCTGAAGTTGGTATGTGGGTACCGAACTTTGCCGCTTGGGATTGCCTGAGAGTTCAGAAAAAGTTGGAACTCCTGCAGAAAACTGCAGAATACAACTTGAAAGGCAAAGTGGGTATCTCAATGAGCATGCGGGACGTGAGGCCCGCGAGGCGCAGACCGAAGCCTTAAAGAGTTCGTGGGGACTCGAGAGGATCTTGGGACTACGTAAATAGAACTGTTGTATATCCAGCCACAAGAGGGCCGGGTCGAGCCATGCCGAGTCAAATGATGAAGACAGATGAGCCAGAGCTAAACCTGCTGATGAAAGAGGATCTTAATCCTCCTCTTTGGCAGTCGCTGTTCACGAGTGTTCGGGACACATTATTCCCGAAGAAACTTCCGCCATTGCAGCTTACATCCCGCCCCGTGAAGGTTGCTGATATCTGGGGCGAGTATGACTACAAGAAGAAGAGTGCCGGTGTTTCACTAGCCGTGCACGCAGTTGGCATAGCTGTGCTGATTGCGCTCTCAATCGCTGGCGCGAAGGTCGTGACGCAAACTCAGGTAATTAGTCTTGTAGCTCCGAGCATCAGCGACTATATGCCGATCTCCTCCAAGAAAAATGACGAGGTTGGCGGCGGTGGTGGCGGCGGTGACCACGACAAGCTGGTTGCTCCGAAGGGCAAGCTGCCGAAGTTCAAGATGGAGCAGATCACCCCTCCGGTGATGGTCATCCGGAACGATCATCCGAAACTGGCGGTGGACCCGTCGGTGGTTGTGCCTCCGCAGGTGAAATTGGCCTCGGCAGCGGCGCTGAACTTCGGTGACCCTAAGTCGGCGTTGCCTTCTGGCCCAGCTTCGAACGGAACTGGAATGGGTGGCGGTATCGGTTCTGGTAGCGGCGGCGGCATTGGCAGTGGCACAGGACCGGGAGTTGGGCCCGGCTTTGGCGGCGGCATCGGTGGTGGGGTGTTCCGAGTTGGCGGAGGCGTGAGCGCGCCGCGTGTGTTGGAGAATCCGAGCCCGGATTATAGCGAAGAAGCTCGCAAGGCGAAGTATCAGGGTACCGTAGTGCTGTGGCTGATTGTGGATTCGAACGGAAGGCCTCGTGATGTTCGAGTGGCACGCAGTTTGGGGATGGGGCTCGACCAGAAGGCAATCGAAGCAGTACGTCTGTGGAAATTTAAGCCAGCGTTGAAAGATGGAACTCCAGTGGCAGTGCAGATCAACGTGGAAGTCAATTTTCACCTTTACTGATCGGGCTTGCAGTGACCTTCATAAGGGTCGTGAATCGAGAGAGGAAACGTTCCTCTCTCTTTTTATTTGTGATGATGTTTTCGCGTGGCGCTTGCATGATATGAAGTAAGTAGAGGGTTTATCGCCAAAGAAGAACTTGGCACGCCACGCATGGTATGGGAATGAACGAAGAAACGTCCAACTGCACAATCTGCAAACAACCGCTCGGCGAGAACGGACTTTGTCAGCATTGTGATGACGATACACATATCTGGACAATTCAAGACTGGCGGCCTTTGCTGACACTGGCAATGGTGATTGCCCTTGGATTCTCGTTCACGAGCCTGGTTGTGAGCAGCTACAACGACAAACAGAAGGAACTGGCCTCGGAGTATTACGCCGCGGGTCTTCGCGCGATGGACGCAAAGCATGCGCCTGAGGCGGTGGACGCCTTCGAGACGGCACTGGTTTATTCTCGCGACAACTTTCAATACCGCCTGAAGCTGACGGACGCGCTGTTAGCTGCAGGAGCTACGAGCGAGGCAGAGGCGCAGTTACATGCTTTCTGGGAGCAGCGTCCGGGAGATGCTCAGGTGAATCTGAAACTGGCTCGACTGGAGGCAAAAGGCGGACATGTGGACGACGCCTTGCGGTACTACATCAACGCCATTGAGGGCGTGTGGCCGGAACGCACGGACCCGATTACACAGCGCATTGCTGCGCGTTTCGAGTCTGCCGAGTATTTGATTCAACTACATAGGCAGGAGCAGGCACAAGGCGCATTACTGGCGCTGCTGGCTGTGTTGCCAGAGTCCTCTCCTGAACAGGTAAGGGCTGGAGATCTCTTTCTGCGCAACGGGGATTCAGGACGGGCGCTGACTGCGTATCAGGCGGTGTTGAAGCGGGACAGAAACAATGCGGAAGCGGTGATGGGTGCAGCGAAGGCAAGTTTTGCGGCAGGGAACTATTTAGCAGCAAAACGCTATTTGGAAGAGTTGAAGCCGGAGACCGTGGAATCGCGGGAGTTGAGGATTCAGTTGGAGCGCATGGAAGCGCTCGACCCATTTGCGCGGAACACCACGGAGAGAATTCGCACGGAGCGGACGATGGCGGCGTTTCGGATCGCGATTTCTCGACTGGCTGCGTGTGGAGTGCCTTTTGCCGAGGCGATGAGTGGAGCAGGGAAAGGCTCCAATGCAAAGGACCCGGAACAGTGGAGCGGGTTTGCGAAGTGGGCCGAACAACTCTCTCCCATGATGAGGGAACGGAAACTTCGCGGACGGGACGACGTAATCGAAAGCACGATGCGATTTGCTTTTCAGGCAGAAACGGCGGCCCAGAAAAACTGTGGACAATTGACGCTGAACGATGATGCTTTGCTGCTGCTGGCTCGCGAACGCATGGGGGCAAACTGATGAAGCCGCGTAGCGCTCCCAGTCGTGAATCGTTGCTGAAGCTGATGGCTACTCCGGTGCGCCGGAAGTACTTTGAGACATTGCGCAGGATGTTGGGGCCGTCAGGGCTGATCTCGATTCGCGAAGAGCAGTTTTTCCTCGTTTTGGCAATTGCTATTGGAATACTCGCAGGGTTTTGCGTGGTTGTGTTTCGCGTGGCTATTGCGGCGGCGAGGCTCTGGTTGCTGGGGAGCTCCATGCATCCTAGTGCGCCACGGGTGGTACTGGTTCCGGCGATAACGGGGTTGGTGATTGCCGTGTTGGCGGTGCGCTTCTTTCCGCGGGTGCGTGGCAGCGGAGTGAATCAGACCAAGGGCGCCCTGTACATTTACGACGGATATATCTCGACCGAAACGGTGGTGGGGAAGTTCGTTCTGAGCGCACTGGCGATTGGAAGTGGACAGTCTCTGGGGCCGGAAGATCCTTCTCTGCAGATTGGGGCGGGATTGGCTTCGGCGCTGGGGAGGTGGCTCAAGCTCTCGAAGGAACGGCTGAGGTTGGTGGCTCCGGTGGGAGCTGCAGCGGGCGTGGCAGCGGCTTTCAATGCTCCTATTACGGCGGTGCTGTTTGTCATTGAAGAAGTAATAGGGCGGTGGAGTGCCGGAATCCTGGGCGCGGTGGTTTTGTCCGCAATCTCTAGCGTGGTGGTTGAGCGCTGGTTCATGGGGGACGAACCGCTGTTTCGCGTTCCTCCTTATCATTTGGATCATCCTGGAGAGCTGGTCGCATACGCCGTGCTCGGCGTGGTAGGCGGCGCGGCATCGCTGCTATTTGTAAAGGTTATTAAGAATCTGCGTCCGAGGCTTCGCCGGTTGCCGCAATGGTCTCAGTATTTGCAGCCGGGAGTGGCTGGATTGCTGATCGGATTCATCGCGATCTGGTATCCGCAGGTAATGGGGGCCGGTTATGAGTGGATGGATTTGGCGATGCACAACCGATTTCCTTGGACTGTGCTGGGGATTATTGCTGGGCTGAAACTGGTGTCGACGGCTTTGAGTTTTGCTACGGGTACTCCGGGAGGGTTGTTCGCTCCTGTGCTGTTTATGGGCGCGATGCTGGGCGGTTCGGTGGCCATGCTGGAGCAGCAGTTGTTTCCCGCGATTGCGGTGCCGGTGGGAGCATATGCGCTGGTGGGAATGGGGGCACTGTTCGCCGGAATACTAAGAGCTCCGATGACTTCGGTGTTCATGATTCTGGAGGTCAGCGGCAACTACTCGATTATTTTGCCGGTGATTATTTGCAACACAATCTCGTATTTGATTTCGCGCGGATTCCAAGAGGTTCCTCTGTTTGATCTGCTTTCACGTCAGGACGGGTTGGATCTTCCTTCGCTGGAAGAAGAACGCGAACAGGCTATTTTGAGGGTGGAGGATGCTATGCGTCCGACGATGGGAAGGGCCCTGCTGGGAGATGAGTCGATTGCGTCGGCACGGAGCATTGCTGCCAGCACTCCGGAAGAGCAATTTCTTGTATCGTTGGGCGAAGGGCGATGGAGCGTGTTGAGTCGGGGTGCGCTGATGGACCCTGCCAATGACGCCAGTGCGCCAGTGCGTGTTCTTATTCGTGTTCGCGTCCCAAGGCTCTATCAGGATCAATCGTTGGACGTTGCGCTGCGCTTTATGAAGGATCGGCCCATGCTGCCGGTGGTGCATCGCGGGAACTTGGATTTGCTGATGGGAGTGGTGAGCGTCGAAGATATTCTTCGTACTTACCGCAAGGCTGGGCTTGCGGAACCGGAGACGGCAGAAGTTTCCTGAGGTACCGTTCCTCTACTTAACTGATCTGCACCCGTCGGCGAAGCGTACATACGCGCTTTCGCCGTCCTGCGTTGGTCTCAGAATCGGCATTTATTCCAGGAAGACCGGCTTTAAGCGCGCGTTCGACTGTTAAGCACTGTGATGTTATTGGGATGAACGTTAAGAGAGTTAATGGTGCGCCCTGAGAGATTCGAACTCCCGGCCTTCTGATTCGTAGTCAGACGCTCTATCCAGCTGAGCTAAGGGCGCACATCGAAGCGTTGCGCTTCAGTCTTGCTTCGGTCATCGTGGCCAACGACCAAGTTCAATATAACACATACCTTTACCTACTCTGCAACTCTGGCCTGTGGATGTTTTCCGTCGTGCAGGTGTGTCGTTCTTACGCGTTCGGGCAAAGTTTTCATGTCGGGCTTGGGTTCAGATCTTCGCAAGTGCTTCATTCTTCAATAATGTGGGTTTGGCACCGGGCGTGCACTTCTACAGGACAAGACGAAGTGGCGCTGAAGGGGCTCTAGCTATCCAAGAGGATGAGCGGAGCCCTTTCTAATTGTGTTCCAGTAAGCAGAACCGTTGTGATGAAAAAAGACAGAGTAGAAGGACTACTTCAGGTCTAGTCCGGAGCGGCGCAGAAGGCTTGCTACCGTTTCGGAGTTCAATCGCGTCGCATCGTACTCGACGGATACGCTACGCAACTGTTCGTTGAACTTTAAGCGCCTAATACCATAGACTTCGCGAATGTTATCGATGCCCCGCATCACTGCTTCATCCGGCGACATCCCATAGTTGTAGCTGATTTCAACGTTGGTCATTTGTGTTCTTCGCCATCCTTGCCGGGTGCAACTGCATTCGGCGTACTTGGGTTTACTATATCAGTCACTGCAGTGCATCGTACCTCGATTCACCGCCCGAGATTACACTCATGCTGAAAGGGATTTCATTCTTGCTCGATCCGAAAGCGAAAGACCCTGTTTGTGGAATGTCGGTTGATCCGGATTCCGCCCGCGGCGGGTCGTATGCGTACAAAGGCACCACATACTATTTCTGCTGCCAAAAGTGTAATGATCGATTCCGGTCCAAGCCTGATAAGTTTCTGTCGCTAGAGCATAAGCCAAGTGGAATGCCGGCTCCCACTTCTTCAGTGGTTCAGCTTGGGAGCATTCGGTCAGCAGCGAGTCCGACACAGGCGGTTGTAACTGCACCAAAAGGATCAGCGCAGGCGGCTACCGCGTATGTCTGTCCGATGTGTCCGGAAGTTCGCTCCAACAAGCCTGCGGCTTGCCCCTCGTGCGGCATGGCTCTGGAACCGGAAACCCTGCAAGCGGCATCTCGAACTGAGTATGTTTGTCCGATGCATCCGGAGGTTACATCAGATCGTCCGGGTGCGTGCACAAAGTGTGGGATGGCTCTTGAGCCGCGCACCGTATCGGTTGCTGATGCGAATCCTGAGTTAATCGATATGACTCGGAGGCTGCGTGTGAGCATTGCGTTTGCTGCGCCGCTGGTGGTGCTTGCGATGCTGCATATGATGTCTCACTCACTCGACGGGAGCAGGGTCGCCTGGTTGCAAATGCTGCTCGCATCTCCGGTTGTGCTGTGGGGAGGCTTCCCGTTTTTTGAACGCGCGATTGCGTCGGTGAAGTTCCGCAGTCCCAACATGTTCACGCTGATTGGACTGGGTGTGGGTGTGAGCTATTTGTACAGCGTGATTGCCACTTTCTGGCCCGCGCTGTTTTCGCACTCGGTGCAGCACGGCCACGGAGGGCCTGCGATTTACTTCGAGTCGGCTGCGGTAATCGTTGTTCTGGTGCTGGCTGGGCAAGTGATGGAGCTTCGTGCTCGGGGACAGACTTCCAGTGCGATCCGCGCGCTGCTGGACCTTTCGCCGAAGTTTGCGCGAGTGGTTGGAATGAACGGACGCGAGAGCGATATCCCGCTTGATAAGGTTGTGGTTGGGCAGACACTGCGCGTTCGTCCTGGCGAAAAGGTTCCGGTGGACGGTGTTGTCCTGGAAGGTCGGACGGCGGTTGACGAATCGCTGATTACTGGCGAATCGCTTCCGGTGGAGAAGAATCCTGGGTCTCGCGTCATCGGTGCGAGTGTCAATGGAAATGGAGCGGTTCTGATTCGCGCCGAACGCGTGGGCAGCGAAACTGTACTTGCGCAGATTGTGCGTCTGGTTGCGGAAGCACAGCGAAGCCGGGCACCGATTCAGCGGCTCGCCGACAAGGTTTCCGCGGTCTTTGTGCCTGCTGTGATCACTGTATCGGCGATCACGTTTATCGCTTGGTTGGCTTTTGGTCCGGCTCCGGCGCTGGAGAATGCACTGGTTAATGCTGTCGCTGTTTTGATTATTGCTTGTCCGTGTGCACTGGGGCTGGCAACGCCGATGGCGATCATGGTGGGGACGGGACGTGGAGCGCGGGCTGGCGTGCTGATCAAGAATGCGGACGCTCTGGAAGCGATGGAACATGTGGACACCGTGGTCATCGACAAGACGGGCACTCTCACAGAGGGGCGTCCGACGCTGGAGTCCGTTGTCTCGCTGAGTAATCATAGCGAGGAGGACTTGGTGCAGTGGGCTTCGAGCATTGAAGCTTTGAGCGAACATCCTCTCGGAACGGCGCTTGTGCAGGCTGCTCAGGTCGCACAATTGCGGCAACATCGCGTGGAACGATTCGAGTCGCGTCCAGGACGCGGCGTGCTGGGTGACGTTGATGCGCGCTACATTGCGGTCGGCAATGCGACGCTCATGCAGGAGATTGGTGCGGAGGTTTCTGGTGAGGCTACGGAACGCGCCGAGGCTATGCGGAGGGATGGCCAAACCGTGCTCTACTTGGCGGCTGACCGAATCTTGATTGGCCTGTTTGGCGTGACCGATCCGGTGAAACCCACGAGTGCAATGGCTCTTGAGGATCTGACTCGCGAAGGGCTTCACGTCATTATGCTGACGGGCGATAGTCATTCAACGGCCGAGGCTGTGGCGCGGAAGCTTGGGATTCGTGATTTCGAGGCCGAGGTACTGCCTGAGCGGAAGTCGGAGACCATCAAGCGACTGGAGAAGCAGGGAAGGGTCGTGGCAATGGCGGGGGATGGGATCAATGACGCTCCGGCGCTTGCCCAGGCCCAAGTCGGGATTGCGATGAGCACCGGGACCGACATCGCTATGCATAGCTCGGGAATAACACTGCTGAGAGGAGATCTGCGCGGAATTCTGCGTGCCCGACGTCTCAGTCAGGCGACAATGCGTAACATTCGCCAGAATCTCTTCTTCGCATTCATCTACAACGCGCTCGGGGTGCCTTTGGCGGCAGGAGTTCTCTATCCGCTAACGGGATGGATGCTGCATCCGGTGTTTGCCGCCGCAGCCATGAGTTTGAGTTCGGTTTCGGTAATTAGCAACGCATTGCGGCTGAGAAACGTGAAGTTGTAGATAGAGTGAATCCGGCTGGGAGGAAGGATTACTCCTTTTCTCCCAGCAATTCGACAGCGCTGATCAACAGGTTCTGACAGATAGAGTGATGGACGTCACGGTTCTTGAACTGCTCTTGACCTTCTGGCGTGCGAAGATCGCAGCCGGTCAATTCACGGCAAAGCAAGTTTCCGTTTCTTTGTTTGAACTCATCAGTAAATTCGTTCACTCGCTTGTATAACGGGCCGCGAGCCTGCGCGGGATTCGTTGCCATTTCTTGACAGCGAATGCCTAAGACCATCAGGGCTCCGGTAACGGCACCGCAGACCTCTCCCGAGCGACCCATGCCACCGCCGAAAGGTCCGGCAAGCGCCAGGCACGTTTGCTCGCTCAATCCTTCATGCGGACCACATGCGGCGAATACGGACTGAGCGCAATTGAACTGCTCAAACAGGGTGACTACATTCTTGGTTTCGGACACTGTCTATCCTCGGTTAGAGCTTCTTGAAATAGTCGATCATCTCGGGTGAGTTCCAGTCCACCGCGCCGATGAATTTGCGCTGGATCTTTCCTTCCTTATCGATCAGGAAGGTTTCCGGGAAAGCAAAGGTTCCGTACAGCGCGCTGGATTTGTGGTCAGGATCGCGAACGGTCAGTACGCCAGGCATTCTTTTGGCAGTGAAGGATTTGTAGGCGTCTTCATCTACGTCCATACTGACGGCGAGGATAGTGACCTTGTCGCCCATTTGCTGCTGGAGTTGCACCAATGCGGGGACTTCCTGAACACAGGGTGGACACCAGGTCGCCCAGAAATTTAGCAGCACAGGTTTTCCGCGTAACTGGCTGAGTTGGACCGTTTTCTGTCCATCGCTGACGGTGAAGTCGGGAGCGGTCGTGCCGATCTTTGCCGGTTCAGAGCTACGGCAGGAGCCAAGCGACAAGACAAGAGCCGCGACGATCAGAGAAGTTGCAATTCGTTTACCGGAGTTCACGTCCCTTATAATAAACCGGAAGCTAACAATTATGGACTCAGCAAGTTCGCCTAATTCACGCCCGAAGGTTTCGGTCATTGTGCCGGCCCGTAACGAAGAGGCCAATCTTGAGCGCTGCTTGCGTTCGTTGGTCGTGCAGAAGGGCGTCTCGTTTGAGATTCTGGTGGTCAATGATGGCTCTGTCGACCGAACCCGCGCGATAGCGGAAAGCTTCACCAGGGTTCGCCAGTGTCCTTATATCGCTCTCAATCAGGAACTTCTCGACGTTCAGGTGCTGGATGCGACTGAGCCTTTGCCGATGGGGTGGACGGGTAAACCGAACGCGTTAGTGGCTGGGGAAGCGGCAGCACAAGGCGAATGGTTGCTGTTCACGGATGCCGATACGGAGCATCTCGAAGGCTCTCTAGCCGCAGCGGTTGCTGAGGCAGAGGAACACGAAGCTGACTTGCTCTCCTATTCGCCGGAACAGTTGCTCACGGGGATTCGACAGCAGTTGCTGATGCCGCTTATCTTTGGGGAACTGGCGCAGAAATACAGCCCTAGGAGAGTCAGTGACCCTACGCTTCCAGATGCGGCTGCGAATGGACAGTACCTGCTCGTCCGCGCAAAGGTTCAGCGCGAGATCGGCGGCTTTGCCTTGGTCGCCACGGAGTTACTAGAAGACGTTGCGCTAGCTCGGCGCTATAAGTCACAAGGGCATAAGATTCGGTTCCGACTTGGTCGCGGACTGGTGCGGACGCGCATGTACAATTCGTGGGAAGATCTTCGGATCGGCTGGACTAAGAATCTGGTGCTGCTGTTTCCCAATGCCAAGGAGTTGGCGCGGAGGCGTATGGGAGAATTCTCGCGTCTTCTGCTTTCGCTGGTGATTGCACCCTTGTGGACGATGTTCTATTTTACTCACGCGGGGCTTGCGGGCGACTGGTTCTGGCCGGTGATCATTGGTTTGTTTTGGTTCTTCACGTTGACCGGCTTCGCGAGTTTTTATGGGCGTGTCGGGCGAGCGCACTTTCCGTTCTGGCCTAGTTTACTGTCTATTTGTGGAGTGCCTTGGTTCGCTTCACTGCTGCGCGAGTCAGCAAAAGCTCACGAAGAGGGAACTGTGACCTGGAGGGGACGCACGTACCATATCAGAGGAGCCGAAAACCGCTCGGCTGCATCCAATTCAAAGTAGCCGTAAGACTGTACTTCTCGGATTGCCAGGAAGCCGCTTGGAATGATCTATCTGACACGTAAAGCCGAGTTCTCTGCTGCGCATTATTACCACAACCCGGACTGGAGTCCGGAAGAGAACCAGCGCGTCTTTGGCAAATGCGCAAATCTTAACGGCCACGGCCACAATTACACACTAGAAGTGACCGTTGCTGGCGAAGTGGATGCAGTGACGGGGTTTGTCATCGACCTGAAGTTGCTGAAGGACATTCTGAACCGAGAGGTTCTTGACGATTTCGATCATCGCCATCTCAATAAGGAAGTTCCGGAGTTTGCCACTCAGATTCCGACAACGGAGAACCTTGCCGTGGCGATTTGGCAGCGGTTGGAGTCCAAGCTTCATCCAGCAAGACTCCATCGGGTACGACTTTATGAGCTTCCTGATCTCTTTGTGGATTACTACGGGGAATAGCGATGAAGGTCTATCTCACACGCCGGTATCTCTTCATGTCCTCGCACCGTTTACATAATCCTTCGTTGACCGATACAGCGAATCGCGAGGTTTATGGGAAATGCAATAATCCACATGGGCATGGTCACAATTATTTTCTGGAAGTAACCGTTAGCGGTTCTCCTGCAGTGGAGACTGGAATGGTTTGTGATCTTGGAGCACTGGACACAGCCGTGAAAAGTGAGATTCTTGAGCGATTTGATCATCAGAATTTGAACGAGCTTCCGGAGTTCGACAGAATTGTTCCAACAACAGAAAACCTTGCAATCCGCGTTCAGGAGATATTGAGCCGAGTTCCTCTGCCTACTCATCTTGAGGGTATACGCGTCGAAGAGACTGCGAATAACTCATTTGAATACGCGGGAGCTCTGGAGCCAAGACACTGAGCGCGGAAGAGAGAGATAATGAAAGCAGTTGCAATCAGCCACCAAATGAGCCAGCCACTACAAAACGAAATCAGCACTTTGCAAAACGCCAGCTTTGAAGAACTCGTCCGCGAGATGATATCGCGCATTGGAGAGGATCCTTCGCGTGAAGGATTGGTCGCCACGCCACACCGGGTTATGAAATCCATGGAATACCTGACCCATGGATACTCCGAAAAGCCCGCAGACGTGCTCAACGGAGCGCTCTTTACAGTCGATTACGACGAGATGGTGATTGTCAAAGACATTGAGATGTTTAGTATGTGTGAACACCACATGCTTCCGTTCTTTGGGAAGGTTCACATTGCCTACATACCTAATGGCAAGGTGATCGGACTGAGCAAGTTGCCTCGGCTGGTGGATATTTTTGCCCGTCGCCTGCAGGTTCAGGAGCGCATGACCACGCAGTTGGCGGAAGCAATTCAGGAGATTATCCAACCGCAAGGGGTCGGGGTTGTGGTGGAAGCTCGCCACCTTTGCATGATGATGCGGGGAGTGGAAAAACAACATTCCGCAGCAATTACCTCGGCAATGCTTGGAGTGTTTCGGCAGCAAGAGACGAGAAACGAATTTCTATCACTGCTGCGCCAGAAATCTACGATAGATATCTAAAGACACAGTTTCTGAAAGACAGTACGGGCGAGTTTTTCTGAACTCGCCCGTATGTTGTAACTGAATGACTATCGCTCCTGAAATTTGGGCTGGTGTGCAGTCTAAACTTCGTCCTCGTCTAGCTCGTCTTCATCGTTTATGTCTTCATCATCTTCATCAATCAGGTTTGGGTCCGACGGTTCTTGAACGTCGTACTCATCGTCCGGTTCAGCGCGGGCGACCACGTTCGGGTGATCGCGGAAGTCTAGGGGTTCAATCATGATGGACACCTCAGGGGAAATGGTTCCATCCATTGGAACCCATCGCCTTCCATAGCGATGCCTAGGCGCGTGATTTAGTTCGAAACTAGGAACCATAGCTATAGCGTGTGGTCCGGGTAGGGAACAGACGAGCAAGCAAAACGCCAGCGACGAAACCTCCCACATGCGCCCAAACAGCTACTTCTCCGGAACCTCTTTCGGTCGCAATCAGGGCTGTGCCGACCCCACTCAGAAACTGCAACACGAACCAGTAACCAAGTACGACCCATGCCGGAAGCCAAATAAAGAAGATGAAGAGGAAGGGGACTAGCATCAGGACCCGCGCCCGGGGATATAAGACGAAATACGCACCCATTACGCCAGCGATTGCGCCACTGGCTCCCACCATTGGGATCATCGAACCGACGTCCGCTAATATCTGGGACAAGGCTGCGGCGATTCCGCAGGTGAGATAGAAGACGAGATAAGCGAAATGCCCCTGGACATCCTCCAAGGCTCGACCGAAAATCCATAAGAACCACATATTGAAGAGCAAATGCATCAACCCGCCGTGGAGGAACATGCTGGTCAATATGGGGACTACAGCGAACTCAGGTGAGATTCCGTACCCATGCAGGTGGGTGTGAGCGTGAGGGGCTGAGGCGTGGAGAATATAGGCCAGTCTTGCTGGAACCAGGCCAAACATTTGTATGAACTGGCTCTGCGAGTCGCGATCCAGAGAGCTTTGAAAGAGAAATACCACCACATTTGCAGCAATCAAGAAATAGTTGACTAGCGGAGTGGACAGTCGTGGCGTATCGTCTTTCAGGGGAATCATGGTTCGTCTGCGGGACCTTGTCTGCGGTATGCCGTGCGAAATCTTGAACTCACATCATACGGCATTTCTCAATGATATCCGGGAACTTCCACAAGCAATGGTTGACCCCACGGCAGCTTTCCTTGACGATAGAGCTGAATGATTAACGCCGTCCTCGTCCTCGATAAACCTGCAGGTTGTTCCTCACACGACATTGTAAATCGCGTCCGCCGAATTACCGGAGAACGCAGCGTCGGCCATCTTGGTACTCTCGACCCGATGGCAACCGGAGTCCTGCCTCTGGTGTTAGGGCGGTATACGCGCCTCGCCCAATTCTTTAAAGATGCCTCCAAGGTCTATGAAGGAGAAATATGTTTTGGGTTTTCGACAGATACATACGACGCCGAAGGAGAACCAGTCGGGCCGGTCTCCGACGCTGAACACCTGACGTTGGGAGAAATTCAGAGACATTTGCCGGCTCTGACTGGTTGCATTTTGCAGCTGCCGCCCGTTTATTCCGCCAAGAAGATCAACGGAGTCGCAGCCTACAAGCTTGCACGTAACGACAAGCCGGTCGAAATGAAAGCCGTTCAGGTTGAGGTGCGCCGTTTTGAGATACTGAGCGTTTGCGGAAATCGTGCGCGCTTTGTAGCTGAGGTGTCTGCTGGAACGTACATCCGGTCGCTGGCCCATGAAGTTGGCCAAGCTTTAGGTTGCGGAGCCCATCTGTCTGCATTGAGGCGGACGCAGGCCGGGGAGTTCTTGATTTCAAAGGCCACGACGGTAGAAGAGCTCGAGAGATTTCAGGCTTCGCAAACGGAGCGCATTACCGTGCCTGCAGACTCAGTGTCCGATAATGGGTATTCTGATAAAGTCGATTTGATAGAGAAAAATGCGTCTCCATTTCTACATCCTCGACAGATTCTTGCAGGATTCCCTTCAGTAACCGCTTCTCCTCAGATCATTACGGCAATTCGGAATGGTCGATCGGTCAATCTTCCTGAGTTCTCAGATGCACCGCTGGTCAAGGTTTTTGCGAATCAAGAACTGCTCGTGGCCATCATGCACCGAATTGCTGGAACTCTGTTCCAGCCTAGCGTTGTGCTGTTTGGCGGAAATGAGTCGCTCCCGTTTTAAAAGCAGCGACTATGCTCGGGGTGACATGAGTTCGTCGAGTTCGCGCCGGAAGCTCTCCAATTCGGCCAAGCGCTCGGGGGTCGCCTCGATTAACTCGCTCTTGGCTTGAAAAAGCGATTTGCCAGCCTGTTCCACTAGGACCCCGAGGACTTCGCCCATGTGCCATCCAGCTTGACCGATCATTCTCAGGCCAGTCTCGGTTGGCTGAACCAAGGCTATACAGCTACCTTTCATCAAACCGAGGGTATTCGGAAAGCGGTCGAAGGTCTCGATTTCGAAGCCAGCGAGGTAGATCGCTTGCAGCTGTTGAGCGGGATCGGGCACAGGCAATTTCTCCATTCAGGCCGCCGGCATTACCATCCTCGGAGCCGCAATATTCCATGATGCCATTTGTTCGATAGTTGCTGCTATCCGAAACAGCGGAATGAAGGCCGTTGCGAGGCGATTTTTGTATGGATATTCTCCGGTCATGAAATCGACGTTCAGACCCTCCTTAAGAGATTCTCTTGTGACATCGAAGATGAGAACCTGCCCAGGAGAGAGCTTTTCCCAACGATCATCGTGGTGGATGGTATAGAAATGCCGGTGGTGTTCATGTTGAAAAGTGACGAGAGCAGCAGCGATGTTTCCATTGTCGTCCTCGTAACTCCATGTATTGCAACCTAGTACGTTGTCTAAGATAATCGACAGCATGAAGTTCTGACGCTGGGTGTCGGCGAATAGGTTTTCACTGGCGCCGGTCCATTCGGCCTTTCGACGGTAGATCCATTCTGCGACAGTCTTCAGTTCCTGATCCCGCTTAATAAGGCGAAGTCCTTCACGAGCTAATCTACGGCTAGCTTTCGCGGCTTTCTTGTGGGCGGCTACGAATTCGTCTGGTGAGATGTCTTGGCATCGAGTTGTGGGGGCGTTACAGAACTCTGTCGGGTTCAGGCATTTCCAGCGCTCTTTTGCGTCCAAGCCTCGGAGGGCGGTCACTTCTAGCGGTAGTCCCATGAGGGATAGGTGCCGCCATGCGAATTCCAGCACTTTTGGATCACCGGCGCTGAGCACATCGCGATAATCAAAGAGGGTTTCGCCGATTAAGCCGAATTCCCTTTCGCGGCGCACGGCAGGAATGATTGCGATCCCTGAGTCGGACTCTGCCACGATCACGTGCGGAGTCTCGCGATTCGAAAACCATACTGCGGCTCTACGATTTAGTTCGTAGTTTTGAAAGAGAGTGCCGCCGCATTGTTTTTCCAGCCACTCCCATCGGGGTTTCAAGCGGTCCAACTCTTCTTCAGTTCGCAGCGTCTCTAGTTTCAGCACGGCTCACCCCGAATCGATTGTGCATCTCTGCTCTATTGGAAGCCTTGAAAAGGGTTTAGGTTCGCTGCGCGCTGACCGATAGTAGAGTTAGTCGCTTAAACTCGGAGGATGCGAGTTTTGATTGCGACATCGAACAAGGGGAAACTGCGAGACTTTGCAGGGGCGGCGGAGGTTCAGGGGATTTCTGTTGCTGGGCTGGATGGGTTTTCTGCGATCCCGGAGGCTGTTGAGGACGGAGCCACTTTCGAAGAAAACGCCCGGAAGAAAGCAGAGCACTACAGCCAGTATGCGGCGGGAGAACTGGTCCTGGCGGATGACTCTGGTCTTTCGGTAGACGCACTGGATGGAGCACCGGGGGTGTATTCGGCGCGGTATGCTGCTGAGGATGACGTCAGCGGAAATAGTAGCGATGTGGCGAACAACGCAAAACTTCTCCACGCGCTCGATCGTTTTGGTGACGAACAGCGGACGGGGCGGTTTGTTTGCGTGATTTCGGCCGCTCGCGATGGGCACGAGGTCGCTCACTTTCGAGGTGAGGCGGAAGGCGTGATTCTGCGGCAGACACGGGGAACGTTGGGGTTTGGCTATGATCCGCTGTTTTACTTCCCTTCTTTGGGCAAGAGCTTTGCAGAACTGGTGCCGGAAGAAAAAGCCCTTGTAAGTCATCGGGGCACGGCCCTGCGCAAGTTTCTGGAATGGGCCAGGCGGGAAGATGGCCAAAAGCGCGATGCATAAAGACGTGCGGAGGCTATTGGCTTGCGAGTCGCTCTTTTTCTAGTTCACGGGCAAACATCTTTTCAGCATTGATGGAGAGAAACTTTCCCCGACTGCGAGCTAGGACCTCTCCTTCTGAACTGCGAAGTTCGGCGATGTTGTAAAGTGCTCGCCCTTTGGTGCGGGTGACGCGGCCCTCCACAACCAGCGGCTTCCCGAGAGGTACGGGACGCAGGTACTCGACCTCCATGCGGCGGGTGAGAGCAACCTTGTTCTTTAGCTTGTTGGCCTTCCCCATTGCCTCGTCGAGGATGGTGGCGATGATGCCGCCGTGCGCGTGGCCGGGTGGTCCGACGAAACTATCGCCAAGAGAAAAGTCACTGACGTAACTTTTGCCTCCAGGACTCAGAGTGAATTGCAGGCGCAATCCATTCGGGTTGGCAGGACCACATCCAAAACAACCGTCACGCTGCCAAGTCAAGGAAGGTACATCGTGGTCGTGGGCGATCTTACGTTTCATGGAATCGTGGCTCCGGAGCGTGATATCTCAATGATTCAGAATAGAAGAGTTTTGATTCGGAATGGGGACTTGAAATTATTATGAAAACGAAATTTATTTTCAGCAGTGGGCCGCATTAAGAGCATCTAGGAAGAAGATGGCAGCCATGCTCTCTCGCTCTTCCAATAAGCCCATTCCTGGCGGCGGCAATCGCGGCCCTATGCCTCCTGATGCTTTCGGCGGAGGCGGCGGCGGGGGCGGACGAGGCGATGGAGACGGGCTACACGACTTCCGACAACAGCTCCAGCGATACAGGCTGGGGCTGCTCTTCACGATCGCGTCCATCGTAATGCTGTTTATGTCGTTCACTACCCTGTTTGTCGCACGAAGAGGAGCAGGAAAGTTCGACCCGATGACGGGAGGGTTTCAAAGCGACTGGGTGCCGGTGTCGCTGCCAATGAAGGTTCTGCTTATCAATACGGCATTACTTTTGGTGAGTAGCGTACTGGTCGAAGTTGCGAGGCGCGCCGCCAGAGTGGAAGCAATACTGGTGCCGATGGGCTCAATTCCGGGCGTTCAGCGAATTCGGCAGACATCGTTGATGTGGGTATGGGCGACTGCACTCGCGGGATTTTCATTCCTATTTGGCCAGTATGTGGCTTGGAAACAATTGAACTTGCGCGGTATTTTCCTGAACAGCGGCCCGGCAAACACATTCTTCTTCCTGTTGACTGGAACACATGCGTTGCATCTGGCGGCCGGTTTGCTGGTCCTGCTCTATGCCTGTCTGGCTGCGGGACCGAGGCGGTCGCTCGAGCGTCGATGCATCACGCTTGACGTGACGGCTTGGTATTGGCATTTCATGGCGATTATGTGGATTTATGTGCTGCTGGTTTTGAAGCTGATGGATTGAGATATCCGGCTGCGCTTGGAGCGCCTGCGCAAATCTATCTATAATAGAGAGATTCGGTAACCGGCGGATTGCGGCTGTAAGGGTGGAGAGCGTGCAATCGGGTCGGCGGGCCGTTCTCACTATGTCCAAGGAAGCTATCGTAGTTCGCGGCGCGCGTGTTCACAACCTGAAGAATATTGACTTTGAGATTCCACTCAACCAGTTGACGGTGGTCACGGGAGTGTCTGGAAGCGGAAAGTCTTCGCTTGCCTTTGACACGATCTATGCCGAAGGGCAGCGACGGTACGTGGAATCTTTGTCGGCGTATGCGCGGCAATTCCTGGAGCGCATCGAAAAGCCGGATGTGGACTTGATCGACGGCATCGCGCCGGCCGTCGCGATTCGGCAGAAGAACCAGACACGCAATCCGCGTTCGACGGTTGCCACGGCTACGGAGATTTTCGACTACCTGCGGTTGCTTTTCGCGAGGATCGGCCGGACCTACTGTCCACAGTGCGGAGAACAGGTTAAGAACGACACGGTTGACGAAGTGGCGCAGCGGATTCTTGGGCTGGAGGACGGCACTCGCGTACAGGTGCTATTCCCGTTGCTGCATGTGGAGGCGGTGGCTCCAGAGCAACCGGAGAAGAAGCCTCGCGGGAGGAAGAAGAAGCCCGTTGAGGTTGATTTAGGAGCGCCTTTCCGGGAACGACTTTTCGAGTTGCGCAAACGCGGATTCAATCGCCTGTTTCAAGGCGGCGAGATATTCGAGTTCTCGACACCGGAATCATTGCTGGAGATAGATTTCAGTAAACCTGTTTTCATCCTGCTGGATCGTATCGTGGTCGATGCGGATTCTCGCTCACGCATTGTGGATGCAATTGAGAGCGGGTATCGGGAATCAGGTGAGGTGGTTTTTGAGACCGCGCCGCGTGAAGGTGAGGCGCTACGGTTGCGGTTCTCGCATCGCTTTGAGTGTAAGCACTGCAATCTGAAATTTGAGCAACCGGAGCCAAGGCTGTTTTCTTTTAACAATCCATATGGAGCGTGTCCTCGATGCCAGGGCTTTGGGAACACTATCGATTTCGATATGGATCTGGTGATCCCGGACAAGTCAAAGACTCTGGCGGAAGGTGCTGTAGAGCCTTGGACAAAACCGAAATATAAACCCCTGGGTACGGAGATGCGTCGTGTTGCCCGCCTTGCTGGGATTCCGCTGGATGTGCCGTGGGCAAATCTTAAGAAGGATCAGCAGAAACTTATCCTCGAAGGCGACGGCAAGTGGTTTGGGGTGCGTGGCTTCTTCGATCAATTGGAGAAGAAGAAATACAAGCTGCATGTACGAGTCTTTCTGAGTCGGTATCGAGGGTATTCGTTATGCGGCGCTTGCGGGGGAGCGAGACTGCGGAGTGCAGCGCGGCAGGTAAAGATTGCGGGGCTGGATATTTGCCAGGTCTGCTGCAAGACGGTTGAGCAGTCCGCCCGGTTCTTCGAGGAACTGACGCTGACGAACGAAGAGGCTAGTATTGCCAGTAAGCTGCTCGAGGAGATTCGAGATCGGCTGCGTTTTCTGAACGAAGTGGGGTTGGAGTATCTGACACTCGATCGCCTCTCCTCAACGCTGAGCGGTGGAGAGGCACAACGCATTCAACTTGCAACGTCGCTTGGATCTCGTCTGGTAGGAACGTTATATGTGCTGGATGAGCCGTCGATTGGATTGCATAGCCGGGATACGGCCAGACTTATTCACATTCTGAAAAGCCTACGCGATCTAGGCAATACGATTCTGGTGGTGGAGCACGACCCGGAAGTGATGGCAACAGCCGACGAGATTCTGGACCTTGGTCCCGGCGCGGGGGAGCATGGGGGAAAACTTGTGGCCCATGGGACCTATGACGAGATTCGTGCCAATCACCTGTCTTTGACTGGGCGGTATCTGAGCGGAGATTTGCAGATCCAGATTCCCCAACAGCGGCGGGTACCGGGCAAGCAATTCCTTCGATTGCGCGATGCTCGTGGACATAATTTGAAGGATGTGGATGTAACGATTCCCTTGGGGATGTTGGTTGCGGTCACCGGGGTTTCCGGCTCGGGAAAGAGCACGCTGGTGCACGACGTTCTCTACCAGAGGCTGGCGGCGATCAAGCGGAAGACCACGGGAGCCGTAAGCGACGGCAGCGTGCGCGAGATTGAAGGCGAGCAGTGGTTGGACGAAGTGCAATTGGTCGATCAGTCGCCGATTGGCCGGACTCCCCGCTCCAATCCGGTGACCTATATCAAGGCGTTTGACCCGATTCGCGAGGTGTTTGCTTCCCTTCCCGAATCGAAGAAGCACGGGTATACGGCCGGACACTTCTCGTTCAACATTCCCGGTGGGCGCTGCGACACTTGCTCTGGCGACGGTACGGTAACGGTGGAAATGCAGTTTCTGGCAGACGTGGAACTGATTTGCGAAGATTGCAAGGGCACACGCTACAAACCCGAGATTCTTGCGGTGCGCTATCACGGAAAGAATATTCACGACGTGTTGAACATGACGGTGAAGGAAGCTCTTGGCTTCTTTACTGGCGTGCCTAAATTGATGGATAAGCTGCGGGTTCTGGAAGAAGTCGGGCTTGGATATTTACGGCTCGGTCAGTCTGCAACTACACTGAGCGGCGGCGAAGCGCAACGTATGAAACTGGCAGCGCACCTGCAACCGTCGACGGCACGCGATAGCCTACGAAAGAATCCTGATGGCACGATGATGAAGCGCAAGTCGCACATGCTCTACATTTTCGACGAGCCGACGACGGGACTGCACTTCGATGATGTGAGCAAACTGCTGGCGGCGTTTAAAAAGCTGATCGATGCGGGAGGATCCATCGTGGTAATCGAGCACAATCTCGATGTGATCAAGGTTGCGGACTGGGTCATTGATCTTGGGCCGGAAGGCGGAGAGCGCGGGGGAGAGATTGTCGTGGTCGGGACTCCCGAAGAAGTTGCGGCAAACGAGCGGTCCTATACCGGGCAATGGCTGCGGAAGGTGTTGCCACTGGAGGCTGGGGTTTCGTGAAAGTGAACGATGGTTGTATGCGGGCAGGGATGGCCATGCTGTTACTGAGCACTTCCCTACTCGCGCAGAAAGCTGCTGCGCCAGCGAAGGAGCCACAAGCTGTTGTTCGCGCAGAAAATGCGATGGATGAGCAGCATTGGACCGACGCTGAAGCCATTCTTCGCAAGGTGGTCGCGGCCAATGCTAAGGATGTACGTGCGTGGTTTGACTTGGGGTACGTGATGCACGCGCAACAGAACTACCCGGAAGCGATCCGAGCTTATCGCGGGGCCGTTGCGGCGCAGCCAGATAGTTTCGAATGCAACTTGAATTTGGGTATGATGCTCGCTCATGAAAACCTTCCGGACGCATCTAAGTACCTGGAAATGGCTACTCATCTAAAACCGACTGCGGAACATCCGCAAGAGTCGCTGGCCAGAGCATGGACGGCGCTGGCGGAATTGCAAGAGGTACGCGATCCGAAAGCTGCACTGGAGTCGTGGTCGCGCGCGGTGACGCTCGCTCCGGAGAATGCGCAGGATCGGCTTGCATTCGGAGAGGCGCTGGAGAAATCGGGAGATTTGGCTGCGGCAGAAAGAGAGTTTCGGAAGGCGAGCGAACTTCAACCGAATTCTACGGATGCACTAGCGGCGCTCTCCAACCTATATATGCGGTCGAAACGCTTTCCTGAAGCAGAAGAAGCGCTTCGCCGAGTGGTGGTTGCGGCTCCTGACAACGAGAGCGGGCATTTGCAACTTGGGCGTGTTTTGAGCGCAGAGAAGAAGGATACGGAGGCAACGGCCGAACTGAAAAAGGCCTTGGTTTTGCGTGGAGACGATTGGGAGGCGCTGAGGGAGCTGGCTTTTGTGGAAGAGCGCAGCAAGCAGTATTCCGCGGCCGAAACTAGCTATCGCGCACTCGTCGCGCACTTCCCTACTGACGCGGAACTGCACAATGGACTCGGGTCGGTGTTGCTTCCGCAGCTTAAGTATGCCGAAGCTCAGAATGAGTTCATCGCGTCGATAAAGCTGAAGCCAGATTGGGGCGAGGCTTACGGGCAACTTGCGTTGGCGGCGTCGGGCAACAAAGATTATGGACTTGCCATCAAGGCTTTGGATGCTCGCAAGAAGTTGCTCCCCGAACTGCCAAGCAGTTACTTTCTGCGGGCGACATGTTATGACCATCTTCGCCAGTTTGCCGAGGCGGTGGAGAACTATAAAGCGTTTCTAGCGGTTTCGAATGGGCAGTTTCCGGACGACGAGTGGAAGGCACGTCATCGCTTGATTGCAATTGAACCCGAGGCGAAGAAGAAGAAATGAGAGCGCTTCCCTGCTTGCTGGCGAGCTTGTTGCTGAGTACCTTCGGAGCGGGCCAGACCGGCTCCTTGGCGGAGCTGCAACAGAAGGCTGACTTGGCGAAGGGCGGGGACTGTACTCACCTCAGCATGCAGGCTGCGCGTCAAACGCTGGAAGAGTCAAACCGGCTTTTTGGTGCGGGCGATGGCAAGGCTGCTCACTCGGACGTGGATCTTGCGGTACACTTCGTTCAGCATTCGGTAGATTGCTCCGTACAGACACGCAAGGGCGAGAAGTCCGCAGAGATCGATCTTCGAAAGCTTATTCGAAGGATGAAGGACATCCTGCAAACACTTGATTCAGAAGATCGTCCACACCTTAAGCAATCTATGGTCGAGTTAGAATCACAGCGGGACAGGCTACTGCAAAGCATGTTCGGAACTTCTGCTCACCACGCAGGAGATAAAACGCCATGAAGCTTTGGGCTGCAATTCTGTTCATAGGTTTTTGTTCTGGCGTGCAAGCGCAAGTACATCATGACCCACTGAATGAGCGCGAAGTGGACCTGATGCGTGATACGGCACAAGACCCCAAGAAGCGTGTGGATCTGATTCTCTCGTTTGCTAGAGAGCGTGTGTTAGCCGTTGACCGCCTGCGCAGTGCAACTAGACCCGGACTCGACGATGCGAGCAAAATATCGGAACTGCTCGGCGATTTAGCCACATTGATTGACGAACTCGACGACAACCTTGTGATGTACAACGGGCACAGTGAAGACCTCCGACGCCCGTTGCGCCATGTGCTTGATTCCGAAGCGGAGTTTCTGCAGAAATTGAGTGCATTGGATGCGAATTCTACGCCGCTCCAGAAGAAGCGCTTTGCTGCTGCGTTGGAAGATGCAACTGATTCATTGAAAAGCAGCAGTGAAAGTGCGCGCTCGATGCTTGCAGATCAGATTGAGAAAAAGGGCGAGGAAAAAGATAAGGGAAAACTTGATCGCCAAGAGGCTCAACAGGCGACGCATGCCTCTGATAGCGGTCGATAGCATCTCGGAAGACGCGAGCGGTTGGGGCGGTACCGGGGGAATGCACGCCGATGTCCGTTGCTTCTGGTAATCTGGAATCACTTTGAAGGATTCGTTGCTGCTATTGGTTCATGAAACGTACCGGGAACTTCGGCCTCGCGCGCCGATCCCGGAATTCGACTTACAGTTCTATCCCTTCGCCAACATTAACAATACAATTCGGCTGGCAGACGGACGAATGAAAGTGCGTCTATCCGACTTGCTTGAAGGCGCTCCGGAGCCGGTGTTAAAGGCTATCGTCCACATTCTGCTGGCCAAGATCTATCGCAAGCCCATTGATGCGGGACACACCTCGCGCTATCGCCGCTATGTTGCAACGCGCGACATGTTGGAAAAAGCGCAACAGGTTAGACGAATCAGGGGACGCAAGCGGTTGGAGTCGGCCCAGGGAACCTATTACGACCTGGACGAGGTCTTTGACACGCTGAACGTTCGATTCTTCTATGGACTTCTTGGACGCCCACAGATGAGTTGGAGTGCGGAGCGGGCTAGACATCTACTGGGGCATTACGATCCGGCTCACAACGCCATCATTATTAGTAAGGTGTTTGATCAAGCGCGGGTGCCCCGGTTGGCGATGGAATACATTGTCTATCACGAGATGCTGCACTTGAAGCATCCGGTCAAGATGCGCGGGAGCCGTCGTTGCGTCCATGGGAAAGAGTTTCGGGACGACGAAAACGCCTTCCCTCAAATTGAAGAGGCAAGGCTATTCTTGAAGACGCTGTAGTAGATGCCTAAGTTCGGTAACGACCTAGATCATCATCGCTCAAGCCTTCCAACCAACGGCGCAAGTCGTCTCCGGTAATGCGGCCCGTGGAACCGGTTGAAATACGCGAGCTCTTCAGGACCTCCTCGTCCACAAAGATTGGGCTATCGGTTCGCATTGCCAAAGCAATTGCGTCCGAAGGGCGGGCGTCGATTACGATGGGGGCGCCGTCACGTGTAGCCCAGATTGCAGCGAAGAACGTGTCATTACGCAATTCCGTAACGACGACCCGCTCGATCTGCGCACCCAGTCCGGCAATCGCGTTCTTCAACAGGTCATGCGTCATTGGGCGGGGAGGACAGACCTTTTCAATCTCCAGTGCGATGGCGTTGGCCTCAAACACTCCGACCCAGATCGGCAACACAGAATCACTGTTTACGTCCTTCAGGACAATGATCGGCATGTTGGTGGTGGGGTCCAACATAAGTCCACGAATTCGCATTTCGACTTCCACGAAGACCTCCCTTTAGCTGCCCTCAGTGCTGCAGACCACTTGGGCATGCTGTGTTTCGTCCGTGTTTGCCAATTCACCTACAAGACTATTTGGATGCGAACGGATGACGCACACCTGCGCGTAGCTTCCAACCGACGGCACGCTTGTGCCCTCGGGAACGGTGAAGTTCAATGTTTTATTCTGCGAGGTGCGGCCTGTGATCTGATTGCGTGCAGACTGATAGCCTTCCACCATGACTTCCAACTCTTGTCCTACATGGCGAGCGTAGCTTGTTCGCTGCCATTCACGTTGTCTGTCGTTTAGGACGGCTAACCGACGCGTCTTCTCATCCTCGGAGATTGCGTTCTCCATGCTAATGGCCGGGGTGTTTGGGCGAGGCGAGTATTTAAAACTGAACACCGCGTCGAATTGGACCTCCTCCAGAAGCGTCATCGTGTCCTCGAATTCGATTTCGGTCTCGCCGGGGAATCCTACAATAATATCTGTGGTCATTGAGATGGACTTGTTCTTGGCTGCACGGATCCAGCTAATCCGCTCCAAGTATTGCTCGCGGGTGTATTCACGTGCCATCGCGGAGAGTACCCGGGTGGAACCACTCTGCACGGGCAGGTGGACATGATCACAAAGAGTTGGCACGGCGTCCATAGCTTCGACGATCTCGCGAGTGAAGTGCCGAGGATGCGAGGTCATAAATCTGACTCGCCTCACTCCGGGCACTTGTCCAACAGCGGCTAGCAACTCCGCGAAAGTGCGTTTTCCGAGCGGATCTAGGTAGGAATTGACGTTCTGACCGAGGAGCTGTATCTCGGTTAGGCCGCTGTCGACGATTCGGCGCGCCTCTTCTAACACCGACTCGGAAGTGCGGCTTCGTTCGCGTCCTCGGGTGTAAGGAACGACACAATAGGCGCAGAATTTGTCGCATCCCTCGATGATGGTGATGTATCCACGATGAGGGTTTGTCCGCGCCGTAAACGCGGTCTCAAAAGTCTCCTCGGTATTGCGGTCGTCCAATCCAGTCGCGCGGGCTCCGTGCTCGATCTGAACTAACATCTCCGGTAGATTGCGATAACTGGCCGACCCTGCTACGAGGGACACGTGTGGCGCCCGTTCGAAGATACGCTCGCCTTCCTGTTGCGCAACGCAACCGATAACCGCGAACTTCTTTCCCTGCTTCTGAAGACGCTTGTACTCGGCAAGCCGGTGGAAGACCTTTTGCTCGGCTTTGTCGCGAATCGAACAGGTGTTGTAAAAAATGAGATCCGCATCCTCCACGGACTGCACCTGGCGGTAGCCTTGGGAAACTAGTGAGCCGGCAACCTTCTCCGAGTCATGAAAGTTCATCTGGCAGCCGAAGGTCTCAATGAAAAATGTCTTTTGTTGCTGAACGCTCACTGCACAAATCCTTGTGGGTGCGATTTCGCGGACCCGCACGAGCCATTTTCGCCGAAGTGAACTCCGGTGTGCGGCGAGTAACCCATCCTCCCGCGCTCGCTCGTTGCGTCATTATCGCAGATTCTTACAGGGCAAATCGGTAGGAAGCATGGCGCCCAGACGGAATAGAGAGTCTTAACTATGGTGGAGTCGACGAACGTAGCCGAACTGTGGATAACCCAAGTTGACGAAACGTTCTCAATTACTTATGATCAAAACCGTCGCACTCAGGTTAACGAGCGACACTGGTGTTGCCCCCTCGTTCAACGGTAGGACACCTGCCTCTGGAGCAGGGTATCGGGGTTCGAATCCCTGGGGGGCAGCCAATTTTTTGTTTTAAACGAGTTAGCAACGTCCAGTAACATCCCTTCCCTTCCTCCAACCTATTGATTTTCCTAGAAAACCTGTCAAAATCGTCCAATGAGCAACCACTGAAGCCAGAAGGCTCTGGGGGTAGATCTGGGGGTATTTTGAGGGCACGTTCTATGCTCCTCGAAAACCTGGGGGTATTTTCCAAAATCTGGGGGTATTTCAGGAGGACGCAATGGCCTTGACCGAGTTGAAGATCCGGAATGCGAAGTCGAAGGATGTGCCCTACCGTCTTGCTGACAGCGGCGGCCTGTACTTGTATGTCACTCCTGCGGGCGGGAAGCTGTGGCGCTGGAAATACAGGTTCGGTGGCAAAGAGAAGCTCATGTCCTTGGGTTCTTATCCGGAGGTGTCCCTGGCTGCCGCCAGAACCGCACATCTGGAACACAGAATCAAGCTGACAGCCGGCACGGACCCGATGGCAGAAAGGAAAGCTCAAAAAACAATCCAGATCCGGCAGGTTGAGAGTTCATTCGAGCACGTAGCCGGAGCCTGGTTCAGAAAGTGGAGGCATGGCAAGTGCCAACGGCATGCCGACTATACCGAACGACGCATGCAGGCCGACATACTCCCGCGCCTCGGTTCGCGGCCAATCGACGAGATCCAACCGCCGGACATTGTTGCAATGGTGCAAGCGATCGAGGAACGTGGCGCAACAGACGTAGCACGCCGGGCGTTACAAACGACCAACCAAATCTTTCGGTACGGGCTGGTGCTCGGCCTCGTCAAGCAAAACCCTGCTGCAGCGTTTCGCGCTGGCGATGTGCTTCCGCAAAAGCCAGTTGAAAACTTTGCTCGGCTCGACAAAGCGGAGGTGCCCGAGGTCCATGGCTACGATAAGACCGCTGTTCACGGTGAATATGTGAAGAACCTCGCCGTCCGAAAGAACATCCCCTTGAAGGCTCTTGACGAGTTGGTGCACCCTGACGCGGATCTTGCCTCCGTCTTCCTCGGTTATCGCAAGCGGTTCGACATGGGGATCGAACTCACCCCATTGCCTGGTCCAATAGCTGCGGATCTCTTCTTTTCCGACAACCTTGCCGCCCTCCGAAGCCTTGGGCCAGCTCACGTCTTCGGTCATCAGTGCCAATGCACCGTCAATGTCCCGCTTGTTGAACGCGAAGTACGCCTGCTCAATCATGGTCTTAGTATCTGCCACTCATCCTCCTATAACTCTTGCCATCCACTCGATTTTCATTATCGAGCCAGTCCACGTCACTCCAGCGTGCTCAAAAAAAGAGAAACCATGGAGCACCCCCAAAAATCCAAATCACGAGTCAGTGGACCGACTGACTCCAAGTGAACGCGCACGACGACTTAGCGGTAGTCCCGGGAAGGTGACACGACTGAGGTACGAATAGCGCTGGAAAATCCTATAGATACAAGACTGCGAAGGTGATCATGCGAACCAACTTGTGCCGTATATTGCTGTCGTTTCTTGTCCTCCTGTCAGCCTCCGCTTTGTTTGCGGGGCAGGAGTCTGCTCCAGACTTGATCCTAGTGAATGGCAAGATCTTCACGAGTGACGCGGCGCACGCGTATGTGCAGGCGTTGGCGATCCGTGGCGAACGGATTGTTGCTGCGGGCGACTCCGACAAGATCAAAGCACTTGTTGGGGCGCAAACCAGACTGATGGATCTTGGCGGGCGCACGGTGATTCCAGGCATCAACGATGCGCACAATCACCTTGCAATCTTGCCAGCAAACAAAGTCGAGTTGGAATTTCAGGGTCCCGATCCTACGTGGGCAGAAGCAAAGCAAGCCTTGGCTGCCGCAATCCTCAAGGCACCGAAGGAGAGTTTTATCTTCGGCGACATTGGCGTCAGCATCTTTCAAGATGTCGAGGTGAATCGCGACTCCCTAGACGAGTTGACGCCCAATCATCCGGTGCTGCTCACCACGTTTACTGGTCATGCGGTGATCGCCAACAGCGCCGCCCTGAGCGCGCTAAAGATTCGACAAAATCAACCTGATCCTTTGGGAGGGAGGCTGGAACGATTTCCCGACGGGAGGCTCAGCGGGGTGCTGCGCGAATACGCAGTACTCAGCGCATATCGTGAGCTAGCGAACATCACCAGGGATGACGACGGAGTGGCGCAACTCCGCAAGACCCTCGCCCAAGCGGCAAAATATGGAATTACCACGATTCAGGATATGTCCGACGCGCTGACTCCGGAGCGCTGCGTTGCTCTGTTGCAGCAGGTTCCCACGGCGATTCGCATCCGCGTGATTCGCATGCCGGGCACATTACTAAATGGGCGCGACATAAATGAAGGCTGGCCGACACCACGTCCCACTAATTCACTCATCAGGGTGTACGGCAGCAAATGGATGCTGGACGGAGTTGGGGTGGAGGGCACGTTTGCACCGCGCAGCAACAAAACGAACTTCGCCGAGGAACTCATGCGTCCGCAGATGACGTTCCCTGAAAAAGATCGGGCAGCCATGCTGCGTGAGTCGCTCGAACACGACGATCAGTTGCTGCTGCATGTTTTCGGCCACCCCGCTCCAGAGGCGATGCTGAAGACTATGCGAGCAAACGGCGGCACGAAGGTGTGGGCGGCGCGGCGCGTTCGCTTTGAGCACGGCGATGGTCTGACGCCAGATTTGATTCCGCAGGTGAAAGAGTTGGGGGTCGTGGTCGTGCAGAATCCCACCCACCTTGCAGCGCGAACGATGATTCCGAGCATTGGTGACAGCCTCGACAAGCTGAAAGCTGAGCCGCTGCGATCACTGTTGGAGGCCGGAATTCCATTGGCTCTCGGCTCCGACGGGCCAATGAATCCCTACCTGAATATCATGTTCGCATCAATTCACCCCAATTGTCCGTCGGAGGCAATCACACGCGAACAAGCGGTCACCGCCTACACTTTGGGATCGGCGTATGCGGAATTTGCGGAGAAGGAAAAGGGCAGCCTGGAACCGGGTAAACTCGCCGATCTCGCGGTGCTCTCGCAAGACATTTTCAGCGTGCCTCTGCAGGAACTGCCTAAGACGGAATCGGTTCTCACATTGGTGGGCGGCAAAGCCGTGTTCGACGCGGGTATTCTGAAGGCAGACGCGCTTAAACAGTGAGCGATTATCTGGTGGAGAAGTACGACGACGCATCTTGATGCAGTTAGTAAAGAGCGCACCGGCACCTTGCAGGCTGTAGCCGATGCGCCGTCTACTCAGGCTTGCGTGTAGTCCATGCCGTCCAGGTCAGCGATCAACCCCGGCCCTGTTGGTTTCCAGTTCAGCTTCTTTTGCGTGATCGCGCTGGAGGATGGCATATCATGCGCAGCGAAGCGGGCAAGCCAGCCGAAGTGTGCCTCGGACTCCTCGGGCTTGATGCTAACGACCGGCACCTTCAACCCTCGGCCCAGCGCTTCGGCGACTGCCTTCATCGTTATGCCCTCCTCGCCGACCGCGTGGTAGATTGCACCCGGCTCCGCTTTCTCAAACGCCAGATGATAGAGCCGCGCTGTGTCGGAGACGTGGGACGCCGGCCAGCGATTGCCGCCATCCCCGATGTAAGCCGATACCCGCTTCTCGCGCGCCGCGGCTGTGACGTAAGGAACCAGGCCTTGCTTGCGGGTGTCGTGAATCTGCGCCAACCGCACCACGGAGGTGTTCACGCCGCGCGCCGTCAACTCCTTCACCGTCGCTTCCGAAGCCGCGCGCGGGTTCCACGAGGCGGTCGGGCCGTCCTCCGTTGATGGCTTGCCGTCCACATTGGCCGCAATCGCGGTACCTGAGGTGATAACAAATGGCCGGTTCGAGCCCAGGAGTACCTCGCCCATCGCCGTGATCGCTTTGCGATCGTCGTCACAGTTCTTCTGAAGTTGCGAAAAGTCATGATTGAAGGCCAGGTGAATGACACCGTCCGACTTGGCCGCTCCTTCGCGCAGGCTCTCGAGGTCCTCGATATTGCCGTGAAGCACCTCCGCCCCTGCCGCTCGCAGCCTCTCCGCGCCTGCCTCCGACCGTGTCAGCCCCAGCACATGATGCCCTGCCTGAATTAACTTCGGAACAAGCGCCGAACCGATGAATCCCGGTGCCCCGGTCACAAAGATACGCATGATGATGCCTCCTTAAATCCCGCGAATATGCGGCCTGATCAGCCAGTGCCGATCAGGGCCGTCAATTACTAGATGACTCCCGATCTACGGACGATCTATACAAGAAGTCCGTATGAGTGGTCTAATCGTCCCACTTCCTCAGAATTCACAGACTCAGAGACCCGCGATTCAGCCCATGCAGCCAGGTCTGGGATCGAGCCAGCATATGGACCCGCTCTCGGAGGTGCTGGCCCTGCTGAAGCCGCAGAGCTTAATCTCCGGCGGCTTCATGGTGCCGGGCGATATGGCTATCTATTTCCCGAAGCACCAGGGTATCAAGTGCTATGCCATGCTTGCCGGTCAGTGCTGGCTGGTTGTCGAAGGTGTGCCTGAGCCGGTGCTGCTCCAAGCCGGAGACTGCTTCATCCTGCCTCGTGGACTTCCATTCCGGCTCGCAACCGATCTCTCGCTCGAACCGGTTCTCTATACCGATGCCTTCGCTCGGCTCGGCATGCGGAGCGAAGCCCTTGAGGTCACTGCAGGCGCGCGATACATGGCCGGAGGTTTTTTCCGATTCACCGGCGGTCACGCCGAGATGCTACTTCACTCGTTGCCGCCCATCGTCCACATCCGCAGCGAGTCAGATAAGGCCGCGATGCGCTGGTCGCTCGAGCGCATGCGCGAGGAGCTCTGCGATCCACAACCGGGCGGTTCGCTGATTGCGCAACAGCTCGCCTACACGATGCTCATCCAGGCGCTGCGCCTGCACTTGGCTGACACCGCCAACGCCGGACCCGGCTGGCTTGCTGCGCTATCTGACAAGCACATGAGCATTGCATCACAAGCATGCATAACGACCCAGGGTATCCGTGGACGCTGCAGTTGCTGGCCGAACGCGTAGGCATCTCGCGCTCGGTCTTCGCCATGCGTTTCCGCGATACTGTCGGCGCCACGCCCATGGAGTACCTCACCCGCTGGCGCATGCTTCTGGCTGCAGACCGCATGAAGGAATCCTCCGACGGCCTCTCCGCCATCGCGCAGTCGCTTGGCTACGAATCTGAGAGCGCCTTCGGTAAGGCCTTCCGCCGCGTCATGGGCTGCTCTCCAAGGCAGTACACTCGGTCGGCCACGACGGACGCCATTCCTGTAAAGCACGGCGCTGAGGACCACAGCAAGAACTTGTTGTAACTGGGTAGCTCACTACGTGCGTTGCGAAGATGGGTCCTCGTGAACGTTGAATCTCTTCTCTCAAAGCTCAGGGTGCGCAGTATTGTGTGATTAGGTGTCACGCGAACAGTTCGACAGCCACTTGCGTCATTCGCTCTCACGCTGGGAGGTCGTGGAAATCCGATCGGCGAGCGCCTCGTCGCTCAGCCCGGACACCTCTACAGCTTGGAGCTTGTATTCGAGAATGACAACGCCAGCAGCCACTAAAGACTTCTTTCTTCTGCCCACGGAAGTCCAACCGTAATGTGTCAAACCTGCACGGCGGATTTCGCAGGTTTCTTGACCTTCTTCGCAACATGTTCGAGATCGTCACACTTTAACAGGGGCGAGCTCGTTCCGACCTGCAGAAACCGGTCGAAATCCTTCTTAAACTCGCGCTTCAGGCACTTAAGCGTCGCTTTACAAACAAACTTCCCAGGGGCCGCTGCGACCGCTTTCTCAGCATCTACTGCCAATGCACCCAGATTGAGATTCCCAAAGCTCTTGTCCTGCCTTGCTATCGTCGTTCTGCCATTTACGTAATTTGCCACCATGTCGTCATGCATTTGGGAGTTACATTTGGCGATTAAGGCCGAGAACTCTTCCGCGGAGACGCCGTCGTTCTTCGATGCTAGATATGGTGGGGTAATAAAGTGAGACTCAATGTCGATTCCGTGTGTGACGAATGGTTCGGCACGTAACTTGATCACGTCAGCCTTCCATACCGCGACTTCTTCATCAGTCATAAAATCCCGATCTCGGTGAACCAAGATCGTGGCAGATGGCTTTACTTTTCTGATCATGTTTATGAGCGGTCTCAAGTGATGGAGGCCAGTAACACCATAATATGACTGAACAACCGTGCGGGTCGGATCGAACCCTGAGGATTCCACTACTGTCTTGAGAAGCGAAGTATCGTCGTCTTCTGTAAGCACAACTGCAGTTGTGGAGTCTTGACTGATGCGCTCTCGAATATCGAGAGCCCCGATTTCCATCAAAATACCGAGTTCGTCATCTTGATTTGCGGGGTCGACACCACCCTCACGAACCCAGAGAACATTCGAGGATGCTCCAATTGCGTCGATCACATGCCGCGAATGCGTTGTTAGGATCACCTGCATATCTCGATCAGCAGTTACCCTCCGAAGTAGGCTACATAGGAGGCGCTGATTGTCTGGGTGCAAGTGCGAATCGGGTTCATCTAGTACCATCAGGGATGGTTGGAACCGATGAATATAGCTGAGTATCTGGGTCGCTTGCAGCACGCCGGTCCCAACAATTTCCAGGGGCACCCAATCAGTTCCATTCGTCGTAACCTTGACCCCGACATATTCGTCGAGACTAGGATTGAATTTGACCTTTATGTCGATCTTCGGGAATATTTCCCTTAATTCAGTAAGAAATCCATCCCATTTCTGATTCTTATCCTCATCCGCATCATCATCTGGCCAAAGCCGCAGTAGGATGTTGCGCAATACAAGATTTGCGTCTCCACGTGCGAGTGCTCGGAATAGCACGCCGTCGGAAATGTAAGCCTCGCGCTTAGATATTCCGGCAAGCCCCGGGGAAAAGACACTAAAGGGCCGATCAAGCTCAGCCAGTTTATGTGCAACGGGCGCGTTAGTCACAACCACGGCAATGTTTCTGTTTTTCCCCTTGAAAAAGGTCAGTGAGCAAGTCTCGCCACTATCAAGCGTGTAGTTAATCTCAGGTGCTTTATTTTTGTCAGTTTTCAGATTTGCGCCGGCTCCGAGCGCATAAACGTCTTCAGAAGGCGAGTAGATAATGTCACTCGGGTTCAGGCTGATAGGTACATCGTTCCCCTTCGGCCATTTACCCTCCGAGGCTAGAATCGACTGCAACAATGCAATTCCGAAATGAAGAGCCTGCACGATGGTGCTCTTTCCAGAATTATTGCCTCCGACGAGCACATTGACATTCTCCACGTCGAATCCAGCATCTGTAACCCTCTTAAATCGACGCACGCGAACGGACTTTAATTTCATGAAGGAAATTTATCATAATTCCAACCATTGACAGAACAGACCTGCAATCCCTCATCGGTTAAACGCAAGTTTATGAAGACGGCTCGTCCCGTCGCCATTCACAAAATTGCATGGAAACGGGTGCCAAGCTTCCCGCAGCCGTTATGATCGTAGATGGAACAAGAGTTGACTGTAAGTGAGGCCGTTCATGCAGCTTTCTGCAAACCGTATTTGGCGACAATTATCGAATGAGATTAGAGTCTCCGCCAGTAAAGTATTTTGGGCGGAGCCAACGAAAGAACCGAAACAGTTCCTCTTTGCCGCCCTCGCGAAAGCAAAAAACGTTCGCGAGATTAGTGTCCGCCGAGCCCCGACTGAGCGCCTCGTTAACTGGACGGCAGCAACGCTGACTCTTCCCGATCAGATTGCGAATAACCTGCTGCAGGACTATCTGCTCAAAGATCATCTTGCGACGATCATTAGCTATCTTGAATTGTTGGCGATTCCCCATTCGGAGGGAATCATTGAGGAAAACTTCGACCTCGCCTCGCTGCCGAAAGAACGCGTCCAGGATGCTACTCGAACCCTCCTCGCATCGTCAGATCGCCAAGCTGCTGAACTTTACCTGAAGTATCTCGTGGTTCAAGGTGGACCTTGGTCGGTGATTGAGGAATTCCTACCGGCCGAGTGAAGCGTTTGAACGCATCTTTTGAAAACCTATGATTGCAATACTCATTGGCGGCACAGGTCTTACGGGTTCATCTCTGGTTCGGCAGCTATTGGTCGCCCCGGCGATCGCGAAGGTGATTTCCATTTCGCGAAGGTCATTGGAGATTTCGAATCCAAAGCTGGCCGAGGTTTTGATCTCCGACCTCGCAGAGTTATCGTCGTTCGAATCGAAGATTCGCGGGGACATCTATTTCTGTTGTCTCGGCACGACAATCAAGGCGGCGGGGAGCGAAGAGAACTTCGAAAGGGTTGATCATGCCGCTATCGTCGCGTTCGCGAAAATCGCGAAAGCTCACGATGCGAAGTCATTTACGCTCATCTCCGCTATGGGCGCGAACGCAAACTCGATGATCTTTTACAACCGGGTCAAGGGTCGGACTGAAAACGATGTGAGAGCTCTTGGGCTGCGCTCTCTGATCATCTTCAGGCCCGCACTCTTGGTCGGCCCCCGTCATGAATTCCGCCTAGCTGAACGCATTATGGCAAGAACGCTGGTTCCGCTATCGTTGATACTTCCAATCCGAACTCAGAAGAAGTTTGTTACAAAAGCCGAGACATTGGCGACACGGATGTCGACCGAAGGAAAAGCCACACCTACGGGAGTACACGTCATACTGGCAAAGGACATCTAGTTTCGAGCTGCCCAAAGTCCCTGATGATTGCAGCCTTGTAGCTTTGCCACGATCATACCGACACTAACAGGCCGTCTGTTCGGTCGGGCACGGCCCTGGCGTCATTCTTGTGCAAAGGGCCGGTTGCTCTGGTCAAACCCGCCCGGTGTCGATCTCCTGGTGGTGAGTCAGTGAGCCGATGTACCTCCCACTGTCAGTTCTCGAAGGCCTCAGCCCAAAGACTGCCGTCCTCGCGAAGCAAGCCAAACTCCACCCACCGGGGAACGCCGGTCTCATCGTCATAGACCGGGCGAGTAAAGCAAAACGTGCCAGCATTCTCGTAGCAGTACCTCTCCCTCTGCCGATAGACCTTCCCTTGTTCTGATATCCCTCGGCTCAGTCCACGCGCTTGCGAAAAGATATTCATGCCGAGCCCGCCTCCTATAGTAACCGAGCACTTCCCAGCCTCGCTTGACTATGCCCCGAACCGGACTGTGCACTATTTTGCATTAGGAGGTAGATTTCTACATGGAAGATGGAAAAATGAGGCACTTACCTGCAGCATCTTGCACTTCGATGTTGTAACGCCCTTATATTACTTCGTGTTAGCGTCCTATGTTACGGCAAGATAAATGCAAGGAGTAGGTTACCACCTCCTCGGCTGAGATTTTGACCAAGAAGGTGTCCGGGGTATGTCCGGAGCAGTTCATTATCAAGGGGATGCCGCGAGTGCCGAGATATCAAGCAAGAGACCACCGTTCCCCAACCCCAATAGACGGCAGAATCGCATCACGCTATGCGATGCAGATTCCCGTTGAGATTATCTTCGATGACGGCGTACGCATGCGAGTACTCACGCGTGACGTGAGCGCAAGTGGAATTTTCATTTTTATTGATAGAGAGCTCGGATTAGAGGACACCCTGCGGTTCCTTATAACGTTTCCGGAAGAGATCACCACCTCGTGCAGGCTATTTGCTTTGTGCGACGGCGCGATTGTCCGGAAGGAACCAGTGGAGGAGTCTGTCGGAGGGAGCTTGATTGGTGTGGCCGTGAAGATACAAAGGTATCAATTTCTGAGCTCAGTAAGCTGAACACGCTCGCGTCAAAGATCGTTTGCTTGCCATAGTGGGCTCTACGGAGGACACCCTTTTCTAAAAGTGAAAATGTTTTCCTATCCCTTGCCCCATTTTGCCCAGTGGGGCTCAGTGGGTTGACGAAGGGACACTGGATTGCGCGGGGCGAAGACTGGGGCAACCAGGCTCGGGGCAAATTGACATACTGCGTACGATCTATCTAGTACACACATAATAAATCACTTACCGTTCGCGATCAATTCCTTTCAGGAACTTCCGTCGACTTACCCCCCCGCGTTTCAGCTTTGGTACTGAATGTGCTTCTTAGGACAGTGCGTGAGCAGGATGAGGACTGCACATTCTATGCACGCGAGAGGCAACGGGGTCCTGATGGGACTCAGAGGGCGAAGCTATGACTAGCTACGAAAGCAACTTACTGGAGACATCGAGCACATTCGGGGCACTGCTTGTGGACGAACCTCGTTGGTATGCGGTGCAGACTCGCGCCCGCCACGAAAAGCGGATTGGCACCGAGCTCGAACAGAAAGGAATCACTGCTTTCGTTCCCACGATGCGAGAGACTCACCGTTGGAGCGACCGGACGAAGGTCGTGGAGGTCTCGGTTTTCTCTTGTTACATCTTCGTGAAGGTCGTGGCGGCGTCTGCCCAACGCTTGGAAGTACTGAAGACAATGGGAGTCTTTCGCTTTGTCAGCGTGAACGGTGCACCGGCACCCATTCCTGACGGGGAGATAGAGGGCGTTCGGCGTGTGCTTGCGAATAATCTTCCGGTATCTGCTTGTGGCTTCGTTCAGATTGGTCAGCGTGTCCGTATCCGCGGAGGCTCGCTGGACGGATTGGAAGGGATCATTGAAAACATTCGCGGGGGTAACAAACTGGTTCTCTCCGTAGAACTGATTCATCAGTCAGTGGCGGTCACAATTGACGGCTATTCAGTGGAACCAGTTGACCCATCCTTCGAGTTGAGGTCTTCAGCTTTTCCTAATACCCAGAACAAAACGGCGACAGCAGTAGGTAGTTAGGATCTTGCTACAGATTAGGAGCATTCGATGAAGCTTGTGGTGATTGGCGCCGGATATGTTGGCCTTACAACCGCAGCCTGTCTTGCAGAGATAGGACATTCCGTTTGTTGTGCCGACAACGACACGGCAAAACTGGATATATTGCGCAACGGTGAAGTTCCCTTTTTTGAGCCATTTTTAGGCGATCTGGTCACGAAGAACATCGCTGCCGGACGTTTGGAATTCTCGATGCCAGAGGCAGCCATGGCAGGCGCTCAGGCGGTTTTCATCTGCGTGGGCACTCCTCCGCTGGACAACGGCGAGGCGGATCTTTCAGCAGTCGCGAATGTGGCTCGCGTCATCGCTCAGTATGCAACAGGCGATTGCCTGGTAGTTGAAAAAAGCACCGTGCCGGTCCAGACTGGCCAGCGACTCAGAAAGGAACTTAATCTCAGTAGTCGTAAAGGTATCCGATTCGAAGTTGCTTCGAATCCTGAATTTCTAAGCGAAGGTTCTGCGATCCGCGACTTCTTTCATCCTGATCGGATCGTAATCGGCGTGGAACAGGACGAACCCGCCGCTCTACTCTTTGATATCTATCGCCCAATTCTCGAACAGAATTTCGACTGCCCTGTTCATCCGGATTGCACTGTCGATAAGAAACCGGCTTGGATTGTAACGGATACGAATTCTGCGGAACTGATCAAGCACGCCTCGAACTCGTTCTTAGCAACGAAGATCTCATTTATCAATATGGTGTCTGATCTGTGTGAGGCAGTTGGAGCAAACGTCAGCACAGTTGCTTTGGCGATGGGTTTGGATTCCCGCATTGGTCCCTCTTTCTTGAATGCAGGAATTGGGTTCGGCGGATTTTGCTTTCCGAAAGATGTGCAAGCGTTCGTGCGTATTGCCGCGAAATCAGGATGCGATTTCTCTCTGCTGCGAGAAGTCGAAAAGGTCAACAAGCGTCGCATTGAGCAGTTCATCGAAAAGCTTCGCCAAGAGCTTTGGGTTGTTCGTGGTCGCAAGATCGCCGTTCTCGGGTTGGCATTCAAGCCCAACACTGACGATGTACGGTTTGCACCTGCGATTGAATTGATCAGAGCACTCCTGCTAGACGGCGCGATAGTTTCGGCCTATGACCCTCAGGCTGCCGAGAAGGCACAGCAGGTGTTGCCGGGTGTTACCTACTGTTCAAGTGTTTATGAAGCTGCCAAGGATGCTGTAGCGATTGTGATTGCAACGGAGTGGAACGAGTTCAGGGATCTGGATTGGGATGAGTTACGAAAGGTTGTTGCTCGCCCTCTAGTAGTGGACGGTAGGAACATGTACGACCCTTCAGAGATCACCGCTCGAGGATTTGAGTACGTGAGCGTGGGGCGTCCAACAGCATTTCCTAAAGATATGTTGCCTGCTTCGCCCCAGAACCTCCACGCCATTCTCAAGTAGTTCTAAAGCTAGGTAGCATCGCGTTGAGCTGGATCCCGTGGTCGCGGAGGAAAGATGCCAATCGCAACAGTACGACACCCGCGTGGAGAGTCCGTCCAATCCATGCGCAAAGAGACTATAGTTGCCAAGACCAAAGAGATTTGGATTGATTTGGACAACTCACCGCACGTGCCTTTTTTTGCTCCTATCATTCAAGAACTGAAGGGCCGCGGATACACAATTCTTTTAACAGCACGTGACGCATTTCAGGTGAAAGAGTTGGTGCGGCTGTATCACTTTGATTGCGGTTGCATCGGTCATCATTATGGGAAGAACCGTTTCTTTAAGCTATTCGGAGTTTTGGTTCGCGCGCTGCAATTGGCACCGACGGTCCTACGAAGCAGACCGCAACTTGCAATTGCGCATGGTTCCAGGGCTCAACTGGTGCTTTCCACGTTACTGCGCATCCCTACCCTGCACATCGGCGATTATGAACATGCAACAGGCTGGGCAATCATCCATCCAAGCTGGGTGATGATTCCGGAGGTTATTCCGGCGGAATCTATTAAAGAGAGACCGGATCGTATTCTTCGGTATCCGGGAATTAAAGAAGATGTGTATGTGCCAACGTTCACACCGGATCCAAGTATTCTGAAAGACCTTGCATTGAGAGACGGCGACCTTGTAGTTACGGTGAGACCTCCAGCCAGCGAAGCGCATTACCACAACCCACTGAGTGACGTCCTGTTTCATGCAACTATCGATTTTCTGGGCAGCGATCCACGCGTGAAGATTGTTCTGTTGCCTCGAAATCAGAGACAAGCCGATTCGATCGAACATACATGGCCGGAGTTATTTGCTGCTGGGCGGATCATAATTCCCTCTCAAGTTGTGGATGGGCTGAACCTGATTTGGTTTTCAGATTTGGTCATCAGCGGGGGCGGCACCATGAACCGCGAGGCTGCTGCTTTGGGAGTTCCGGTCTACAGCATCTTTCGCGGCAAGACAGGCGCGGTTGATCGATACCTTTCTGAGAGTGGGCGACTGGTGATGATCGAACAACCGGGGCAACTCTTTACGAAGGTTCGCCTGGAACCTCGCAAGCGTCCAGTTGCCCCGGGCGGAGACGAGCGTCCAGCGCTGCACGCCATCGTCGACAACATAATCAAAATCCTTGAGCAATCCTAACTGTTAAATCGAAGACCTCGCAGGTAATCAACTTCATGACGTTGCCCGAATTCAAATTAGACAGTGAAGTAGAAGCGACGACGCTAGAGCTTCTGGCGTATTGCCGATCTGAGAATTGGGCTGGGTACGATCCCTATGACGCTTTGAATAGTCCACTCTTTAAAGCTCTTCCGATCCTGAACTCGCGTCTTCCACAGATTGCTCTAACACAGCTGATGAAGAGGAGTCCGATTAATCTTCGCGGACTGGCATTGATACCGAAGAAGCAGAATCCAAAAGCGCTGGCTCTGTTCCTCTCGGCCTTGCTGAAGCTTCGCGCGGCTAGAGTGGGTGAGAGCGAGGAACTGGCGCGGCACATGGTCCAACTCTTGAAACAGTCACGCTCGCCCGGACAGGATTACTGGTGTTGGGGATACAGTTTTCCTTGGCAGGGGCGCTCGATTTTAGTTCCCTCTGACGCACCGAACTTGGTCTGCACAACGTTCGTTGCAGGTGCGCTGCTCGATATGTATGACTATTGTCATGACGAAGAATGTCTGACGATAGCTGTCAGTGCCGCCAGGTATATCTTGGACATTCTCTATTGGACTGAAGGCGAACACTTCGCGGGCTTCAGCTATCCGACTCCAGGAGTGCGGGGCGAATGCCACAATGCCAATCTCCTTGCTGCGGCTCTCTTTTGCAGGGTGCATCGCTACACTGGTGAAAGTATCTTCTTGGAACCTGCGTTACGCGTGGCCCGCCAGGCCATAGCCAAACAGGGCGAGGACGGCTCCTGGTTCTATGGCGAAATGCAGACGCAACGATGGATCGACAACTTTCACACAGGCTTTAATTTGAGCGCGTTTCGGAGTATTGGACTCTACGCCGATACTAACGAATTCGAGACAGCAATACGACAGGGTTTTACGTTTTATCGCAATCACTTTTTTAGGAATGATGGGGCGCCGAAGTACTATCATGACCGCACTTATCCCATCGATGCGCATTGCGTGGCGCAGAGTATTCTCACCCTCATTGAGTTCAAAGATCTTGATCCTAATAACGCGGCACTTGCCCACTCCGTGTTTAGCTGGGCGAAGAAGCACATGTGGGATCGCCAGGGATTCTTCTACTACCGCGTTCTGAGTCTCGGGACCATCCGTACATCTTACATGCGTTGGTCGGAAGCGTGGATGTTGTTAGCGTTATCCACTCTTCTCCACTCCGACAGAATGCAAGCACAGCTACCGGCTGCAAACGGCTCCGGTTTGGTGAATGCATGATAAAGACAGCGAGCTATGTTCTTATCACCCCGGCGCGCAACGAAGCACAGTTCATCGAACTGACGATTCAGTCCGTTATTGCGCAGACGATACTTCCTTTGAAGTGGGTGATCGTTAGTGATGGCTCGACGGACGGTACGGACGACATCGTCAGAAAGTACATGTCGCACAATCCATGGATCGAGCTTGTGCGCATGCCGGAACGGAAGGAAAGGCATTTTGCAGGCAAGGTGCTTGCCTTCAATGCAGGATACGCAAGGGTAGAAGCGCTGCAGTTTGATGCGGTCGGCAGCGTAGATGCCGACGCCTCATTTGATGAGCAATACTTCGAATTCTTGCTGCAGAAGCTTGCCGAGGATTCCGCACTTGGTCTCGTGGGAACGGCCTTTAGGGAAACATCAGGAAAAGGCTACGACTATCGGTACGTCAGCATTGAGCACGTCACGGGGATATGCCAACTATTCAGACGGCAGTGTTTCGAGGGAATTGGTGGATATGTTCCAGCCAAGGGTGGAGCGATAGATCGTATTGCAAATATTGCGGCAAGAATGAACGGATGGAAGACTAGGACGTTCACGGAGAAGATGTACTTCCATCATCGTCGTATGAGCACGGCTGAGCAAGGAATTGTGAAAGCACGCTTCAAAGACGGCGGCAAGGACTACGCGGTTGGAAGTCACCCCGTTTGGGAGCTATGCAGGGCAATGTATCAGACGACGAAACCACCGCTCCTGATAGGAGGCGCGGCCCTGTTTCTAGGGTACGCCTGGTCGTATGTTCTCAACCGTCAACGACCTGTTTCCAAAGAGATGGTGAAGTTTCACAGGCAAGAACAAATGCAGCGACTGAAAGACTTCGTCGCTAACAAATTTACGGCGGGAAAACGGCATACGGAGAGAAGAGACATGAACTTTGCGCAGAGCGCTTTGACGTTTATGCAGGGATTCTTTAAGAGCTATGGCCCGTCGAGCGTCAAGAAGCGCCTTTGGGATAAGGAATTCTCAGGTGGAAAGTGGGACTTCATCGACAACACACTCGGCGACTGCGTCTACCCATATCTTGAGAGATTCGCAAACAATGGAGCAATCCTTGATCTGGGATGTGGGCCGGGGAACACGGCAAACGAACTGGCCTTTGAGGCCTACCGAACCTATGTAGGCGTCGACATATCAGAGGAGGCGCTTCGTAAGGCACAGACAAGATCAGAAAAGAATGGCCGTGCGGGCAAGAACCAGTTCGCGCAAGGGGACTTCCTCAGCTTCGCGCCAACGCAAAAGTTCGACGTGATCCTATTTCGAGAATCCATGTATCACGTGCCGCTCAGCAAGGTGAAGCAGGTACTCGACCGCTTCTCGGAGTACCTCAAGGTCGACGGTGTATTCATAGTCCGAATGAACACGACCGGCGGCAAGCTTGGTAGACCGAAGGCTATCTGCGATGTAATGGAATCAGAATTCGACGTTCAGGAAAAGCAGCAATTCGGAGAAGCAGGCCCAACAGTCCTCGTTTTCCGTCCCCGCAATTCTCGGTCAAAGACAAACAATGCTGTGATGGCCGGTTCCGGTTCGCAATCGTAGCTGCACGGCGATCACCGTCCCTTTGGTTCCCTCAACACGGTCTGAACTCACCACCTATCAGGAGGGTTATAAGTGTCATCGTCATTGCCCGTTTGCCATATGGACCTAAAGACCGAGGAGCGAAACATTGAAATTAGCATCCTCGGTAAATGGGTTACCATTCCGGCCTTGAACGTCAACGGCAAGAACATCATTGTTCGCGGAAAGCGAATCAAGATTGCCAAAGTTGAATCCGAGGAATGGCTGGACAGTGAACTTGAGAATCCTGAACTTTGTTTGCAGAAGTTGAGCGAATACGCGCCCCGTTTTCGAGCAGATATCTTCAGCTTTGGTCAGATGCCCCCGTCGAAGGAAGTGAAGTATCCGTATTACAAGGAATGGGACAGTGTGGCCGTGGCTTCCACTGAGAGTTTTAATCAGTGGTGGGAAGCGTTGCCGCAAGAATCAAGGAAGAACGTGCGGCGTTCGCAGAAACGTGGCGTTGTTGTACAAGTTGAAAAGGTTACCGACAAACTGATTGAGAACATAGTTCTACTCAACAACGATTCTCCTTTGCGTCAAGGAAGGCCGTATGCGCATTACGGTAAATCCTTCGAGCAGGTAAAGAGAGACCAGTCGTCATTTCTCGATCGAAGCGATTACGTGTGCGCATACGTCGGGGATGAACTGATTGGCTTTTTGAAAGTCGTCTACCGGGGAGAAGTCGCCTCTATCTTGCAAGTGCTTCCAAAACAGAGTCAGCAGGACAAGCGCCCGGCGAATGCATTGCTAGCTAAAACTGTTGAGCTATGTGAAGCGCGGGGCGTACGCTACTTAACTTACGGACTGTTTAACTATGGGAACAAACAGGACAATCCCTTGCGCGAGTTTAAAGTTCGTAATGGATTTGAAGAGATGTTGGTTCCTCGCTATTACATACCATTGACCCTGTGGGGTGCATTTTGCCTCAAAACAAAATTGCACAGAGGTCTTTTGGGGATTCTTCCACATTGGGCAATTATTGCTGGCGTTAATATGCGTAAGCGATGGTACAATTTTGTAAAAGAGCCGGTGTAGCTCAATGTTAGAGCGGCCGAATCGTAATCGACAGATGGAGTGTTCAAATCCTTCCGCCGGCTCCAGATTCTTCTACCCAGTAACCTCTTTAATTCCACTCGACATTCAAGAAGCAGTTATCTCACTTCCGAAACGGATCGACACTAGACTATGCCTGGATTAGTTGGTCTCATTACGAAGAAGCCACGTGCTTGGGCTGAACCCCAAATGCTTCGGATGCTCAATGCTCTCTGCCACGAGTACTTTTACGTGAGTGGAACATACGTGGACGAAGCGCTGGGGGTTTATGCAGGCTGGATCGCGATCAAAGGCTCATTTGCAGATGCACAGCCGCTAAAGAATGAGCGCGGAGATGTGGCCTTGTTATTTGCGGGAGAAGAATTCCCCGAACCAGGGATCATCGAGCGGCTAAAGCTGCAAGGACACAGCCTTCAATCGAACGGCCCCGAGTACTTGGTGCACTGCTACGAAGAAGAACCGATGTTTCCCGCATCTCTGAACGGTCGTTTCCATGGCCTGCTTGTGGATCGGAACCGCGGAACGGCATCTCTGTTCAACGACCGCTACGGCATGTGCCGCGTTTACTATCACGAGGGTAAAGAGGCGTTCTATTTTGCAGCCGAAGCTAAGGGGATACTAGAAGTCTGCCCCGAACTTCGTGAGATGGACAAACAGAGTTTAGGCGAACTCGTTTCATGCGGTTGCGTGATGGAAGATCGCACTTTATTTCCGAAGATCTTCGCGTTGCCGGGCGGTTCAAACTGGTCATTCTCACACGGCGCGCTACGAGAGAAAGCTACATACTTTCATCCGCGCGAATGGGAGGAACAGGAACAGCTGGCACCGGAGCCTTACTATGAGTCCCTACGTGATGCGTTTTCGCGAAACCTGCCGCGGTACTTTAAGGGACAAGAGAAAACTGGAATCTCCTTGACCGGCGGGCTCGACACCCGAGTCATCATGTCCTGGCAACGCCGAGACGCAGGAACAATGCCCTGCTACACATTTGGCGGTCCGCTAAGAGACTGCCAGGATGTTGTCATTGCGCGTCGAGTCGCAGAACTCTGCCAACAGTCACACCAGGTGATTACAGTTGGCGACAGTTTTCTTTCCAACTTCGCCGATTATGCTGAACGGACGGTTCTTCTTTCGGAGGGAAGCGTGGATATATCGCGCTCTCCGGATCTATTTGTCAGTGAGGGAGCTCGCCAAATTGCGCCAGCAAAAGTGGTTGGCACTTATGGGAGCGAAATCATCCGCCATGCGGTGATGTTTAAGCCGAAGATGCCGCTCTTTGGCCTGTTCCGGCCGGAGCTGCTTGGATATTGCGAAAGAGCCTCGGATACTTTTGCCGATGTACGGCAGGTACACCCCGTAACTTTCGCGGCCTTCCGGCAGTCTCCTTGGTATCACTACGGGGTGCTGGCTCTTGAACAAAGCCATCTAACGGTGCGCTCTCCTTACCTTGATAATGACGTCGTCCGTGCAATTTATCGAGCGCCCAACCCACTGCAGCCCATGGAAGACGTACGCCTACGGCTCATTAAAGATGGCAATCCCGCGTTGGGTGCTCTGGCCAGCGACCGCGGAATTGGCGGCAACTATGGAAACATCACCTCAGCACTTGCTCGTGGCGCAATGGAGTTCACATTCAAGGCCGAGTATGCATACGACTACGGAATGCCCCAGTGGCTAGCTCAGACTGACCATATACTTGCACCATTGCATTTGGAACGTCTCTTTCTTGGACGGCACAAGCCGTTTCATTTCCGCCTCTGGTACCAGAGTGCACTCGCTGGCTATGTCCGTGAAATATTGCTCGATCCGCGCACGCTTGATAGATCGTATTTGAATCGTAAGAGCGTCGAGACGATTGTGCAGGGTCATCTCAAGGGCAATCGTAACTACACGACAGAGATTCATAGGCTTCTTTCTCTTGAATTGCTTCACCGAGCATTTATCGATTCTGCAACCGCCTCACAAAACAAGACACACACTTTTAGCGCGAGTATTTGAATGGGATCTCTGCTCGCAAGTCTCGTATGCATCGCCGGGATAGGAGGACTGTTCTTCCTCAATCGCAACACGTCTGTGAGGACATCGAGAGCTCTTTGGCTCCCTGTTATTTGGATCTGGATCGTTGGATCGAGGACCCCATCCATCTGGATGGGGTATCCTACTCCGGATTTGGCAAGCCAATCAGCCAATAGCCCGATGGATGCGACGGCGTTTGCACTTCTAATTCTCGCGGGCCTGGTCGTTCTCTGGCAGCGCAGCAAAAGAACAAAAGCTCTGCTCAAAGCAAACTGGCTTGTGGTCATCTACTTTGGCTTTTGCCTGTTAAGTGTGTTGTGGTCTGACTTCCCTGTTGTGGCTTTCAAACGCTGGACCAAAGCAATCGGCGATCTGGTCATGGTGCTGATCGTATTTACTGAAGCTTTGCCTGTCCGCGCATTCGGAAGGTTTCTAACGCGCATTGGCTTCGTGCTGGTACCGGCTTCCCTGCTCTTCATCAGGTACTTTGGCAACCTTGGACGGGGGTATGACCCCGATGGAAGGCCGATGTACACCGGAGTGACAACAAACAAGAATGTCCTGGGCGTGATTACATTTGTCACCGCGCTGGGCTCACTGTGGTATCTGTTCAGCCTGTTCGATGCCGGTCGCAAGCGTAACCACGCACGACAGTTACTAGCTCGCGGTACCCTTCTTGGCATGAGCTTCGCTCTCTTGATAATGGCTCACTCGGCGACGTCGCTTGCATGCTTTATGCTTGGCTCGGCCGTTATGCTCATCACGCGCTTGAAATGGGTGAGCAGCAGCCAACGCAACGTGCACGCGGTTGTCCTATCGATTGTGGTTTTCGCCGGAGTCGTGATGCTTTTCGGCGGACAATCGGTTGTCGTCCACGCGTTGGGCCGGCAGACAACGTTAACCGGACGTACGGATATCTGGGCTGCGGTACTCCCCGTGGTTCCAAATCGCGTACTTGGTGCTGGTTTCGAAAGCTTTTGGATGGGCCCGCGATTGAATGCGGTCTACAGCCGACTATCCGATTTCATGCACGTTAACGAGGCTCACAACGGTTACATCGAGGTCTACTTGAATCTTGGAATTGTTGGCGTTGGACTGCTCGTGATGATTTTGGTCAGTGCATATCGCGGTGCGGTTGCCGCAATACGATTTGAGCCACGATTCGGAGGTTTAATGCTGGCTTATATCGTTACTGCAGCGCTTTACAGCATTACTGAAGCTGGATTCCGCATGCTAGACCCAATGTGGATATTCCTTCTACTTGCTGCGGTCGGAGGACATGCAATTACCCTGAACGCTGTCCCTCCAACTCCGTCCGGCAATCAGGCAACGCTCTTCGGTAATGCGCATTTTGCCAACGCCGGATTCATCCGAACGAAGTATCGCTCCTAGAACCGATGTACCCGTCATTCGCGCCCCAGCAAAGGGCAATGCTGTGCCACCAGCCCAACTTGAGAGTGCGCTAAATGAATGTGGAGCAACCCAGTTCGGTAGGTCGCAAGTTACTCTCAGCCTCGGCGTTGCGAGTTGGGAACCTTGTCGCTGCCGCGATCATCTCTTTGTACCTTATGCCATTCATCGTCGGTCATCTCGGCGACCGGATGTATGGCTTTTGGTCCCTCGCGGCTGCGTTAATTGGCTACTACGATTTACTGGACCTTGGGCTTTCCAGTGCGGTATCGCAGTATCTTTGCATTGCATTGGGACGAAAAGATTTCGCTGAATGCCGTGCAGTGTTCAACACAGCTCTACGCATTCAATCGTTCCTCGGTGGCGTCGCTCTTGTAGTCACGATAATCATGGCGGCTCTAACGCCATGGTTTTGTCACTCGGCAACAGATGCTCACCTAGTTCGCAACACTATCCTGCTGCTGGGAACGAGTGCGGCGCTCGGCTTTCCTGCCAGGGTATACGGCGGAGTGCTCGCAGCTCAATTAAGATTCGATATTCAATCTTCCCTTTCTATTTTCGGTCTCATAGTACGCACAGGGCTGGTCATTTGGGTTGTTTCAAGAGGCGGCGGATTACAAGCGTTGGCTATGGTGACGTTGGCAGCGAGCCTTCCCGTCATGGCCCTTCAAGTTTGGTTTGCGCAACGCGAAGCGGGATGGGCCCTGCTTGGATCAGCGTCGTCCGAGAAAAGGATAAAGGACCTATTTTCCTATAGTGTTCACAGTTTTCTGGCCTACCTTGCCGACATTGTGCGTTTTCAAATTGACCCACTTGTTATTTCAGCTCTTATTGGGGTGTCGGCAGTAACCCATTACAGAGTTGCCGGGGTATTCGCCCAGTACTACCTACAGATCATTATCGTGTCTATTGGAATGCTCCAGCCAGTCCTGAGCAGGTTACATGGAGCGGGAGATCGTACTGGTATCAAGAAGGTCTTCTTCTTCGGGACGAAGCTTTCTCTGTGTATCTCCGTTTTTGTCTGCCTCGCCATCATTGCTTGGGGCAAGCCGTTTATAGCGCGTTGGATGGGCATAAGGTATGGAGACGCATACTTGCCGCTGGTGGTTTTGTCGGTGGCTGTCCTCCTGGATGTGTGCCAGAAACCGTCAATTGATTTGTTGTATGCCACGTTTAATCATCGGTTTTATACATATCTGAACTGGGCAGAGGCGGGACTCAATCTCGCATTCAGCCTTCTACTTGCGCGTCCTCTTGGTATTCTCGGAGTGGCCGCTGGCACTCTGGTGGGAGCGGTCGTGGTGCGCCTACTCGTGCAGCCTTGGTGGGTTTGCAAGTGCGCTGGATTCGACTACATGCTTTATATGCGATTCTTCCTGCGGCATTTATTGTCCTTTGGATTGCTCATGTTTATAGCAATCCTGATTGCGAAGTGGGGACTGCGTCCAAGCTATCCGTACTTAATCTCCTCGGCGGTTTGCGCCACAGCGGTTTACGCAGTTGGAGCATGGTTTGTTATTTTTAACACACTCGACAGAGCGCAATTGATGGGGGCTTTGCGAGGCACGAATTGCAGTCCTCCCGACGACGTTCTAATTCCTTTAGAGTTTAGCGGAACGTGTAATCAATGAATGTCTCCGTACTGATTCCAACTTACAACCGCAGAGAGCATGTGGCTCGCGCGATTGAGAGCGTCCTGGCGCAGACCGTGCCGGTATTTGAGCTCATTGTGATTGATGATGGCTCCAGTGACGGAACTGCTGAACTGATTCGCAGTCACTTTGGGCCACGCGTTATATTGCTCAGGCAAGACAACACGGGAGTTTCGGCCGCGCGCAATCGTGGTATTCGTGAGGCAAAAGGCGAATGGATCGCTTTCCTAGACAGTGACGATGTGTGGTTGCCAACAAAGAATGAGCGTCAGATTGAAGCTTTAACTTCACTAGGCGTGCAGTATGGCGCATGCTTCACAGATTGTAGGTATTCCGGACATCGATCATCGTCGCGGTCCATCTTCGCAGAGGCTGACTTTCTTACTCATGGGAACATTGGACGACTTGAAACGCCCGTCCGATACATACTTGGGATGAACTGCTTAATCTGGCCGCAGAGTTTAATTGTTCGCCGCACCCTCGTGAACCAACTTGGTGGGTTCGATGAATCTCTATGCGTAGGTGAAGACACCGATCTGATTTTTCGGCTGGCGCTCATCACTCAGCTATGCTTCGTCTCAGAGCCACTGGTTGAAATCAACAGGGCATCAGGAGTCCCTCGTTTGAGCGAGCAGTACCCGGACGAAAGCGAGACCGGATATGGTTTCACCGCATATCAATATCGCAAGTGGTTAGCGCATCCGATGCTTGCAGATCCTGCCGTGCGCACGATGATTGAGACAAGGCAACGCGAGCTTTACTACAGTTGGGCTGCCGCTAGTATGTGCAAAATGAGACTTGCCGACGCGTATCACAGAATTCTCAGCATAAGGGACACTGGGGCCGGACGTCTTTCCATTCTGTTTACACTCCTTCGTCGTGCAGGCCGGAAAATCTTGCGAACTATTGCTGATTCCAAGCAAGTCTCTGTAGCGAGTCAGTCTTCCTTGGAGAGTAAGCTGTGATGATCTCTGCGCTTATTCCAACATACAATCGTCGTGCGCAAGTGGCGGCTGCTATCGACAGTGTCCTGGCCCAGACATTGCCGGTCCATCAGATAATAGTTGTGGATGATGGTTCAACTGATGGTACTTCACGGGCAATTCAAGCTCAGTATGGATCTCGGGTCACATTAATTACGCAAGAGAATGCCGGTGTGTCGGCAGCACGTAACCGTGGCATACGGGAAGCGCAGGGCGAATGGATTGCGTTCCTTGATAGCGATGATCTTTGGCTACCTACAAAGATTGAGCGTCAGGTAGAAGCCGTAGGATCTCTCGGGGATGAATTTGGTTTGTGTTTTACAGATTGTATGTACACCGGAAGCCTCGACAAGAGCGAGTCGGTCTTTCAAGAAACTGGTTTTGAAGCAGTGACGGAGTTTGGTCCTCTTCTGAACCCGGTCGCATACATATTGGCCAGCCGAGAACCATTTTGGACGCAGAGTCTTTTGGTGCGGCGATCGTTATTTGACGACGGCACACCTTTTAACGAAGCTTTGACACTCCGAGAGGATACAGACCTATTCTTTCGACTGAGTTTTAGAACCCGCTTTTGTTTCGTTGCAGAACCGCTTGTCAGGATTGACCGGACTCCCACACGAGATGGACTCTGCAACCTCTTCTCTGCGAGGGATGATCGCGTATATGACTGTCTTGAACGGCTGTACAGCGGGTGGTTGGCAATGCCCGAAGTACTGGACGGTGAGATCGAGACACGCGTTCGAGAGGTGCTGAAAGATGCACAGTACAGTTCAGCAGAACTGAAGCTTCATCAGCTCAGGATTGCTCACGCGTTAAGAGAGATTGGTCGGCTTAATGAGCTAGGTGAAAGTTATCCATCGATTTGTCTTGCTCTAATCTCTCGCAAATTCCGAAAGCTATCGCGACGTATGAAGCGCGATTCCTGAGACATGTGAACTAGAATAGTCTCGTCTTAGGCGTAGCACTTCTGTTCCTGAGCCTGTGCTCCATTTGCTAAGAGGCTACGACTTCTATGGCTATCTCGATTGTGCCTGAGCAGACAACATCGACTGACACGCCGGCCACGCTTGGCGTCACATTGCTAACCGGTGGGCAAGATCCGCACTATGCATTTGGCTTAGCGATGGCATTGCATTCCAGAGGGATAAGTTTGGACATCATCGGCAGTGACGAAGTGGCCTGTCCGGAGTTTTGCAAAACTATGGGTATCCGGTTCCTAAATCTGCAAGGCAGCCAGCGGCGTGGTGCAGGTTTAGGTTTCAGGGTTTTTCGACTCGGGTTTTACTATGCACGGCTCCTCCGTTATGCCTGGGATGCTAAGCCGAAGGTGTTTCATATTCTTTGGAACAACCGCTTTGAACTATTTGACCGAACATTACTCCTGCTCTATTACCGAGCGTTGGGAAAGAAGATTGTACTTACTGCGCACAATGTGAATGCTGCAAGAAGAGACTCGAGCGACACATTGTTAAATCGGCTTACATTGCGGATTCAATATGCACTGACCGATCACATTTTCGTCCACACCCAAAAGATGAAGCGCGAGTTGGTTGATGATTTTGGCGTTTCCGAAGGTTCGGTCACGATCATTTCCTATGGAATTAACAATGCCGTCCCCGACACATCGTTAACTGCTCGCAATGCAAAACTTCGCCTTGGTATTGGTGAGGATGAAAAAACGATACTCTTCTTCGGCAGGATTGGACCTTATAAGGGACTCGATTCCCTCTTTGCGGCGTTTCACCTGCTTCAGCACCATGATGACAAATATCGCCTCATCGTTGCGGGCAAGCTAAGGGGCGACAGCGAAGAGTACTTTGAGCAACTCCGGAATGGCATTAGCCCGGAAGTTAAAGATGGTCGAATTCTTCTTAACATCGAGTTCATTCCCGACTCGGAAATCGAGATCTATTTCAAGGCAGCCGATATTCTCGCACTTCCCTACAAAGAAATATTCCAGAGCGGGGTCCTCTTCCTGGCGTATAGCTTTGGATTACCAGTGGTCGCAACGGATGTGGGTTCGTTTAAAGAAGAGATGATAGAGGGTGCAACTGGGTTTCTATGTCGCCCAGACGATGACGTCGATTTGGCAAAAGCCCTGAATAGATACTTCGCCAGCGATCTTTACTTGAATCTTGAGGATCGTAGGCAGGAAATACGCACCTACGGACATGCACATCATTCGTGGGATGCTGTCGCGGAACTTACTCAAAGAGTTTATGCAATGCTGTCAGCTGGAGCCCAATCGTGAAGCCATTGGTATCAATCTTAATTCCGGCTTACAACGCAGAGGAGTTTCTCGGCGACACCATCCGCTCCGCATTAGCCCAGACATGGGGGAGGAAGGAAATTATAGTTGTCGATGACGGTTCGACGGATCGAACTTTGGCGATTGCACAAAGCTTCCAATCCAGCGTTGTTCGGGTTTGCGCTCAATCCAACGCGGGAGCTGCCGCGACTCGCAACAAGGCTTTCTCCTTGTGCAAGGGAGACTACATTCAATGGCTGGACGCCGATGACCTCCTTGATCCAGACAAGATTACAAATCAGATGAGAGTCGTCGAGAAAGTTCCGGACAAGTTACGCCTGCTATCGGGTGGTTGGGGGCGATTCATGTACCGCAGTGATCGGGCGAAATTCATTCCTACCTCGCTATGGTGTGATCTCTCCCCGGTGGAGTGGCTGACTCGTAAGATGTCTCAGAATCTCTATATGCAAACCTGTACATGGCTCGTAAGTCGGGAACTAACAGAGGCTGCTGGACCTTGGGATACAAGGCTCCTCGGAGATGATGACGGCGAGTATTTCTGCAGAGTTCTCTTGGCAAGCAAAGGTGTTAAGTTCATTCCCGACGCTAAGATCTACTATCGTACGTCTGGAACCGGTAGCTTGAGTTACATAGGAACTTCGGACAGAAAACGCGATGCACAGTGGCTTTCTATGCAGTTACACATAGGCTACCTACTGTCACTGGAAGAGAGCGACAGGACGCACGATGCCTGTGCAAAATTCCTGCAAAATTGGATGGGGTCCTTTTACCCGGAGAGGCTGGATATTTTTGAGAAGGCGGATCAGTTGGCTAGAAGTATGGGTAAACATCTGACTGTGCCAAAGTTGTCGTGGAAATACGCCTGCATCAAGAGAGTGTTTGGGTTGCCAACTGCCAGATTCGCGCAGATTGCCCTGCCTCGTGTCCGATGGTCCGTCATTCGCTTCTGTGATAAGATTCTTTTCCTCAACGGACGACTTGGTCGTGCCTGATGGTCATCACTGAGGTGCAACATACGTTTCCGTTTGTGGCATGCCCTTCCGTGCCTAGTATTCCGGACTCTCATCTACTAGTCTTGCCTTGCCACTCTCGGGCAGTGAAGGCTCTTGAAAATCAGAAGTACCTGAGGCTTGAGATAATGAAGAACGCACAGACATCGATTTTCCTCCTTTTGGTTCTAGTATTCTGTTCCCCATTCTCGCGTGCACAGCTGTGGTCTGGGGTCGTGGACTCCTCTCGCGCGGTTGATTGGTCCAAAGCTGGAATTTCTGGTGGAATTCCAGCCCGCACGACCCAATGTGGATCGACCATCGCGGCCTATGGAACGAGCGCATCTCCAATATCCGCCTCTACGATCAATGCCGCGATCGCTGCTTGCCCGTCTGGAGAATTCGTATCGCTAGGTGCAGGTACGTTCTATCTGAGTGACTCAATAGCTTTCTGGACTTCCGCAGCCACCAGCAACGTGACCCTTCGCGGCCAGGGTGCAAATAAAACCTTCATCGTGTTCATGGCAGCGGGCAGTTGCAACGGCACGGGCTCCGTAGTCTGCATGGAAGGTGAGAACGGTGGCCCAGGTTACGAAAAGGATGTTTGCAATTGGACGGCTGGGTATGCCAAGGGGACAACAACTCTAACCCTCACTAATTGCGGCAGCACTACGCCGGCGACCGGAAGCATTGCAAACCTCAAAGTAGGTTCTCTGCTGATTCTCGACCAACTGGATGAAGCCAATGATACCGGCGGCATCTGGAACTGCGCGGCAAATCAGACATGTGCATCTGCCAGTCAGGGAGGCGAAGCGCGTACGGATGGAACTTGCAATGGCACGACTTGCATCCGTTCGCAACAGCAAGGGGTGATAGTAACCGCAATCAGCGGTAACACTGTGACAATTTCCCCGGGGCTATATATGCCCAATTGGAACAGCGGGCAGAAGCCGCAAGCGTGGTTCGCAAATACATATCTCAACAACGACGGGATTGAGAATCTATCCCTCGATATGTCCAACGTTAATGACCACGGGATCGACATCATGAACTGCATCGGTTGTTTCGTAAAGGGCGTTCGGTCAACCTTTGCAGGTAGGAGCCACGTGCAGCTCTTCCAAGCAGCCCATGCGGTAGTCAGAGATAGCTATTTTTACCAGAACCTTAGCCATGCCACCGTGAGCTATGGCGTGGAAATGAATGGTGCATGGGATAGCTTGGTTGAGAACAACATCTTTCAGCAGGTAACAGACAGCACACCTAGTACGACGGGTGCTGCGGAAGGAAGCGTTGCAGGTTACAATTTCGGCATCAACACCGTCTTCACTCTTTCTCAGGGATGGTTTCAACCCAGTCTTTACCTGCACGCGTCGGGCGATGCCTATAACCTTTGGGAAGGAAACATCGCGACAGGGTTCATTGGCGACAACATTCATGGCACGCACCACTTTGAGACACTCTTCCGAAACTATTTGCCTGGATGGCAGGCTTCATGTGACGGTGCGTCGTGCAGCGCGCAAACGGTTCCAGTACAGCTCTATGCAGGCACTCGATACTTTAATGTAATCGGAAATGTCTTAGGACGCTCGGGCTATCACAACAACTACCAGTGTGTGTCGTCATCCACATCTACCTGCTCGTCGGGCAATACGTCCATCTACGACTTGGGTTACAGCGGCAACGGCGGCCAAGTGAATAAGACGCTCGCATTCTACTGCTCAAGCACAGCTTGTGGGGCTAAGAGCTTTTTTGACCCCATGGTTACGAGTTCCCTGATGCGATGGGGCAACTACGATACGGTTACGGGGGCGGCGCGATGGGTGACATCGGAAATTCCGAGTGGCCTAGGCTCGTATGCTAATAGCGTGCCCAGCAGTCAAACGCTTCCGACTTCCTTTTATTTGTCGGCAAAGCCGAGTTGGTGGGGTTCAGTGGCGTGGCCAGCCATAGGGCCGGATGTGACGAACGGTACTGTTGCCAATGTCGCCGGTCATGCCTATTCGAATCCCGCGATGAATTGCTATCTGAATGTAATGAGTGGACCGTCTGATGGCTCTGGAAATGCACTGTCATTCAACGCAGACACGTGCTACGGAACGGCTCCAGCGGCTCCTACCAACGTAAACGTTGTAGTCCAATAATCCCTCGGCACATCGTAGATTCGAACTTTTATGACAGCCCACCCCGACTCGAGAGCCTCCGGGGTGGCTCTGCTTACACTTCCTCTGTTTTCTTCTGAACAAACGGCTTCTTAGATCCGCGCCAACAGTGCGACAACGAGCACGCATGTCTATCTATACGATCGATCCGCTTAGTGATCCGCGCTGGAACATGTTTTTAGTGCGAAATCAACAAGCGGGTGTCTTTCATAGCCCTGGCTGGCTGCAGGCGCTGCAAGATACCTACGGATATCGTCCAATTGTGTTTACGACATCTGCGCCGAGCTCTCCATTGAGTAACGGAGTTGCATTTTGCAATGTTACGAGCTGGGTTACGGGACGGAGGCTGGTATCACTGCCGTTTTCCGATCACTGTGACGCGCTGGTGAATTCGCAAGAGGAGGCGCGGGAATTGCTTGCGGGTATTCGCGAAGGCATAAAGCGCGACAGGCTCAGGTATGCCGAGTTTCGTCCCTATCTCACTGGGCGCTTTCTTGTAGAAGTTACACGTGGGGAATCGTTCTTGCTGCACACATTGTCGCTTGAGCCACAACAGAACGAACTCCTTCAAGCAATGCACAAGGATTGCATGCAGCGAAAGATTCGTCGTGCTGAGCGTGAGTCGCTGCGTTATGTAATGGGGAGCAATGATCTATTGCTGAACCAGTTCTACGGATTGTTGCTAAGAACACGCCGCCGTCACAGTCTTCCTCCCCAACCGTTGCAATGGTTTCGCAACTTGCTGCGCTGCATGAGGGATGGCATAACCATTCACGTAGCCTACAAAGGAGAGCAGCCCGTTGCCGCGATGATCACTCTGCAGTATAAGCAGACGATTACCTACAAATACGGATGCTCGGATGAGCGCTTCGCTAATTTGGGAGGTACTCCGTTTCTATTCTGGAAGGTTATAGAGTATGGAAAACGTTTAGGAATGAGTCGGCTGGATCTGGGGCGTACCGAACTCGAGAACAGCGGGCTTGCGACCTTCAAGGATAGACTTGGTGCCATCCGAGAGTTGATTCACTACTATCGCATCTCAGAAGGCAAGGAACCAAAAGCACATGCATCCTGGCTTGCGAAAAAGGCGAAGCTAGGATTTACCTATTTGCCCGACTCAATCCTCGTAGCCTCCGGAAAACTACTCTATCGCCACATAGGCTGAACTCAGCAGTCTCCATCAGATTCGACGCCACACAAGAGCGTTCGCCGTACGATTTACCCACATTAAATCTTTGACGCGGTACAGGGGAGGACCCAAGAGTGCGCAAGTATCTCCGTTTTATCCACGGACTCAGCAACTTCGCCAAGAATCGAATGGGACCTGACGAAGCGCTTGCGCTCGCCAAGGTGGTGCTCAAGAAGCGAATTGTCTCGAGGGAAGAAAACTTTCTTACCCTGGTTGAGAAAGGCATCTTCAACTATCCACTCAGTCCCTATTTGAAATTGTTGGCACCTCGGCATATCGACTTCAATGAACTGAAGACTTGGGTGCGGCGCGATGGACTGGAAAAGACACTTGAGACGCTTACTTGCGAAGGTGTCTATTTTTCTGTGGACGAGTTTAAGGGACGGGTGCCTGTGGCGCGCAATGGGATCACATTCGCGTGTAATGAGCGCCAGTTCGACAATCCGTTTCTTTCCTATGCTTATGAAGTTCGTAGCGGAGCTACTCGAAGCGCAGGGACCCGCATTCGAATAGACTTCGAATATCTTCATCAGCGATCGCTTTATGATGCGTTGCTGCTCGATGTTCACGGCTGTCTAAAGTCTCCCGTTGCTAACTGGTTCCCGGTCTTTCCGGGCGCCCCCGGTATCAACTCGAGTCTGCGATTCGCACACATTGGCAATACCGTTCAACGTTGGTTTTCGCAGGTCTCAGAAGACCGACTGAATGTTGACTGGACGAGAAAGATCGGGACCAAGACCATCTTCTTCATCAGCCGCCTGTACGGTGCGCCCCTGGCGGAGCCTGAGTATGTCGAACTGGGCGAACCCTTGAAGGTTGCACAGTGGGTAGCGCGCACTCTCGAAGAACATGAGCGTTGCGTGGTTTATACCTTTGCTGGCTCGGCGGTGCGGGTGTGCATTGCAGCACAGGAAGCTGGATTGAATATCAGGGGAGCCCGATTCTTCGTCACGGGTGAACCGCTTACTCCGCAGAAGCGCTTTGAGATTGAGTCGGCGGGCGCATATGCAGTGCCAGTCTATGGGATATCTGAGGCCGGAGTGATTGCCGCAGGATGCGCGGAGGCTGACGAGGCAAGTGATCACTGCCACCTATACAAAGACTCGACTGCCATCATTGCGCGAAACCACGCAATTCCGCATTGTTCGTTGGCTCTCGATTCTTTCCTCTTCACTACGTTGCTGTACGAATCACCGAAGCTTTTGCTAAATGTCGGGATGGGGGACTACGGGAAGATCTCGAAGGAGCATTGTAAATGCGGCTTTGGAGAGCTCGGATTCGATGCAACCCTGTCCAACATTCGCAGTTACGAAAAACTGACGGGTGAAGGCGTGACCTTCGTTGAAACGGACTTCCTTCGAATTATTGAGAAGGAATTGCCTGAGACATTCGGAGGCACCAGCACGGACTATCAACTGGTTGAAGATGAAAATGAACGCGGGCTCACGCAGTTGCGTCTTCTGGTTAGTGGTCGCATCGGCGAGATTCGCGAGCATGAGGTACTGAATAAATTTCTAGAACTTATGCGCGGAGCGGAAGATCGGGGCTGGGCGCAGGCCGGCACCGAGATGTGGAAGCAATCAGGTATCGTCCGTGTCGAACGCTCTTCGCCAATCCCAACCGCCAGCGGCAAGATACTGCCGTTCTATCTCCACAAGAAGCACAAACCAAATGCTGAAGAACTATCCCCGAGGTGAAGATCATGGCATTCCCCATTCAGAGACTAAGACGACTGCGACAGACAGATAAGTTCCGAGAACTAGTTTGCGAGAGCAACCTATCGGTGAATAGCTTGATCCTGCCGCTCTTTGTGGTGCCCGGTCATGGTGTTCGCCAGGAAATGGAAACCCTTCCAGGCAACTTCCATCTATCCATTGACTGCCTTATAGAAGAAGCGAAATATGTTCGAGATCTTGGCATTCCAGCCGTACTTCTGTTCGGTCTACCGGAAACCAAGGACGAGGAAGCGTCTTCTGCTTACCATGAGCACGGGATTGTGCAGGAGGCTGTCCGGGCGCTGAAACGCCATGTGCCTGGACTTATGGTCATTACCGATGTGTGTCTGTGCGAATACACTCCGCACGGTCACTGCGGGGTGATGGAGAATGGATACCTCGCAAATGATGCTTCGCTGGACCTACTTGTGCGCACTACGCTCTCACACGCTGAGGCCGGTGTCGACATGGTTGCTCCTGCTGCGATGCTCGACGGACAGATCGGCAGAATGAGACAGGGCCTCGACAGCAGTGGCTTCATTAACCTGCCGATCATGGCTTATTCGGCAAAGTACGCTTCGAAGTTGTACGACCCATTCTTCAAGGAAGGGACGCAGTCGACGCTCTCCTTCGGAGATAAGCGTACGCACCAGATGGACGTTCGGAATTCCAACGAAGCCATGCGGGAGATCGCATTGGATATCGAAGAAGGCGCGGACATCATCATGGTAAAGCCGGCACTGTTCTACCTTGATGTTGTTTACCGGGCCAAGCAGCAGTTTGAGATGCCACTTGCCGTATACAACGTGAGCGGTGAATACGCGATGATCGACGCGGCAGCACGATTGGGACGCCTCGACCGTGATGCCATCATGTTTGAGACTCTCAATTGCCTGCGACGCGCAGGGGCTGATCTGGTGATTACCTACTTTGCCAAGCGCGCAGCGGAGCTTCTTACCCACAGCCAGGCACTTGCGTTTGAGCATGCCGGGTAGGATGCCGGCTCGTCTTGATGCTTGCACTTCCCTATGCGACTACAACTACTTCGACTGAGTAATGCTCGTTCGCCCGAAGCTTTGGATGAGAGACGTGCGACTGGCGAGGGTTTCCCTCCGGGGAATCTGCAGCCTGTGCTATGCTCTCCCGAAGCTAGGGAGGCGTCCGACATTGGAGGCATGGGGCTAGTGCTCTTCTCACTCCAGAGAAAGTTCGAAGGAATCAGGCAGCGAGAATTGCGGCATGCACGTCACCGCCTTTCTAGCCTTACGGGCAACCAGCAAGCCGCCGTTGAGTCGATCACCCAAGGCATTGTCAATGCTATTTTGCGAGCACCGCTGAATGCTCTGACGAGATCGCTTGGGGATGAACAGCAAGCAATGCTCAATCTGCTGATCGAAATGTTCAACCTTGAATGTTGTAATGCAGAGGCCCTGGAACTTGCTGAGTCTTCATCACCTGGGCCATCTGCAGAGGCTGTGTAATAAACGCACAAGCGCTCCGAAGGCCCACATGGAAATGCGTTCGTTTGTCGAACAGCTTAACGAACACGGGTTGCTTCAATGCGTAACACGTGAAGTGGACGTGATTCTTGAGTTGGGTAGAATCGCTCGCGAATGCCGAAAACCGATCCTCTTTGATAACTTGACTCACTACCCTGGCTTTCGGATCTTTTGCAACGGGCTAAGCGAAAGCCAAACACTTGCAATCGCACTTGGCCTTCCCGTTCAACACACGCGTAAGCAGATAGCGCAAGAGCTAGCGAGACGTATATCTCATCCGATTGCTCCTTGCATGCTCGCAACTGGCCCGTTTCTACAGAACCAAACGACTAGCAACGTGGATCTAACGAGTCTTCCCGTTCCCAGATGGCATCCTAGCGATGCAGGACGCTACTTGGGAACTTGGCACATAAATGTTACCAACGACTCTGAAACGCAGCAGCGCAACGTTGGTGTTTATCGTATGCAACTACTCGACGCTAAGCGTGCCACGGTTAGCACTTCTCCGCAAAGCCACTTAGGGATGCAGGTTGCCAAAGCAGAGCAATCGGGAACTGTATTGCCCATGGCGGTCGCGATTGGAGTACCTGAGACGACTGTGATGGCTGCAGCAGCGAGCTTCAACGGTGCGGATGAGTACGCCCTTGCCGGAGCGCTGCAGCAAGAACCACTTAAACTAGTAAAATGCAGTACAGTGGACTTGGAAGTTCCTGCTTGTTCGGAGATCGTGGTGGAAGGCTTCATTCAACCAGGTGAGCGCGCTCAGGATGGCCCGTATCTCGACTATGCGGGCGTGCCGAACACGAATTCTTGTGCATTTGTATTTGAAGCCACAGCCTTGTCATATCGTGACAATCCAGTATTTCGGGGCACCTCAATTGGGCAACCCGGAGCGGAGGATCATCAACTTTTTGCCGCACTCGCTGATGTCGGCTTGCTTGACTTCCACGGACGGCGCATCAAACAGAAGGTACAGAACTTCTTGCTAAGAAGAAGGAGTTTCCAAACTTTCCAACTTGTCGGTCGGCTTAGCAACCCCCTGAGCTAGGTTCGATATTTGCTAACTTAAATACTTACGCAGTGCTCGGGTGCGAGACAGAATCTACCTGACTGCACCAACGAAGGCGGTCACTTCGATATGGTTCATCGTTGCGAACAAACTCCGCGGACAAACGGTCCTTTCATGACAACACTCGGCGACTTCTATCGACTGCCTGAGCCTTGGGTTCGATTTACGTGCAATGAAGACATCTCGCCTCGCAGCGGGTTCTTCACGTTTGGAGAAGGGGCCATCGGTTTCGGCAGATGTTCCTCTATTTCTCCGGTTGCTTCCTGTGAGCGCACCTTACCAGATGCGTTAGTGTATGCAGATGCACAGAAGGACTTAGTTAGTCTCCCCTTTGATCTGGACGAGATCGTTCGAAACCTTCGCCACGAAGAGTACATGAGTGCCCAGACGCAGTCATTCACGGGTCGTCTCGCACGCAATGCCTACTATTATTTGCGCCCGATTTTGTCTGTGCGCATCCGGAAGTATCTCCAGCGCGCATATCTGGCGGGGTGGCGGGATATTTCCTTCCCGCGTTGGCCGGTCGACAGGTCTGTAGATCGCATCATGGAGAGAACACTGGCTTTGGGCATTAAGGCCAGCGGTGCTGACTCGGTGCCCTTTATTTGGTTCTGGCCCGAAGGTTACCAGAGTTCTGCCATTATCACTCACGATGTTGAGACATCCGTGGGCCGCGACTTTTGCTCCACACTCATGGACCTGGACGACTCATGCTGTATGAAATCTGCGTTTCAAGTTATTCCAGAGCACCGCTATGAGGTTCCGGCCTCGTTCCTTGCCAGTATTCGCGATCGAGGGTTTGAACTAAACGTTCACGATCTCAATCATGATGGGAGGCTGTTCTCCGACGAGAACACGTTTTTCCAGCGCGCCACTGCCATAAACGAGTACGGTAAGCAGTTTGGCGCCCGCGGATTTCGCGCTGGGATTATGTATCGAAACCAGAAATGGTTACATGCTCTTGACTTTGAATACGATATGTCGGTTCCTACCGTCGCTCATCTTGAGCCGCAACGTGGCGGCTGCTGCACAACAATGCCGTATTTCGTGGACAAGGTTCTGGAACTTCCCCTGACGACTACCCAGGACTATGCGCTATTCAATATCCTGGGCGAGCGAAATATCGAGATATGGGAACGCGAGATTGAGGCCATTCATTGCAACCACGGCCTTATCACGATCCTTGTTCATCCCGATTACATTATCGAAAAGTGGGCACAGGACCTATATCTCAAGCTACTGCGACATATCGCAAACCGTGCTGCGAGTGATCGAATCTGGCTGACCACTCCGGGCGAAGTGAATGATTGGTGGCGGTACAGGAGCAAGCTCTCACTAAAGCAAGAAGGCGAGAATTGGCACGTTCTGGGTGATTCGGAGCATCGTTCCCGGATTGCATATGCGTCGCTCGATGGTGATTCCGTCCGATACAGTTTTGAGCCTCCAAACCACAAGTATCCGCATGATAGTATTCCGCATTCGGTTCTCGTACCCGACAAGCAGCCACGAGCACAGTGATTCACATCTCTGATTTGTCCGCCATCACCTCTCTATCGCATTAAGCCTGCGTTTCCAGGAGTTTGACACAAATGCTCATCTGCCATGTTGTAGGTGCTCGCCCGAACTTCATGAAGGCGGCTCCCGTTATCCGCGCCCTCCGCCGCGTTCATAACACAAGACAGCTTCTGGTCCACACCGGCCAACACTATGACGCCAACATGTCTGACGTCTTCTTCCAGCAGTTGGATATGCCGAGCCCTGACGTAAACCTACAAGTCGGCTCAGGCAGCCACGCGCAGCAGACAGCCCAAATTATGTCGCGCTTTGAAACAGTCCTTCTTGAGCACTCTCCAGAGCTGGTTGTCGTGTACGGCGATGTGAATTCTACGGTGGCTGCGACGCTTGTCTGCTCCAAGCTTGGAATTCGAGTGGCCCATGTCGAAGCTGGACTGCGGTCGTTTGACCGCACAATGCCTGAAGAAATCAATCGCCTAGTGACGGATCAACTCGCGGATCTACTATTTGTTCCCTCGGAAGATGGCCGAGAAAACCTCCTGCGTGAAGGGATTGCTCCAGACAAGATTCACCTAGTGGGCAATGTGATGATCGACACGTTACAACGGATGCTCCCGGAGGCAGTAGAGAGAATCCCGTCTAACTTGCCTGCGAGATATGTGCTGGTCACCCTGCATCGCCCGTCGAACGTGGATGATCCCATTTGGCTGAAATCGGTACTGGATGCCCTTCAATCCGTTGCAAAGGATACTCCAGTTCTCTTCCCCGTGCACCCGCGCACCCGCGAACGCTTGGAACGAGCTGGACTTGATGCGAAGGGCATGCAATTCCTCGAACCTATGCCGTACATGGAATTCCTTGCACTTCAGACCAAAGCATTTGCCGTAATCACCGACTCTGGAGGGATCCAAGAGGAAACCACTTTCCTCGGAATCCCGTGCTTCACGTTACGCGAAAATACCGAACGCCCAGTGACGATCACGCTCGGGACTAATACTCTGGTGGGTCGCGATCTGCCGTCCCTCCAATTGCACCTAGATTGTTTGCTTGCCGGGGAACGGAAGCCGTGGACAATTCCGCCGTTGTGGGATGGTTTTGCCTCAGACCGAATCGCCGATGTGATCTCAGCTTCGATCGCGCCGGACCACCCCCTGCAGGCTAGCGTGACGGCTCTTGGCGCAACCCGCTAACGACCGCTGGCACTACGACCTCTGGAGCGAGGGAAATTCGTTCGCCTAACAGAGGAAAAGTTCTTCCTCCATTCGCGCCTATAACGATGAGGAACTCCCTCGGCGTCGTCGCGGCCCTTCAGTTTCTCCCTCAGATGTGCCGAACCATCAATCATTTACGGGGTTCGACAGCCGAAGGTGTACGACTATTCGCGATTCTGCAGGATTTTGCCAAGTATTGACATTCCTTGCAGAATCATCTCCAGTTGGCCCCTGCCTTGCTTTAGAAACTCATATAGTACTCGGCTATCGCCAAGGCTAAGTTGAAACTAAAGTTGTCGCGGACATGAGTGACCTATGGATGAAGAACACCAATTCGGGATTTCTGAACTAATCGCCATCGCAAAGCGCCGCTTCTGGTGGATTCTGATTCCCGCGCTAATCGGGCCCGCGATTGGAATCGGACTGACGTTCGCTATTCGACCGGTGTACACGTCGAAAGCATTTGTGTTAATCGAACAGCCAAAGGTTCCGGATAAGTTTGTCACCCAAGTAATAACGGACCAGCTGGATGCCAGGCTCATGACGCTGCAAGAACAGATTCTGAGCCGGTCGAGACTGGAGCCTATTATTGAGCGCCTAGGGCTCTATAAGGACAGCTCAGGTAAAATGTCGATGGAGGACAAGGTTGATCTCCTTCGCACGTCCATTGACGTAAAGATGATTACCCCTGAAGGGGCCAATCGTGTTCCTTCGGGTTTCTATATCACCGCAACCGCTGACTCAGGAAGAACCGCTCAACAGGTTTGCACCGAGATTCTTTCTATGTTCATGGCCGAGAATCTTAAATTGCGCCAACAGCGTGCAGCGGGAACGACGGAGTTTCTTTCTGACCAGCTGGCAGAATCCAAACGGAAGCTGGACGAGCACGATGCACAGCTGGCTGACTTCAAGGGAAAGTATCTTGGACAGCTTCCGACCGATGAGCAGCGCAATTTGGAAATGCTGACTGCCACGCGAACTCGACTGGAAACTCTCAACCAAGAGCTCAGCCAGGCACAACAACAGAAGATCATTCAAGAATCGGCGTTGTCTCAGTTGAATTCCAAGAAGAGCACATCAGCGGGCTCAAACCCGAGCGACTTGCAACAACAGCTTGCGACGCAGGAGGCGCAACTCGCCTCTCTACAATCCCGATACACTGACAACCATCCGGATGTCCGGAAGGCTAAAGCACAGGTCCGTGCACTTCAACAACAGCTGCGAGCTGCAAACTCCACAATGGCATCCGGATCGGGGCAAGATGAGCCCACCGTAGAGACCCCAGAGCTTCGGCAGATGCGAGTTGCACTCAGCCTCACTGAAGAGGGTATTCGCAGCAAACGTGCAGAACAGTCACGTCTCACCGAGCAGGTGAGAAGTCTTCAAGCCCGTATGCAGTTAAGCCCGGTTGTAGAGGAACGGTACAAGGCCCTGACGCGAGACTACGAAACAGCACTTCAGTTTTACAACGAACTCTTAAGCAAAAAGACGCAGTCTGAGATGGCAACCGACCTGGAACGCCGCGAAGAAGGAGAACAGTTTGGAGTTATGGACGCTCCCGATCTTCCCGCAAAACCAAGCTTCCCAGATCGATTGAAGTTCAGCCTCGCTGGTTTCGCGGCCGGTTTTGCGCTCGGGATAGGCTTAGTCTTTTTTATAGAGCGCCGTGAGAACTTCGTTCGAACTGAAGAGGACGTTGTTCGCCTCCTGGGACTGGCCGTTCTAATCGCCTTGCCTGAAGTCTCGACCGCACTGCCCGGAAATAACTCGGCAACTCCACTGGTGAGCCGTAATAAGCACGAGCGGCTCAACACGCGCCAACAAGCAAAGGTGTAGTCATTCATGTACGAGAAGCATTTCAATCTCGCGGTTTCACCGTTTAACCTGAATCCGGACCCGCGCTTTCTGTACATTACGGACGCAGTGAAAGAAGCGCTGGCTACTCTTGCCTACGGCGTCACTCGGAGAAAGGGCTTCGTGCTCCTGACCGGAGACGTGGGTACCGGCAAGACTACGCTTTTGAATGTGTTCACAAAGTGGCTCGCAAAACAATCGGCCGCTACAGCCTTTGTCTTTAATCCAAGAATGCAGCCTGATGAGTTCCTCGATTTCATCATGGCCGATTTTGGCATCCCATCTGGGGCGTCCCTAAAGAGTCGTCGTTTGCTCGAGCTAAACAACTGGTTGCTCCAGCGCCACAGCATGGGCCAACCGGTCGTTCTTCTGGTAGATGAAGCTCAGCAACTCTCTACCGAGATGCTTGAAGAGCTGCGATTGCTCACAAATCTTGAGACACCGACGCAAAAGCTTCTGCAGATAGTCTTGTCAGGACAGACGGAACTTGACACGATTCTGGCCCGACCGTCGCTACGCCAATTGAGACAACGAATCACGCTACGATGTAAAACCCTGCCACTCTCTTGCCTGCAGACCAAAGAATACATTGCGCGCCGCGTTCAGGTCGCTGGTGGTCATTCCGATCGCATTTTCGATTCGGAATCAATCATGTTAGTCCACCGGTACTCTGGCGGAATTGTGAGATTAGTCAATCTACTCTGCGAGCAAGCTCTGATTAGCGCCTACTGTGACGGCGAGAAGAGTGTCGCAGCGAGACACATCATGTACTCTGCACACGAACTCGAACTCGATCAAGAGATTACTTCCCAGCTCGACGGGTTCGATCAGTCATTCCCTGAGATTCGAGCTGCGCAGACACAGAACGATGAGCCAATACTGAAGGGACGGACCAATGAGCCGCATTCTTGAGGCACTACAAAAGGCGCGTCAGCAACAAGTTTCTGGCGTGCCAGAGCTCCCCAATATTGAAGACATCATCGACACCCGAACAACGGTTGCTGCGTCGACACTACGGGCAGGAGATGCATTGAATGCCGAGACGCTCGATGTGCTAGAGAGCCTCAACGATGGCAGTTCACTTTTAGCAAATTGCCAACGGCGTGACTGGAAAGTAAACGGTAACAATCTGCTCTTCTTAGCGGGCGAAACGCATGCTGCGGGCCAGGAACAGTTCCGAACCCTCCGCTCCCGCCTCTACCAGTTGCGAGGAACAGGTTCACTTGAAGTGCTCGTCATCTCAAGTGCAATTCCAGGAGAGGGAAAGAGCTTTGTTTCCGCAAACCTTGCACATGCATTCGCTTTGCAGAGTGGTCGGCGTGCTCTTTTAATCGATGCAGACTTGCGTCGAGCCGGTGGGCTCTCGACATTTCTGGAAGTTCCATCGTCCCCGGGATTGACGGACTATTTACTCGGTCAGCAGAACGTCGAGAGCATTATTCAAAAGGGGAGTCTCGACAATCTCTACTTGATTCCCTGTGGCAAGCGAGTTTCGAAACCCGGAGAACTGATCGGCTCGCCACATTTCCGCACCCTGATTGAACAACTTCGTCCAGCCTTCGATTGGATCATAATCGATACACCACCAGTCGTTCCAATTTCAGATGCACCCCTGATTGCTGACCTGAGCGATGGCGTGCTCATAGTGGTCAACTCACGGTCCACTCTTGCGCATCTAGCGAAACGCGCCGTACAACAGTTCCGGCCCGAAAGCTTGTTAGGAGTTGTGCTCAATCGAACGACTGAGCCTTCTGCCTCGTATTACTCCGACTATGGTTACGGGTATGGTGCAGAGGAAGAGGTTGTAACATCAACTTAGAATTGTGATAGTAGGTCTAACTTAAAAGCCCATCCTCTCAGATGGGCCTCAGAATGCTGACAAAGTCCTCGATTTTTCGAGGGCTTTGTTGTATTCAGAGTTCATGCTGAAAAAGGCAGAGGTTTCGCAGGAAGAGATGGAGTT
>Ga0224528_1000065_pt1 | contig 83446 bp, 68 predicted proteins | sample CBST25metaG_2_FD_179888 | JGI IMG/M metagenome (GOLD analysis project Ga0224528, IMG submission 179888) | Peat soil microbial communities from Stordalen Mire, Sweden - C.B.S.T25 | ecosystem: Environmental > Terrestrial > Soil > Wetlands > Peat | place: Sweden: Norrbotten County, Stordalen Mire...
ATAACCATCAGCCAACTACACACGTGGCTGCCGGACCAGTGGAAGACACATCATGCTGCGCGGCTGAACAGCCCGCACAATCCGGCCCCGCAATCCACATAGACAGTGCCGTTCAGATATCGCTCACTCCCTAATCTGCGTTTCATGGACGGCAAGATAGCTAATGTATATTACCTGCCGAAGACCTGCCCCAACTGCATCAACAAGGGATTCGTGCCGCGCCCGAACGGCCGGATCGATTTACAGCCTGGCGATGAAGCGCATTTTCTTGTAACTGGTATGAGCTCGGCTTGGTGCCACCCTTCAATTGACTCGTTCAGATGGGCCAGCTTCTTCTCTTCCTGCTCTATGTCCTTCCGAAGCTGCTCACGCTCCCTTGCTGCCCTTTCCCGCGCCGCTTCTTCGCGCTTTCGTTCCTCGTCCTGACGCCGCAGGCTCAGCGCAGTTCGCATGAGACCTGCTACGATGGGCGCCACCATGTTCTCCAACCTCTGCAACTTCCCATCACTCCACCGTTTCTGCTGCTCGTATCTGCCCCAGGTGTACGCATGGATCGATAGGATCAATTTCCCTCCAGGCTCGCGTTTGACGATCTCGTCGTAATCCCATCGATCCGTCGGGTTCGGGACTCTGGGCTTCGACGTCACGACTTTATGCACCGGCTCCTCAATCTCAAACCGGACCGGCGTGCCGTTAATCAGCGCCTTCGTATGGCCTTCGTCGGATACGATCACCTGACCTCCCTGACGCTCAAGCACAGCTATCACCTGCGCCATGACGCTGAGAGCTCTATCCAAAGTGCCTGGACCGACAAGGATGTCGAGGCCACCGGGCTCCTGGGGGACCAGGATTCCGAGATCATCCTTTCGGCTGTGGTACTTTAGGCGGCTCGCAGTAGCCCGAATCAGGGGGTGAGGACGAGGGAGAGATTCGACCGTAGGCGGGGTGAGCGCTCCCGAGGCAAGCAACTGGTTGACACTTTCGAATTCAGAGTCACCCAGTGGCGGCTGCGGTTTCTTTGCCACGGGAGAGCGATAAACCACAGGGATCTTGTCGATCTTCGGGAGAGGCGGCTTCTTGGCTCCCTGGTGTCCATTGGCGAGCTTCGCCCAGTGCCCTCTTCCCGGAACGGGAATACTCAGCTTCTGACACGTCTTCCCAAGCGCAACAGAAGAGACTCCGTATTCCTCGGCAACGCGCAGGAGCGGCTTTTCCCAAACTTTTTGATAGAGCTCCTCGCGGTCATAAGTCTCATACATTCCTCTTCCTTTCATAGGTACTGCTTCACTGCCGACTGACGGTAGTCGGCCCGAACCGCATTTTCCGCGCCTTCGTTTATCTCACGTCCAAGTGAATTCCGAGACGCAGCAGAGAATCCTCCTGAGACTTCAAATGCTCCCTCATCCGCGGAGTTCCAAGTAGCTGATGAACGACTTCGGCAGGGCAAGCGTTGAATTCACGGAAAAGGCGCAGCGACTCGATCGTGACCTCCGGCTCGCATCTCTCGAGTGCCCGACGCAACGAATTCAGGCCGTAGCCGCTTTCAGGACGCCAATCTGCTCCATGTGACACCAATGCTCGCAAGCAATCGAACACCGAGCGCACTCCGTAAACGGCAGTGAGGACACCCGAGCCAAAGCGAGATCCGATTCGAAAGAGATTCAGATTGCGCAGCACCATATCTAGCGCCGAAGAGCCGCCGTTTGCTTCGTCGTTTGGATTGGAGCCGAGTTCAAGCAAGTATCCGAGTGTAGCGCTGCGAGACCACATCGCCGCGTTGTGCAGAAGTTCTGTGACGTTGTCCCGCTTGGGGTCAGGCTTCAACTTCTTCAGGACGTCGATCGTCTCGGGGCGGCACGCTTCTTCAAGTCCTGTCGTGTAGCACTCCAGATCTTCTGTCCAATCCTTCTCGAGGCATGGTCCCTTGGAGCGAGGATCCGGGCCGCTGCTGATTGCGGGAGTTGTTCGGATCGCGTAGGCCGAGAGACTCATCGAAACCGATTTCTCGTTCTGCATAGCGGGTTAAGGTAAAGTGCTTGGGTATCGATAGGCGTCGGATTGCGCAGCTTGCGGTGGGCGGCAGTTAAGTGCCTATCCTCCAACGTGGTCCAGAAGGTTCTGCGCGAGCGCAGCCATGTGCGCTAAGATGGATGCCATATAGACAGCGCGTAACCGAATACAGCCTTCTTTGTACTCTTCAACGCAACTTGGCCGGCTCCGCGTGGGTGGCAATCGCACCGGTCGGCGAAGTGGTGCGATCACTGTGTTTTGAGGCCGGAGACCCATCGCCAGAACGCGAGTTTTAAATCGATGAAGGCTGAAAGAGCACTATTAGCGTATGAACGCCTCAGAGATCAGCCACTCTGGAAGCTACTGGCGTCTCCTAAGGCGCCGGCATTCATCGCGCTCTTGCAAGCCGAATTGTACGAGGACCAGAAGAGCCTCCCGGCGTCCATCTTCTACGACAGGGTCGATCGCGACCTGGAGGAGTTGAGGGCTGCCGGTCAGGAGCTGCCGCAGACCGCAAAGGAATATGTATCGGGTTGGCTGGCCGACGGGTATGTTGAGCGACGGTTTCCAGCCGGCTCCGCGGAAGAGCAGTTCGAACTCTCGGCGCAAGCGGTCGAGGCGATCCGTTTCATCTCCACCATCGAGCAGCCCCACTCGACAGCAACGGAGAGTCGCCTGGCCTTGGTGATTTCCGCATTGGTGCAGCTGGCCGAGGAAACTGACTCCGATCAGAAGCGAAGAATCGAAAGGCTCCTTGCGGAACGCGCTCGAATCGATCTGCAGCTTGAAAACGCGCAGAGAGGCGATATCCGGGTTCTAGTGGACAGCTCGGCTTTGGAGCGAACCCGAGAGATCATTTCGCTGGCCGAGAATCTGCTGGGAGATTTCCGTCGTGTGCGTGATCAGTTCGACCGGTTAAATCGTGATCTCAGAGAGCAACTTGTGGAAAGCGATGGCCGGCGTGGGGACGTGCTGGATGCCCTGTTCGCGGGTATCGATCTCATTTCGGAGAGTGACGCCGGGCGAACCTTCTCGGCATTTTGGCGCCTGCTAACGGATCCCGAAAGGTCCGCCGCTTTGGAAGACGCATTGGACACGGTGCTGTCGCGCGAATTTTTGAACGAGATCGATCTTCGCCGAAAGACCTTTCTTCGGCGGCTGCCGAGCACCTTGCTGGAACAGGGGGGATTCGTTCACCAGGTTCTCCAGACCCTTGCCAAGAGTCTCAAACAGTTCGTCCAGAGCCGGGAATTCCTTGAACAGAAGCGTTTGAATCAGCTTTTGAGAGATGCGCAAAGAGCAGCGCTTGGTTTGAAGGACGAGGTAAAAGCGACGGAGTCTCTGGATTACGTCCTGGAGCTCACCAGCAGCCGCCTTCGCTCATACGCGCAATGGCAGTTGTTTGATCCTTCGCTCGAACTCACGTCAGAAGGCATGGAATCGGGGGATCGCCCCGATGTTGACTTGGTGGCGATCGCGGAGTTGGTGGCAGACTCCGAGATCGATTTCCGCCGTCTGAAAGAGGACATTCAGACCGTACTTAGCCTCAGGTCACAAGCTTCCATTCGAGACATCCTGGACAGCTATCCGGCAAGCCAGGGACTGGGAAGCGTCGTTGGGCTGCTCGCCTTGGGGAGTCGGCACGGTATCAAAGGTCAGGGCCACGAGCTGATTCATTGGGTGGGGAGAGACGAACACCAGCGTCGCGCAAGAATCCCCACAATTTACTTCGTTAAGGAGCGCGCGCGTGAACTTGTTTAGCGATCCGGTTGATCCAGTCCCAAATGCGGATAGCGACATATCTACGGGAGAGCGCGCTGACCACGCGGCCTCCGAGGGACTGCTGTTTCTCGGTGATCGCGGCGAGCTGCCCCTCGAAACAAGGCGGGCGCTGGTGCAGTTGCTCTCGGGACCATCGCTCGAGATGCGCCGTCATGGCCGTCTCTGGCCGGTACTGCTGCAGGACGAAGAGATCATCCGCCGTCGGCTATCGGAACTCTTCCTGGATTTGGTGATCGACAGAGAGGCCGGTGTGGCATTCACTCGCCAGGCCGAAACCGGTGACTTGGAAGTTCCGCTGCTCCTCCGCAGATCGCAATTGACATTCATCGACTCGATCGTACTGCTCAAGCTCCGAGAACGCCTCGCACATGCTGAAGCGCATGGCGAACGCGCCGTTATCGCGGCCTCGGAGCTCGTGGAGGAGCTTACGGTTTTCGAACCGGCTGGGGGCACCGATCACGCAGGATTCGCAAAAAAAGTGCGGGCCTCAATCGAAAAGTTCAAGGAGCGCAGCATCCTTCAGAAAATCCGGGCAGAGGAGGATCGCTATGAGGTGTCTCCGACGTTGAAGCTGCTTTTTTCAGCCGATCGAATCGAACTTTTGCTGAATTTGTACAAGCAAATGGCTGAGAAAAAAGGGCCCGGACCCGAGAACGACATTCAATCCCTGCCGGAGGACGGATCATGGCAGTAGATTACCCTGAGCTGTTTGCGCCCACGCAGTTTCGTGCCTCACGATTACAGGTGTTCAACTGGGGCACCTTCTCCGGCCTGCACGACATTCCTTTGTCGGAACGAGGCTTTCTGATTGTAGGCAAATCCGGTTCCGGAAAATCCACTCTCCTGGACGCCTTTTCGGCTCTTCTGATTCCGCCGCGTTGGGTCGACTTCAATGCTGCCGCCCGGGAGACCGAAAGGAGCGGAAGAGATCGAAATCTTCTGAGCTACATGCGAGGCGCGTGGGCCGAACAGACGGATGGCGACTCTGGCCAGATTGCCATGCGTTATTTCCGCACCGGGACCACTTGGTCTGCTCTCGCACTCACATTCAAGAGCAGGGAGGGCGAGGTCGTCACGTTGGTTCGACTGTTCTGGATTCGTGGAACCTCGAACTCAATTCAAGATGTACGGAGGTATTTCCTCATCTTCGAGCGCGAAATTGATCTGCGCGAGATTGAGGACTTTGGTGCGAACCTGGACGTCAGGAAGCTGAAGCAGAGACATGCGGATGCATTTGCGCGCGAGGATTTTCAACCGTATCAAGAGAGGTTTTGCCGCCTGCTCGGCATCGACAACGAAGCCGCATTGCGCCTGCTGCATAAAACTCAGTCGGCCAAAAACCTGGGCGATCTTAATACGTTTTTACGTGACTTCATGCTCGACAAGCCGCAGACATTCGACGTCGCCGAGCAACTGGTGAGCGAATTCGGGGAGTTGAATGCCGCTCACACGGCGGTTGTCACCGCGCGAGACCAAGTGCAAACGCTGAAGCCGGCCCGGGAAGACTTCGACCGCTTGCAACTACGCATTAAGGCCCGAGACGCGCTCGCGGACCTCCAAGCGCGCCTGCGCGATTATGTCGAGGTATGCAGGCTCAAGCTGCTCCGCGAGCAACTCGACCAGTTGGAAACGCAAGCAGCGGGGATTGAAGGAGAACTCGAGAAAAATCAGGCAAGCCTGGATGCGCGAAAAGCCGTGCTGCTCGATCTGGAACAGCAGCACCGCGAAGCCGGCGGCGACATGGTGGAGCGCTGGGAGTCAGAGAAGAAGGAGCTCGAGTCTCAGAGAGCGCATCGCCTGCGCAAACACGACCAGGCGCGGAATGCATGTCGATCGCTCGGCTGGATCGTTCCCGACTCACCCCAGGAGTTTGCAGGCCTGCTTGCCAAAGCGCGGGAGGAGATTGAATCGTGGACCGATGACACCGCGCAATCGCGGAAAGATCAGGTTGAGCTCGAAGTTCGGAAGAGAGAGGCCGAGTCCGCGTTTGCAGAAGCGCGCCAAGAGGTCGAAGCATTGCGTCGCCAACCCTCCAACATACCTGCCGCAATGCTTGAGCTTCGCAGACGCGTTGCGGAAGGCGCGGGCGTGGCGGAAGCCGCTCTCCCCTTTGCCGGCGAGTTAGTACAAGTAAAGAAGGACCAGCGAGAATGGCTGCAAACTTCGGAGCGCGTTCTGCGCAATTTCGCTGTTTCTCTGCTGGTCGACGAAAGGAACTACGCAGCAGTAGCGGCATACACCAATGGCACAAATTTAGGCCAGCGCCTCTTCTACTATCGAACTTTAATGGCGGAGAATGCGAGCCTGAAACCTGTTCCCACCAACTGCCTTGCCCTAAAGCTCGAAGTAAAGCAATGTAGTCAACGGGAGTGGCTCGTTGCAGAGCTGCGTTCCCGTTTCAACTATGCCTGTGTCAACACGCTGGCTGAGCTGCGGCGTATCGATCGCGGTGTTACTCGCGAAGGGCAGATCAAGCACAGCAAGACTCGTCATGAAAAGGATGATCGCCGCTCCGGTACTCTGCAACGGATGCTCGGCTTCGACAATCGCGAGAAACGCGAAGAGTTCGAGAGACACGCGGGCGAATTGGGCCAACAACTCGCCGAGGTGATGGAAAAGATCAGGAAGATGGAAGCAGACGAGCAGGCCCGTGGCGAGCGGAGAATGCAGTGCCAGACCCTCGTGAATCTGCAATGGCAGGAGATCGATGCTCAAAGCATTGTGCAGAGAATTGCGGAAATCGACCAGAACTTGCGCAGCCTAAAGGATGGCAACGGTGAACTTCGCCGCATCGGTGAACAACTGGAGCGCCAGCGGGCACTAATGGAGCAGGCCGATCAACAGTTGCGGAAGAGCCTTTTACGCCAACAGCAGAACCTGGAGGCAATCGGCGAGACCCGTGGCAAGATCGCAAAGATTGCCGCACACCCTCCCGCTACATTAGATCGCGCGTTGGCGGACGAGTTCGACCGAAGGTTCTTGCGCGTCGCTCAGCCAATCCGACTCGCGGAGCTCGATACATTAACGTTATCGGTGCAGGAGGGTATCCACAGTGAAAGCAAGGAAGTATTTCGCGACATCTCTGGGCTTGAGAGAGCAATCGAATCCCGATTCCAGCAGTTTGTGACGCGATGGCCGGCGGAGTCTGGAGATTTGCAGCCGAACATGGCCAGCGCGGGGGACTTCTTTGCCAAACTCACCAGGCTGGAGTTAGACGGCCTTCCGGCACACGAGCACCGCTTCTTCGACTTGCTCCGCAACCAGAGCCTGCAGAATCTTGCATCCCTCTCAACCCACCTGAACAATGCGCGTAAAGAGATCCTGGGGCGCATGGATATTGTGAACGCCAGCCTTCGGAACCTGCCATTCAACCGATCCGCGGAACAGACCACCTATTTGCAGATCGAAGCCAGCGATAGGCAATTGGCCGTGGTTCGCGAATTCAAACAGGAGGTGCAGCAGGCTCTGAGCCATGCGTGGACGGATGACAGGGACGATGCCGAGCGGCGGTTCCTGGTACTGCGGCGCATCGTCGACCGACTCTCAAGCCAGGCCATTGAGGATAAGCACTGGCGGGAGCTTGTATTGGACGTCCGGCAGCATGTGGAGTTTATCGGGCGCGAATTCGACGAGGAAGACGCAGAAGTTCGAAGCTATCGTAGTGGGGCCGGCATGTCCGGAGGGGAGCGACAAAAGCTCGCTACCACCTGCCTGGCGGCAGCATTGAGATATCAACTAGGCGGCGTCGATCATGGTATTCCAAGATACGCAACCGTCGTTCTCGATGAGGCGTTCGACAAAGCCGACAACGAGTTCACCGCGCTTGCCATGAACATCTTTGCAAGTTTCGGATTTCAGATGATTGTCGCCACGCCCCTCAAGTCGGTAATGACCTTGGAGCCCTTCATCGGCGGCGCGTGCTTCGTCGACATCTCGGAAAAACGCAACTCGGGCGTGATGCTGATCGAGTATGAGCTAGACCGTCAACGGCTGAAGCTGCCCGAACATACTCGACAAGAGGTTGACGCGTGAAATCACTTGAAGAGGTGCGTAGCGAGGCGAAACGGAGGTTCGCGAATCGATACTGCGACTGGCTTACCCACGACCTGCAATGCTGCGAACCTCAGCAATCGCACTGGCCCGCTGAGTTCAGTCTCGGCGCACCCACCGAACAGGAAGCAAATAGCCGGCTGGAGGATGTTCGTGCCTGGATGGGGGAGTGGCGAGCTTGGGCCGGTCCGGGAGAGGTTAGGTGGGTAGAGCGCAGATGGCGGAACCTCGGGACTCAGAGTGTCCCCGAGCGCCTGGTATTTCGCACCCCCGGGGAGCTTGCGGATTTCGCCGGCGAAGAGGCGCGCTGGGGAACAATGCTGGGAGTGAACCAAATGCTTCTCGCCCAGTGGCCACAACTGAAAAGCAGCATCACACGCTGGTCCTATGTGCTGGCGAACCTTGCGGAGCAAGATTTAGCGCGCTTGGTTTCAATGCTTCAATGGATCGAGAGCCACCCTGAATCAGGTGTGTACGTGCGTCAGCTTCCTATCGCGGGCATGCACACCAAGTGGATCGAACAGCGAACTGGGATCATCGCCGGCCTGCTCCATGAGATACGCGGGAACACCGGCGATCTGGCAGATTTCAACGCTGCCTGTGGCTTGCGGCCCCTCCCCCAATATCTTCACATTAGAATTCTCGATCCACAATTGCGGCAGGAGGTCGGCGGACTCGCGGATCTCACGGCCCCCGTAGAACAGATTGGCTGCTGGAAGCTTCTCCCAGAGGTTGTGATCATCGTCGAAAACGTGCAGACCGGCTTGGCTTTTGACGATCTGCCCGGAACAGTCGTGATCCTTGGGTTGGGCTATTCCGTAGATTTGCTGCAGAAGCTGCCTTGGCTACATGGCGCGAGATGCCTCTACTGGGGCGACTTGGATACGCACGGATTTGCCATCTTGAATCGTGCGCGTAGCTACCTGCCACGGTTGCAATCCACCCTCATGGACGAGGAGACGCTCTTGAACCACAGGGATTTATGGGTTGAGGAGGGGGAGCCAGCTGCTGCCGATGTGCTTCCCCTGTTGACTGACCCGGAGCAGGCTGTATACAGAGGGCTGAAACATAATGTATGGGGGCAGCACGTTCGTCTCGAGCAGGAGAGGATATCGTGGAGCTTCGTTCGGTTGGCTCTGAGCCGAGATCTCGGATAGACCTTCACAAACTTCACTTGTTCTTGATCAAATCATCACGTATCCGCGGACGGCACATCAGAGTTCGAGTTACGACTGGCTGAAGCTGGATACTCTGATCGTCCCCAGTATGAACGGGTTCAGTTTTCTGTCGATCAGATTCGGTTCTATCCCGTAGGGGATGCATTTCCACGAATCGCATCCAGTCAGATTCCATCTGGAGTCTCGCGCCTTACCTACGATCTTGACCTCCACCAATGTGGTGAGTATCGGAGCGAATACATTCATGAATCTCTCTGAGTACAAGGCTGAATTTATCGAAAACCTCAACGCACGAGCCAGTGCGGCGTCTGACTTCACGCATTCCATGTTCGTTGGGTATGTGCCGAGTTGCTGGGTGACGCCGAAGAACTCTCAGATTTTGAACCTTGCTATTACCGCGGTGGCGGGTCGCGCAATCGTTCTCTTGCTGTAGACGGGTTTGCTCAAGACAGTGTGGATGGCTCCTTGCGTCTCGTTATCGCAGATTTCAGCGGGGGCAATGAAATTCAGACCTTGAACCAGACCCAAGCGAAAGCTCTGTTCGCAAAACTGAATGCATTTTGCGAAAACACCTTTTCCGGGCGCCTGCAGGATGAAATCGACGAATCGACGCCCGCTCATTCTCTCGCATTGTTGCTTCAGCAACAACGAAACCCGCCCAAGCAACTGATTACGAAAGTGGATCTGGCAAAATACGAAAATGCATGGCGCTTTTTGCCGAACATTGTCAGCCAAGGCGCTCAGAAGAACTTCATGGTATTCAGCAACTATATTCAAGGAGACTAGGAAAAGAATCAGACACAGTTCAATGAGGAATTCTACAAACGTGTCGTCGTAAAAGCTATGCTGTTCCGTCGAACGGAAGACCTCGTTACTGCTCAGTCTTGGTATCAGAACGGATATCGAGCAAACGTCGTGGCCTACACAATCGCTAAGTTTGCACATATTATTCAGTTTGAAGGAACGGGGGAGCTTTTTGATTTCAAGGCTTGCTGGAGTCGGCAGTCGCTGTCACCACCAGTCGAGGATCAATTGACGCTCATTGCGGGAGAAGTATTCAAGGTCATTGTGGCGCCTGAAGGAGGATTCCAGAACGTCACCGAATGGGCGAAGAAGGAACTCTGCTGGACCCGTGTTCAGAGTCTCCGGATTCCGCTGCTACCGGAATTGGCGAAGCAGTTGGTTGGTCGGGAGGAAGACAGAATCATCAACGCCGCGGCAGAAACGGACCGAGCTGTCAAGAGCAGCATTGAACTTCAAACCGCCGTGCTTGATTTCGGGGGCGATTACTGGAAGAAACTCCAAACATGGGCACACCAACGCTCACTGCTCAGTCCTGATGATTATTCAATTGCAACGATCGGTAGCAGTATTCCTCGGAAGATTCCGACAGAGAAACAATGTAAGAGACTGATGGAAATTAAGGCTAGAGCCGAGCACGAAGGGTATCCGGTTATTTGATAGCATTTTCCGACTCAATAGTTGCGAGCATCTCTCAAGATAAGTATCAGAAAGATGAGCCCTGCGAATACGAGGCCGTGAGTTTTCGGCAACGCCGCGTAACTGAAGACCCTTACGGGAACCTTCCGATCTTGGAAGGCCCTACAACTTTTGGCATCAACCGATAAAATAACCGCTTGGCCATATTATGGTCGTCACGACAAGCAGAAGAAAAAGAAAAGCGAGAAGGCCTCATGCGTATCGGCATTACCTGTTATCCCACGTACGGCGGTTCCGGCGTGGTCGCCACTGAGCTTGGAATCGAGCTCGCCGCAATGGGGCACCAAGTCCATTTCATCTCCTATTCACAGCCCTTTCGTCTCAGCGGCCGCGACTCCGGCATCTTCTATCACGAGGTCCCCGTCTCCAGTTATCCGCTCTTTGAATTCCCGCCTTATGATCTCGCCCTCGCCTCGCGCATGGCCGAGGTAGCGGAGTTTTACGACCTCGATCTTCTCCACGTCCACTATGCAATTCCTCATTCCGTGAGCGCATTGCTCGCGCGTCAAATGCTCGCAGCCCGCGGCCGCAGGTTACCTTTTGTAACTACCCTGCACGGCACCGACATCACGCTCGTCGGCCTCGACCGCAGTTATCTCCCCATTACCCGCTACTCCATTCAAGAGAGCGATGGCGTCACCAGCATCTCCGATTACCTGAAAGAAAAAACCCTCCAGGACTTTGGCGTAACCCGCGACATCGCCGTGATTCCTAACTTCGTCAACTGCGATGTTTACCGCCCTTACTCCGATGAGCAAGCTCGCGCCACCGCCCGCAAGCGCCTCGCCGAGCCCGATGAAGCCATCCTGATGCATCTGTCAAACTTCAGGCCCGTCAAGCGCGTCGTCGATGTCGTCAAGGTATTCGCCCAAGTCGTGCGCGAAGTTCCAGCGCGGCTCGTGCTCGTTGGCGATGGTCCCGATCGATCCGCCGCCGAGTGGCTCGCGCACGATCTCGGAATTCAATCGCGCATCCACTTCCTCGGCAAGCAGGAGCGCGTGCACGAGCTTCTTCCTCTCGCCGACATCATGCTCATGCCCAGCGAACTCGAGTCCTTCGGTCTCGCTGCCCTCGAAGCCATGGCTTGCAAAGTCCCCGCCATTGCCACCCGCGTCGGCGGCGTTCCCGAGCTGATCGACGACGGCGAAACCGGCCTGCTTTATGCCGTCGGCGATGTCGAAGCCATGGCCGAAGGTGCCATCGGCCTTCTCAAAAATCCCGACCGCCTGCAAGCCATGCGCGACGCCGCCCGCAAGACCGCCCAAAAGCGTTTCTGCTCCACCCTCGTCGTCCCCCAATACGTGAAGTACTACGAACAAGTCCTCGCAGCCGTCTGATGCGCTGCCGCAGGCGCGGATGGGCCATAGATCGCATTTCGAAAACCATCGCGTTGTAACAGGGCACGACTTCACTCATGCCGAAAAAAAACAGAAGCCGGGGCCTTAACCTCAGCAGGATTCAAGCCCAAATCGAGCCCAGCCACGACGCCATTTCTGAAACAATTCCCAAAATGACCGTGTCCACAAGCCGAAGCTCGTGGACACGGTGGATACTTCAAGTTGAACAACCGCCAAGTTCAAACGGCCGTAAAACAACTACATGCAAACTCGTAGCGAGTTAAAATTCCAACCGCAGCGAACCTTGCAGTACGCGGGCAGATTGATCGCTGCCGTTAGGAATCACCGTGCCCGGAATCACGCCGAACTCATTCGGTGCGGAGACAAGGCTCATGTTGTTTTCAAAGTTAGGCGGCATGAAGTTCGGATGGTTGAGAGCATTGAATGCGTCGACGCGGAACTTCAGGTTGACACCTTCCTTATAAACCGGGAAGGTCTTGCCCAACCCAAGATCGAGATCGAAGAAGTTGGGGCCACGCAGGTTATTGCGCGCACCCATCTGGAAGCCCACCGGCGCCGTGTATTGGTTAAAGGCCTGCTGATAATCCTTGAACGCATAGACTTGCCCGTTCTTCACCGTCACATGGGACTTCATTGCCCCTATGTCACCAGTCAGAATGGCAGGATCTTCGTTCGAGTAGCTCATCAGAAAGGCAACCGAGTTGGCCATGTAAGGAGTGCCCGTATGCCAGCTAGGCAACCCGCTCAGTTCCCATCCGCCAATAGCCTCTTCAGCCCAAAGCGGGATGTTCGCCGCAAAGTCGCGGCCGCGGCCGAACGGTAGCTGATAAAGGAAGTCTCCGTTGAAGTAGTTGGATACGTCGAAATCCGAGTTCGCGCGGCATATCCGCGGACGCAGAACATCGCAGACAAACCCGTAGCCGTTGTAGGCATAAGAGTTGGCAACCAGCGAAACGTTATCGATGGAGTGCGACCATGTGTAGTTGAAGTCAAATTGCAAACCATGACTTGAATTCTTGTGCAGCGTTACTAGCATGCCGTTGTAGGAGGAGAAACCCATGTCCGTGAAAAAAGTGTTCTCAGAGAACTGGGCTCCCATTCCAACGTTTGCGGGCAGCATACCGGCGTTGGACATCAACTCGACCGCATCGGCAACATCGCCGCGAGCCGGATATGGAGCGAAGTTTGACGCGACATAGCCGGTATTGCTCTGGCCCGCCACAACCGGAGTCAGCACGTGCTCAAACCACGGCTGCGCCGGAGCTGTGCTCGGATCGGCATTCGGATTCTGGCGAAGCCACGTGGTCAGATTTGCCATGGCCTGGCTCAGAGTCTGCCCAGAGACCGAGTCGGGGAAGTCGATGAGTTGCTCGGCATCGGCCTGGGCCAGCAAGCGCCGCCCCAGACGACCCACATAGCCAAGCTTGAAGATCATGCCTCCCTTGAGTTCCTGCTCAATGCCGAAGTTATAGGTGATGTTGTACGGCGTGGGCAGCTTGCGATCGACGGTAACGTTGAAGGCTCCGCCATTGGCCAGACCGCAAGGCCCAGCCGCACCACCGCAGTTCGGATCCGAGGGACCGATGAAGGGAGCATAGGGCTCGGAGATCGCCGGAGCAGCGGGTAAAGCCGGCGGAGCATTCAGCGAGGTGAAACGCGGATTGTTCAAAAGAGAGTTGTACGCAGGCGAATGGTTCGAGTCCCCCGCTACCCCATAGTTAAGGCTCCCTGAACTCTGAAAGAGGTAGGAATACCGCGACTGCTCCCCTAGAATTGCGTTGATTACAGTCTGGTCATACACGACGCCGCCACCGCCGCTGATCACCAGCTTGCGGTCATTTGTGGGAGTCCATGCAAAGGCCACACGCGGAGCAAAGTTCTTGTTGCTCGGGCTGTAATAAGCTGGCCCATGGTTTGCCTTGCCGCCCAGACTATAGGTGATGTAAGGCACCGTGTTCGAACCCGAGCCCGGCAACGAGGCAGCACCGCCTACACCGGCCGCACTCTGTGCGATTCGAGCGTTCATGAAGTCCCAGAAGCTTTCGCTTTGGACCGACTCGATACCATGCACTTCATAAGGCACCGTGTAGTTCTGATAGCGCACACCGTAACTGATCGTCAATGTCGGCGTGATTTTCCAGGTGTCTCCGAAGTAGACCTCGGTCTCGTAGTATTTGAACTTGGTCTGCAACCCGGTTCCCTGAGGAACCACGTTGCTCGTTGCCGTGTAGTTAAAGGTAGCCCCTGCACCCGAGAACCGGCCCAAACCGAGAACGTAGGCAGAGTCATAGATCGTCAAGCTGGTCTGATTCCGGTCCAGGTCGTCCGGACGGAACTTCCAACCGCTCGGGTCACCATCAGTCAGTCCGGTAATACCGCCGCCTAATCCAACACCTGGGTTGTTGTAATCCGAATAAGTGCTGAACTGTGGAGTGGGATATTTAAAGGTCCCGCCAAACGCGAATTCGTGGCGGCCTTTCAACCAATGAAAGTCGTCTCGCACCGTTGGAATCGGGAAATAACGTGCTTGAGCGCCAGAAGGACTTCTATAGAGGGCGTCAAGGAAGTCGCCGCCAGTCGGGTCGCCATCCCAGCTGTATTGGTTTGCTCCCTGCGGGTTATAGATAACCGGGAAGCCGAGGTTAGCGACCGTATCGCCCCACACGAAGCTATTGGTCTTGTTCGTGCCTATTGTCCAATCCCAGCCAAGCACCCAGGCATGGCTGTCGTCCAGGTAAGGAGACGTCTCCGGATCGCCCGGGAATTGGACTGGAGTATTGACTGCGTTGGTCTTGTTATAAGTTACGCGGCCAAACAGGTGATGGTTCTTGAAGGGGTTAAGGTCGAGCCTGCCGACAAAATTGTTCTCCTTGTATGGCGTAGGAGAATTAAAGCGGTAGCCGGCCGTGTTCAACAGATCACCTTTGTCACCGGTGAAATCATTGGGCGATGGATAACGGGCGGCAAGAAGCTGCATCTCACTCTGATCAAAGCCGACGCCCTGCGGGTCAAAGGCCGCTGCCTGCGCCGCATTGATGCTGTTCGTCTGATTTGCGGTGATATTGGTGAAATAGGTAACTTGATCGCCCCGTATAAAACTATCCGTGGGCACCGTGCGCTCTTGCTGAGACGCAAGCGTATCGCGTCGTCCGTTGTAATCGAAAAAGAAAAAAGCTTTGTCCTTCCAGATAGGGCCACCGACGTTGCCGCCGAACTGGTTGCGGATCAGTGGAGACCTCGGCACACCTTCAAAGTTGTTGAACCACTCGTTGGCCTCGAGATCGGTGTCGCGGTGATACTCGTTGATGTTCCCATGGAAGTGGTTGGTTCCGGACCGCGTTACCATATCGAACTGCCCGCCGGCGCCATTGCCGTTGCTGGACAACTGGCCGGCCGTCGTAGCGCGGAATTCCTGCAATGAATCCACCGGCGCGTTGCCGATAATCGTGTGAACAATCGAGGTGTTAGCACCGGTACTTGCTAAATTAAAAGCGGTGCCGGTAGCCATGTCGCTCACGTCCAGGCCATCGAGCGTGAGACGGTTCTGGTCTCTGCGCGCGCCCGTTGCGGACCCGTCCTGGGTCATGCCTGGCTGCTGCTGCAAGAGCGCCATCGGGGAATCGCGGAGAGATACCGGCAGTTCATTCACAAACTGCACTTCGAAGTTGTTTCCGATCGTGGCGTCCGTCGTATCAAGGGTTATGCCCTCGTTCGCGGCCGATACGGATACGGTCTGGGCAACCGAACCTACTACAAGCTTCACGTTCTGTGTACGGGTGAGGCCCACGTTCATGTAAAGCCCGGTCAAGATCGTCGTTTCAAAGCCGTCACGCGATACGGTTTCTTGATAGCCCGGCCCTGGGCCGATGTCCGTGATCGTGTAGGAGCCGCTTGCGCCGGTCACGGTCGTATAGACCTTGCCTGTGGCCGGGTTCGACACTTCTACTTTCGCGCCGACTACCACCGCTCCAGTCGAATCCGTCACTGTTCCAGCAACCGACGCAGAATCCTGCGCCGAAAGGTAGATAGAGCAAGATAAAAATGCTATCAATACGAATAGATACAACTTCACCCTGTGCATGCAAGACTCCTGTTCAGTAGCGCCGCCGTTGGCGACACTGTTGAAAGAAAATGAGTTGTGAAGACCGTTCGGCTTGCGGTAAGTATTCGGTTGTGGGGTAAGAGCCTGAAGAAAGCTAGCCGAGGAGAGAACCGCCCAAGGCATCGCCGCATGAATTTGCAGCAGTTGTTACGACTATTGCAATCGACGCGCCAAATCCATTATGTCCGGAACCGGACACAAAATATGCCCAAATTCCCAACATTTACTGGTTGATTTGTCCTGTTTCCCATTCCAGAACATTTCAATAGGAAAGAGTTTCTTCCAACTTTTAATAGTTTTTTCTATCTAATTTCACAGAAATATATGAAAAACAATAGGTATTAATGAATGAGGGGGAGCTCCCACCAGGTTCATTTCGCTTCCGTGAGCGATGCCAGCGGCACAAGCATATCCTCTTTACGCATCACCAGGTTGGTCGCATTCAGCGTGGCCAGTTCAAAACCGTGGCCATGCGTGATCGCATCAGTCGGGCATGCCTCAACACAATAGCCGCAAAATATGCAGCGATTGTAGTCGATGTTGTAAATCTTGGCATAGCGCTCAGACGAGGAGATGCGCTGCTCCTCGGTATTCTCCGCCGCCTCAATAAAGATGCAGTTTGACGGACACGCAGCCGCGCAAAGAAAACACGCCACACACTTCTCGAGACCATTTTCGTCGCGCTGCAGCACGTGTGCCCCGCGAAAGCGCTGCTCAAACTTTGCGCCCTTCATCGGTCCGGGACCATCGGGGTAGTTTTCAACCTGCGTAGGCTCCAGCATTTCGCGGAACGTGATGCTCATGCCCTTGGCGATGCCGGCAATGTTGCGCACAATCGACATAGCGCCAGTATACGATGGTTTCCGGGAGGTATTCACCTTGGGAAAAATTCGGTCGATCGCGGCATCTTTGGTTGTGGTCGGAATCACAACGCTTGTTCAGTCTCAAACTCCAGCAACCACTCCACTTGCCTCGCCGGCCAACACCTCACAAGTGAGCCCGGCACCAGCCAGTTCTGACCCAACGGCTTCAGGGCAGATGAACATGGGTCACTCCGACAGGCCGCATCCCCCCGCCGGCCCGCTCAAAATCACATTCGAAGCGAAATCGGCCGAATGGACGCCCGTTACCTTGGCCGCTCTGCCTCACAAAACCATCACCCTTTACAACGAGCACGCCAAAGTAAACCAGACCTATACCGGCGTGTCCCTCATTGACTTGCTTACTCCCTTGGGAGCGCCGGCCAAGCCCCACGGCAAAGAATTCAAGCTATATCTGGTCGCGGAAGGATCGGACGGCTATCAAGTGGTCTATTCCGTCGCTGAAGTCAATCCAGACGTGCATGACTGCACAGTCCTGGTGGCCGATGCCATGGACGGCAAGCCAATAGGTGATAGCGGTCCGCTGCAACTTGTGGCAACAGGCGAAAAACGCCCCGCCCGCTGGGTCCGCAATCTGGTCGCTGTCCGCGTTCTGACCGCACAATAGCCCCAAATCACCTGTCTTACATTTGTCTTACACCCTGTTCCAGCCGTCTTACATTGTCTTACAGCGTGTACGACCGAGTGGGCTCTCTTAGAAGGTCACTCGGTCGATCAGGCTCGCTGCACAACAACTCCATATTATTGCTGGCGCTTTTCTTCCGGTTTTTTCTCCGGTTCCGGCTTCTTTTGAGGAGGATTCACGTGCTGCGGGGAAGGCTTCGGAGCCGGATGGCTTTCCGGCTGCGCGTGTTGTTCCGCAGGCCTGGTTGGCTCGGTCCGTTGCGCCTCAGGATGAACCGGTGCGGTCGCAGGATGCAATGGTTCGCTGCGCTGCGACGGCGGCTGGACTGCCGGTCGTGCTGGTTGAGGCCGCTGTTCCGCTGGTTGAGGCAGTCTTACCTGATGCTGCTCCCGAGGAGTCGAGTTTGCCGGACCTTGCGGCGCGGGATGCGGCGTTTGTTGCGGCACCTGTTGCTGATGGGCGTTATTCTGCGGCGATAACGGGTGACCCGCCTGTACTTGACCCTCCGGCGGACCAGACCGTTGCTGCTGTTGGTTCGCAACCGTTTGTCCGCCACGCTGCTGGGGTTGATTGACGACAGGCTGGTTTACGCGCTGCTGCGGCTGGTTTCCAACCGGTCGCGAAACAATCGGCGGTGGACGAACACCCGGGTCCGCGGCAAGCGGATGATTCACCGTCACAATCGCCGGTCGTCCGTTATTGACCGCTGCAAAATTCCCGCGATCCGATCGCGCCGCCTGCACATGCTGCTCCTGCGCCGTCATCGGTGGCGTATGCTGCTCGTGCAAAGCCGCGAGTTCCGCCCGTTGCGGTCGCGCCTGAATCCCTCCGGGCCCGTTGTAGCTCACCCGGTTATAGTTGGTGTTGTTGTTGACAGTGTAGTTGTAAACATTGTGAACAACCGTCGTGTTTACATTGTTGACCGACCGGTTATAGTCAAATCGGGCTCCGTTCCAATAGCCACCCTGGTACCCGAACCCCACATAACCAAAACCGTAATTTATGCCGCCGTAGTAGCCAATATGGCGACCCCAATATCCGCGGTGATACCCATACCGGCCGCGTTCGTACCCCCAGTATCCGGGCGTCCACAGCGCTCCCTGGTACGGTGCCGCTACCCAAGCGCCTGGCACCCAGTAGTAGCCATTCGACGCATAGTCCCAATAGCCGGGCGTCCAAATATACCCGTCGCCGGGGCATGGAGGCTGGTCATACTGCGGCAGTTGCGGCGGCGGTTGCGGCGCATATTCGACCGGTTGATAAGAGGAATCATCGTATGATTGGTCGGATCCATATTGATCCGATGCATTCTGGTCCGAAGGGTACTGCGTTTGCGGTGCAGGAGCCGCACTGGGAGCAGACTGCGGAGCACTCTGACTATAATCGGTCCCGCTCGCCGCATTCGAAACCGGCGCGATATTCGCTGAAGCTGGGTCCTGCGAAGGATTCTGCACCTCGGCCGGTGCGTTCGCTGCGTTTTGATTGCTCTTGCATCCTACGGCACACGCTACAACCGCTACAGATAAAACTGCCCACAATCCAAATCGAGAGAAAGCTTTCATGAATTACTCTCCAGCAGCCTTGGATGCGCCGATGTTCCCATCCTTTGTACTGATTCGGCCAGATTGGTTCAACCGAGTCACTCTCCACAAAGCCCCAATCCGTTCTCAAAACCCCACTTGATCGGTTCGCAACCCGCTAGATCAACTCATTCAACATCAATAATTTGAAATGTTTCCGGTTCAATTGTGCAATCCCGGCGGCAGCGACCTTCCTTGATTGTTCGCTGGCGGCGTCGTCACCGGTTTGCGCTGCGAACGAGGGCGTGCCGTCTGCTGGCACAACGCAGAATCCTGCCCTCGAGCCAGCCCCGCCGCTGCCCCGTCAATCGAGCAAAGTTTCTGCTTCATCGCCTCGGCATCGCGACCGCTCAGCAGCTCGGCGCGGTCCAGGCTCCTGAACGGGTCCACGTCGTACAGATAAACAAAATCCTCTGCCTGCTTTTGCTTTCCATAGTTGAAATGGCTCCATGTTCCCAACGTCTCACGGCCATTCGGCTCGGCCAACACCGCGTAAACGCGGGTCAGATCGACTCCCGCCGGCGTCGCGCTACTCCACACCGCCGCTGCCTGGCCGCCGCGAATCCATCTCGGCACAAAAATCCGCTGTGACATGTCGTAGTGAAAAGCCGTAAAGTACGTCGTTGCTTCGCACCCGCCGCAGTCATCGTAAAGTGCGCCAATTTCCCGCGCGCCCGACTCCGACAACTGCATCCAGTCCAGCCAGCGCAGATTCGATCCCTTCAGCAAAATCGTCAGCGCATGAGTGGTCAGCGACACGCTCCACACTGTAAACGTGTCCTGGCTCGGCGACGCTTCCACATTCGGCCGCTCCGTAGTCACAACCAGCGCCGCGTCATACAGCACCCCTATTTCTCGAATCGACGTCCACTTCTGTACTTCAAGCGCGCGCGTAACCCACACCACCACGTCCTGGTCCTTTTGCGAATGAAAATCAATCCACCGAAAAGTCTCCTCTTCGGCACGAGCACGCCGCGGAACCACCAGCACCAATAAAACTAGACAAATAACGATAATGGAGCGGGGTATCATACCTCGCATTTTTTCCGATTCCTCCGTGTCTTACGCTGTAAGACAAACCAAACCGCATCCTACCCAACTTCTTACTGCGACAAGCGCACCAAATTTGCCTTTGCCTGCGCGTGATCCGGCTGCAAACGGAGAGCATGCTCAAAATCGGCGCGAGCCGCCGCCGGTCGCCCACTGCGCGCTTCCAGAACTCCCAGATTATTCCATCCATCCGGGTCGTCTTCCATCAGTCTCAAAGCTGTCCGCTGCTCTTCGATCGACTCTGCCAAGCTGCCAGAAGCGGCAAGTACCTGCGACAGTGCCGAGTGTATCGTCGCATCGCCTGGTTTCAACTTGGCGGCGGCTCGCAATTCTGCCAGCGCCGCTGCTCCATCCCCAGACTGGGCATAAACGCGGGCAAGCTGCTCATGGGCCTCAGCCGAGCCAGGATTCCCCGCAATCGCCCGTTTCAGCAACTCGGTTCCCGCATCGACTCGCCCCGCAGCCAGATCCATTTGCGCCAACCCCAACAGTGCGCTCAGATTGTGCGAATCCAGCCCCAGACTCCGCCGAAACTCCGCCTGCGCCTCCTCACTGCGATTCTCCGCCACCAGGCTTTCAGCAAGTCCCGCATGCACCTCAGCATCATCCGGACAGCCCGCCAATTGCGCTCGAAAACCCTTCTCCCCATCCGCCCATTTGTCATGGCGCAGCTCAACACTCGCCATATCGAAGCGCGCATCGCACGCATCCGGAGCCGCCTCGATAGCGCCGCGATAAGCATCGAGGGCTCCCTGCCAATCTCCTTCGCCATCGAGCGCCACGCCCAAAGCCGTCAAAGTACGCGCATCCTTAGGAGCCAATCGCAGTTCCTGCTGGTAAATCTCCACGGCGTGTACGTACTCGCCCTCACCGGTTAGAGCCGCCGCCAGGTTATAAAGACTCACCCGATCATTAGGAGATTTGCTCAGCCGGTTGCGCATCCATGCCTCTTCGAGCAACAGCCGCGGATCCGGACCGTCGGCCGCAACATGCACCGGCAGCACCTGCATCCACAGGTGCGACATCTCGTCCTCTGACCGGTTCCCGGCACGCACCCTCACCGGCGGGTCGTGCAGATTGTGCACGTTAGCCGTCGAGTTGTCGTAGGTATAGCGCATGTGCAGCACCGTCCCTTTCGGCAACTCCAACGGCTCTTTGTAGCGATAAACCGATTGCCTGTCGATGTCCCAGTTGCGAATCCAAACCAGCCACTTCTTTTCCCCACTCGGCAAAGTGGCCCAGCCTTCCAGATCGCGCCCTAAATAGTGTGCGTGTGGGTACACACCCAGCACCTCCACATCCACCGGCAAGGTGAGCTCGTCCTCCACCACAAAGTTGGCGTCGCCGGCAGGAATATCCAACGCGTCATCACGATCCAGTTGCAGCAGCATCGGCTGCCTTGTCGGTGGCTCGTCGGTAAAGTAGAGTCCCACCTGCGCGTCCAGCGTCTCCGTCTTGCCCGATGGCTTCAGGTGCATGTTCAACACCAGGTCGTTTCCCGGATCGAGCCGCCACGGCATACCCTCAGGCTCTATCAGCGCTGGCGAATCCGGCTTCCAGAAAAGAAAATGGCTATCAGGCTCAAATCGATTTCCGGCATCGACCAGCAATTCCATCCCCGCGATGCCCTCCTGCCAATCGCCCGGATGTTGATGCCGCAAACTCGCCGTGCGATCGATGATCACATTGGCGTGATGCACCACCTGCGGCGCACCCGGCAAAATCTCCATCGCGCGAATATAGTGTGTTTGCGCCAGCGGATAAGGCAGCACAAAGTTGCGAAACGTATCGGTACCGCCGCCCGCCAGCGCAAAAGGCCGTGACACTTTCAAAATGAGGTCCGGCTTGCCCAGTTGCCATCGCGCATCATAATGTGGCGCCGCCGGTGCAACGGCCCCATCCCCTTCCGGCATTCCCGCCTTCACCCAACGCTCAATCAACGCACGATCGCCATCGCTGAGCCGCCGCACATCCGCAAAGTCACCAAAGCCCGGCTCCGGCAGCCACGGCGGCATAAAGCGCGACTGCGTCACCACCTCTACCTGCGTCCCCCAACGGCGCGCATCGGCATACGTCAGCAGGCTAAACGGCCCCGCTCCCCCCGGATGATGGCATGTGGTGCAGTTCATATAGAGCACCGGCGCAACATCGCGGCTCCATGTGGGCGCGCCGGCAGTAAGTGGTGTGGCACTCTGCGTCGCCAGCGAGGTAGCTGCAGCATGCACCGTCTGATGCCCCAGCGAATCCACTAACCATCCAGCTAACAAAATCGCCAATGCCGCACATGAAAGCGGAATCTTCATTTCTGTAAATAGACGATAGAACATCCAACCGGCGGTCCGCCCGGCGGAGCCACGGCATTGCCCGCAACCGCCGCAGCCAGCGCAGATTCGAGATCATGATGCTGTGGCTGCGGCCGCTCCTGACCTAGCGAAATGTACCGGTCGTCAATGCGCCCGTGATACACCTCGCGCAATTCCCTTCCCTCCGCAACAAACACCGCGGCCTCCGGTGTCGTCGTCACATGAGCCAGCCGAACGGTTTTCTGCTGCGCATCGATCAGCGTGCCCACCTCCGCCGTCTCCGTAATCGAAAAATCGCGATTGTGTCGCGCCACTACCGTCGCATTGTCGTCGGGATTGGGAAATACCCACCAGAACCGCACGCCCTCGCCGGCAAACTCTTTGCTCAACCGCGCAATCTCCGGAACATAGCGATTTGAAATTGGGCAATCGCTGGCTGCAAATACCAGCACCACCAAGCGAGTTCCAGTTTCCGCAAGCTGCTCAACCGGCCGACCCCGCAGGTCGACGCCGAAGCCCCCCGGAGATGCCGCAAATACCTTCATTAAGCCGACTACGAGCAATATATAGGTTAGCGCCGCTCGAACCATTCGATCAGCCGATCTTCCTCAAGAGCTGTTCGACTTCGCCGATTGTCTCTTCGCCGCCATAGACGCTCTCGCGAACGGCATCAAACAAATCGCTGTACGCTCGAAATCTCTTCACTCGCTCCTCGTTGATTTCCTCATTCGATATATCTAGCCAATTGTTCGCAAACGACTCCAGAATAGGACGGCCTTGTTTCCAGAGTTGCAGCGTGATTGCGCGATTATCGCCTGAACCCACCAACCAAGTGTGAAAGCTATATTCCTTTTCTAACGCGACAGAAAACTCGTCCCGTCCCAGAGGATTTGCCATGATTCGCCAATCCAGCTTCTGCGCGCGAGTCTTTTCTAAAAGCTCTCTTGCCAATTGATCGATCCTATCGTTCATTTTTCCTCCTCATCGATCTTTCTGCAAAGTCGCCCCTGGATTGCATTGAGTTCCTGCACCGCATCGAATGTCTCGTTGAAAAAGCTCTGTTTTGAGACCGAACCTAAAGGAAACGTCCCATGTCCAGGATAATCAGTCCAGCGCTTACAATCGGATTCGATACTTCTTAATCTATCGGCATCTGATGTGAGCAGCTTCGCAATCTCTTCTCGATCTTTCGGAATCCGAAAAACCAACTCGCGTAATTGGAGACTGGCTTCAGAGGCCGTTCATAAAGCACAGAGGTATTTAGCTGCTCGGCAATCCGTACGACCTCCACCATGGCGTCCGCAGCATTACGTTTATTGACTGCTTTTCGTGCTTCGGTCGCTGCCCTCTTGGCACTAGTCGCCTGCCAAATGGCGCCCGCGGTCAACACCAAGCCCGCCACTCCAGCTCCGGAGTTCGTCCAGTCAAACAAATCATGCGGAATCATGCCAGCCTTCTACCGCCAAGAATACTCCACAACTCAAGGCAGAGCTAAAGCCCCAGCTTGGCCCACAGTTCATCCACCCTCGCCTTGGTCGCGCGATCCATTTCGATCATCGCCGGCCACGGCCGCTCAAAGCCTTCCGCCTTCCACTTGCGCGTTGCATCAATCCCCATCTTCGACCCGTAGTTCGGCAGCCGTGACGCGTGGTCGAGCGAATCAATCGGCCCCATCGTGAACTGAATATCGCGCTCCGGATCGATGTTGTTCGTCACCCGCAGCACCACTTCGCCCACATCCTGCACGTCGCAATCCTCATCCACCACCACAATGCACTTGGTAAACATGGCCTGCCCCAGCGACCAGATCGCGCTCATCACCTTCCGCGCCTGCCCCGGATAGCTCTTCTTGATCGAAACCAGCATCAGGTTGTGAAACACGCCCTCCACCGGCAAGTGAATATCGACAATCTCAGGTATCGTCATCTTCATCGCCGGCAAAAATATCCGCTCCACCGCCTTGCCCATCCACGCATCTTCCATGGGCGGCTTGCCCACAATCGTCGCCGCATAAATCGGATCTTTGCGATGCGTGATACAGGTCAGGTGAAAGACCGGATACTCATCCGTCATGGTGTAAAAACCGGTGTGGTCGCCGAACGGACCCTCCGTACGCAGCTCGCCCAACTCGACATAGCCCTCAAGCACAATTTCCGCGTGCGCCGGAACCTGCAGATCGACCGTCTCGCACTGCACGATTTCGACCGACTTCCCGCGCAAAAAGCCCGCGATCATGAATTCCTCGACCTCGGGAGGCGCCGGAACGATGGCCGAAAACGTAGTCGCGGGATCAGTTCCTATCGCAACCGCAACCTCCAGCCGCGAGCCTTTCAGGTTGCCAAACGCCACCTGCGGCAACCCGCCAATCGGTCCATCGGGAACCCTGACAGCACCACCCGCCGACTCCGCCATCGCCGCCACTCTTGCCGAGAGTGGACCCTCGGTCGAGTTTTCAGCCGCGTTCAGCCGCAGCGCCTCACGGTAGTGCTCCGCCGCTACCTTCTGCCGCTGCCAGTGCATACCCGTAGTCTGGCCGTCGTAGACCTGCATCCGGTACATCCCGATATTGCGCTTACCCGAGCGCGGGTCGCGGGTATGCACGCACGGCAGCGTGATAAAACGCCCCCCGTCATGCGGCCAGCATTTCAAAATCGGAAATTGGTTCAAATCAAAGTTGTCGCGGAGGATAACCTCCTTGCAGCGAGCTTCTTTGGCGCTGACCGTCTTAGGAAAAGCGCTCGTCAATGCGCCCAGTTGCGGCAGCATCTTGAGTTTGTCAAAAAGCCCCTCAGGCGCCTTCACGTTCATCAAGCCCTTGATGCGCTCCGCAATTTCGTCGAGCCTGTCGACGCCCAGGGCCAGCGCCATCCGCCGTTCGCTGCCAAATTGATTGATAAGGACTTTATGGCCAGGATGCCCCTTCACGTTCTCAAATAGCAGCGCCGGTCCGCCGGGAAGATACTTCTCCGCTATCTTGCTGTCTTTCCCGTCGATACATGGCTTTGCACCGATCTTCGAAACGCGATCGGTGATCTCCGTGATCTCCAGTTCCGGAGAAACTTCTTCACGGATGTGCTTGATTTCACCGTGCTTTTCGAGGGTTTTGATCCAGTCGCGCAGGTCGTCGTAGGCCAAAGCAATGTGCTCCGAACGGTGGTTACCGTCCCCACCTCATACTAAGGCCTCCGCCCAAGCGACGGATCGGCCTGCACGCAAGTCCTTTCGATTCAATCAGGAGCTGGCAAGAAGATCATCTCCGCGGATCTGATTGAGAATCGCCTTACGGGCGTAATCGACTTCCGCAGCGAGCACCTGCAAGACCCTGATAGATAGCGGAGGATCGGTTTCCATGAAATGAGCCACTTCGTCCCGGTTGACAAAACTGACGTGCGAGCCACTTTGGGCAACTGCGCTGAACGCATGCGGATTACGGCTGAGCACGCCGGGCAAACCGATCAAAGAAGGAGCGGTGGACCGCAAGGAAATCACAAATTCATTCTCCGAACAGTGCCGGGACAGGGTCGCAGCCCCCTCGCGCAAGATGAAAATGCCCGCCGGAGCTTCCCCTTGGCGGAATAGTACGCGGTCCTCATCGCAGGTGATTGGAATCGATTGCTTTTCAAAGGTCTGGATCAGTTCCAAGTCGGCGCAGAATGACGAAGAATCGATTGGCACGCGCACCCTCCGATCAATAAGATGGACCCATTATGGTCGGGGTTGTACTGGCTGATCTTCTATCTTTTTGATTCTTCGCTAGTTATGTGATTCAGATCACAATGCAAGTTAAGAGGCGCTGCCGCTTCGCTTAACATCGGAGCGTAAGCCCTAGCAACCTGCCGTCGTCCAATCCCTTCCTACTTAAAGTCAGTTTTATCGGCAGTCCTCGCAGACAATAGGAGCAATCCCACAAAGGAGCTTCCCGGTGCCCACTTCCCCGTCCGAAATCATTCACGTCCGCTGCAAGCCTTATTTCAAGCTGCGCTCGCAAGTTACTCGCATTGTTACCGATGCAGCCACAGCGGCAGTGCCGTGGAACGTTCCCGACCTCTGCGCCGCCTATAACTGGCCCACAAACCTGGCTGGCGGAGGCGTCATCGCCATCGTCGAACTAGGCGGCGGCTGGGTTCAGTCCGACATGGACTCGTTCTTCCAATCCCTCGGTCAGCCAACGCCCCAAATCACCAATGTTTCCGTTGACGGCACCCAAAACAGCCCGAACCAGGGGGTTGGGTCGTCCAACGACGCCGACTTTGAAGTAGCTCTCGACATTCAAGTTGCGGGCGCCGCCTACTTCGCAGCCACAGGCCAACCCGCCGCGATTCGCGTTTACTTTGCGCAAGACATAGCGCCCGCCGTGGAAAAAGCGACGGAGGATGGCTGCGATGTCTGCAGCATCTCCTGGGGTGCTGACGAAGCGGTCTATGGCACCGCGGCAGCCGAGCAGATGGAGTCGGCCGCTGCAGCCGCCACCAGCGCCGGCATGGTCGTCTTTGCCGCGGCCGGCGACAACGATTCGAGCGACGGCGGCTCTACGCCTGCCAATGTCGACGTGCCTTCATCCTGCCCCCACGTCGTCGGCTGCGGCGGAACCTTCAAGACCACCACAGAGGAAACCGTTTGGAATGATAATCCTGGCGAGACCGACGGCGAAGGAACGGGCGGCGGCTATTCGACCATTTTCCCCGTCCAATCGTTCCAGATCGGCGCGCCTCCACCGCCTACAGGCACAACTGCCGGAACCGGAAGAATGGTTCCAGACGTTGCTGGCGACGCCGATCCCAACACCGGGTACAATATTTTCGTCCACGGAGCGGCGACAGTAGTGGGCGGAACCAGCGCAGTTGCGCCACTTTTTAGTGGATTATTCGCTGCTTTTGGCACAAAACTGGGCTTTATTTCGCCGAAATTGTGGCAAAATTCAGCCGCTTTCAACGATATTACCGTCGGCGGGAACGGCTTTTATAACGCTGCGCCCGGTCCAGATCCTTGCAGCGGCCTCGGCTCGCCGATTGGGTCCAGCTTGGCGGCCTTGTTTTTAACTACCTAACGGGCAAGCACGCTCATCACTTTTGTATGGTGACGAGCGTGTTCTCCGGGACGTCCGCCAGGAACGGCGGAATCGCGTCCATGGGATAGCCCAGGCGCTTCCATTCGTCATAACCACCCCGCAGCGGCCGCACCCGTTCGATGCCTAACTTGTGTAGAGTCATAGCGGTCTTGGCAGCCGTGGCCTCGCTGGGACAGGTGCAATAGAGAACAATATCTCGGTCGCGAGGGATCTCTGCGATGCGCCGAGCTAATTCCTCGGGCGACAGATGGTGCGCTCCCGGCAGGGTAAACGGATCGGGCAACAACTCCAATGGATGGCGCAGATCGACGATATAAACCTGCTCGCCTGAGTCAAGTTGGCGCTTCAATTCCTCCGGTTCGAGACGTGCGGCCACAAGCTTTTTCAGGACCATGCGCCGACGATAGAGTCGGTACACAAAAAATCCCAGAATTCCCAGCAGCAACAGCGCGCCCGAGAAACGACCCACCCAATCAAGAAGATGCGGATCGCGCTTCAATCCGTCGCCGAAGAGCCTGCCGGCGCCGAGCAGAGTCGCAATCCATAGCGTGGCGCCGACTCCATCGAAGAAAAGAAATTCGATGAAATTCATGCCGTTCTGGCCGGCAACGGGCGGAGCCAACGTGGCTAGGCCAGGCACAAACTTGGCAATCATGAGCGTTAAGTTGCCGCGCTTACCGAACGAGTTCTGGGTTCTGCGCACGCAGATAGTGGGTTCCAGCGAAAGCTTGCACAGGATCCGTAAAACGTGGTGGCCGTAGCGTTTACCGATAAAGAACCAGGAACTGTCCGAAATCAGGCAGGCTGCGATCCCGATCAGGAGTGCCTCGGGAAAACTGATCTGGTGCTCGGCCGACAAGGCCCCGGCGGCCAACAATACGGGCGTCGCCGGCAGTGGGATACCGAACTGCTCCACCAGCACCCAGCCGAAGAGCAAAATGTAGCCGTAAACGAGAAGAATGTGAGTAGGCAGTTCCATCGGGACCCCTGGGGATGAAGAGACTGAGTGAAACCGTCAACCGCGGCGACGTAAAGCGGTCAAAAAAAGCCTCACACTTATCCGATGATACTGCGGCAATTTTGTTTCAAAGGGATGAAGTTTTTCGGCAAGTCCGGATTCAAAGGACGTCCTCGGTTTGTGGAATTGGTGAGGAAGACTCGCTCGGAGTGATTTTGCGGACAGGGTCAGCTATTCGGATTCAACACTCAGGAATTGACCGATCCTACAACAAAGGCGTACGCTTTGAATAAGTACGCGGGAGGTGCCAATGCCCCGGTTAGCCGTGGATGACAACAAACGGATGAATCTTCGGCTGCGACCGGAGCAAAAGGCCACTCTCGTGCGCGCGGCAGCGCTGCGAAACACCGACCTGACAGAGTTTGTTCTACGACCCGCCTTGAGAGAGGCTCAAGCAGTCATCGAGGAATCCGAGCGCATTGTCCTGTCGGAACGCGATAGCTTCTTGGTGCTCGATATGCTCGACGATCCGCCAGCGCCGAACGAAAAGCTGCAAAAGGCGATCGCCGCGATGCCCAAGCCGAGTCAGAAGCAGGAATGAGCCTTCCTGCGTGGCATGAGGAACCGATCTCCAAAGGGCATGACCGAAGAGCTTTCGACTGTGGCGACGCCTCTATGAACGACTTCTTGCAGCGTTACGCCCGCCAGAGCCATGAATCGGGCGCCGCCAAAACCTTTCTGGCCATAGACGACGCAGGCGACAAGAGCATTCTTGGCTTCTATAGTCTGGCGCCAGGCACGCTGACTTACGTCGACACGCCGGAGATAGTTCACCGCGGAATGGCGAGGCATGATGTGCCGGGGTTTCGACTTGCGCGCATTGCTATCGACGTTCGCTGGCAGGCCCGGGGGGTCGGCGGGCAACTCCTTGCCGTCGCGGCGCGGCGCTGTCTGCGCGCAGCCGCTGAGGTTGGAGGTGTTGTGCTCATCATCGATGCAAAGAATGACCGTGCCGCCCGTTGGTACGCCAGTTACGGCGGCGTATCTTTAGCCCATAAGCCTCTGGCACTGGTCATGTCGCTGGCCACATTTGCCGCTGAACTCAAGGCCGCAGGGCAGCTATGACATCCGCCTGACGCACGAAGGCCGCCCGCGAGCGGCCTTCGCTGGTACTGCAGATCGAGAACAACTATTGGACGGTATTTATGGTGCGGGCGACGCCGGCCTTTTCAACGAAGTAGTTGTGGTCCCAAAGGTTGCGATAGAAGGCGCCCGTCAGCTCGGCTGCGCGGGGGCCGAATGTGGGCCGTCCACCCTCGAGGAAGAACACCGTGACCAAACCGCCCATGGGAGTTTCGGAGTAAGAAGCGAACCAGCCGAAACGCGTGCCGAGGTTGGAGCAGGTTCCGGTCTTGCCGAAGACGGGCAGCTCAGAGAAGTTGGCCCGCAGCCGGCGCGCCGTTCCGTATTCCACTGCGCCGGCCATGCCGTCTTGAAGATCAGGCACAAACTTGGCGATGTTGAGGGTACGCTTGACCCGCGGAGAAAATGCTGCGATCTCCGCCGGCGTGGTCGGATGTTGCAGATAATAAAGTGTTCCGCCGTTGGCAAGCGCCGCGACATACGCGCCGAGCTGCAACGGAGTCATGGAAACGCCCTGCCCGAAGCTGCACATGCGACCGACGCCGCCTTCAGAAACCGGCAGCGCATGATCGGGATATGTGCCTAGCTGCTCGCCCTGGATATGGTAACCGGCCAACTCGCCCAAGCCGAATTGATTGGCATAGTGGCGAACGCGCTCAAAACCAAGCTCGCGGCCTAACTCCTCAAAATAGAGGTTGTTACTGTGGGCCAACGCCTGCGTCATGTTCATGCGGAAGCCGGGCAACTGGACCATGGTGTCGCGGGTAACGAGACCCTCTGAAAGCGCGGCCATCGCCACGGTGATTTTGATGGTGGAGCAGGGTTCAGCGCCCGGCGACAAGGCCAGCTTTTGATTGACCATGGCGAGGATGCGGCCGTTGGCGGGATTGATCACGACCGCCGTGCCGTTCATGCCGTCCAGGGCGTCAATCGCGGCCTGGCGAACAAGCGGATCTTCGCCGGTGGTGATGTCTCCGGTAAAAATGTCAGACGAAGCAAAGGAACTGGCCGTAAAGCGCTCGTAAGAACCATGGCGCACCTTGAGGCTGGCGCGGCGAATAGTTGCTGCTCCATTGCCCAGATGCGCGGAACGTCCGCGAGCTGGAGCCACAGTGGCCTTGCCATGAAGCGCAGCCGTAGCACCCGCACCCCTGCCGGCGGCATGCGCGGCGACGTGTGCAGATTTGCGATGCGGCTCAATAATGTGGGCCGTGGTCGCTTTGGAGTGGTGTAGTGTATGGGGCGTGTTCAGGGCGGGCGCAGATGCCGCACCGCCAATCAGCACAACCAAGGAAAAGCTTATAGGTATAACGCAAGACAATCGCATCCAGCCAGCATCCTCTCAACAAATGGATTTCGTGCCATGCGTCTGCCCCAAAGAGAAAGGCGCACTTATAACTTAATCGGCAATCGCAGGCTGTTTGTTACGTTTACCGCGAATCGCCTCGGCTCTTGCGCGGGCTCTACCGAGATCAGGGTCAGCATTTGCCCCCAAGGTAGAGTCCGGCTCGCGCCGCTTACAGAACTGCCATGTAGCGGTTTCAGAAACCCATTCGGCTGGCGTCGTGCTGCCCGCTTATTGGAGAGCTTAAGAAAACTATACAGTCAAATCGGCTTAATACAACGACGAACCTTGTGATGGGTAACACTACCGTCACCCCTCTAGGATCGTCCGAAACGTTGTCAGAGTGTCTGGATTCTGCGCAAAAACAAGTCGACTGTTCCATTATGAAACGCAAAAAGCCGTTTTGAGAAGCAACTGCGGCAGTTCTCCAATTGGTAAACATGAAAGCGCAATGCCCTGGCTCCTGTCGAGAAAAGCCGGTTGAGATTGCTTATTGAAGACAGCCCCCCTCAAAGCCTTGCTGAAAGACTCTGACTTTATGGGCAAGACAGAGCGATCGTGGGCCGTCGGCGTTGGATTGGATCGCCCGATGAAAAAGTGCTCCTTGTTGCAAGGTGATAAACTTCGTGCGATAAGGGTCTGATTTTCTCCAACGCCTTGCGAAGAAGACAAAGAGAAAGCTGCCGAACTGAAACGCGAAGTGGTAGCGCTCAAAGCAAAGCGCAATGATCCGGCAACACCCAAGGCGGAGCGGTCGCGCCTCAAATTGCAGATCGAGACGAGAATCTGGCAGGGGCAACGGTTGGACCCTGAGCAGTTCAAGACGTATCGCTTGCGTTCATCCTAACGCGACACCTATAGGTTCAAGTTGTTCGGGTCTACTCAGAGAACTGCTCAACAAACCGAATCTTCGGGATTACCGTGCTGAATCGCTCCGAGGAGCAAATTGTTCCGTAGCTGACGCATCTTCCTACCAGGCTGAGTGCTTCCTCTTTCGAGATACTTCCGATCTCCTACACATGATCGAGAGCGGCCTTTGCCCGCCTGAAAGCCGCAGTATGTTTCGCCCACGATAACAACTGAAGGTGATGGAGTGAAAACAGCCGCACTGCTGGTAGTGGACAAGTCCTTTCTGCATGATGGATTCTACACCCGATGGCTGTTCGGGCCTTTGCGATCCCACCCTTCCGCAAAGAACGCGGAAGGATGGGGCACCCACAGAGTTGTGGCTCATGAGCGGTTAGGCCGGCCGCCTAGGTGAAATGAACACCTAAAACTTCAACCGGCGCATGAAGGCGGGGACGTCCAAGTCCCTTTCCCGCTCGGCTCCGGTGTCGGTAAAGAAGGCTGCGACCGGCTGGGTACGCTGCTCGGCGTGGGGCTCTGCGGCGTGCAGTCCATTGCCCATATCCGCAGCGTAATCGCGGGGCAGTGGGGTGTACGGCACTTCTTCGTCGAGTTCGGCAAACTTGGGGCGAGCGGGCGCGGATACCACTTCATTGTCTTCAAAGAACTCTTCAAAGCTGGGAGACTTGGCGGCGGCCCGTGTTGCTTCTTCGGCAGGCTCATTAAAGAACGACGGCGCATGATGCGTTTCCGCTTTGTGTCCCTGGTCTTCGTCTTCGCTCATGAAACGAGGCGCGGCCGGAGGCTGAGGAGCGGCTACAGGCTGGCCGGGATCGGGCAACCAGTTGGAGGGAGCTACGACGGGCACGGAAACAACTGATGTCTCTTCAACGGTGAGCATGCGGGCGCGACGCTCCGGCATTTGATCGCGGAAGCCGGTAGCGATGACGGTGATCTTGACCTCTTCACCCATCTTCTCGTCGAGCACGGCGCCGAAGATGATGTTGGCGTCTTCGTGGGCCGAGGTCTGAATGAGCGACGAGGCCGCATTGACCTCAGAAAGCTTGAGCGAACTGGAGCCGGTGATGTTGATGAGAATGCCGCGCGCGCCGTCGATAGCGCCCGCTTCGAGCAGAGGAGAAGCCATCGCGGCCTGGGCTGCTTCAATGGCGCGATTTTCGCCGGAGCGAACGGCCGTGCCCATCACCGCGTGACCCATCCCGGCCATGGTGGTCTTTACGTCGGCGAAGTCGCGGTTGATGATGCCGGGGATGGTGATGATGTCGGAGATGCCCTGCACGCCCTGGCGCAACACATCATCGGCAATGCGGAAACTCTCGAAGAAGCCGGCGTCCTTGGCCACGGCGAGGAGTTTTTCGTTGGGGATGACGATCATGGTGTCGACGCTTTCGAGCAGTTCCTTGAGGCCGCGCTCGGCCTGCTGCAGGCGGCGCTTGCCTTCAAAAGAGAACGGCCGCGTGATGACGGCGACGGTGAGGATGCCGAGTTCGCTGGCGAGCGACGCGATGACCGGAGCCGCGCCGGTGCCGGTGCCTCCGCCGAGACCTGCAGTGACGAAGACCATGTCCGCGCCTTCGAGGGCTTCGATGATTTTTTCGGAATCTTCAAGAGCGGCGCGACGACCTACGTCAGGATTTGCGCCCGCACCCAGACCGGCCGTCAAGCGCACGCCGAGCTGCAGCTTGACCGGCGCCTGGCACAGTTTGAGCGCCTGCACGTCGGTGTTGGCGGCGATGAATTCGACGCCTTCCATCTTGGCCTGGATCATGCGGTTCACGGCATTGCCGCCGCCTCCGCCAACGCCGATGACCTTGATGCGTGCTCCATGCGGGGTCTCATCGTGATACTGAATGCGCATTTCTGCGGGTGCGGTGTTTGTCTGCTCCATGGCGGTCTCCTGATGCTGGCTAGATAGCGTTTGCGACTAAAAGCTCGATGCAAAAATGGCGCGTAACTTGGCGCGTAATCCGTTGTTCTCAGCGGCGCGTGTGACACGTGTGCGGTGCGCGTACAAAAGCATTCCAATGGCGGTCGAAAATCCTGGGTGAGCCATCTCGCCGGGCATATTCGACAGGCGCACGGGCATGCCGGTGCGCGCCGGAACCCGAAGTTGGCTCTCGGTTACGTCGAGCATTCCAGGCAGCATGGCTCCGCCGCCGGTGAGGACGCAGCCCGCGCCGAGGGCTTCAAGCACGCCACCCTGGCGCAGGCTTTCTTTCACGAAGTAGAAGAGCTCACGAGCGCGTGGTTCGAGGATCTCTGCTATGTTGCGCAAGCGCAGCATCTGCGGATGCGGGGCGGAAATCTCAACCTCGGCATTTTGCGGCACTGCCGTCACCACCGCATGGCCGTATTGGCGCTTGAGTTCTTCGGCGTTGGCAACGGGGATCTGCAAGCCCACCGCGAGATCGTTGGTAAAGTGCGCGCCGCCTACAGGGACTGAAGCTGTATGCGCGACCGCGCCCTCGAAGAACACGACCAAGTCGCTCGAGTGAGCGCCAATATCGAGCAGGCAGACGCCGAGTTCGCGCTCATCGGCGGAGAGTGTCGATTCAGCCGCGGCAACCGATTCGAGAACGGCTTCGGTGACTTCGAGGCCAGCGCGATTGGCGCAGGTCACTGTGCTTTGCAATGCGCTGCCGGAACAGGTTGCGATGTGGAGATCAACTTCGAGCCGCGCGCCGACCATGCCCACGGGGTCAAAGATGCCGGGCTGGTCGTCGACGATGAACTGGCGCGGAAGCAGGTGCAGGATTTCGCGATCGGGAGGCCGCTCGACAGCGCGCGCACGCTCGACGGCGGTGCGCACATCTTCGCGGGTAATCTCGCGCATGCGGCTGCCCAGCTCAAATCCGCCATTGGTATTGAGGCCGCGAATATGCGGACCGCCCACGCCCACGACGCATTGATCGATGTTGGCGCGAGCCACGCGCTCGGTCTGCTCATTGGCCGCTTTGACCACGCGTGCGGCCGGACCGAGATCGGCGATCAACCCCTTGCGCATGCCCGCCGATTCCATGATCGCGTGACCGCGATAGCGCAATGCGCCTTCGTTGAGATCGGCCGCCAGCACGCGCGTTGAAGCGCTGCCGATGTCGAGCACAACGATCATGTCTTCGGGCTTCTGGCTCATGGGGTTCATTGTCCTTGCTGCACCGGGATCGCGATCTGTTTAATGGTGGTGAGTGGGTGTTTCTGAGCAGGTATGGCGTGTTTGTGTTCGGCGGTCTTCTTCTTGTTGTTCGCCGACTTTGAAGACTTCTTCGCCGCGGTCTTCGCGGGCTTGGCTGGATTAGACAGCGCCTTCATTCCAGCGGCGGGCTTGACGTGCGCGTCTGAGGATTGTGGTGTCTCGGCGGCTACGGGCTTGCCATCTTCGCCGAGTGCGGCCTGCGTTTGCTGCGATCCCTTGGCCATTTCGAGCACCACTTGCTGATCGTAGCGAAGATCGACCGCGGCCAGGTTGGGATACTGCTGACGCCATTCCGCGATGTGCGCCTTGTAGCGCTGATAGCGTTCCATGAAGCGGTCGTCGCCAAAGTGCGCGAGGATGTCGGCGCCCTGCTCGGGCATCAGCACCCGGGCATCTTCAGGGTCGGTCAGGTCGATTTCGGAAATCTGCTGCGAAAGGTGTTGCCCGTTGGCATCGAGCTCCGCCAGCAGCCGTTGATAGACCGCCATGCGGGCTTTGCGCGACGGCAGCGGATCGCCGTTATCGATTCCCGTGACAACCGGGAATGAGTAGTGGCGCTTGGTCATCAGCGATGGGGGCATCGACAGCAGCACTCCATTGGCGTCGACCAGGCCAATCTGCTGGCCTTGACGGACGAAGGCTACCGGCTGCCGTTCGACGACCGATACGCGAAGCTGATCGGGCAGAAAGCGCATGACGGCCGCGTGCTCCACCCAGGGAATTTTTTCGAGCTCCTTGCGGCGTTCGCTCAGCGGCACAAAGAATACGTTGCGCCCAATGTCTTCACCGAAGACGGGCAGCATATCGGCGCGCGTCACTTCGCTCAATCCCGTCGCCTGGATGTTTTCGGCGCCGGCGATGCGGAACCTGGCATCGCGTTCGAGATACGTCTTGAACATATGAACCACAACCAACACGCCGCCGAGAACAACGAGGGCGCCAAGGCCCAGAAACACGCGTCCCCAGGTGCTCGACGGACGCCACCACGGACCAGTCGGCGCATCGTAGAGTCGTCGCCGCGAGCGCGGAAGATCGTCGTCCTCGGGGTCCGGCATCTCGAGCGGCATGCCCGGCAGATTGCGCCCTGATTGAGGCGTGACCTGCTGCACGCGCCGGAAGCGGGGGTCCGCGGGCGCATCATCTTCCCACTCAAGGGAACGGTTTTTGAAATTGCGCTGTGTGGTCACGCCTGAGCAGGGGCCGTGAAGAATCGCCAGATTTCACTATAGGTGGGTTTGCGGTGGATTTCTCGATAGCGCCGACAAGGGGAACCCGCACCGTTACGGGCGTGGCATCAGGGATCGGACCGTCTCATCTCCAAAACGGATATAAACCGCTTGTGGACAATGACCTTCCGTCGGCCTGCGCAGAGTTTGCCGCATGGCTGGTCTTCGATTTCTTCCGCTTTTCACATTCAGGTTTTGGGCGCCATGCTCTTGAGTCAGAACCGAGTTTCCCTGGGCCCACCCGGATTCGACCCGCAATGAGAGGAGTAACGGCCTGGGCATTTCCGGTTGGGCCGTAACTCACCCAGAACCTCATCTTTGCGCTTCCCAGAACACGATCATGCAGGTATCCTGAATCGAGTCGGCCTGCTCGAAAAGGTTCGGGCATTACGCCTCGACCGATGTGTTTTCTGGCCGGTGAAACCATTTCCTCGCCTTCTCGGTTATAGCTCTTCACAACCAACATGAAGCGCCACGCCCTCATCTTCGGTCTCGTCGGTGGCCTGCTCATCGCCGCCCTTCAATACACCGAATACCGCTTCGTCGTTATCGAGCACTCCGTCGAGCTCTATAGCGCGCTGGTCGCCATCCTCTTCTCGACCTTCGGCATTTGGCTCGGCCTCCGCATCACACGCAGTCGCGAAACCATCCGCGAAACGGTCGTAGTGAAGGAAGTGCGTGTCCCCGCAGAAGCCGCCCCACTCATACCGTTCGCGCCCAACCCGGCCCACCAGCAGAAGACCGGCATCACGGCACGCGAGCTCGAAATACTCACCCTGGTCGCGCGCGGCTTGAGCAATCGCGAGATCGCCACGCAGCTTTTCGTTTCCGAAAACACCGTCAAAACACACTGTTGCCGCGCCTTCGACAAGCTTGGAGCCGCCCGTCGCACCCAGGCCGTCCAGCGCGGCAAAGAACTAGGCCTGCTGCCGTGAACACGAGTTCGCGCGGCGGAAGGTTGACAAACCTGGTCGCTGGGGTCGAAACACGTCACCCTAAAGCACGATTTAAGGTCCATTTCTCAAAAATCATTCGAAAGGATGACGACATTCGGCCCCTTCACACCGCAGGGTGACTTCATCCTCGGTCGTAACTCATTCGAAACAGGAGGCTCACATGAAGAAAATCGTCCTCACTTTTGGACTCATCTCCGGAGTGATGATTTCCGTCCTAATGGACGGCTCGCTCCTGCTCGCCCAGAAGATCGGCTCGGGTCACAGCATGGTTCTCGGCTATACCATGATGGTGGCCTCGTTCCTGCTCATCTACTTCGGCATCCGCAGCTACCGCGACAACACCCTCGCCGGCCAAATCTCCTTCGGCCGCGCCTTCGCCTGCGGCATCCTGATCACCCTCATCACGACCGCCTGTTATGTCGCCACGTGGGAGGTCCTTTACTTCAACTTCATACCCCACTTCATGGACAGCTACTTCGCCGCGCAGATTCACCAGGTCCAGGCCTCGGGGCTCGACCCTGCCACCACGGCCGCGCGGGTCGCTGCCATCGCGCGCTCTCAACAACTCTACCAAAACCCCTTAGTCAACATGGCCTACACCTTTATAGAGCCGTTGCCCGTTGGCCTTATCATCACTCTCATCTCGGCGGCCATCCTCCGCCGTAAAGCCCGTGTCGAAACGACCGCCGCTTCCGGAGTCATGACCACATAATTCACAGGGCCGGGGCATAAGCGCCGACCTTCCTTTCTCTTCGCTGTCAAAATGTTCTCTCAGGAGGTTGCATGGCTTCAATCACTGGCTTTGGCGGTATATTTTTGCGAGCGGATGATCCAAAAGCACTGTATCAATGGTATGAGCAGCATCTCGGACTGGTGAAGTCCGAGGGGGCCTTCGCCTATCCTGCCCCAACGCAACACGCTCAGGTCGTCTTCGCCCTGTTCAAGCAAGACAACGCATACTTTCCGCCGGCACAGAAAGCAATGATCAATCTCCAGGTGGACGATCTGGACGGTCTGCTGGACCGTCTGATCGAAGAAGGTGTCACGGTCGATCCGAAACGCGAGAGCTATGACTTCGGGAAGTTTGGGTGGATCAACGATCCGGAAGGAAATCGCGTGGAACTTTGGCAGCCTGTTGCCAATGACTGATGTATGGGTGGCCGGCAGTTACTACGTCGGCAGCGTTCCCGCGCGTTAATCGAGACTGAGACCGACTACTCAGCCTTTTCGAGAGCCGCCAGGATCTGCGGAGCCAGTTGGCTCACGTTGCCGGCCCCGAGTGTCAGGATCAAGTCGCCTTCGTGGGCTTGCGCAACAACCGCAATAATCGCCGCGGGAAAATCCGCGGCGAACTGCACCGCTGGGCCTTCGATGCTATTGGCCAGCAACTCCGCGGTCACGCCCGGAATCGGCTTTTCGCTGGCTGCATAAATGGGCAGCACAATCAGGCTGTCGGCGTCTCGAAATGCACCGGTGAACTGGTCGAGAAGATCGAGCGTGCGCGTAAACCGGTGGGGTTGAAACACGACATGAATCTGGCGATATCCGCACTCGCGTGCGGCCGCCAGGGTGGCACGAATCTCGGTAGGATGATGGCCGTAATCGTCCACCACTGTGATGCCGTGGGCTGTTCCGCGCTTTTGGAAGCGACGGTCGACGCCACGGAAATTGTTGAGGCCCTCGGCGATCTTGTCCGCTGGAACCTCAAGCTGATGAGCGATGGCTACGGCCGCAGTCGCATTCAAAACGTTATGACGGCCCGGCACATGCAGGTCGAATGGACCGAGCCGGCCGGTCGCCGTGTGAACCAGAAAGCGCGAGAACGAGTCCTTCTCCGCGGGCAGCGCTTCCAGGCGATAGTTGGCTTCGGGCGAGACTCCGTAGCTGAACACGCGGCGACGGGCGCGGGGAAGGATGGCCGCGAGCTGCGGATTGTCGATGCAGGCCGTGACCGCGCCATAAAACGGAACCCTGTCGATGAAGGAAAGAAAGGCGCGCTCCACATCCTCCATGTCGCTGTAACAGTCCATGTGTTCGCGATCGAGGTTGGTGACGACGGCGAGAATGGGCGAGAGCTTGAGGAAGGAGCGGTCGCTTTCGTCGGCCTCAGCTACCAGATATTGCGTGGTCCCGAGCCGGGCATTGGAGCCCATGGCATCGACGCGGCCGCCGACCACAACCGTCGGATCGAGGCCGCCGGCGCTCAAAACGCTGGCCACCATAGATGTGGTGGTGGTTTTGCCGTGCATGCCGGCGATGGCGATGCCGTACTTGAGGCGCATCAACTCCGCCAGCATTTCAGCTCTCTGGATGACGGGAATTTTGCGGGCGCGGGCCTCGACGACTTCAGGATTGTCGGGGCTTACGGCAGAGCTTGTCTGTGGCGCCGCCGACGTGGGCCGCGTCATGGCCTTCATAAACGATGGCCCCGAGTTGGGCGAGCCGGTCCGTGGCAGGGCTGCGGCGCAGATCCGACCCAGAGACTTTCATCTTCTGGTTGAGCAGGATCTCGGCGATTCCGCTCATGCCGATGCCGCCGATTCCGATAAAGTGCGCGTGCTGAGAGGTAGCAAACATGTGTGGGCGAAAACTCTACTCTAACACTCGCAATGCGGCCTAAAACGGGCGCCATAAACCCCAATTGCAGCAAAAGTTGCGTTCATTTATTTTTGGCGAATCGCCGCAACCTTCTGATCCCACGGTGTTTGCACTACACATAACCGGCTCGAAGGGTGAGGCAGCAGGAACCAAACCTCATCCGACACAGCCGGCTGGCCCTCAAGAAACCGGGCCGGCAGATGGAGGAAATATGAAGAACATGCGGAAATGGATGCTGGGCGCGGCAGTGGTGGCAGGCGGACTCGGTTTGGGCACCACTGCGGCACAGGCGGCTGAATTTGGTGTTTTTGTGCGCGGCCCCGTGGCCTATGTTCCCCCTTGCCCCGGCGCCGGATATGTTTGGACCGCGGGCTATCAGGCCAATGGATATTGGGTGCCCGGACGCTGGGATTTCCGGGGCGTGCATGGCGACGCTCACTTCGCGCGCTTTGACCATCAGCGGGCTTTTGACGGGCGCTTTGACCGGGATAGGGGCAGGGATCGCTTCCGTCGCTGATTTTCGACTGAAAATCGGTATAAAAGTGGCCTTTTTCGCACGAAAAAGGCCACTTTTGTAAGCAATCCTGAGGCCTTTGGGTGCGATTTTTTTAGGGTCAGGTGAGCAGGAACGATTCTTGAGATCGAAACCGCAACTTTATTGCCCCTTTGTTGTTCTAATGTATGGAAGCCGGATGGAAGCCGGCAGGTGCTGAGGATGGAGGTCGAACCTCCGAAAGTCCCTGGTCCCCCAAGAGAACGAAGGGGCAGCACAAGGAGGATTTATGCGGAGTTGGCGCTGGGTTGTTTTGGCAATGATCTTGGCTGTGCCGTTTATGTTGACTTCAACGGCGAATGCCCAGGTTGCGGTAGGTGTAGGCATCGGTCCCGATGTGGTCGCGGCTCCGGTCGCTTATGGCCCGCCAGGATGCGAGTGGGGTTATTACAGCTACTATCCCTATGAGTGCGCGCCCTATGGATACTACGGTTCTGATTGGTTCATGGGCGGAGTGTTCATCGGTGCGGGCCCCTGGTACCACCGCGGCTGGTATGGCGGCGGCTGGGGTCGCGGGTACGGATACCGTGGGGGCTATGGCTATCGAGGCGGCTACGGTTATCGCGGCGGCTATGCCGGTGGGGCTCGTGGATTTAACGGCGGGCATGTAGGCGGCTATGCAGGCGGACACGTCGGAAGCGGATATAGCGGCGGCCATGTTGGCGGATATAGCGGTGGCGGCCATGTGGGTGGCGGCTTCAGCGGTGGTGGTCACGCCGGCGGTGGCTTTAGTGGAGGCGGCCACGGTGGTGGTGGCGGTCACCGGTAAGTTGGTCTTAAATCGAGAAAAAGCCCGTCTGCTTCGGCAGGCGGGCTTTTTGTGCGTGTTGCGACGATTTTCAGGCTTTGGTGGCAATGGGTTGGCGCAAATTCGCATGGCCGAGCTCAGCCAGCCGGTCGGCGATACGCTCCGCTGCCCCAGGATGAGCCTGGGTTCGAGCCGCAATTGACATGATAGACAACCGCGACGGCGAGTTAAGCAGCGCCGCGAGTGCATTGGTAATGGTACTAGGGACGCTGAGTTCCTTCTCATCAAGCAGAACGGCGGCTCCTGCGTTGACCATGGCCTCGGCGTTTCGTCTCTGGTGGTCGTCGGCGGCGGCGGCAAACGGCACCAGGAGGGACGGCTTGCGTGCGGCAGCAAGTTCCGCAACCGTTGAGGCTCCGCTACGCGACATCACCAGGTGAGCCTGGGCAAAGCGAGCGGGCATGTCGTCAAGGAACGGGAGCACCTGCCAACGGGAGGGGTCGGCACCGCTGGCTCGATATGCCTCTTCTGTCGTGACCGCATGGCGTGCGCCGCTCTGGTGCAGAACGGTCAGTCCCGGCACCGCCTCGAACAGCGCCGACATCACTGGCGGCATGTGGTGATTAAAAAGCCGGGCCCCTTGAGAGCCGCCGAAAATCAGCAGATGCGGTGGTCCTTCCGGCGGCGGTTCGAGCGAGAAAAACTCGGGCCGCACAGGGATGCCGGTGACTTCGGCATTGCGCAGCCATTCTCCAGCGGAGGGAAAATTGACCGCTGAGGCCTGCACCCGTCGACCTACGAGCCGATTGGCCAACCCAGGCACCGCATTCGGCTCGAAAACCATGGTGGGAATCTTGAGTCGTATAGCTGCTGCCGTGCCGGGCCCTGATGCATAACCGCCCACGCCAAAAACGACATCGGGCTTGAATTCCCGAATCAGCCGCTTGCAGGCGAAGATGGCGCGGGGAAGGTCGAAGAGCGTACGCAAGCGGGTCAAAAGCGATACATGGTTGAGTTGCCCGACCTCGATCAGGCGCAGACGAAATCCAGCCTCGGGTACAAGACGACCTTCCATACCGCGCGCGGTGCCTACGAAAAGCACTTCTGCCTGATGTCGAGCCACCAGTTCACGAGCTACTGCCAGCGCCGGAATGATGTGACCGCCTGTGCCTCCACCGGTGATAAGAACGCGCAATTGAGCCAAGGGACTGCCTTTCCAAGTAACGCAGGTGAGGAAAACCAGTCAGAACGTGTATGGATTGCGGCGGATTTACTCCGCTGTTCTATCTGGAAAGACCTGGTAAGAGTGATCTTCGAACGCCAAGTTATAAGGGTCTTCGGGGCAGAATCCGTGCGACAAGCGCACTTTTCGAACTCAGAGCCATCTTACCAAAATTCGAGTGAAGACGATTGCGCGCGTTGACCATTCAATCAACCTTTCGCGAAATATTAAGCAAGATGCCGATGCTCGAGAGGGTGCAGAATATCGATGTTCCACCGGAAGAGATGAGGGGCAGCGGAATTCCCTTGGTGGGCACGAGCGACAACACCACGCTGATGTTAAAGAAAGCCTGCAGCAGAATGGCGGTCGTGATACCGAAGGCGACCAGCCGTGCGAATGGGTCCTGCGAACGAAACGCGACACGCAAGCCGCGCACACCCAGCACCACGAACAACGACACGATGCACATGGCTCCGATGAAGCCCAACTCCTCGGCAATGTTGGCAAAAATAAAGTCAGTCGAGGCTTCGGGCAAATAGAAGAGCTTTTGCATGCCTTCCATAAATCCGCGCCCGGTGAGGCCGCCGGTGCCGACGGCGATCAACGATTGATTGATGTGAAAGCCTGCGCCTTGAGGGTCCGACTCTGGATGGAGGAAGACCAGCATGCGTTGCCTGCGCCACGACACCCAGAACAGCAGAACGGCCAACGGCGGTAGCGATGCAGCGATTCCGGCGAGGAGATATTTCCACTCCATTCCCGCCAGCACGAGCATCATGGCGGTAACACCGGCGAGGACGAGTGCAGTACCAAGATCAGGCTGCTTGACGATCAGCAGAATGAAGACCACCGGCATGATCGCTGCCCGCAGCAGAGTGTTCTTCCAGTCGCGCATCTGGTCGAGACGCGTGTGCAGAAACCATGCCAGGAAAAGTATCAGGATCGGCTTGGCAATCTCAGAAGGCTGGAATGTGAAGAAGCCGCCGAAGCGAATCCAGCGATGAGTGTTGTGTGAGTTGCGGAAGAAAAAGACTGAGACCAGCAGAATAGTGGCGACTGAAAGTGCCGGATAGATAAAGCGCGGCGAGTTATAGCGAGAATAATCGAACCGCATCAACACGATCATTGACAGGACGCCAGCCAACGCCCAACCGGCCTGCCTGCCCACGTCCATGTACGCCGAGTGAAATCGCTCTTGCTGTACGACGGCCGATGCGGAAAACACCATGGCCAGACCGCCCACGACCAGCAGCAGAGTGGTAAAGAAGATCCACTTATCGACGCCTACGCGTTTTGCCATACCTTCCAACCTCGCCACTCATGGACGAGTTCTTTGAAAACGCGACCGCGATGTTCGTAGCTTTCAAACTGATCAAAGCTGGAGCAGGCCGGTGCGAGCAGCACGATTTCACCGGGATGTGCGGCAGCCGCAGCCGTGCTCACTGCCTTGTCGAGCGTTTCGCAGGAGTGGATCGAGACGACGCCACGCAGATGCGATTCGATTTTAGCGGCGGCCGAGCCGATCGTGTAGACCGAGCGCACGTGCGTTCGCAGCAAGGGAGACAGTGTTGTGTAATCGGAGTTCTTGTCTTTTCCGCCGAGGATCAGATGAACGCCGGTCGAGAACGCGGCAATGGCCTTGGCCGTGGCGTCGACATTGGTGGCTTTCGAGTCGTTGTAAAATTCGACGCCATTGATGGTGGTCACATATTCGAGGCGATGCTCGACCGCGTGGAAGGCCTCTATAGCGCGACGAACAGCCTCAATCGGAGCGCCTGCCAGACGCGCGGCGCACACGGCGGCCAGCACGTTTTCAACGTTGTGTTCGCCCTTGAGCGGAATGCCGGTGAGAGGAAGAATGGTTTCAATCGGCGCGTCCTTCGCGGGCCGGAAAACGACTTGGCCACCTTCGACCCACGCCCCCTGCACCACCGGATGTTCGATCGAAAACCAGTACACTTTAGCAACGGAACGAGAAGCGGCCGCGGCCGCGCGCGCATTATCCGCATTCAGAATCACGAAGTCCTGCTCGTTTTGCGCAGCGAAGATGCGCTCCTTGGCGCGCGCATAATTTTCAAAACTGCCATGGCGATCGAGATGATCCGGAGTGATGTTGAGAATCACCGCGATTTGAGGATGGAACTGCTCGGTGCTCTCCAACTGGAAGCTCGATACTTCGAGTACCGACCAGGTTGCATCGGTGCTTGCTTCGATCAGGCCTACGACGGGCACGCCGATGTTACCGCCGACGAGCGTCGGAAATCCGGCCGCTTCCAGGATTTCGCCAAGCAAGGCCGTAGTGGTTGTCTTGCCGTTCGATCCCGTGATGGCGAGCGTCTTGCCCTTGAGGAAGCGGGCTGCGAGTTCCAGTTCGCCGATAATCGGCAGACCGAAAGTGCGCACCTGCGCCAACTCGGGGGTATCGAGCGGAACGCCGGGCGAAACGACGATCAGGTCCTGACGTCGAAATGTGAGCAGGCCGTGGCCACCCGCTTCGACATTGATTCCTTCTTCAAGCAGCGCGGGAATGTCTTTTGCCAAGGCTTCGGCGCTGCGAATGTCGGAGACTGTGACTTGCGCGCCGCGATGGCGCAGAAACAGTGCCGCCGCGAGGCCGGATTTACCCAGGCCGACGACCAGAACTTTCTTGCCTTTGAGGTCCATCATGGTTTTTTCCTCAAGTTCCTTCCATCCGCGACTCTTATATTCTGCACCGCAGAGTGAGTCGTTGTGGCGGGACTATCTTAGTTTCAATGTGGTGAGTGCAAACAGTGCAAACACCAGTGCGGCGATCCAGAATCGCACGATGACTTTGGATTCGCTCCAGCCCAGTTGCTCGAAATGATGGTGCAGCGGGGCCATTTTGAAGATACGCTTTTTCCTCAGCTTATAACTGCCCACTTGCAGTATCACCGAGACGGCTTCAAGGATAAAAATGCCGCCGATAAAAGGCAGCAAAAGCTCCTGGCGAATGATGATTGCAACCGTGCCGACGGCTCCGCCGAGCGCCAGCGAACCCACATCGCCCATGAAGATTTCGGCAGGGTGGGCGTTGTACCAGAGAAAGCCGATGGACGCGCCAACCATCGACCCGCAGAAGATGGTCAACTCGCTGGCCAGCGGCATGCGTTGCAGTTCAAGATAATCGGCAAAGACCACGTGGCCGCTGACGTACGTGAGCACGGTAAGCGCCGTGGAAGCGACGATGGTACAGCCGATGGCGAGGCCGTCGAGCCCGTCGGTCAGGTTGACCGCGTTTGATGAGCCCATCAGCACAAACACCACGAATGCGATGAAGGGGAGAAACATCAGCAGGCCCAGGTGCGGCACAGTGGCCGGCCAAAAATGCCAGAGCAGGTCGGGCCGCCACTGCTTGATGAACGGCACCGTCAATTGCGTTGAAAACATCCTGAACTGTTGCAGCACTACCAGCGCGATGGCAACGGCAGCGGCGGCCATGCTCTGGTAAAGCAGTTTGGCGCGCCCCGTGAGACCGAGGTTGCGACGCTTGACCACCTTGATGTAGTCGTCCGCGAATCCAATGGCGCCAAAGGCCAGCGTGGAAATCACGGCGATCCACACCAACGGATTGGCGAGATCGGACCACAGCAAAGTCGGCAGCAAAATCGCGATAATAATCAGCACGCCGCCCATGGTGGGTGTGCCCGATTTTTTCTGATGCGACTGGGGGCCGTCTTCACGAATGTACTGGCCGATTTGAAATTCGCGCAGTTTCTGAATGACGAAAGGACCGATCAGGAGAGCGATCAAAAGTGCGGTTCCCGAGGCGAAGGCTGTGCGAAACGTTACAAAGTGAAAGATGCGAAATGGATGAAAAAACGGATAAAGCTTTTGGTAGAGCAGCCAGTAAAGCAAAGGGCCTCCAGAGCCGGCTTGAGGCGGATTCAGCTTGATTTTACAGGGCGGAAGTACGCGCCGCTGTGGATTTGGCGGTTACTTCCCGTCCATGGTTTGTCGTTTCAGTTTGGCCTCGCTGCCAAGTGCCCCATCAACGATGCGACCGCGCGCTCCAAACGAACGCCGCGCGAACCTTTCACGAGAACCACATCTCCTGCTTGAAGATTTTCCGACAACCATTTCCCCGCAGCGTCGGCATCGGGCAAGAACAACGATGCGACTCCGCCCGAACAAGCTGCTGTGGCCAGGTGTTCAGCGTTTCCGCGCACACCTACGACTATGTCGAGATGAGCATCAGCGGCCGCTTTGCCGCATGAAGCGTGAAGTTCGCGTCCATGATCGCCCAACTCCAGCATTTCGCCGGCGACGAGAATGCGCCGTTTCGCGGGACGCGCGGCCAGCGTGTGAATCATCGACCGCAACGCTTCGGGGTTGGAGTTGTAGCTATCGTTCAGCAACGTCGCGCCGGCGATCTCGATGACTTCGCCGCGCTTGTCTCCTGCGGTCAGCGACTCAAGCGCTGCGGCCGCGGCTGCCGGATTTACGCCCGCTTCGATAGCGACTGCGAGGCCGGCCATTGCATTTTGCGCGTTGTGCGCACCCAGCAAATGCATTGTCACATCGCTTTGATATTCACCGGCGCGAAAATGGATGTGCACGCCGGCGATGTCTTCAGTGACGTTGATAATCTGCGGATCGGCGCACGGGCCGGCGCCAAAATAAACTACGCGTCCTGCAAAGTCGCGGCCAAACTGTGACACATACGCATCGTCGCAGTTGAGAAAAGCAACGCCCGTAGTGGGCAGTGCGGCCACTAATTCAAACTTGGCCCGCGCTATGCCCGCTTGACCCTCGGCAAAGTTTTCAATGTGCGCCGTGCCCACGTTGGTGACGACACCCCAATCGGGCGCGGCAATGCGTGCCAGCGCGGCGATTTCGCCCAAATGATTCATGCCCATCTCGACGACCGCGAATTCGTGCTCCGGTTCGAGGCGCAGCAGTTGCTGCGGCAGGCCATACGCATTGTTGAGATTGCCACGCGACTTAAGTACGTTGAACTGCGCGCCCAGCGCGGCTGCAATCGCTTCCTTGGTTGTCGTCTTGCCCGCCGAGCCGGTGACGGCAATCACCTTCTTGCCCCACTGGCGACGCACATGCGTGGCCAACGCCTGCAATGCGAGAAGCGGATCTTCGGCGATCAACAGCGGCACGGCTAACGCAGCATCCGGCAGAGTCGCCACACGCGCCCGCGAAACCACTGCGGCAATGGCGCCGCGCTCAACCGCCGCGGCCACAAAATCGTGCCCGTCAAATCGATCGCCGCGCACAGCGAAGAACAGCTCGCCAGCCTCGACGGTACGCGAGTCAATGGAGTAGCCATGCGCCATTAGTGCGCCCGCATGGGGCACGCTGGCCGGCGCCTCCAGCACGGCTCCGGCGCCGATTGCAGCTTCTGCCAATGTTAGTTTCATGGCTTTTCACCATAGCCCAATTCAGCGAGCGCGGATAGAGCAATTTCCGCATCGTCAAAGTGAATGGTGCGGCCGGCGATATTCTGCTCCTTCTCGTGGCCTTTGCCGGCCAATAAAACCACATCTCCCGATTTCGCTTCTTTGATCGACAGACTAATCGCCTGCGCGCGATCGGGCTCGACCGTGTACCTGACACCTGTCGCTTTCAAGGCCGGCTCAATCTCAGCTAGAATCGCGAGCGGATCTTCGCTGCGCGGATTGTCGCTCGTGGCCACTACGAAATCGCTTCCCTTGCCCGCCGCCTGTCCCATCTTGGGCCGCTTGGTGCGGTCGCGATCGCCGCCGCAGCCGAACATCGTAATGACGCGGCCGCCGGATTGCGATGTCATCTGCCGGGCAAGCGCAATCAGATTTTGCAACGCATCGTCGGTGTGGGCGTAGTCCACGATCACCGTAAACGGCTGCCCTGCATCGACAGGCTGAAAGCGCCCAGGCACGGGCTTGAGCTGCGGAACATACTCGACCAACTCATTGAATTCCACGCCGCGCGCATGAGCCGTTGTAAACGCAGCCAGCAAGTTGAGAATGTTGACCTCGCCTGCCAACCGCGAAATAACTTTCGCTGATCCCGCGGGAGTTTCGAGTTCAAGCACTGCACCGCCGGGAGTCAATGAATAACTAGCCGCGCGCCAGTCGCCGACACCGATGCCATAGGTGCGAATCTCGGCTCCTGCCTTGCTCGCTGCGGCAACCAGTTCGTCTCGGCGAAGGTCGTGTGCATTGATCACCGCAACACGCGGCGCCGGATACACCGTGCCATCGAAGAGCAGCCGTTTCGCCGCGAAGTACTTATCCATAGTGTCGTGATAATCGAGATGATCGCGCGTCAGATTCGTAAATACGGCCACATCGAAATGCACCCCAGTAGCGCGGCCTTGATCGAGGCCGTGGCTTGAAACTTCCGTGATCAGTTCAGTAGCTCCGCGCTCCGCACCCTCGGCCATCAGCTCAAATAGATCGCGCGACTCGGGCGTGGTGTGAATGGACGGCCGCACTTCGCCGGCAACATGATATTCAATGGTGCCGACCAATACCGTTTTGCGATTGGCAGCGTTAAGCAGCGCTTCGGTGAGAAAGGCCGTTGTGGTTTTTCCATTGGTGCCGGTGATTCCGATCGCCGCAAGCTTTCGTTCTGGATGGTCGAAAAATGCAGCCGAGGCCTGTGCCAGCGCACGGCGGCCATGCTCCACTTCAAGCACCGGTGTTCCCGCCTGGTAGACCAGCAAGTGGTCAAACATCGGCGCTGAGTCTGTGATGATGCCCAGCGCGCCCGATGCGATGGCCCTGTCAACATAGCGGTTGCCGTCGGTCGAGCCGCCCTTCATGGCTACAAAGACCGCGCCTGGACGCACGCGTCTCGAGTCATATTCAACGCCTGTGATTGGTTGTGCGGAGTCGCCGGAAGCGCCAACCGCCCTGATTTCGTCGATGAGTTCTTTCCACTGCATATCGTGCTCGATTGTAGACGGCTTGGCGGGATAAGTGGAGTGACGCAGAACGCTAGCGAGAACAGCGGACTACGATACGGGTGCCGGGAGCGACCATCGATCCCGCTGCTGGAGCCTGTTCGCGCACTGTGCCGCTGCCGGTGACTTGCACTTCAAGACCTGCCGCCGCGGCCGCCTCAATCACTTGACGCATGGGCATTCCGACCAGCGACGGCACCTTGAGCATTTTGTCGGCATTCATGACAATTGCGGTGGTCGCTTGACGCACGGGCGCGGTTTTTTCCGGCAATGGACCTAACCCCTTGGCTGCTGTCGCAGGCTTGTCAGGGGTCTTTCCCTTGGCTGCAACTGGCATCTGCGGATCGGGCGGGGTCGGAGGCGCGCGCAGCGGATCGTCGCTGGGCAGGTCGTTGACCGCCGCAAAGAGCGCGTTAATGTCGCCGGCGTCTTCATGCTCATCTTCGTGGGTTGGCTTTTCGGGCTTGGCGGATGATGCCTGCTGCCTCACATCGGTATCGTGCGGCACACCGAGATATTCAAGCACTTGCTGCGCAACCTCGCCAAACACGGGCGCGGAAACAGCCGTGCCGTAATACGACGCACCTTTGGGATTGTCGATGACGACGGCGATGGCGATAACCGGATTGTTGACCGGCGCAATGCCTGCGAACGACGCAATGTGCATGGTCTTCGAGTAAAGGTGCGTGACTGGATCGATCTTTTGCGCGGTTCCGGTCTTGCCTCCTGAAGAGTAGCCGTTCAGTTGTGCTTCTTTGCCCGTTCCATAAAGCACCACGCCCTCCATCATCTTGCGCATCTGCGCGGCGGTCATGGTCGAGATCACGCGGTGAGCGCCCTCAGGCAGTGGATTGGGCAACTCTGCACCCGGCCGGAAGGGCATAGGCGTAGGCGCGGCAGACGTCTTCGTTTGTCCCGGCATCAATACGCGAGGCGGCAGATATACGCCACCATTGCCAATGGTCGAAACCATCGATACCAGTTGCAGCGGAGTGACGCCGATCTCTTGTCCAATCGCGATCGAACCGATCGAGGAACCGTTCCACTTGCTCGTAGCGCGCAAAAGGCCGCGCGTTTCGCCGGGCAACTCGATTCCCGGCCGGCTTCCGAAACCGAAATCGCGAATGTATTTATAAAAATTGTCAGGACCGACTTTGAGCGCCAGCTTTACAGCGGCCACATCGCTCGAATGCTCCAACGCATAATGCACCGTGACGACGCCGAAGTGATCGGCCTTGTCGTCGTGAATGACGCGACCTGCGAGCGTGATTTGTCCGCCTTGGCAATCAATCATGTCGTCGGGAGAAATCAAATGCTGATCGAGAGCGGCTGAGTAAGTCACCAGCTTGAACGTTGACCCCGGTTCGTACACATCGCTCACCGCATGGTTGCGCAAGAGCGCTGGCGTAGTGCGGCGAAACTGGTTGGGGTTGAACGTGGGCCGTATCGCCAGCGCCAGTATCTGCCCCGTATGCACGTCTTGAATTACCACCGTGCCATTGGCTGCCTGCGTTTTCTGCATGGCATGATCGAGTGCGCGCTCCGCAAGAAACTGGATATTTTCGTCTATGGTCAGGACGAGATTCTGTCCTGGCTCAGGGTCGTGTTCGCTCGACCCCAGCACGCGCCGCCGCGCATCCATGGCCGTATACATGCGGCCTGAAACACCGTGCAGTTGCGGCTCGAATTTCTGCTCCAGGCCACCCAGGCCGACATCGTCAACACCGACATAACCCAACACCTGCGCAGCAATTTGATTGTCGGGATATGAACGCTCGAATTCCTTCTGAAAATAAATTCCCTTGAGGTTGAGCGCTTTCACGGCAGCAGATGCTTCCGGCGACACGCGGCGCGCAATCCATGCAAAGCTATTGTTTTTTGCCAGGCGATTTGCGATCTGCTCTTCGCTCGTCTGCCCGTCTTCAGGGTCTGTATGAACAACCTTGGCAAGGACGCGCGCTGCGCCTGGCTTATCGTCAATCTCGGTCGGAACCGCGTAAATGGAATCGGCCTGCACGGTCATGGCCAGCTCGTGCAGATTGCGATCGTAGAGAACTCCACGCCGCGGAGCTACCTCAAAGGTGCGCTGCTGCTGCTTCTCGGCGCGGTCGATGAACTCCTGGTGACGCACGATCTGGAGCCAGAATAAACGGCCAGTGATCGCAACAACCCATAGCAGGAAGAACAGGCAGATAAGCCAGAAACGCGCCAACCGAAGTGGTATGGCGCGTGGCACGATGTTTCGATTTCGGCTGGCCCGAACTGCTGCCTGCATTACGGTCGCTCCTGGGGAGTAGTCGAGCTACCTCAAGTCTAGCGGACCGCAGAGGCCGGAGGAGTGACTTGCGCGAGGATGGGCGCGCTGGTTTCAACGTGGCTGTTTGCATGGACGACTTGTCCCGGCTGCGGCTCGGATAGGCCGAGTTGACGTGCCATGCCATCGATGCGAGCGGGCTGCGTAAGCTGCGCTTCTGAGAGGCGCAATTGGCGGTTCTCTTCGCGCAACTGGTCGCGTACCTGCTTTTCCGACTCCACGCTATAGGAGCTCTCGATGGCACTGAAGTGCTGCAAGCCGTAAACCATGATGAGCGAAAACAACACCGTGACCGCGGCCGTGAAGATGCGCATCTCACGCACCCGCACCGGGTCAGACGCCTTGACCAGGCGTGTGTTGTCAAAGTGCTTGGTGAAGTAAAACTCCGGCGTGCGCACGCCACGGCGACGCGCGGCCTGTTGTGCCAGCACTTCCGTGTTCCGCTCGGCGACGCGAGCGTTCCAGCTAAGGCCTGCTTCAAAGTATGTTGTGGTGCATGCCGCCATGTTCGTTCTCCTAAAAAGATAGGGTTCAGGGGTCAGGGATCAGGGGTCAGAAACCCCAACGTTCCACTGACAGCTACCCTCAAACTCAAACCAACTGCAAAACCAACTCGCTCGCTTACCTGCGCCGCCGATCCGCCACGGCCAAAACTGATCCCTGATCCCCGACCACTGATCCCTGCTTTTCTGCTGCTCTCAACTTCGCACTGCGCGAACGCGGATTGCGTTCAATCTCTTCTTCGCCGGCCGTGACCGGCTTCTTCGTCAAGATCGTCCAGATGCCCTGGTGCGCTCCCTCGCGCAAACTGTCTTTGACTATGCGATCTTCCAACGAATGAAAACTAATGACGGCCAATCGTGCAGAGGGCTTAAGCAACTTTGGTGCGGCCTCCATCAATGCCTTGATCTCGTCTAATTCCCGATTCACGTGAATCCGGAGAGCCTGAAAAGTCCGGGTCGCCGGATGGATTCTGTCCTGTTTCATTGCTGGGGCGGCTGAGGCAACAATCCGTGCAAGTTGCGCCGTAGTTGTTACCGGCCGCCCGCGAACAATGGCTCTGGCGATTCTCCGCGACCTCCTTTCCTCTCCGTATTCGTAAATGAGGTTTGCAAGCACTTGCTCGTTCTCCTCATTCACCACTTGTTCGGCGGTCTGCCCCCGGCGCGTGTCCATGCGCATGTCAAGGGGTCCGTCCGCCATAAAACTAAATCCGCGTGATGCTTCGTCCAGTTGCAGACTGCTTACGCCAAAGTCCGCCAGCAAGCCATCCACTGAACCCGCTTCCAGATGCAACGGCGCTTCACTAAAGGCCTCGCCGATCAGGGTCACCGTCGGCGCCTGGTCGCCCAGCTCAGCGCAAACCTGGTCCAACTTTTCCTTGGCCAGCGCCAGCGCTTCAGGGTCCCGGTCAAATCCGATCAAATGACCCTTCGGTCCCAGCAACTTCACCAGCTCAGCCGAGTGCCCGGCCATGCCCAGCGTGCAATCCACCACCGTGGCGCCCGCCCGCACCTGGAGATACTCGATCGCTTCTGTCAAAAGAACCGGCACATGGCGTTGATTCGATTTCGTCATGCGCTCCCCCTGGGGGGCTTGCGGTTCAAGTACCCCGTTCAATTCTTGCGGCGAAACACATCCGCCATCGTCTTGCGATCGTCTGCGGTCAGCTCTTCCATCGACCGTTCCAGCATTTCGCGGTTGTGAACTTCGATATACGACCGCATCCCGATCACCGTAACTTCCGCGTCCAGTTGCGCCTTGGTCCGCAAAATCTGCGGCAACAACAACCTAGCCTGGCTATCTACTTCCACCTGCTGGCCGTAGTAGCTGGTGAGGTTCATGTACTTCCTCACCGCGTCGTCCATTTCGCTGGCTTCGGCCAACTGCTCTTCCCGCTTTTCCCACTCCGGCAAGGGCCAAATTTCGGCGCTTTTGCCATCCGTACTCGTCACGTAAAACTGCGTGACATTGGCGGCATCCACCAACTGCTTGAAGGCGGCCGGCATCTTGAGCCTGCCCTTTTCGTCGACCTTAGCTGGATGGTTCCCGCGAAACATGCTTGCCTCTTATCCGATTTCAGAGCCAATTTCTGTCTTTGAGGGCTGTCTTTCGACCCAAAAAGCGCTGATTTGTCAGATCGTTTCCCCGATTTTCAGGTCCCCAATTACAAAAAGTGGCGCACCCGAAACACCTGGAGTACTCTTGGTCTGTGGAAGTTGACCCTTGTTACTCCACTCCACTCCCTTTTGCTCCACTTTAGTGAGATCATAGCCCACTTTGCCAAGCGGTCCAATGTGAAAATCTCTTCATTGCTGGGTGTGATCGAAGCTGAAGACCGAAGCCCATCCCGTAGAATCAGGGCAAGATTCAACCACAATATCTAGTGTTTACGAGTTTGATTCCTGGGGTGACTACGGTACTCGACAGGGGATAGAAAAAGGTTTATAGGAGAATAAAAAGCGAATATACGTTCGGAGTCACACCAGGAAGATAAATGCTTGTCCTTTATTCGGCCATTTCGCTACCAACGCGGCGCGTCCTACGGCCTCGTTCCATCAATATAAACACCAGATATAGAAGCACCAGCACATTCAAGATGAACAAGCTGACCCGCTGCCATGTCATCCTGCGGATGATCTCGTGGATTTCCCAGGGCAGAAACGACGCCGTAATGATGAGCGTAAGGTATTCTCCCCAGGCCTTTTCGAGGTAAAGGCCAATGCCCTCGAGAATGCCCAGCCCGGCATAACAAAACGCCGCCAGGCCGATGCGCCGCAACAGCGGGTCGTTGAGAAACGAAGCTTTATCGAGAATGAAGTTGACGAAACGCGACTCGGGATTGAACCGCAGGTCGCTGGCAATTTGCGAAACCACGTCGTCGATATCGCGGTGCACCAGGTGCAGCGCTCCCACCCCCACGGCGATGAAAAACAGCGCGGTGATCAACTTGTAGGCGGCAATCAACACCAGGCCTTTGTTATGCCGGTGAGGTTTCTGCGCGGATTGCGATGGGGAACCAGTCATGGTCACCGGGCTAAGAAGTTTGGGAGAAGCGTCGTTTTCATCTTACGTGATCGGCCCCGCGGGGGTTCCCGATCGGTGATGGTCAACCCTGGGAACCGACCCGTTTCGGGCGCAGTCCCACAAAACGTCGAGCTCGACCCTTGGCGTAGCATCGAAACATATCCGTATGGAGCGCAGGATGGCCGGCCGTCTCGAAACCGAACAGTGGGTGCCGTATCCGGTGGAGTTGGTGTTTGCCTTCTTTGCCAACCCAACGAATCTGCCGCACCTGATGCCGGCGAAACTCGGGGCGCGCATCGAAGATCTTCGCCTGCAGCCTCCTCCGGCGCGGCCTGTGGCGGACGATCCGGCGAGGCGCTTTCAGAGTGTAGCGGCCGGGACAGGGTCTGAGATTCTCATCAGCTTCCGCCCTGTCCCATGGCTGCCTCCGCGGGTCAGTTGGACCGCCCGCATTATTGACTTTGTCTGGAACAGTCACTTCATCGATGAGCAAGTCCGCGGGCCATTTTCGAGCTTTCGTCATCGCCACGGGATTCAATCTGAAACGCGCATTGGCGTGGAGGGCACGCTCGTTGCGGACGCAATCGAGTATGCTCTTACGGGCGGCGTATTCGGCAGGCTGGCGGCAGGCTTTGTACAAAAGCAGCTCCAGCAGTCGTTCGATCACCGCCACCAGCGCTTGCCGGAGATTTTGTCCGCAGCGGCCAAGCAGGCCGTCAAGCGCGGATGACTTCGCTCACCGCTTCATATTGAGCAGCGCTTCTCGATCGAGCACGTTTCCCTCAAGAATAAGGGTCGAAATGCGACGCGCGTTCCATACATTCACGGTTGGGTCGCCATCGATAACAAGGATGTCTGCGCGGCGCCCCGGTGCGATCTGGCCCAATTCGTTCCATCCAAATTGCAGCGCGTAGTTGTTCGTTGCTGCTGCTAAGGCCTCGCGCGGCGACAGGCCCAGGCGCACCATCATCTCAAGCTCGGTATGCATTGAAATGCCGCTCATGGAGCCAAAGACCGGGCTGCCCGATGCCGCGAGATAGTGTGGATAAGCAGCGAAGATGGTCTGGTTGATGTGCCACAAGCGCAGGGCCGACTGGTCAGCCTTCTTGCGCAGGCTCTCTTCCATCCAATGCGTCGACATGGCCGGTAAATGGCGTGTCCACACCGGTAACGGATAGACCCTTTCGCCGGTGGCACGATCGGGAGGATCGAACATGCGTGCCGGATCGAGCAGCGACGCGGCAGGTTCTTTCCAGAGATTGCGATGGTCCGGCAGGTTCAAGTAAAAGAGGCTGAATGTGGGCATCAACGCCGCATGGTGCGCTGCAATGAAGCGAGCATAGTTGCGAACGTGCGAATCAGTTGCCGGCAAACGTTCGGAGTAATCGTAAGCAGTGGTCGCAGGCGGTCCTTCCGGATCGTCGACGAGAGGACGCTGAAGCTCGTCGGGAATGACCCCGAGTTCATAGCGGCTCATGTGCAGCAGCGCATCGACGCCTGCTTCAATGCCCACTTGGTACGGAGTCGAAACAAATTCGCCATACGTGACGAGTCCCATCTGATGTGCGTGACCAATGATCCATTGCGTATTGGCCGCGGTGATGTTGTGTCCCAGCCACAATACCTTGGTGCCGATCTTGGCCGTGTCGGCCAATTGCTGCAGCGTATCCTCGGGGCTCAGTTCCATGGGCCGCGCGCCTTCGCGCAGCTTCCGAGTCCAGTCGCCGTGCCCCATCAACAGGCTCCAGTTATCGGTGGTGCCGACGGAGTCAAGCAGATAGAGATGGGGCGATGGGTACGCGGAAAAATCGATATGACCGCGACGGTCGTCACCACTCACGACCACCGTTGTTACACCCATGTAAAGATTTGCGCTGGCCTCACCCTGGCTATTCATGCCCGCGAAACCATCCACGAGGCCGGGGACAATGAATCTTCCCGTGCAGTCGATGACCCTTGCGCCTTTGGGAATAGGGAGTGCGGCCCGCGTGCCTACATCGGTCACGCGCCCATCGCGCACAATCACGATAGAGTCCTGCTGATCTTTTGCTGAGTGTCCCCAGTCCGTGACATCGACGATGGTGCCACCGGCGAGCACGAGCGGCACCGACCCTTGGGGCATAGCCGGGATGCCCAAAAGAATCAGTCCACCAAGCCACAGCAGAAAGATACGATCCAATCGCATAGACAATTCAGTCTGATGTGGATTGTCGCACAGCGGTTTGGGCATGAGTAAAGAGACGATGCATCTCAAAGTAACGGATGATGTTCGCGCTAGACTCCGAATGGCGATTTCTCGGGCCATGATGCACACAGCCGCCATCACCGCTCGCATGTTCACGCGGACCATTTTTGATCAAGAAGATTCATTTCTGAAGATCGCAATCGATTCAACTGGCAACCAGGGTTCTGCGCTGGCGTCGCGTGAGCAGCGGCAGCACTTGCGCCTCAGCATCGTCAACGGTGAGCCCATACTTGGCGCGCAGATCGTCAATTTTTCCATGTTCGATAAAGTGATCGGGCCAGCCGATGCGCACCACCGGAACCGCGATTCCCATATCGTCGAGCGCTTCGAGAACAGCGGAACCAAAGCCGCCCATTTTCACATGATCTTCAAATGTGACGAATGCAGCCACGCGGCGGGCATACGCCTGGAGCATGTCGCGATCGATCGGCTTGATGAAGCGCGGATTAATCACAGCGGCCGAATATCCATCGCGCCCCAGCCGGCCGGCCAGCTCTGAAGCCATCGCAGTCATCGGTCCCAATCCTAGGATCGCGACATCCGATCCATCCAACAGAATCTCGGCCTTGCCCAATGGCAACACACGAGGCTCCGGCTTACGAACTACTCCAACCACCGAGCCGCGCGGATAGCGAATCGCACTGGGTCCGGGAAGCTGCATTGCAGTCTTCATCATGTCCGCCAGTTCGTCTTCATCTTTGGGCGCCATTAGAACGAGGTCAGGGACGCCGCGCAGATAACTAATGTCGAACAAGCCATGGTGGGTCGGCCCATCATCACCCGAAAGTCCTGCGCGATCCATGCAGAACAACACCGGCAACTTCTGCAGTGCGACGTCGTGCACGATAGGATCGAAAGCTCGCTGCAAAAATGTCGAGTAGATCGCACACACAGGTCTGAAGCCGCGTGTAGCCATGCCGGCCGCGAAAATCACCGCATGTTCTTCGGCAATGCCCACATCAAAATACCGCTTGGGATGATGCGGTCGGAACAGATCGAGACCCGTGCCGTTGGGCATGGCCGCAGTAATAGCGACAATGCGCTCATCTTTATTGGCAAGATCTACCAGCGTGTTGGCGAAAACCTCTGAGTAAGTTGGCAAGCCGCTTGCATTCGTCTTGCCCGTCTCCGGATCGTACGGCCCCAGCCCGTGAAACTTTTTTTGCAAGTCGAGCGCCGGTTGAAATCCACGACCCTTTTGCGTCAGCACATGCAATAAGACAGGCCGCTCGGCATTCTTGAGAAACTTGAACGTCTCGATAAGCTGCGGCAGGTTGTGCCCGTCGATAGGACCAAAGTACTCGAGCCCGAACTCCTCAAACAGCATCGAAGGCCACAGCATGCCCTTGGCTGCTTCTTCAGCGCGGCGCATCACGTTCACTGCCGTTTTGCCGCCGATTTTATGCACGATCTTCTTGGCCGAATCGTGCAGATGCTTGTAGTGTTCGTTGGTTACAATGCGATGGAAATAGCGCGCGATCGCTCCAACATTGCGATCGATCGACCACTCATTGTCATTGAGCACCACGATCAACTTTTTCGTCTGCTCGGCAATATTATTGAGCGCTTCAAAAGAGATCCCGTTGGTGAAGGCAGCGTCGCCCGCTACCGCAATGACATTTTCTTTGCCGCCGGCAAGGTCGCGCGCAACTGCCATGCCCAACGCCGCAGACAGTGCTGTCCCGGCATGGCCTGCGCCATAGCAATCGTGCTCGCACTCGGTGCGCAGCATAAAGCCATTGAGGCCGCCCGGCTGGCGAATGGTGTCAAAACGCTCTCGGCGCCCCGTCAAAATCTTGTGGGTATAAACCTGGTGACTGACGTCAAAGAGGAACTTATCCTCCGGCGTATTGAAAACGTAATGCATGGCCATAGTAAGTTCGACCACACCCAGGTTAGGTCCCAGGTGACCCCCCGTCTTCGACAACGACTGAATGAGGAATTCGCGGATTTCCTGCGCCAGCTCCGCCATTTGCGCGTAGTTAAGTCGTTTTAAGTCGGCCGGCGAATCGATCGCTTCCAGCAGTGCTCCCATGGATTTCCTTCTCCCCGGATCAATCCCAGGGAAACTGCCGAAATAGCCCCCAGCTATTGGAGCGTCTCGGGTCAGACGTGCCAACGTTTAGTATACCAACGCCCCAGTTTTGGCGCTGAGCAGTTAGACGACCGCGAGGGGGCAAAGTGTTGGTCCGAGGATGGACGCAACCGCCCGGGCAATCGTATGAATCCATTTTGTGAGTCAGACTAGCTCCGATTTCAATCGCGCTGGAGGCGCAAAGATGGTTAGCCCCGCGCTTCAGCGTGGGGAAAAGAGCAGCCGATAGACAGTCAGCCCCGTCGGGGCGGCGAAACGGTGAATTGGCAGCCAAGATAACGTTCATGCGATTGCCCTGGCGTAACCGCTGCCTTCCCGCTTCTCTGCGAGTCAAAGTTGTACGATGGGCAAGTAATCATCCCGGCTGCGGAGGATGCGAACGTGACTCGAAATTGGAAAGCCGTTTTTTACGGAGTAGTTTTGTGCGCACTCATCGCCACGGCGAATTGCAAGACAGCATTGAGCCAGTCATTGGAGCCACCCGCGTCCTCGTCGTCGCTCAATCCCTTCGCAGACCCAACGGCCAAACCCGGCAAGCTCTTGCTCTTTGATTTGGAAGCGCGCTTTGCCAAGGATGTAGCCGCGCGCGGTGGCGCCGCCTTCGCAGAGTGGTTCGCGGATGACGGAGTGGCCTTGGGAAACGGCGAACCACCAGCCGTCGGCAAAGTCGCCATTGCCAAGTCGGCTAATTGGTCTCCGCAGGCCTATCAGCTTACCTGGACTCCAACCGACGCCGTGATGGGGCCATCCGGCGACATGGGCTATACCTGGGGACACTTCGAAGGTCGCAGCAAAGATGCCAACGGCAATCCCGTGACCACTAGCGGTCGCTATATGACCATCTGGCGCAAGCAGTCTGACGGCAATTGGAAGGTAGTACTCGACGCCGGCAGCAATGAACCGGCGACAGGCGGCGACTGCTGCAAGTTACCAACTGGGTTCTGACCCATAAGTACGACTGACTAACTCTTTCGATTTGGTTTGAGCCCGCATCGTACCTTAAAAAATCCGGTATGCTCTTTAAGAGTTACTTTTCTGAGCAAGACAAACTAGCTGGTGCCCTCCGTAACCGTCCCTCGAAAATCAGAGCGGAGTTCGCGGTTACTTACGTTGCACCTTTCCACGGCCTTAGTTCCCCCCTTTGTGCCAGAGTCAATCCCACCTCTTTCTTCGATACTGAAAGTGACAGGTGAATGGGAGCTCATGCGCACGGTTCAGACCTATCAGCAAGCGGAGCACCCGAGCATGATTTCGCGGTCAGACTTTGACATCTTTGACCGCAATCCGGATCCCGCTCTCGATGAGTTGGTAGAGTTGGCCGCCGTGCTGAGTGGCGCGGACTATGCCTATTTAGGCTGGATGGATTTCAATCGCCTGTGGTTTAAAGCTAAGTTTGGATTCAACGGCGGCGATATTGCTCGTTCCGCCACCGCCTGTCATTGGATCGTCGAGACCGGCCGGCCTTTGCAGATTGACGATGCTTCCGAAGATCCGCGCTTTCCTCCCAACGGCCTTGAATTGCCCGGAGCCAAGTCCAGCCGATCCTATGCCGGCACTCCCTTGATGGCTGAGAACCAGCAGGTGGTTGGAACGCTTGCGGTACTGTCGCGCAATCCCAATCAATTTCGCAAAGAGCACTTGATCCTGCTCGAAGTACTGAGCCGGCAGATCATCACCAGGCTTGAACTCTACAGTCGCATCCGCGCCCAAGAGCAAGCGCAGCGCGCACGGCAGCGAACGGAGCGTGCGCTAGCCATGGAGCGCTGTTTTGTCGCAGCCACGCTCGACTCTATTCCTTCCTTGGTTGTGGTGGTCGATACAGCGGGCCGCATCGTGCGATTTAACGAGCCATGCGCGCACCTCACCGGCCTGACTCTTGCCGGCGCCGCTGGACAGCCGTTTGTCGAGGAGTTGCTTGAAATCAGCGATCGTCCCTGGGCTGTTTCTAAATTGATCGAAGCAGCGGGAGGCAAAGTTTCCGGTCCTCACGAGAATTCGTGGCGCGTGGCCGGTGGACTTACCCGGCGCGTGAGTTGGACCCTGCAACCCTTGAAAGGCCCCAACGGCGACATTCAATATTTGATCGTGACCGGTCAAGATGTAACCGGTCAGCGGCAAGCGGAGATGGCTCTGCTCACCAGCGAAACCCGCTATCAGCGCGTGGTCGAGAGCAGCCTCGGATTCGTCTTCACTTGCACCATGGAAGGCCGTCTCACCTCTCTCAATTCGTTTACTGCGGAAACCCTCGGCTATCGCGCCGGCAATCTCACGGGCCGGCTGGTTTCGGAGTTCCTCGATGCCCAGGGCGCCGCCATCTTCGATGAATGCCTGCACACTCTGGAGAACAAAGAGGAGTGGCAGGGAACACTTCCCGTTCGTCGCAGCGATGGTGAGTTTCGCCAAATTGCGTTCAGAAGCCGTCGCGTGGACCTGCATGGCGAGCGGCCATTCGTGCTTAGTCACGGCGTCGACATCACTGAGCAGTATGAGGCCGAGGCCGAACTGCACCTGGTCATGCGCCAGCGCGAGTTGATTCTTGAATCGGTCGGCGAGGGTATCTTCGGGATCGATCTCGGCGGCCGCATTACGTTCATCAACCCGGCGGGCGCGCAGACCCTCGGTTACAAACCGGAAGAGCTGACAGGTAGCCACATGCTTGACCTCGTTCGCCATAGTCAGACGGACGGGACCCCTTACACGATAGAGACCAGCCCGATTCTCGACGGCATGAGGAAGCGCGAAAACGTGCGCATGCGCGATCAATTGTTCTGGCGGCAAAACGGTACCGCGATTCCCGTCGAATACACTGCCAATCCCCTGGTTGAAGATGGCCAGATCGCCGGCATGGTGATCGCTTTCCAGGACATCACGGAGCGGCGGCGTCTCGAAAAGATGAAAGACGAATTCATCTCCACGGTCAGCCATGAATTGCGCACTCCACTCACCTCTCTGCGCGCGTCTTTGGGGCTGGTGGCGTCAGGCTCACTCGAAAAACGTCCCGAAAAGCAGCGTCAGATGGTCGAAATGGCCATCGGCAACTGCGATCGCCTGGTGCGACTGGTAAACGGCATTCTCGATTTCGATAAGGTCGAAAAGGGCCGTCTGCCGCTCTTCCGCGCGCCCGTCGAAGCGGTCGACCTATTGCGCCGTGCCGCCGATGTGGCGCATTCGGCTGCCACCGAGGCACAGATCACTTTCCGGATTGATGCGGTCCCGGTGGTAGTGATCGCCGACGAAGATCGCGTTCTCCAGGTGCTGGGCGAGTTGGTGTCGAACGCAATCAAGTTTTCGCCGCCCGGCACACTCATTCGACTCGGCGCCCAACCAGCCGATAACGATGAAGTCAGTTTCTATGTTGAGGACCAGGGCCGGGGCGTGGATTCGGAAAAACTGGAGCACATCTTCGATCGGTTCCAGCAAGGTGATGCTTCCGATTCACGGGCACTCGGCGGCACGGGACTCGGCCTCGCACTCTGTCGGAGCATTGTCGAGCAGCACGGCGGACACATTTGGGCCGAAAGCTCGCCGGGACGCGGAAGCCGCTTCCTGTTTACACTGCCGGCAACGGACGCTCGATGAATACCTGGTTTCCCGACTACCGGTGAACCAAAATGAAACCAGGACATCTTTTTCGTTGACAGCCTGTTAGCTTCTGGCGGATTCGCTGCACACATACAGTCCGCAGATTATTGATCTGAACTTCCAAAGATTGCGTTATGAGCCTGCGCCCACTGCGGCGATTCAAACTGCCGCATTGTCAGACGCCGGGGTGCTCGGTCGACACAACTTCGATCAAAACGGAGTTATGATGCTTTTCCGCGAAGTTCCTGCTCAGCGCGAAGCCAGTCCTCTACATGATGTCCGTGGCGATGGCCGCGCTCTGCCCAGAAACGGTGTGCAAGCTGCGCTACTTCTTCGTGCGATTGCGTTTTTGCCTTCTCTTGCGGGGCTGACATTTGCGTCAAATTGGACACTGCAGCATTTTTCTTTACCGCAGCTTTTTTCGTTTTTGGGGTAGTTTCGGTCTTCTTTGCCTTCTCTTTCACTTTTTCTGCCATTTGAATATCCCTCCTGTTTATGTAGGCCACCGAGCAGGCCGTCCTCACCATGATACTAGCCGCCCGGTCACTTCCCAATGTGGAAGACTCCAGAAGAACCTTGCTGATAAACGAACGCATACTCCGGCAACCCGCATCCAATGTCGGAGGAGTATCGCCGAATTTTGGTTAAACTATTGATTCGAAGGGGATTTCGGCAGATTTGAAGGAGTGCTTCAAAACGATGCAGGCCGCTCCTTTTACCCCGTCGCCCAGGCTTCAACTTGCCGTGAGACAATGCCCTCGATAGCTTTCATTCCTCGTGCCCCGGCGTTTGTCTCCTAATCTCTGGCTGTAATTTTCCAAATCTTAAGACAGGTGTCCACAATCGCATGGCATTTTCAGGACGCGCACTCGATCTGCTTTTTGGCCGCCCCCTCGCTACCAGTGAAGAACGAGCCGAGCACATCGGCCCCATCGCCGGCATCCCCATCTTCGGCCTCGATGCGCTGAGCTCCGCGGCATACGGACCCGAGGCCGCTCTGACCCTGCTCATTCCCCTAGGTCTGTTGGGCGTCAAATTTATCGTTCCCGTGAGCCTCGCCATCGTGATCCTGCTGGCGATTGTCTACTTCAGTTATCGCCAGACCATTGAGGCCTATCCCCACGGCGGCGGTTCCTATACCGTGGCCAGCGAAAACCTGGGCGAGGGCGCCGGTCTGCTGGCCGCTGCGGCTCTCATGATCGACTACATTCTCACTGCTGCTGTGGGCGTGTCGGCCGGTGTGGGTGCGCTCATCTCCGCGGTTCCGGCTCTCCAGCCACACACGCTCCAACTGTGCCTTGGCGTACTGCTCATTCTCACCATCATCAACATGCGCGGCGTCCACGATACCGGTGTCATCTTCATGATTCCGACTTATCTGTTCGCGGCCACCCTGCTGATCGTCATCGCTTTTGGTACGTGGAACGTCTTGCATGCCGCAGGACATCCGCTTCCGGCCACCCCGCTGCCCTCCGTGCCCGTTGCTACTGAAATGCTGAGTTTCTGGCTGCTGCTCAAAGTGTTCTCTTCAGGATGCACGGCCATGACCGGCGTTGAAGCCGTCAGCAACGGAGTCATGGCCTTCCGCGATCCCACCCGCAAGAATGCCAAAATCACGCTGACCATCATCATCGTTCTGCTGGCGATTCTGCTCATCGGCATCGCGCTGCTATGCCGCTCTTATGGCATTGCCGCCACCAACCCCGACGGGCCGGGCTACGAAAGCGTGCTCTCCATGCTCACCCGCGCGGTCATGGGTCATGGCTGGTTCTACTACGTCACCATCGGATCGGTCTTGTTGGTGCTGGCTCTCTCAGCCAACACGGCGTTTGCTGACTTCCCCCGCCTGACTCGCGCCATCGCCCTCAACAATTACCTGCCTCACGTCTTCCTGCTGCGCGGCCGCCGCCTGCTCTACTCCTGGGGAATTTACATCCTCGTCGGCCTTACTGCCCTGCTGCTGATTATTTTTGGCGGCGTCACCGATCGGCTCATTCCGCTCTATGCCATTGGCGCGTTCATGGCCTTTACGCTCTCGCAGGCCGGTATGGTCATGCATTGGAAACGTGAGGGCGGATCACCCTTCCGCATGTTTGTGAACGGCCTGGGCGCGTTCGCCACCGGCATCACGACTCTGGTTGTTTTAGTGGCGAAATTCGTCGAGGGCGCATGGATTACCGCGCTACTCGTGGCCATCATGATCATGGTGATGCGCGCCGTTCATCGCCACTACCTGCGCGTCGACAAAGATACCGCCTGCGATCGACCCATTTCGCCTGCTGAAGTCACCGAGCCGATTGTGATTGTTCCCGTCGACCGCTGGAGCCGTATTACCGAAAAAGCCATATCTTTCGCGCTTTCCATGTCCAACGACATTCGCTGCCTTCACGTGCAAACCTCCGAAGAGCCTGACGAACTTGGCAAAGTCTGGGAGCAGCGCGTCACTGCACCATTGCAAGCTGCCGGCAAATGCGTTCCCAAACTCGAAATCCTGCAATCTCCCTATCGATACGTGTTGCAACCGATGGTCGACTACATCTTGAAAGTCGAGAAAGAATCGAAGTACCACAAGATATGCGTGCTGGTACCGGAGTTGGTGGTACTGCATTGGTGGGAAAACCTGCTCCATAATCGCCGCGCCGACTTGCTCAAAGTTATCCTGCTCATGCGCGGAAATCGCCGCATTATCGTCATCAACATCCCATGGTACCTGGAGCGCGGTTAGGTTGACTCACGCCTATTGATCCGGCAACAAACTACAGTCGTGTGCCCCATCGATTTCCGCGCGTTTTTTGCGGAAATGGGTGGGAAACAAGGACGATGTTTTCTCGCGCGATCCTTAGGTCGGGCGTTCTGGCCGCTGCGCCTGACCATTGCGCTGCATGCCGGTTTGCTTTTTTGGTACCAATCGGTTTCCTTTCCCAACCGCGAACCGTCACAATAAAAGGTGGTCAGCGGAAAAATTAATAATCGCTTGGGCGAGCAAGTCGGCCTTCAGGAAATCCCTCTATATCGCGGGATCGCCGGCGTGTGTCGCGTGCCGCTGGTTGCGATGCTCTTGTCAATGCTCGCCTTTCATGCTGCGGCTCGCGCTTTGCCGCCCGATCCATACGCGGAATTGCAAGCCTCTGCTCCGGCCAGCCAACTCACCACGCTTCGAGGAATTGTCAAGAACGCCGCCACCGGTGAGCCGCTGCCGCGTGCCCTGGTCCGCCTCGAAGGCGACGCCAATAGCGGCGCGCTCACCGATGGCGACGGCCGTTTCGAGATCCCCAATGTCCCCGTCGGGCCTCAAGCCATCACGGTTCAGAAGCCAGGTTTCATCGATCTCATCAGGGCCGGGGGATTTGAAGAAGATGGGTTTGCTCAGCGCGCCTCATTTTCAGACCACAGCGTGCGCATCGTACCCGATATGCCCGACTTGGTGTTTGCCATGGCGCCCACCAACGCCATTCACGGCCAAATCCAGCTCTCTTCGGGCGACCCGGCGCAAGGCGTCAGCGTCATGTTGCTCAGGCGCTCCGTGCAGGACGGCCGCGCTGTTTGGCAGATCGCCGGCAGCGCCAAATCCAATAGCGATGGCGTCTATCGATTTGCCACCCTGGCCGACGGCGCCTACGCTATCTACACCGATCCCACCATGGATAACGAGCCCGCCACCAACCTTGTCGAGCCGGGCAGCGAGGTCAAGGTGGCCCGCTACGGGTACGCCAGCGTCTTTTATCCCGACGCCCGCGATCTGGCTGGCTCCGCAAAAATCCAGCTCGCCGGCGGGCAGCAGGGGCAGGCCAACCTGTCGTTGACCATGGAGCCATTTCAAATGGTGAGGGCGACCGTGGCTTTGCCAGGCGCTACGCAGTCTGCCGCGCAAAAAATGGCTCGCGGCAACTACACCGTCTCGGTCCTCGATCCCCAGGGACATTTGCTGCCCTACGGCGTGAGAGGCGACGTCGCCAATGAACCGTTCCAAACGTATTTGCCCGACGGCTCCTACACCCTGCTTGGAACTTCCTTTGGTCAGGGATCGTTGTACAGACTTGATGGACCTTCCGCGCGAAACGTTGCTGCAGACGCCGGCCCAATGGTCGGCGAGGCTGATTTCTCCGTCGCCGGTCATCCTCTAAATGTGCGGGTTTCCCTGGCCCCACAGGTGGCAAACCCGCTGCAAGTGACCATAGTCCACAACTCGCAATCATCGTCGGCTAGCGGTACGCAGGGGCAATCGATTTCCGTGACCCTGAGCCAGGCCGGCGGACCCATCACCGACGGCATGGTCAGCACTTACGCAGAGGGTGTAGTCGGCGGCAGCGTGCAGACAAACTTCATGGGGCCCGGCACCTATTGGGTGCACACTGGAATCCTCCAAAAGGGATTGTGCGAGGCCTCATTCACCGCCGGCGGCACCAGCCTGGCTCGTGAACCGCTGGTCGTCGGACCCTCCGGCGCCACCGCTCCTCTTACGCTTTCGCTGCGCGACGACTGCGCCTCGCTTCAGCTCTCCTTGCCCGCCAATGCGGCGCTTTCCACGGCCGGCGAAGAGCCGTTTTACACCGTCTACGTGGTCCCCGATTTCGATTTCACCGTTGATGTAACGCCCGTGACCTTACGCGCCTCATCCGGCGGCACGTTTACCGTCGCAGGCCTGACGCCAGGCAGTTATCACGTCTATACGTTTGCCGGCCCCGTCGATTTCGAATATCGCAATCCCACCGCATTATCCTCGCTGCCCGTTCCTGGGCAAGCCGTCACGCTCTCACCCGGCGCTACTGAAAACCTGGTCGTGGAGGTGCCCGCACAGTGATGCAGAAACTCCGCATACCGTCGTGTCTGCCACAATCGCAGGGTGCCCCATCCATTTCCGCGTTTTTTGCGGAAATGGGTGGGAAATCGATATCACTGTTTTCTCGTCGGTTCAATAAGTGGCGAGTCCGCTCGATTGCCGCCGCGCTCTTCGTTCTCGCGTGTCTTACATGTCTTACAGCCCAATCCCGCGTGTCTTACAAAAGTAAGACAGGCAACTACCGCATATCCGGCCGCGTTCTCAACTCGGCGACCGGCGAGCCCGTCCGGCGAGCAACCGTCGCCGTTCTCGCCGAGGAAGGCGATCAAATCGTCGCCACCGCGCAATCCGACGATGAGGGCCGGTTTTCTCTCGATAATCTCGCTGCCGGCAAATATCCTCTCACCGCTTCAAAGCGCGGCTATCGCACCGGCTTCTATGACGAGCACGACGAATTTAACTCCGCCATCGTCACCGGCCCCGATCAAGACACCACCAACCTCACCCTGCGGCTCGCTCCCGGCGCGATCTTGCGCGGTATAGTGACCGCCGATGGCGGCTATCCGGTCGTATCGGCTAGCGTAATGCTCTTTCGACACCAGAAATCGGCCTTTTCCGTCGACCGCCCCCTTCATACCGAAACCACAGTGACCGACGACACCGGCGCCTACGAGTTCAGCAACCTAGCCGCTGGCGAGTATTTTCTAGTAGTTACGGCATCGCCCTGGTACGCCATGCACGGCCACTCTGTCGGAGGGCGATCCGATGCGCCGGAAGCCTCGAATGCGCTCGACGTGGCCTATCCCGTAACGTTTTTCGACTCAACCACCGACGAATCCTCAGCCTCGCCGATCACTCTGGCCGATGGTGTCCGCGAAGAAGCCGATGTCAATCTCCACGCCGTCCCCGCTCTGCACCTTCGCGTCGCCGCTCCGCTCAAACAAACGGGGCAGATCGCCCGCCCAGAGTTGCGCCAGATGGTATTTGGCACCCCGATCTCGGCGGAAAGTGCTGGTTCCCTTGACACTGTGCGGACCGGAAACATCGAATTCGAGGGCGTCGCGCCCGGCCACTATGAATTGACCCAGGGCGACCCACCCCGCATCTCCGATCTAGATGCCAGCACCAGCCAGGATGTCGACCCCGGTGTCGGCGCACCGGCCGTCAGGGTGACCGGCACGCTGCACTCCGCCGCCGGAGCGCCCCTGCCGGAAAATTTGCAAGTCGTACTCGATCCGTTTGAGAACAACCATGGACAATACCCCATCGTACGGCGCGTGCTCAATGGCGAATTCCATTTCGACACCGTCGGGCCCGGCACATGGACATTGTCCGCTCACGGCGACAACCAGACGCTGCCCGTAGTGGCAATAGCCGCTGGCGGTTCCACCGTAGCCGGCAATCAGATCACCGTCCGCGACCGCGCCCTCAACGTCGTCGCCACCGTCAGCTCCACGCTCACCCGGATCCAAGGATTCGCATACAAAGACAACAAAGGACTTGCGGGCGCCATGATCGTCCTGGTTCCCAGCCAACCCTCAGCCTATCGAGCCTTGCTTCGCCGCGATCAGTCGGACTCTGACGGCAGTTTTGCCTTGCGCGATGTACCTGCCGGCCAATACACCGTTGTCGCCATAGAAGACGGCTGGAAGCTCGATTGGACCGACCGCAACATTCTCCCTCGCTATCTTCCCACCGGCGCAGCCGTCACAGTAACAGACAGAACAGGTGCAATCGTTCGTTTGCCGGCTCCAGTTCCCGTCCAGCCGCGCTAACCGCTGGGAACGGAACCGAGCGGCACTTCATGGAACAGGGTCAAAGAGGATAGTCTATGAGGGTACCGGATCATTGTCAGGGCGCCTGGTTGCGGCATTGCCCCGTCGCGCAAAAAGAGAAGTTGCTCGGTATTTGAGGAGACTCGCACATTGAATAGGAAGTGGTTCGTTTCGATTTTGGCCGTTGCTGCGGCCGCGCTTTTGCCCCTGGCTGCGTCAGCCCAGATCGCTCCCGATCGCGGCACGCCGCCCGATCGCACGGAGCCCACATATAAGTACTCGGCCTATGCAGGCTTTGGCTACACCAGCTTGAACCAGGTGAATCAGTCCCGCTACGGTCTGATCGGCGTCGACCTCGAGGTAACGCGCGATTGGGGCAGATACTTCGGCCTCACCGCCGATGGCTCGTTCTATTCCCACTCGTTCTCCTCGGGCAACCCCGGTACTCCCTCGGTCGACTTGGTCCTGTTTGGACCCGAGTTGCACGCACCGCTCTACGGCAAAGTCAGCGGCTTGGTTCACGTGCTGCTGGGCGGCGAGCATACGGGCGGCGAAAGCGAAACACCGAACATTTCTTTTGCCGGCGGCGTCGGTGCGGGCCTCGATTACCGCATGAGTCCGCGGCTGTCGATTCGCGCTTTTGGAGACGACATCCTGTCTTCATTCTCCGTAACGGGCAATTCATCATCTGCCCAATACTCCCCAAACAAGCGCAGCAATCCTCGCGCATCCGTTGGAGTTGTCTACCATTTTTGATCGATGCGCGGTCTAACCAAGTCCTGCGAAGAACCCCTGCCGAGCCCGGCAGGGGTTCTTTTTGTGCGGAAACCGGTAAGAATCACCAATTTTCATCGGAAATGAAGTCCGTTCGGCGACCGTAGAATTTCGGCATTCCGGAACTGTTCGCCGGCTTTGCTATCCTCATTCCGCAAACTCCCCAAGCATGATGCCGACACGCTATTCGGAGGCTCATTTGTATTCCGCATTCAGGAAAGAGTGGTTGCTCCCGCGCGCTGCCCGATCAAGACAATCTCCGTCATTGTCCGAGCTTCTGCGAGGTCTGCTCGAAGGGTACTCGCCTTAGCTCCATTCCTTTTCAGTCTCGCGGCTGTCGCGCAGGGACGTCATGTTTTGCCACTACAATTCGGGGCTCCGGTCATCGGAAAGCCCTTCTCGGGAACGCGAACACTGGACTATGAGCCGTACACGAACTCGCCCGACCCTGTCGCATTTCACGCAGAGGAAGTCGTATTCCGAGACTCAGAAGGCAGAACGCGCTCTGAGACGCAATATCCAGGACGGCTAAAAATCATCGCCATCGTCGACTTCGCGACCCACCAGTTTTACCGTTGGACAGTTGGCGATTCGGTGGCGACTTATGGCAACTTCAAGGAAGTTTCGCCCGCGACGAAGGCCCCCCAGAAGCTAGACGCCGACGCACCCATCATCGAAGGAGTACCGACACGTCACTCGCATGAAGCCAGAGGTAAAGACAGGATTGAGAAAACAGTGGATAGTTGGTATTCCCCTGACTTGAGTTTGGCCATGCTCACGATCATTGATGAGCCAGGAATGGGAAAGACCACCTATCGCTTTATCCACGTAATCAGGGCCGAGCCGGATGCGTCACTTTTCCGTTTGCCCGATGGAGTCAGAATCGAAGACGCCAATCAAGCGCCGCCACCAGTTGTATTAGCGAATGCGGTCATATCGCCAAACGAGAAAACGGTGGCTGCCAAACCCGCACTTCCCCACCCGATAGAAGATGACAATTACCTTGAAGCGCTCACCCGGTTTCATGCGGCGGTTCCGCGCTCGATTCCGTCGCGCAGTTACCATCACCACACCGAACTGCGGATGATCGACATCTATGGCAAAGAATCGAATGCCACGGTGGACCATTGGCAAAAAGGGCAGTTCGCGCGTGATGAAGAGCAGGCTCCGGGATGGCGCTCCACGACCGTTTGGGGCGCGCAACAAAACTGGTCGACGCATGAAGGTCTTTCTCCGCTGCGTCTGTTTCGCCTGGCTGATCTGACTCCGAGGCCCGGTCCCGCTGAACGCAGAATTCGCATTTATGCGCGGGGATACATCGCGATGAAGCGCATGAAATTTGATGGATCGCCTCGCGGTTGCTCCATTTTGACTAGAGCGAGGGACCGGACCAGGGCCTGACTGTGGCCAGCGTGCGTAGTGTTTGTCTTCGCCCAGATAAGCTGAAAGAAAGGCAATCCCCAAGACTGTGCCAATCCTGCCTGTAACGAGCGGCGCGGATGCTGGCACCAACGTCGCTTCGGTTCTTAGGCCTCCATTGACTCTGTGTCGCGTTGGGTTCTCACAAACTGTGCGATTGCTGAACCGATCTCGTCCGGCGAATCCTCGGTGATGCAATGCAAGCCCTTTACTGTGACCTCGGTTTGATTTTTCCAGGTACGGGCGAACTCACGGTTTCTCCCGGTCATCACCACGCCAGGCTCGGCATTGATGAAGAGCTTGGGAAGTTTCGACTGCGCGAGCCACCCTCCATAGTGGCTCACGACAGCGGAAACATCCGCCGGTTCGCCTTCGATAGGAATTTCGCGAGGAAAGATCAGGGTCGGCATGCGGTCTTCGCGCTTCAGAAACGGGGCGCGGTAGACAGCCATCTCGTCCGCGGTCAGCTTTCGCATGACGAAACGAGGAAGTCCCTTCTCAACAAAGAAGTTTTCGTCCAGAACCATCTCTTCGCCTTTCGGAGACCGGAACGCTTTGAACGTGTCGGCCATGTTTCCGAAATCGCTCCAATTCCTGACCATCGCGATCGACTCCATGTGAACGATGGCCTGGATCTGATCTGGAAATCGAGCGGCACGGTGAAAGCCCAGCGCTGAACCCCAGTCGTGCACTACCAGAGTTACGTTGCGCGTCAGGTTAAGGGCTTCGAACCATGCGTCAAGATAACGAACATGGTCAGTGAATCTGTACGATTGACTGGTCGACTTTCCAGAACGGCCAAACCCGATCAGGTCTGGAGCGAGAACGCGACCCAGTCCTGTCACATGCGGTATGACATTGCGCCAAATGTATGACGATTCCGGGTTGCCATGAAGAAAGATGATGGGATCGCCTTCTCCGATATCGACGTAACTGATCTCGGAGTCAAGCACCTTGATGGTCCGACGTGGGTGCGGATCTAGAGCGCTGATTTGAGTATTCATAGCATCGTATTCCCGCCGACTTGAATCTTCGCTGCGGTCGTGGCCTTCGGCTTGTTAGAAGCCAAGTTCACCGCGATTCAGGTTCTGCCGGCTCTCCTTGGAATTCGGGTCTTCTTAACATTCGCTCTCAAAACCAGAGCGTGCGAATTTGTAGCAGTTGCTACAGATTAGAGGAAATAAGGAGTTTCCGTCAAGAGGGTCTTTGACGGAAACTAGTTTAGACGAGGGAATGGATGGCACGTACTCCCGAATTTGACTTGCCGACCGCTCTGGATCGAGCGATGCATCTGTTTTGGAAAACGGGCTACGCCGGTACGTCTCTCCGCGATCTCTTGAAGAAGATGAAGATTGGCGAAGGCTCGTTCTACAACACCTTCAAGAGCAAGAAGAACGCATATCTGGAATGCCTGAAGCACTACAACGCGACCGTGAACAATCGACGCACCGAAGCGTTCATGTCCGCTCCCACTGCAGCGGCGGGGATACGCGCGTTTTTCAAAGCTGTCTTCGACCAGCTCGACGATCCGGGCACACCGTCGCGGGTCTGTATGATGGCGGGCACGCTGACTCATGAAGTGCTGATCGAACCAGATCTGCGCAAGTATGTGCAGCAGCAGAAGCGAGCGCTGAATGAGCGACTCATCAAACGATTTGATCACGACAAGCAAGCCAGACTGTTGCCGGCTGAATTCGATCCAGAGCTTGTCGTGCCGATCGTTATCACGTACTTACAAGGGCTCTGGCGACAGGCCTCGGTCGGCTACGATCGGTCAGAATTTGAGCGACAGACGGAAGCCTTCCTAACGGGTCTGGGACTTTGAGAACTTTGCCTTCCAGTGGGCTCCGCCAGGAGTCTAAGCTGCCGACCCATCTGGGTCATAGCACCATCGCAAGTGTATTCATCGAATGGAGTGAGGAACAGAGACGAAAGGAAATAAGCCAACGCGGGCCTGCCCTATTTCTCTGCCCAAACTTGGATCACAGCAGCGGCGGCGAACCAAACGATCAGCAAGACCGCATCCAGCACCATGAGCACTCCATTTGGATTTAATGCCCGTCAACATTCGTTCAGAATGCTAACAAAAAAGCCGCTCGAGGGGAGCGGCTTTTGTGCGTTGGTATTGATTTAGTCAGGTTAGGCCGGAGAAGGCGAACCCTCGGGATAGCTGGGGCCACCGCGGCTTTCGGGCTTGAGCACTTGCTGGACTCCGCCGCCACCGCCATCGCTGGGCGAGGCCAGGATGGAGCGAACGGGAGGCAGTTCCCTGCCCTCGATCAGCATCTTCACCTCTTCGGCATCGATGGTTTCGCGCTCGAGCAAGGCTGCAGCAATACGATGCATCGGATCTTGATTAGCATCGATGATCGAGTAGGCCGATTGATAGGCCTCATCGATCAGGCGGCGCACTTCAAGGTCGATCTGCCGGGCGGTCTCTTCACTGAAATCGCGATGCTGCGCGATCTCGCGGCCCAGGAAGATCTGCTCTTCCTTTTTGCCGAACGTGAGCGGACCGAGACGGCTCATGCCGTATTCGCAAACCATGCGACGAGCCAGATCCGTTGCAGTCTCAATGTCGCTGCCGGCGCCGGTGGACATCTGGTTGAGGAAGATCTCTTCAGCGACGCGGCCGCCGTAAGCTGTGGCCAAGCGGGTTTCGAGATACTCGCGAGTGTAGTTGTGGCGATCGTCAGGCAGGTAGACTGTGACGCCGAGCGCCATGCCACGCGGAATGATGGTGACCTTGTGGATGGGGTCGGAGTGATCGCGCAGGTACGACACCAGCGCGTGGCCAGCCTCGTGATAGGCGGTGACGCGCTTCTCTTCGTCGGTCAGGAGCATGGACTTGCGTTCGGCGCCCATGAGCACCTTGTCCTTGGCCAACTCGAAGTCGTACATCGTCACTTGCTTGCGATTGAGGCGGGCGCCATTTAGCGCGGCTTCGTTGACCATGTTGGCCAGGTCGGCGCCGCTGAAGCCCGGTGTACCGCGAGCGAGAACGTTGAGGTTTACATCGTCGGAGACGGGAACCTTTTTCACGTGCACGCGAAGGACTTCTTCGCGGCCGCGGACGTCAGGCAGGCCCACCACTACGCGCCGGTCAAAACGGCCGGGGCGGAGCAGTGCGGGATCAAGCACGTCAGGGCGGTTAGTAGCCGCGACGAGGATGACGCCATCGTTCGATTCAAACCCGTCCATCTCGACGAGGAGTTGATTGAGGGTCTGTTCGCGCTCATCATGACCGCCGCCGAGACCAGCGCCGCGATGACGGCCAACCGCATCGATTTCGTCGATGAAGATGATGCAGGGCGCATTCTTCTTGCCCTGTTCAAACAGGTCGCGGACGCGGCTGGCGCCCACGCCTACGAACATTTCAACGAAGTCTGAACCGGAGATGGAGAAGAACGGCACATTGGCCTCGCCGGCAACTGCGCGGGCGAGTAAGGTTTTGCCGGTTCCCGGAGGTCCGACGAGCAGCACGCCCTTGGGAATGCGACCGCCGAGCTTCTGGAACTTCTGCGGCTCGCGCAGATAATCGATGATCTCCTTGAGCTCTTCCTTGGCTTCGTCGACGCCCGCCACATCCTTGAATGTGACTTTCTTCTGCTGCATCGAAAGCAGGCGAGCCCGGCTCTTGCCGAAGGACAGCGCCTTGTTGCCGCCCGACTGCATTTGGCGCAGCATAAAGAACCAGATAGCGCCGATCAGCACGAAGGGACCAACGTTAAACAGGATCGGCAGAAGCAGGTTGTTCTGCGGCTCCTTGATGGAGAAGTTGACGTTGGCGGTCAACAGAGCCCTCTTCAGGTCTTCATAGTTGGTGCCGACGGTGGTGTGGAACTGATCCTTGGGTGAGGCTTTCAGATGGCCGTGAAGATCGGGGCCCTGGATAACCGCATCCTGCACCAAACCTTGCTGAATCTTATTGGAGAGATCGGAATAGGAATATTCCGTATCTTTCCCCATGCTTGTGCCTCGCTGCACCACGCCCCAGAGCAGCATGAGGCAGATGAGGATGAAGACCCAGAACATGATCGTTTTGACGGTTGAATTCACCAGGACTCCTCTTTTCCCGGCGGGGAGAATCCGCTGAATGGACTCCGGCACCGCCTACTTCACCTATTTAAGACGTCCGTACCCTACTCGAGGTCACAAAATCTCCTGCTGCGAGGGGCCGAAGACAGCACTAGCCATCCGCCCGAGCGAGCAGTAGCTAGATTGTACTCCGAAGGTCGCGGGTCGTGTGCGGATTTGCGTTGCACCTTTGGGTGAGATCGAAGACGAAAGTTTGGGCGTGCCACCGACTAGGCGGAAGGAACGGAATCAGCCGGCAGCGGGGTAGTGAAGCATTCGATTCCTGGCTCCTCGGCGACGGTAACTCCCTGCATCCAGATGATTCGGCCGTCCAATTCGAGGACCGGCCAGGAGGCTCGGTCGGCGCCGGACACCTTAAGCCGCTCCAGCACTTCCTTGACTTTGCTGGGACCGCTGGAATGGCGAAGGCGGACGCGGTCGCCGGGTTTCCAGGCGCGCAGATGGGCGCGGCGGGGGGGGATTTGGCTGGCCGAATCTGGAATCTGCGCCGAGGGTTGGGAAGTTGCGATTCGGATGCGAATTCCAAAAGCGGGAGCTTCGATCTCTCCGGGGACGGCAGCCGTATATGTAGGGATTTCGGCGTTTGCCTGGCTCGCGTCTGCGACTCTGCCCACAGTAAGGCGGAGTTCGCGATGAGTTCGTTCAGCGTGTAAGCCCTGTGCCAACTCGCACTTCTGCCCGGCCCGGCCGGTGAGCGCCAAGGCTCGCATCGCCTCGGAAGAGGGGAAATCAGGAGCTGCGCCTAACCGCTCCGCGGCATAGCGCAGGAGACGGCGTTGCGCGGCTGGGGGCAGTTCCGCGAGACGCGCGACTTCGATGGCGAGGCCGTCGCTGGCCGCTCTTCCTCCGCCCCGAACGGGACGGCCGGGGAGGAGCAATTTGGGAGCCAGGCGTTCCATTTCGGCTTGCCACCATGCTTCCTCATCCCTAGCCAATTCAGCCATTTGCGCCAAATGCTCGCGGAGGCGCGGATTCCATTGGTCGAGGACGGGGAGCAGCTCGTGACGGATGCGGTTGCGGGTGAAGGTCAGGTGCCGATTGGAAGAATCTTCGCGCCAATCCTGTCCCAGAGCGTGAAGGTAAGTCTCTATTTCTGTTCGAGTTGTGGCGAGAAGCGGGCGAAGAATGCGACCTTCCGAAAACTGAATCGTGGGGTGAATGCCGGAAAGGCCTTCCGTCCATGCGCCTCGCAGGAACTTTGCCAGAACGGTCTCCGCCTGATCGTCCTGGGTGTGAGCAGTGGCGACGGCGTCGACCGTGCCCTCAACCATCAACTGGCGAAACCAACCGTAGCGCAGGCGTCGCGCTGCTTCTTCAATGGTTTCAATGGGTTTGCCTGACCGGGCGGCGGCTTCGGCAGTGACGTCGAACTTGGCCTCGTGGAAAGGGAGTTCAAGCCCGTCGGACAAGTCGCGGGAGAAGTCCAAGTCGGCGTCTGCCTCGGCGCCGCGCAGGCCATGGTGCAGGTGTGCGGCATGTAAGACAATGCCCAGTTCTCTGCTCTTTTCAGCCAAAATGCGGAGCAAGGCGACGGAATCGGCGCCGCCGGAAAGTCCGACAGCCAGCCGCACACCGGGCTTAAAAAGCGATGAATCCAGAGGCAGAGTAGGAATTGGAGGCACCAATGGATGATAAAGCCCGGAACAGTACCGTGCGAGCCCCTCTAATGTGGGCCAATCGTTGTATACTCCACCAGTTATGCAAGTATTCGCGATTCTCCCAGCGGCGGGCCTCGGCACTCGAATGGCAGGGCCCCAGCCGAAACAGTTTTTGTCGCTCGACGGCATTCCCATCCTTATTCACTCGCTGCGCGCCTTTGCGTCGGTGCCGCGGGTGACAGCCATCTATGTCGCGGTCCGTAAGACAGAGACGGAACGCGTCGAAGCGCAGGTGGCCGAATACGGATTCAGCGGCCTCGTCCGAGTGGTCGAGGGCGGAGACAACCGCCAGGAATCTGTCGCCCATGCGCTCGACGCCATCGACGCCGGGCCGGACGATGTTGTGCTGGTGCACGATGCGGTGCGCCCACTGATCGATGCCGCCACCGTTGAACGCACCATCGACGCTGTAATCGCACACGGCGCAGCCATTGTCGGGATGCCCGCGGTCGACACCATCAAGCAGGTGGAACGGACGGCGCATGGTGCTCTGATCACTTCGACGATTCCGCGGGAATTTGTGGTTCTGGCGCAGACGCCGCAGGGCTTTCGCTACGGCATTTTGCAGAGCGCCTTTGCCGAGGCGACCGCGGATGGATTCGTGGGCACCGATGAAGCGTCGGTGGTGGAGCGCGCCGGTCATCCGGTAGCCGTGGTGCCGGGATCTCAGGTTAATCTGAAGATTACACAGCCTGGCGACCTGGAGTTGGCGGAGTTTTACCTTCACCAGCGCGCGGCACATAGCGCGGCTCGCTCGGCAGTTTAAACTGCAGCTACCTTAAGATCAGGCACGGAGATTCATGGACACACGGATCGGTTTTGGCTGGGATTCGCACGCATTCAAGGCAGGCGTACCTTTGCGTATCGGCGGCATGACGCTCGATCACCCCGAGGGGCTGGCCGGCCACTCCGACGGCGATGTGTTGTTGCACGCTATCACCGACGCGCTGCTGGGCGCGGTTGCGGCTGGCGATATCGGCAGCTTTTTTCCGCCCGGCGACCCGCGATGGAAGGATGCCGACTCTGCCATTTTTCTGAAATTGGCTCTCGAAGAGCTTGAAAATGCAGGGTATCGCATCGTCAATGTCGACACCACCCTGATTCTTGCTGCCCCCAAAATCTTCCCCATTGCCGGAGACATGCGGTCTCACGTAGCCGATTTACTGGGGGTGGACCTGGACCAGGTGAGCATCAAAGCCAAGACGCCCGAGGGCCTGAATCTGGATCATGTGGCACAGTGCCACGCCGTAGCCCTGGTCGAACGCACCTCGGATGACGACGACTTGAAGAGCATGACCGCAGTGATTGAAACCCAGCGGCAACTGGAAGACGTTGTCGAAGACCTGCTGAGTTCCGTGCATGGGGTGCCGAAGAAAAAGACGGTATTGCCAATGTTTGATACGGAGGACATCACGTAAGACGCTGTAAGACATTTGTCTAACAGCGGTTCGCAGCTACCTTGCCTGCCAAGATGCGGACGGCAGTCCGAGGCGCGGATTTACGTTGCACATTGACGGGATTGGCTTTACCTTTGCTCCGAGCTTTTATCCCTCTTAAATCGGAGCGTGTGCGATGCAATTTGCATTCTTTCTTCTGCAGGATGGGCCCAATACCGCTGAAATTCAGAAAATGGCCTTCGCCTTGATGGCCATCATGCCGATTCTGATGATTGTCGGCTTGGCCATCATCATTTTGCCCTTCTGGTTCATCTGTAAAAAGGCAGGCTTTTCGCCTTGGCTCTCACTGTTAAACATCGTTCCGTTTGGCACCTTGATCCTGATCTACGTACTGGCTTTCGCCGACTGGCGAGTGCTTCCAGTACGGGTGCCGGGATGGCAAGTGCCGCCGCCCGCTACGCCACTGACTTAGACCAACCCCGGCCACTCCCATAGGTGCAAACTGTTAGCATCGTAGAGGAATCAAACCTCTGCGATGTCTCAGAAAATCGTGCCTTCTCGCAAGATTTCGCCGGTCCGGTTTGCACCTTCGCCTACCGGAACCCACGTTCTGCGCATTGAGGCCAAAGAGGGATTAGAAGCAGAAATAGGGCTTCAATCGTTCATTGCGGGGCAGTCGCTCGCCATGGGCACAGACATTTTATTAGCATAAGGAATAGCCGTTATGACAGACCCGGAAAGCACCGACGTTCGCACCTCGACCAACTTTCTCCAGGATATGATCGCCGAGGATGTAAGCAGCAAGAAGTACGGCGACGCCATCGTTCAGACCCGCTTTCCACCCGAACCGAACGGCTACTTGCATATCGGCCATGCCAAGGCGATCTGTCTTGACTTCGGCCTCGCCGACCAGTTCGGCGGCAAGACCAACCTGCGCTTCGACGATACCAATCCTCAAAAAGAAGAGCAGGAATACGTCGACTCCATTCAAAAGGATGTGCGCTGGCTGGGCTTTGAATGGGACCGGCTTTGCTACGCTTCTGACTACTTCGGCCAGTTGTACGAGTGGGCACTCAAGCTGATCAAGGAAGGCAAAGCTTACGTCGACGACCTGACCGCCGACGAGATTCGCCAGTACCGCGGCACGCTCACCGAACCCGGCAAAGACAGTCCCTATCGCGATCGCTCAATCGAAGAAAATCTTGACCTCTTTGTGCGCATGAAACAGGGCGAATTTCCCGACGGCACGCGCGTGCTCCGCGCCAAGATCGACATGGGCTCGCCCAATGTGAACATGCGCGATCCGGTCATGTACCGCATCCTGCACGCGACGCATCACCGCACCGGCGACGAATGGTGCATCTACCCGATGTATGACTATGCGCACGGGCAGTCGGACTCGATTGAGAACGTAACCCACTCGATGTGTACGCTCGAATTCACGGACCACCAGCCGCTTTATCGCTGGTATATCGAGCAGCTCGGTATCTTCCCTTCGCAACAAATTGAGTTCGATCGCCTCAACCTCACTTACACCATGCTCAGCAAGCGCAAACTGCTGCAACTGGTGCAGGAAAACCGCGTGAATGGCTGGGATGATCCGCGTATGCCTACGATCAGCGGCATTCGCCGGCGAGGCTTCACGCCTGAAGCAATTCGCGCTTTCTGCGCGTCGATTGGTGCGACGCGGACCAATGGCACGACAGACATTGAGATGCTCGAGCATTTCCAGCGCGACGATCTCAACCACCGCGTTCCCCGCGCCATGGCGGTGCTGCGGCCGCTCAAGCTTGTCATCGATAACTATCCCGCCGATGCGAATCAGTCCGCAGTCGAATTCGTCGAGGTCGCCAACAATCCTGAAGACGCGTCGGCCGGCAAGCGCCAGGTGCCGTTCTCTCGCGAGATTTACATCGAGCAGGATGACTTTCGCGAGGTTCCACCGCCGAAGTACTACCGTCTCTCGCCTGGCAAGGAAGTCCGCCTGCGCAACGCCTATTTTGTGACAGCGCACAGCGTTCAAAAAGATGCTGAAGGCAATGTTGTCGAGGTTCACTGCACTTACGATCCGGCCAGCCGCGGCGGCAATTCACCCGATGGCCGCAAGGTCAAATCGACCATCCATTGGGTTTCGAGCTGGCACGCTATTTCTGCGGAAATCCGACTCTACGACAGGCTATTCCGCAAGGCCAATCCTTACGACTTTGAGGAGGGCGAGGACGTGCTCAGCAACCTCAACCCTGACTCGCTCGAAGTGCTCACGGACGTCAAGCTTGAGCCATCGCTGGCCAATGCGGGTAAGGGAGAGCGCTTCCAATTTGAGCGCGTCGGCTACTTCTGCGTCGATCCGGATACGACTCCGGACAAGCTGGTTTTTAATCGCACGCTGTCGCTTAAAGACTCATGGGCGAAGATCGAGAAGAAGGCGGGAGTGTAACGCTACGCCTTCTCGGGATTTTTGATTCGGTAATCGCTTCTACCGAATCAAAAACGCTCCTGGGATTCCTTCATCCAATGTCGCCAGAACCGCTCCATTTGTACTCGCGAGTTGCAGCAGATGCCCGTCCGTCGTCTGTGACGGAGTTTTCACCCACGAGGGAAGAGCGGAGATATCGTTCCCATCTGGAAGAAAGGTGAGAGGCTGCGCGCGGTTTGCCTTCATTCCGACCAGGAGTCGTTTGGCCTGCATCAAGCTAAGGTCGTAAAACACGACGTTCGCAACCACTCGAACAAAGCCAATCTCCGTTATCGACGACGTCAGGAACGTTGAACCGCGTTGCGAACGAATCCAATTGACAACTCGCAGATGGAATTGATGTTGAGTGACCCCAAAAGGCGATGAGCGCGTTCACATCGAGAAGATATCTCATGGAAAATCGGTAAGTAGCTTTTTGACCATCTCACTGGTCAAAATCGGCGCATCGGGACCCACGTCGATGGCTGTGAAACCGGTTACCGGATCTTCAACGATGCGCGCTTTAAACTTCGGCTTGTCGGTCCGCGTCAGCGTGATGCGGTCCTTTTCGATGGCGATATCGAGGGAATCACCCGCGCGAATGCCGAGGCGGCGGCGGACCGGCCCGGGAAGAACGACTTGGCCTTTGGTCGACACCTTGGTCTGCATGGTAAGACGATCTACCGCAAAATCAACTTTTGCACGTCAATTTTGCCGCAGTTTTCCCCTCCGCGTGTCCGCTCTGTCTCTCCGCAACCGCACTTCTTCACTCGTCAGGCCGCTACTTCCCAATCACGTCGATGGGTACCTTAATCGTCTTCGGCGGCATGCAGGCACTCTGATCGCAGGCCTGATAGCGTAGCTTCGCCTCAACCAGGTGGTCGCCGCGATCGGCCACAATTTGCGCCTGAATCGTGAACTCACCGGTGTAGACGTTCAGCCGCGTTTTCGGCTCAATAGGGAGCGCAAAATCCACTCCCACCGGATAGGTGGCAGCTTCGAGACGCACACCCGATTCAGTCGGAATCGCAAACGATGTTGGAATCAGCTCCTCCTCGCTCGGCTTATGCGAATTGATATGCAGGCCCGGCGCGATCCGGAAATGGAGCGTCACGGCGCTGGACTTGCCGGCTGCGACCGTCACCTGTTCGGGATAGAGATATTCAACGGCCTCAACCTTGGCGATGGAGCGGCCTGGCGCGTCAGAAACCGGCAATTGTGCCTGCGCTCGGACTACACCCAAACTCGCCGCCACCAACACAATCGCACCGATTTCTTTACTGATTCGAGCCATCTTCTACTTCCCTGCCCCAAGCGCCTTGCGAATGTTGGATTCGATTTCGTCCTTGGACGTGAGCCCCAGTTGCGCGGCCACAACCTTGCCATCGCGATCGATAAAAAATGAAGTTGGCATCGCATCCAATCCGCCATAATCTTTGCTGATACTGTCTCCATCCATCAGCACGGGGTAGGGCATCTTTTCGAGCTGCACAAACTTCTGAATAGCGGCCTTGTCCTGCGCCCAGCCATCTTTGTCATCCGGCTTGAGGTCGTCGCCCTCGGTAGATACGCCCACAACTTCAAATCCCTGGGGCGCATATTGATTGCGCAGATCGACCAGCCACGGCGTCTCGAGCTTGCACGGCGCGCACCATGTCGCCCAGAAATTGAGCAGAACAGCCTTGCCCTTGAAGCTCGACAACGAGACTTTTTTGCCACTCAGATCCTGCAAGGCAAAGTCGGGCGCAGGCTTGCCGACAAGCGGGGAGTTGTACTGCGGCGCATCGCCGGCCGCGTTTACGACCAGTTCACCTTTGGCAGCATTGGCCAGCAGCCGCTCGGCCGCTTGTTTGCGATACTGCCAGTTAGCCCAGCCCGACCAGGCAAAGATGGCCAAAATCAAAAGAACGGCGCCGAGAACAAGCGTATTGCGCTTCATGGGAAACGGACCTCACATCTCATTGTACGAAAAACGCGCGCCGGCGCGGCCATCTTCAAGGGGTGGAAGTTCAGCTTGAAACGGCCGAAGCTGATACCATCAGAAACCGATGAACCGCAATCAGGATGACGACTGTCTGCGACCGGCGGCACTGGTACGCACCGAGGCTGCTGCGCTTGAGGCATTGGCCACGCGGCTTGAGGGCCCCATGGCCGCGGATTTCGATCGCGCCGTTGAATTGATTCTCCGTTGCGGCCAGGGAAACGGACGCGTCGTGGTCACGGGCATGGGCAAGAGCGGGATCATTGCGCAGAAGATCGCGGCTACTCTCAGCTCGACGGGTTCGCCAGCCTTGTTTCTGCATCCTGCTGAGGCTGTCCATGGCGATCTGGGCGTGCTGATGGCGGGCGACGTGGTGGTGGCGCTGTCGGCGAGCGGCGAGACCGAAGAAATCCTGCGCCTGCTGGCTACACTCAAACGCAAGGGCGACGCGCTGGTCAGCTTCTGTTGCCGGCTTGATTCAACCTTGGCACAGGCCAGCGATGTGGCACTCGACTGCGGCGTGGAACGCGAAGCATGCGGGTTGAATCTCGCGCCAACGGCGTCGACCACCGCGATGCTTGCCTTGGGCGATGCTTTGGCGGTTGCGGTAAGCCTGCGCAAGGGCTTTCGCGCC
>Ga0224528_1000066_pt1 | contig 83063 bp, 57 predicted proteins | sample CBST25metaG_2_FD_179888 | JGI IMG/M metagenome (GOLD analysis project Ga0224528, IMG submission 179888) | Peat soil microbial communities from Stordalen Mire, Sweden - C.B.S.T25 | ecosystem: Environmental > Terrestrial > Soil > Wetlands > Peat | place: Sweden: Norrbotten County, Stordalen Mire...
TTTCAGGAACGACTAGATTAAAGTGACTAAAGTCTCAGAAGCGGGGAAGCCTGAGGATCAGATTGGATGTCGTCTACGTGAGACGGCTCGGGAGAAATATATAGTCCTGCAATAGGGAACAACGCCCAAGCGAACGAAGCTACCTTCTTCGAGGTATATGAACAGTCTGATAGTACAGAATCCCTAGAAATCGCGGTGAATTGCCAGCCAGACTTGGTGCGGATAGCTATCAAGGCGCATTGTCTGTATCGGTTGGGGCCTTTTGCTCTATGATCTTGAATCGTTTGCGCTGATTCTCATCCTTGCGAGCGGTCTTCTTGAGTTCGGATAGCCCGGATACCAATGAATCGATTTCATCCTGGTGCTCAGCGCCCCCGGAATGACGGAGAGCAATCAACAGATGATACATAGCGATTTGATCATCCGGTTGATCGCGGAGCGCTAGATGGCACTGTTCAATTGCCTTGTCGTATTGGCCGGAACGCGCGTATATGCTCGATAGCACATCGTGAGCCTCTACCATGTGAGGCTTTAAGCGCACCGCATCGAGGGCAGACTGCAGGGCCTCGCGAGAGGCCTGGTGATCTCCGTCGTCGCCGCGCGTGTCGAGAATTTGTGCCAGGATGTAATGAAGCAGGAAGCTATTGGGATACCTTTTCAGCTGCGCGCGAATTTTTTTGAGTGCAATATCTTCGTGGTTTAACTCGAGTTCCGCGAGGTCCGTCGCATAGGCACTTAGACTCTGTCCTGAATCGAACTGCTCAGCCTTCGCAAAATCAGCTTCAGCCTTGTCAATTTGAGCAAGTTGCGCATAGAAGAGGCCGCGCGCCAAGAGTAGCGCGGGAGCGTTCGGGATACGGGCGAGCCCCGCATTCATCATCGCAATACCCACATCATAGGACTCATGTGTGAGGCAAAGCTGCGCGAAGGCCGTGTAATTACTGACATTTTCCGGGTCCAACACAATGGCCTGACGAGCCAATGCGGCCGCCTTGCCAGTGTTGCCGGACTGCTCATATGCGTCCGAGGCGAGGCTGAGAATTTCCGGATCGGAAGCACTGGACTCGAGAAGCGGTTCGAGCAACTTCAATGCAGCTTCATATTTCTTGGTGCGAACGAGGACTACGGCAAGGTCATACCGGGGATAAGTGCGATCGGGTAGCAGCGCGGCAAGTTGCTGGAGAATGGGAATCGCCTGTTCGTATTGCGAAGTATCGAAAAGGCAGGAGGCATAGCTTTCAAGCGACCCAGGATGATTTTGGATGACTTGCTCACTGAGACGGAAATGATCAATCGCCGTTGCGCAATCGCCGCGCCCCTGGTCAAGAGCCGCCAGCATCTCGTGCGCGGTCTGGTCCTTTGGGTCGGAGCGAACGATTCGCTCAAGCAGAGGGATCGCATGCGTGTCATGCGCGGAGTACAAGAGTTGGGCTTTTCCGCGAAGCGCGGCGGGCTCATTGGGAGACAGTTTGAGCGCATGATCAAAAGCCGCGAGAGCGTTATTCTGATGCTTCTCGATGGAAAGGACGATTCCCTTGAGGGTGAACAGACGCGCGTCATTGGGCGCATGCTGCAGTGCACCATCTATGGCCTGCAGCGCCTCCTCATAGTGCTGCGAACGAATCAGATTCTGAATGGATTGAATCGACGGGTTATTGGCTGGGGCAGGGGCACTGACCGCAGGGCCGTTGCCGGATTGTGGCTGCATCGCCGCAGTTGAAGCCAGCAGCGCAGCGCCGCACAGCAGAGCATAGTAGCCAGTGCGGAACATGCCTGAAGCCCTCCTGAAGCAAGTTAATATCCAAGAGCGATTCTACTGCGCCGCCACAACTTCGAGCACCGCATTCGCTTTCCAGTTATCAGCCCCGCTCTGGGTGAGCTTGCGGGCGGAGTCATTCCAATGCAGGTGGGTGGTTTCGCTGGCTCCTTTTTCATAGGCGTACGTCAAGCCGTCGTCGGTGTATACATCAAAGTTGCCATCGGCGCCGGGATAGACCTTTACATGGGCAATCGGCTGCTTGTCATGAGTGCTCTCGACCGGGGCGCCAAGAGGAATAACCGATCCGGCCCTGACAAACAGCGGCAATGTATCGATCGGTGCGCTGACCTGAATTGTCTGGCCGCCGTCGTAGCGCTGATTTGTCCAGTAGTTATACCAGCCACTGCCCGCAGGCAGATAGACCGCTTTGGTGGTTTCGCCTTGATTGGTAACCGGCGCAACTAGAAATGCCGGACCAAACATATATTCATCGCCTAGATCGGCAACCTTGGGATCGTTGGGAAAATCCATAAACAATGGGCGCATAAAGGGCGCGCCTGTACGGTGCGTGTAGTCTGCCAGTGAATACGTATAGGGCAGAAGTTCGTAGCGGAGTTTTAGGTATTTCTCGAGCATAGGCTCGGCCTGTTTGCCGTAAGACCAGACTTCGTTTTGCGGCCGCGTGCCGTGGGTTCTGAAGTTTGGCTGAAACACACCATACTCGTACCAGCGCACGTATAGTTCGGGATAGTCATCATAATCGCCAACCTCTTCGCGGGCATCAGAGGGATCGATTAATGTCGGATGCAGAGGCTTGTGTACTTTCGGTAATCCCTGCCAGCCGCCTATATCGTTTCCCCAATATGCGATGCCAGAGGCGGCGACATCGAGGCCCGTGGGAATCTGGCGCTTGAGAACGTCCCATGTGGGAAAGATGTCGGAGGACCAGAAGATCGCCCCATTGTGTTGTGCGCCAAGATAAGCATCTCGAGACAATATCAATGCGCGACGCTCCGGCTCATCCTTGCGAATTCCGTTGTAGAAAGTCGCGGTGTGAAAGAGCGGATAAACGTTGAAATACTGCGTTCCAGGACCGATTTTGTAGTAGCTTCCATTGGGCGGAAGGTCGGGCTCTGTTTCGTCTGCCCAGAATGAGTCAAAGCCTTTGCTCGCGATGTTATCGCGGACAACGCTCCAATAGAAGCTGGCAGCATCCGGATTAGTCGAGTCGATGTCGGAACCTTGGGTATCGTATGGCAGTCCATCCTCTGGCGTATTGTCGCGATGATGGAGAAACCAATTATTGTTCTTGATGGTGTCGTAAAAGCGAGTGCCGGGTTTGAAGCGAGGCCATACGCTGATCATGGTTTCAATGTTCATGGCGTGGAGTTGACGATTCATCGCTGCAGGATCGGACCACTGCTCCTTGATGAAGTCCATTTGCCCCATCGAAGTATAGTAGAACCAATCGAGCACCAGCATATCAATGGGCAGGTGGCGCTCGCGATATCCTTTTGCGACGGCGAGCATTTCCTCCTGGGTGGTGTAACGCTGCTTACATTGAATCAAGCCATACGCCCACTTAGGCAGCATCGGAGTATCGCCGGTAAGATCGCGATAACCGGCATAGAGTTCATCGGTGGTGTCACCGGCAATCACAAAGAACGAGACTCTCTGGCCAACTTGAGAGATCCACCTGGTCTGTTCATTGAAGCCTGGCAAAATGGCGGTTTTGGAAGGATTGTCCCACAGCAGCGCATAGCCCTTGTTAGTGACGAGAAAGGGAACGCAGAAATTTGGACCGCCAGCGGATTGATAGTCAGCCCAACACTCGACCTTGTGCCCACGGTGATTCAGAAAGCCTTCCTGGTTTTGGCCGAGGCCGTAGTAATTTTCATCTTCAGGCGAAGCGAAGGTCGCTCCAACGCGGTAGAAGGGAGGATCTTCGGGACGCCGATCGTTTTCAAGTTGGCGATCGCCATCCTTATCGTTAAGCACTGCCATCTCCCAACCTTGCATATTGAGCAGGGGCTTGCCATTCGCAGTAATGCTGAGGTAGGCGCCACGATGGGAACCGTTGAAGCTCTTCTGTGGCCCGCGATAGAACGTACCATCGGGGCGGCGCACTGGAGGGGCCGGCGCGGCAAAGAACAGGGTCATGCGCGACGATTTGATCGTATCGCCCTCGGTATTTTTGTCGTGACTCCAGCCGCTGGACTGCGGATTGCCCACAATACCGTAGCCGGGTGGCGCCGCGACCTGGTCTTTAAGCGTGCTGAGAGTAACCCGGACAATGTTTGGCGCATAAGGTTCAACCGCTATAGTGCTGCCCTCGCGTTCAATAACAATTGGGTGGCTCTGGCAGAAAGCAAACGCACCGTCAAATATTACAAGCGAGGAAAATACGAGAGCTAGAGTAGGTGCTGTGCGCCTAAGAAATCTCATATACAAGTCTCCTTGTTGCGGTCGCCTGTGAATCACTGAATGCTCCCTCTGAGCAACGCAGAGGTGAGACTTGATATGTCCAAGGATGAAGTTCGCTCAAAGAAGCGAGATTCGCACGCAAGAAGAGAGAGGGAATCGATCAGACTTCCCTCTCTCTGGCTTGTGGATGGCAGCTTTAGAAGCTGGCGCGCAGGTGAAGCTGGAATCTGCGCGGTGAAAGTTGACTGGTGGCCTTACCAAATGAACCACTCGACAAATCAGAGCTCATGCCGGTGAGGTTGCTGCGGTTGAACAGATCGGTGACTTCGCCTTTGGCCTCGATCTTCATCCTCTCTCCAAAAAAGAACGGAGTGGTGAAGGCCTTTTCGAAAGTGAAGTCCATGTCGTTGTATCCGGGTTGGTCATAGGTATTGCGGCCCAGACTTCCTTCCGACCCGAGGTTAGGAACAGGAAAGGCAGAGGCTGTGAATAGCCCGTTGAGGTAGTCGTTCTTCTTTTTGCCGCTCAAGTGACTGCCAAATGAGGGCGTATTCGGTACGTCGTAGTCGTAACCATCGCCGTTGTAGTCGCCGCCGCTATTGCCGATGAGCTTACCGGTGGAGTCATATACCGGCGTGAATGAGGCGCTGGTATAAACGGTGAACGGCAAACCACTTTGCAGAATCCAGACGCCGCCCAGTTGCCAGCCGCCGAGAACGTTTCTGGCGAGCATGGTGCTGTAGTGATCGGGCAGGGACCAGGTTCCGTCAGCGGAGAACTGTTGGCGGATGTCGAAGTCAGCCCGGCCGCGCTGTGCCGCGAAGTTCTGTGACCGGATGATGTTAGTTGTAGCAGTGATCGATCCGGAATCAAGTGATTGCGCATTGCTATAGACATCGAGCGTCTTGCCATACGTGTAGATGCCGCGCAACGCGAGACCATGATTCAGTCGGCGCTGAATGAGGGCAGAGCCAAAGTTTCCCTGGGAATTGCCATTGGAGGTGCCATATTCAATGTCGGCAAAGTTGGGATTGAGACGTTGCAGACTCCCGTTGTTCGCAATCAAATCGCCGTCGAACCGGTTAATGTCCTGGAATATGGGCAAGTGATGTGCAGCCGACGCGGAGTAGTTGATTTCCATCGCGATGTTCTTGGGCAATTCTTGCTGCACACTGAGTGTCCAATCCAGGACCTGGGTGAGATCGTAGTTCGGAGAGATGCCGCCCAGCGTCGCACGCTGCAGAACGCCATTGTTGACAAGGCCTCCGCTGGAGTTGAGGGTGACGTTGCTCGTGTCCACCACGGGACATGTTTCTTTGAATCCCGTTGGAGCATCGCATAGCTGGAAGACCGGCGTTGTGCCGGACTGCACGTTCAGGTTTGGTTTGAAGTAGTTTGGCAGGTTACCGGCAGTGTTATCGGTGTTATGGATGTAGGGTGGCTGATCGGAGAACATGCCGAATCCGCCGCGGACCGAAGTCCTGCCCTTCCCGAAAACATCCCAGGCGAAGCCAACGCGCGGATTAATGCCCCACGGGCTGTGGTTGAGCACTTGGTGCCCTTTGGCGAGTGCCGCGATTCCATCGGCGATCTGCAGATCCAGGGTCGCACCTTGTCCAAAGTTGAAGTTGGTCAGGGTCGGAGAGTAAATCGAGAAGAAGTTGGCCATCGTATCGTAGCGAAGGCCGGCATTCACGGTGAGTCTCGGCGTTACCTTCCAATCATCCTGAATGTAAATGCCGGTGTAGAGGGCGCGATATCGCCGTTGGTAGGGCGCTTCCTGGTGGGTGTTCAAATTGACAGGTGTCGCTGTTTCAGATGTGGCTTCGTCCTGCACGAAATCGAGAAGGTTGTTGAAGTTGTAAGTCGGTCGATCGAATGCGCCGTCCTGGGCATCGGCTTCGCGAATGTTGAATTGCTCAAAACCGAACTTGAGGGTGTGCGTCTTGATGGTGGCCGTCATAACGTCGCGCCACCCAAGCGTTGATTGAGTGAAGTTTCCAGGTCCCCAATTGGAAAAGCCCTGCAATCCCGTCACGTTGATATATGGAATCGCATTGCTTGCCACGGGTAGATCCGCGCCATACGGACGGATGAGATTGGCTCCGCCTTCATTAATAAGACGTGGCGAGAAGACATGTGTCCAGTCCATGCTCACGAAGTCGGAACTGTTGGATTGAGGTATGTTCAGTGCAGTTCGAGGTGTTGCACCCGCCGAGGTGTCATAGGTGCGAATGGACGTAACGTAGAAGCGATCCTTCTCATTGAGGTAGTAGTCGCCGCGGACATCCCATTGGTAGCCGTTCTTGGGCACTGAGAAAGAGATGTTCGTCAGGCCGACCGCGTCCAGACTTGCAGGAATCCCGGCAGGAGGTGCAAAGTAGCCGGGGTTCTGTGCTTCGACTTGACTGACAGTGAGGGTATTGGTAGTCGGAAACACTAGCGGCGGTGCGGCCTTGAGCACCTGCGCGGCCACTGTGTTGGGCAGGTTGGTCTGCACCCAGCTATCAAAATCCTGGGTCTCAACTGTGTATTGTCCAGCGCTGGTGCTGCTGGAACGAAGCACGTCGATGCCACCGAAGATGAAGAGCTTATTTTTGATGATGGGGCCGCCAAAGGTTGCGCTGTATTCATCTCGCGAAAACGTCGGCACCGCTGTTTCGAAATGATTGAGAGCGGTCAGATTGTTATTGGTGAAGTAATAGTCAAAGGTTCCATGGAAATCGTTAGTGCCTGACTTCGTGTAGACATCTACCGTGGCGCCGCCATTTCGTCCTTTCGAAGCATCGAAGTCGTTGGTGCGAATATCCATTGAGGAAACGATTTCCGGATTGGGCGAAATGGAAGTGCCGCCGCCGCGTGAAGGCGTGTTTGTATAAGCGCCATCGATCTGGAACCCGTTCTGCTCCTGGCGCAAACCAGCGGCGTTAATGTTGATGGCATATTCGTTGGTGTAGTTGTCGGTGCTTCCAGCCGTGACTGCACTGCCTGTCATGCCTGGCGTCAGAGCCGACAGCCCGTAGACGTTCTGACCGGGCAATGGAGTCTGTTCGACCGTCACCTCGGAGATAACGGCGCCCGTGGTTGCGGCTACAGTGTTTATTGTGTTTTGCTCGGCAGACACAGTGACATCCGTCGATACTGAGCCGACTTCAAGCGCGGGCGCAATGGTTCTGACCTCACCCACCTGGAGTGTGAGATCTTTCTCTTCCCACGTCTTGAAGCCGGTGACTTCAATGCGGACCGAGTAAACGGATGCCGCAATGCTATCGATGCGGAAGTACCCCGACTGATTGCTGTTTACGGTGCGGGCCACCCCCAATTTCGTGTCAACCAGGGTGACCTTGGCGTTGGATAGAATGGCTCCCGATTGATCCTGTACCGTGCCCTCAATTCCGCTTGAGAATTGAGCGACAGCCGATACGCTTCCCATGCCGATCAAAAGCATGAGCAGGATCGCAATGCGTGTTGAAAATCTCATGGTGTCTCCTTTGAATAGTTGTGCCTACTGCTGTCTTTGCCATCTCTGAACTAACATTTACATCCTGTGCAATCCGCTCAACGCCCCACGACGTTTACCAAAGTGTTCTCTGGAGTGGTCCATGCTGGCGCCCCATCGTGAGTAAAGCGGTTTGTGGCATCGTTCCAATGCAACCGTGTGATTTTGCTATCCCCTCTCTCGTAGCCATAAGTGTTGCCGTCATCGCTATAGAGAGTGAATTCAGCGTCGGCGCCGGGGTAAATGCGCAGACCGGCGATGGATTGTTGTTGATGCGTGCTTTCCACCTCAGACCCGAGTGGAAGGATGGACCCTGCCTTCACGAATAGCGGCAACGTATCGATGGGCGCAGCCACCTGTACGGTTTGTCCGCCGTGCAGTCGCTCATTGGTCCAGTAGTTGTACCAATCGGCACCGGCCGGCAAGTACACCGCGCGACTGGTTGCCCCCTGCTCCGTGATCGGAGCAACCAGGAATGCAGGACCGAACATATATTCATCGCGAAGATCCGTCACCTTCGGATCATTGGGGAAGTCGAGTGGCAGAGCTCGCATGAATGGAGCGCCCGTCTGCCATGTGTGAAAGCCCAGCGAGTAAATATAGGGCATCAACTGATATCGCAACCGAAGGTATTTGCTAAGTATGGGCTCTGCTTCGTGCCCGTACGACCACACCTCGTTCGCAACGCGGCTGCCGTGGCTGCGAAAAATGGGAAGGAAGCTCGCATACTCAAACCAACGTGTATAAAGCTCCGGGTAGTCGTCGTAGCCGCCCACATTGGCGCGTGCATCCGATGGATCAAGTAGCGGCGTGTGATCCGGATGATGTTCCGCGGGCAGGTATTGCCAGCCGCCGGTGTCGTTGGACCAGTACGTTAATCCAGAGGCCGCGAAATTGAGGCCTGTCGGTATCTGCCGCTTCAACGTGTCCCACGTTGGATAGATATCAGATGACCAGAAAATCGCTCCATTGCGTTGCGCGCCGGTGAAGGCATCACGCGAAAGGATCAGTGCGCGTCGCGTCGGCTCGTCTTTGCGGTAACCATCGTAAAGAGCCTTGGTGTGCAGCAATGGATAGACGTTGAAAAATTCGGAGCCGGGACCGATGTGATAATAAGCACCGGTCGGAGGCAAGTCCGGCTCCGTTTCATCAGCCCATAGATAATCGAACCCGCGGCTGAGGATGTTGTCATGGATCGTCTTCCAATACCATTCCGAGGCTTCAGGATTGGTAGTATCGATGTCAGAGCCTGCGCGATCGTAGGGCAGTCCATCAATCGGAGTTCCATCAGCCAGGTGGATGAGCCATCCCTTGTCCTTGAGTTGCTTATAATAGCGGCTGCCAGGCTCAAAGCGCGGCCACACACTGATCATCGTCTCGTAGCCCATGTCGTGTAATTGTTTGTTCATGGCAACGGGATCGGGCCAAAACTTCGGATCAAGATCCATCTGGCCCATCTTTGTGTAGTAAAACCAGTCGACGATCAACATATCAATGGGCAAATGCCGTTGGCGGTATCCCTTGGCCACTGCCATCAATTCATCTGCGCTGGCATAACGTTGCTTGCACTGAATGTAGCCGTAGGCCGCCTTGGGAAGAAGGTGCGTAGGACCAGTGAGCAGACGATAGCCTTCATAGAATTCGTCTGCTGTACTTCCGGCGATTACAAAGAACGACACCCGATCGCCCATCTCCGAAGTCCAGCGAGTCTGTTCGTTGAAGCCCGGATCGATGGTGGTCTTCGAGGCGTTATCCCACAACAGCGCATATCCTTTGTTGGTGATCAAGAATGGCACGCAAGTGCTCGGCGCTGCCGGTGAAAGGTAGTCATTCCAGCAGCGGACCGGGTGCCCGCGGTGATCAAGGAAGCCTTCGTGATTTTGCCCGAGGCCGTAGTAGTGTTCGTCATTCGGAGATGCGAACGTGGCGCCGACAACCCACGAAGGCGGATCTTGCGGCCGACGCTCATGCGCCAGTTGTGCATCGCCGTCCTTATGATTCGCAATCGACTGCGACCAGCCCGTCAGTTCCAGAAGCTTCTTCCCCTCAGGCGTGCTGAAGGTAATATGCGCGCCGGGCGTCGATCCGTTGAAGAACTTGGCGATATCGATTTCGGTTGGGAGCGGTTGCCGAATTGGCGGATGGTCCTTTTCGACTGACACAACCATGCGCTCGGATTGAAAGACGTCAGCATCTGTTGTTTGACCTGTTTTCCATCCCGCAGCCAAGGGCGTTGCGATGAATCCATATCCCGGCGCTGCCAACGCGGCTTTCGGGTTCAGGCTCAAGGTCACGCGAATGATGTTAGGCGCATATGATTCCAGGGCAATGGTCTGCCCCGGACGATTGAGTTGTAAGAGCGGCGACTGGGCAAGGGCGCAGCCGGCAGTAATCGTTCCCCCGGCAACCATGATGAGCGCAATACGATTTCGAAAGATGACAGAGCCCCTTTCAGAGATTCGCTTGTTAAAGCTGCATGACACCTTCGAGCCGGCTCCAGCAACTCCGCAGGCGACAGCGGACACAGCAGACGTAATCCCAAGCCGACTCAATGTCCGACCACCTTTACGATCGAATCGTCCGGCCCAGTCCACGCAGCGGCGCCGTCATGGGTCAACTGCTGTTTGCCGTCGTCCCAATGAAACTTGGTGATCGCGCCTGCTCCCTTCTCATAGGCGTAAGTCGTGCCATCGTCATTGAACAAAGTGAAGTTTCCATCGCTGCCCGGATAGACCGCGAGAGTGGTAATGGTTTGAGACTGCCCTGTGTTCTCGATAAGACTGCCGAGTGGAATAATGGAACCCGCGCGAACGAAAAGCGGGATGGTATCGATAGGCGCATCGACGCGAACGGTCTGGCCGCCATGCACACGTTCGTTGGTCCAATAGTTGAACCAATCATTCCCCGCGGGTAAATAAACCTGCCGGCTGGTTGCACCCTGTTCCGTCACCGGAGCCACCAGGAATGCAGGGCCGAACATGTACTCATCGCCCATGTCGACAACCTTCGGATCGCCGGGAAAATCCATGTACAGGGCTCTCATATAAGGAGCGCCGGTCAAGTAACTCGAGTACCCGAGCGAATAAACATAGGGCAGCAACTGGTAGCGCAGCCGCAGATACTTTGCCAGGATCGGCTCTGCCTGCTTGCCGTAGGACCAGGGCTCATTGAAGGTGCGGGTCCCATGGGTGCGAAAGATCGGCTCGAAGACCGCGTATTGAAACCAACGGACGTAAAGTTCGGGATAGTCGTCGTAGCCACCTACTTCATCGCGTGCGTCTGAAGGGTCAAGCAACGGCGGATGCAAGGGATGGTGAACCGCGGGCAGGTTGAGAAATCCTCCCGTGTCGCTGCACCAGTAGGGCATTCCGGATGCGGTGAAATTAAGTCCCGCGGGAATCTGCCTGCGGAAAGTATCCCAGGTAGAGAAGATGTCACTGGACCAGAAGATGGTCCCGTTGCGCTGCGCTCCGAGATAGGAGGCGCGTGCCAGGATCATGGCGCGGCGATCGAGGTCGCGACGGAACCCGTCATAGACCGACGCGGTGTGAAAGAGCGGGTAGACGTTGAAATACCGCGTACCCGGTCCGACTTTGAAATAGCTGCCGTTGGGAGGCAGGTCGGGCTCTGTTTCGTCGAGCCAGATCGCATCAAAACCCTTCTTGACGAAGTGATCGCGGATCACGTCCCAGTACCAGCGCGCGGCATCAGGATTGGTGGTATCGATATCGGATCCTACGTGGTCGGGCGGCTTGCTGTTGGTCGGTGTACCATCCGCGCGATGCTCAAGCCATCCGTTTTTGACCAGCATGTCGAAATAGCGCGACCCTTGAATGAACCGCGGCCAGATACTGATCAGCGATTTGAAACCCATCTCGTGGAGTTGGCGATTCATTCCCTCCGGATCAGGCCACTTCACCGGGTCCATGTCCATCTGGCCCATCTTGGTGTAGTAGAGGAAGTCGACCACGATGGTATCGGCCGGCAGATGCCGCTCGCGGTATCCCTTGGCGACCGCCAGGACCTCTTCCTGCGAGTCGTAACGCTGCTTGCTCTGCGTGAAGCCGTAGGCCGCTTTCGGCAGCAAGGGGGTGGCGCCTGTCAGCAGCCGATAGCCTGTGTAAATCTCGTCCGTATTCTTCCCGCTGATGACAAAGAAGGAGACCCGATCCCCGACCTCCGACGTCCACTTGGTGCGTTCATTAAATCCCGGCTCGATGGTCGTCCGCGAGGGATTATCCCAAACCAGCCCATAGCCGCGGCTGGAAATAAGAAAGGGCACGCAAACGCTTTCTCCACCCGGCGCAAAATAGTCGTGCCAGCAGTGGATCGTGTGTCCGCGCAGGTCGAGAAAGCCCTCCTGGTTCTGCCCAAGACCGTAGTAATGTTCGTCCTCGGGTGAAGCAAAGACGGCTCCGACCTTGAAAAAAGGTTCGTCGGAAGGACGCTTGTCGTTCAGGACCTGGGTGTTGCCCTCGCTGTCGTTGGGTCGCGACATCGACCAGCCCTGCATGTCGAGCAAGGTCTTGCCCTCAGGAGTGTTGACGGTTATATGCGCCCGGGGGGCAGAGAGGAACTGGAAGTACTTATCGAGTTGCAGGTCGTTGACGGTTGGTTTCAGCGGATGGCTGGCCTCAACAGTGAGCACCATTTGCGACGAAGAAAAGACGTTTCCACGGGAGTCCTTTTGATGGTCCCATCCCACCGAAGAGGGTTGGCCGAGAAAACCATATCCCGGTGCCGCAGCCGCTTTCTCCGGCAGAACACTGAGGGTGACCCGAATTACGTTGGGAGCATAGGGCTCGATGGCGATAGTCGTGCCATCCTGAGTCCAAACGGTTGATGTCTTCTGGGCAAGGCCTCCAGTCGCTGCGAGCATTGCGCAGGCAACCCACGCCATAACTCCCTTATTTCGAATATGATTGCAGAATTTCGGGAACGTCACGCTAGTCTCCTCTGACCGTGAGAGCTCCCGCCTTGCATTAGAGCCGCTGGTTTCGGTAGTTCTTTTGATCGATGGAAAGCTAGGCCTCTAGATGGGGAGGGACAAGTAAAATACGGTGTCTTACCGTAAGACAACCGGCTTTATTTGATAAATCACTGATTCTAGACAGCAATTTTCACGCCAAGAATCTCGAGCTTACCGTTAGAGACGGGTTTATCCCCTCTAATTGCTCCCCCTCCCCGACCTTCGATAATGGATGAAATTTGTCCATTAATCCCTTTTGTCTGCTATCCAACCTTGACAACCTTTCCTCAGTTTCGGTCTACTTGCGTCTCGGCGACAATAACGCTTTCCTTCGCCGTGAATTCCATCGTCCGTCAGCTTGCCCATTCGGATTTTGGCAGGGGAGCTTACAAAATTTCATTTTTTCGCGGCGGTGGGAAAACGATTTCGGTAGGTTTGAGGAGGGTCCGCCCTGTACTTCCGCCACAATGCCAGGCGCGAAGTGGCGTGAAGAAGGAAGTCAGCGATGAATCGCGCTCTATTAGGAGAGAGATTCTGGAAGTCGGGCCCAGTCTCTTCCCGATTGTCGGTGAGGATTGAATGAAGTCTGTAATGGAAGTACCGCACGAGCACGAAGTTTCACAGCTCCTGCCGGAGGATTCCGAGGTCAAGCGAGAGGCCGTCTTACACGAGTTGGATCGCGTAGTTTCCAGCCGGTTCTTCCGCAGCGCCGTTCGCAGCAAGCAGTTTTTGGATTACGTGGTTCGCCATCGGTTGGCCGGCCAGGCAGAACACCTCAAGGAACGGACCATCGGCACCGAAGTCTTCCAGCGGCCAGCCGGTTATGCCACGGGTGACGACCCGGTGGTGCGCGTGCAGGCTGGCGAAGTCCGGCGCCGTCTGGAGCAGTACTATCAGTCGGTTACCGACGATTCGCCCTTGCGCATTCAGCTTCCTGTGGGCTCGTATTCTCCGGTATTTCAGTGGGGTCCCGCACCGGCAGGCGAGATCCGTGTTCCAGCTCCGCCCAATGCCGAAGTTCAATCTCCTGGTCCCAACCGACGTTGGCGCACTTGGCTTCTGGTCGTTTTTGGCCTGGTCATCGCGGTCTTTGTATCCATCACGGCGCTGAAGTACCATCGAACTACGCCGAAATCGGCGCTCGATCAATTTTGGAGCCCTGTCTTTGCTACCCGGCAGCCGGTCCTGATCTGCCTCGCCAAGCCCGTCGCGTACCGCCCAGTTGAGTCCATCTACCGCCGCTATTCCAAAACCCACCCCGGCACGTTCCAGACTGAGGCAGAACGCACCAATAATCCCCTTCCGCTTGATCCAAGCGAAAAGCTGACATGGGGTGACTTGTTTATGTATGCCGATTACGGGGTGGCGGCAGGGGATGTGCAAGCGGCGGTGGCCTTGTCGGTGCTCCTGGGAAGGATCGACAAACCGATGCAATTACGCATCGGGAACGACTACACTTATCAGGATCTACGCAACTCGCCTGCCGTTGTCATCGGTGGATTCAATAACAAGTGGACCATGCAATTGACCTCAAACCTGCACTACGCGTTCGTCGAAGATCACGAAAACTACATGATCCGCGAGCAAGGCCCGGACGGAAAAGTCTTTCGAACGCAGCTCAACGAAGACGGGGATACCGTAGAAGATTTCGGAATCGTAAGCCGCCTGGTCAATTCCGGCACTGGTCAATTTGCGGTCACGGTCGCCGGCGTAGGCCCCTTGGGAACGCAGGCGGCAGGAGAATTTGTATCTAACGGCCGCTATCTTGAGGAGGGTCTCCGGCAGGCTCCAGCCAATTGGGAGAAAACCAACCTCGAGATCGTAGTACGGACGAAGGTCACCGATTCGGTCTCTGGGCCGCCCCAGGTCGTCGCTGCCTACTATTGGTAAGGGCCAACGACGAAGTTTCGCAGCACGGGGAAATCTGGATAGAAAGAAATCAAAATTAACCTTGGCCGATTGACATGCCTTTGATCGAGTTGATATGAACGCTACCAAGAGCGCAACTCTGATTGCGTTGACGCGTCCGCCGACAAGGAGAAATCGAGCCATGTTTACCCCAGAAGGTAAGTTCAGCTGGTACGAAATCATGACCAGCGATACCAACTCCACAGGCAAGTTTTACTCGGATGTTGTGGGCTGGAAAACCCAGGAGATGCCCTCGGGAGACGGCCCTCCCTACACTACATTCAACCTGGGCAATGTTGGAATCGCCGGCATGCTGCACATGCCCGACCACGCTTCCTGGATTGGTTACATCGCGGTCGGTGATGTCGATGCCCATATCGAAAAAATTATCGAAGCCGGCGGCAAGCTATGGAAACCGGCCACGGACGTCCCCGGGATGCTTCGCTTCGCCGTCGTATCTGATCCGCAAGGCGCAGCAATCGTGGTCTTCACACCCGACCCGAAAATGCCATCGCCGCAACGCCCAGCACCACCAACTCCCGGCACAATCGGCTGGCATGAGCTCTACACAACTGATCTCGACGGCGCATTCGACTTCTACAACAAGCTCTTCGGCTGGACCAAAGTCAACGATATGGATATGGGTCCGATGGGCGTCTATCGCATCTTCGATGAGGGTGAGCACAAGGAAATGGGCGACGGCGGAATGATGAACAAAGCACCGCACGTTCCTGTCTCATGCTGGAGTTTCTATTTCAACGTCGATTCGATTGGCGCCGCTATTAAGCGTGTTGAATCCGGCGGCGGGAAGGTCACTAACGGACCGATGCAAGTGCCGGGAGGTGGCTGGATCATCCAGGGCGAAGATCCTCAAGGCACCATGTTCTCTCTCGTCAGTAACAAGGAGTAAGCTGGCAGCCTTTCCGTATATCGAGACAATTCTGACTGCTCGATGAGCTGGATTTCCGAGTTGATGACTCCTCGTCGACTTCACGAAAGTCATCCTCGATCGCGGCTCTTTAGAGTGCGACTTTTTAGAAACCTGGGCAATGACTACAGGTGCTCCGGATGTGCGTCATCCTGAATGCGCATCCGGGACGATAAATGGAATTACGGCTTCGTTGGTTATTGAGCTTCACTTACGAAGACGGCGGTAGTGAGAGCCGGCACAGTGACGGATCCTTCTTTCGTGTTGAATGTGGATTGCCTGGTGATCGGGTCGGCGGAAAATAGCTGGATGGGGTGGAGATGCAGGGCCAATCCCTGCAGGCGCCCATCGGTGAAACTCATGGACGCGCTCGTCGCGTTGAATACCACGACAATGTGCTTGTAGGGGCCGTAATTGCGGCCGTTGGCGTCGAGTTTCATCACGATGAGGCCCGGCGTCTGGCTCGGGCCCGTGTTGAGGAAGGTCAGGTTCTGTTGTACCTCGTCAAAGGTCGGCATGCGGAACAACTCAGAGCTGTAGCGGATTCTGAGTAACTCGCGAAAGGCCGCTTCACTGTAGGCGATGTTGGCCGGGAGCGGCGTATACGAAGGATTGCTCAGTAGAGGAGTCATCAGCGGCCACTGCGATTCGTTCTGGCTGGCAATGGGCAAGCCGATGCCCCAGTTGGCTGTTTCGCCGGTCCAGTCAATCTTGTTGAACCAATCGCCGGAGTTGTAGCTGTTCTGGTCCATGTCTTTGGAGCGGAGCAGATCATCGCCGCCTTGGAAGAATGGAATGCCCTCTCCGAGAGTGACAAGGCTCATTCCCATGATTTGCCTGCGGGCACGGGTAGCAATGCTGTCGCTGTAACTCGACTTCAACTGTACCTGGTCAAAGAGGTCCTGATTATCATGCACCGAGGCATAGTTCACTGCCTCGATCGGACTCTTGGTATAGCCCGTGGGTTGGCCGTTATAACTTACCTCCGCCCCCGTCACTGTGGCGCCGGCGCTATCAGTAAATGTGTAGTCGCGCAGGTTGCCGGTGAGGCCGATGTCGATCCAGTCCGAATATTGAAGTAGTTGTGACTGCTGTTGACTGGTGGGCATGCTGGAAGTAAAACTGCTGGGATCGGTTAGAAGTCCGGTGGCAAAACCCTGCACACGTTCATCGGTGAAAGGACTGCCGCCATGAATGCCGTCACGAATGCGATCGTTGAAAGTGCCAACGCCGTAGCCGTAGAGATTGACTTGTGAGGCATTGGGACCGATCTGATTGTTGACTGTATCTCCGAAGTTGAAGCCCTCGCCGTAGAGATAGATCTTCGAACCATCGACGCCGTCCTTTTCAAGCGTGAGCGTCTGGAGAGCGATTTCGATGTCCTTTATGTTGTAAGTAAACATGAAGCTCATGATGTCGAAGCGAAAGCCATCGATTTTGTACTCTCGCGCATTGAGCAGCAGAGTATCGATAATCAACTTCTCCATCATCTTGTGTTCGCTGGCGGTGTCGGGACAGCAGGAGCCGTTTTCGAGGCTGCCGTTTGCATCGAGGCGATGATAGTAGTTGGGCACAACTTCGTCGAGATTGGAGTTAGGCCCCTCGCCGCTGGCATTGGTGTGATTGAACACCACGTCCTGCACGACGCGCAGGCCGGCCTTGTGCAAGCCATCGACCATGGTCCGGTATTCGCTCACACGATTGTCGGGATCGATCGCATAACTTCCTTCTGGCGCCATGTAGTGCACAGGGTCATAGCCCCAGTTATAGGCAGGGCTGGTCTGACTGGCGGTAACAGCAGCCTGTTGCTGCTCGCCCGCTGGGGGGTACTGCGATAAACCGGTTGGAATGATCCATGTTGATTTGTCTTCGTTCACGCTGGCGAAGTGGAAGGAAGGCAGAATGTGTACAGCTTTCAGTCCGCTCGCGGCTAATGAACGCAGATGCCGCATGCCGTTGGAATTCTCGTCATCAAAGGCTTCGTACATGCCGCGATGCGCCGCGGGCACCGTGTAATCGTTGACGCTGAAGTCGCGTATGTGCAACTCATAGATGCTCATGTCGCTCAGGCTTCGTAGCGGAGGCGAGGTATGCTCATCCCATCCCGCAGGCTTGGTTTCATCGGAGTCGAGATCCGTGATGCGGCTCTTGGCTCCGTTCAAGGCGATGTCAATCGAGTAAGGATCGCTGGTTACATTGGTGTCGACAGCGCTGTCGGCAGGCACCCACACCTTCACGCCGTAGAGGTAGTACTTGTCTTTCCAGCCTGCGTCGCCACCTGCTACCCATACTCCATTGTGATTGTGCATTGGGAAGATAGCTTCGGGTGCAGTATCGGTTTCGTTATCGAATATCTGCAACGAAACGCTCTGCGCAGTGGGAGCCCACACCTTGATTTTCACGGCATAGTTTTCGTCGTCAGGAAAATCGTTCCAATCACTGTCGGATCCGTGATGGAACAAGACGCCGAGTTTGCCGGGATAGTAATAAAGGTCATCGAGAACCCCAGCGAACTGCACGCCCGTCGCGTACTTCAGCGTTCCGCCTGAATTAATCGCCGAGAAGGCAAGTTGTCCTTCGAGCGCAGTCTGCAGCGTGGAGAGCGGCGTGTTGGGCGCGACCTCGAGAATGGTATAGCCGCTCAATTGCGGATAGCGGAGCAGTTCGTCGGCGGTGAGCGATCCACCGACAGTGAGTGGAATACTGGTTCCTCCAGTGATGCCCATAGTTGTGACGGAAAGGCCTCCCGTCAGGCTCGATGTGAGCGCATATGTATCGCCGCTCTGCGCGAACTGCGACTGAATGGCAACTCGCTGGCGATCGAGCCAGTAAGCCTGTTCGACGTTAAGCAGGCTATCGAGAATCTGCGTTGGGCTCGGCGTAGTAGTGAACACTGTCGCATTGCCGGAAATGGCCCACGCCTCGGTATTGGTGGCAACATCAAGATACATATTGGGACCAGGATCTTTGGCGCCTGTAGAAATGTTGTGGATGATGAAGCCGAGGTTTTTTGCGTTGAGAATAAGGCTGATGTCGAAGTACACGCCATAGGAATCGGTGTTCGTGACGCCGGTCAGGCCGTCGTTGTAATCTCCGGTGTATTCGGCGGTGTCGTTGAAAGCGTAAGCAGTCCAGTTGGCATAACTCCCATCGGGGCGATAGTAGTGAATGCGAGCGTATCCGGGCAGCAAAGCGGTGGGATTGCTTAAGCTGGGCATAATTTTGTAGAGCTTGCCGATGCCTGTGTAGCCCCAGTATTCGAAGCCCTCTGTGCTCGGGTCGACGAACTCATTTGGTCCCGGATCCTTCTGGTCTCCTCCCGACGCCGACGGATTGTGGATGATAAGTCCGAGGTTCTGCGCGTTGGCGACCACAGCCACGTCGAAGTACACGCCATAGGAATCAGTATTGGTGGGCGGCACAAGACCGCTGTTATAGTCGCCGGTGTATTCTGTCGTGTCATAGAAGGCATAGATGGTCCAGCCAGCATAGTTCCCGTCCACGCGATGGTAGTGAATGCGGACGTAGCCGGGCAAGATTGCCGTAGGATCGGTCAAGCTGGGTGCGGAAGTATACAGCTTGGCGATTCCGGAGTAGGCCCAGTATTCGATGCCCTGCGTCGCGGGATCTACAAACAAGTTGTGGGGTGTGTCCTTTTGATCTCCGCCCGATGCCGTAGGGTTATGAATGATGATGCCGACTTCGGTAGCGCTTGTGGTCACACCGACATCGAAGTACGCTCCATAACTATCGGTGCCGGTCACCTGCACAGGGCCGGTACCATAGCTTCCCGTATTTTCGGTTGTGTTGTCGAAGGCATAGACGGTCCATCCGCTATAGACGCCGTCGGGGCGGTGGTAGTGAATCCTGATTGAGCCGGAGGGAATGGAAGGATCGGCAAAGGCGCGGGCTGCAGGAACGATACAGAGTAGAAGAAATGCGATTGCGGTGGCCAGATATAGTGCAATTCGGGAAGTGAACTTCATGGGGGACCTCGTTGGAATCTGATCGCGGGTTCGATCATGCATCAACGGACGGGATGATATACCTGGCCTTGAAGGTCTTGCAATTGGATTTCGTCTTAGCTCCATGGGGTTGGAAACCGTGCGGTAAGTGACAGTCAGCCTGTGCCTAGGACAACGCCTTTAGAATTGAAGAGCGACAAGGAATTGTAAACGACGTCATCTGCCCAGGAGACCAATCGCGTGCCCACGAGAACCATCATCGAGCCTTTTCGAATCAAGAGTGTCGAACCCATCCGCTGGACAACACGCGGACGGCGCGAAGAGTTGCTGAGAGCCGCACACCACAACCTTTTTCTGCTTGCCGCCGACGATGTGCTGATTGACTTGCTGACGGACTCAGGCACCGGCGCAATGTCCACTCATCAATGGGCCGCAGTAATGGAGGGTGATGAGAGCTATGCAGGCAGCCGCAGCTTCGATCGCTTCAAGCGTTCTGTGCAAGACATCTTCGGTTACACCCATGTCATTCCCACGCATCAGGGGCGAGCGGCCGAGCGCATTCTGTTTCACGTGATGTGCAAGAAGGGCGACGTTGTACCGAACAATACTCATTTCGATACGACGCGTGCCAACGTCGAGTCGGTCGGCGCCGAGGCGGTCGATCTGCTCATTCCCGAAGGTCGATTCCCGGAGAAGCGTCTGCCATTCAAGGGAAACATGGATGTGGAGGCGCTGGAGGAGTTGATTGTCCGAGTGGGGCGCGAACGCATCCCGCTGGTCATGCTGACAGTGACGAATAATTCTGGTGGCGGGCAGCCCGTATCGATGGAAAACGCGAGGGCAGTAGCAGCCGTGTGCCACAAGCACAGGATCCCGCTTTACTTCGATGCCTGCCGCTTTGCCGAGAACGCGTATTTCATCAAGCTGCGCGAACCAGGGTACGCGGATAAGACGCCGAAACAGATTGCCCAGGAAATGTTTTCCTTGGGCGACGGCTGCACCATGTCGGCCAAGAAAGATGGCATGGCCAATATTGGCGGCTTCCTTTGCACTAATGACGATATCCTCGCGCGTCATGAAATGGATCTTCTGATTTTGACTGAGGGGTACCCGACGTACGGTGGCCTCGCCGGACGTGATCTTGAGGCAGTGGCTGTGGGCCTGCAGGAAGCGTTAAAAGAAGACTATCTTCGCTACCGCATTGCTTCAACGGCGTACCTGGGCGACCACATTGCCGAGAGAGGCGTCCCGATTGTGCAGCCACCGGGCGGTCACGCGATTTATCTGGATGCAAAGGCTTTTCTGCCGCACATTCCCGTCGAACAGTTTCCAGGCGTCGCGCTGGCCGCGGAGCTCTATCTCGAAGGAGGCATTCGCTCCGTCGAGATCGGCAGTTTGATGTTTGCCGGAGCGGCGAAAATGGAGTTGGTGCGACTGGCGATTCCACGACGCGTCTATACCCAGAGCCACATCGATTATGTTGTGGAGATCATCCTGGATGTATGGGAGCGAAGGGCCCAGATCAAGGGAATGAGGCTTACTTACGAGGCGCCATTCCTGCGTCACTTTACGGCTCATCTGGAGCCAATTTCCTGAGGCTTGGTAACTGTCTTGCGCTGTTGGTTAAAAAGGAGCTTTGAATTGGTAAAGCTGTTAGAGGCATTTCGGCAAGCGTGAAAATCTAAGCGTCAGAGGCTTCTAAAGTTTGTTCGACCTTGACTTTCTATCCGCGATTTCCGGCGTACACTCTAAGCTGGCGAAAGGAGAAACAAGGCTATGCCGCTTCAAGTCTGTATGGGAGCGATGATGCAGTGTACGTTTGGGATGACGCCAAGTTCTTTGGTGGTGCTTCCGACGAACAAGGTTCTTACCAATGGAGTGCCGGACGCCAACATCATGGACCACATTCCAATGACTAACATTATGCCGTTCGGTATGTGCCAGTCGCCGTCGAATCCAACCGTCGCGGCGGCAACGGCGGCAGCATTGGGCGTACTCACTCCGATGCCTTGCATTCCAGCCACGCCGGCTCCATGGACTCCTGGAGCGGAAACTGTTTTGCTTGGCAACTTTCCCACTCTCGATAATGTTTCGCAACTCGAATGCATCTGGGGAGGGGTGATTACTTTCACTGACGCGGGCGAAGAGACGGTTGAGGTCCCATAGGTCCGTCTTTACCCGCATCCCCATTTCAATTCCGCTCCGGTTTTCCGTACGACACATTCCCGGTTTCATTCAGATCTTACTCAACGCTACTTTCCTTTCAGGTGTATCTGGATGAGGTTTCTCTTATGAACCAGGCTTCCACGCTCTCCCTCACCTTTGCGGCTATGACGGATATCGGTCTCAGACGCACGAACAACGAAGATAGCTTCGGATACGACGCCGAACAGCAAATCTATGTTGTATGTGACGGAATGGGCGGAACGGCTGCCGGCGAAGTCGCGAGCAGCATGGCGGTTCGAGTTCTCATCGAGACGTTTGCTGCGCTGGGAAATCGTGAAGTCGACGGTGAGACTCCGTTCCCGGTTGAAAATCGATTGCTCGCCGCGATCATTGAAACTAATAGGGCCGTTCGGAAGGCGGCAACCGAAGACCCGGAATTGCACACGATGGGTACCACCCTGGTCTGCGCATGCCTCGATGGCGATCGTGCTGTAATCGGAAATGTAGGCGATAGTCGCGCGTACTTATTGCGAAGCGGTGCCTGCCTCCAAATCACTGAGGATCATTCGTTGCTCAATGAGCAGGTTCGCAACGGAACTATAACGCCTGAGATGGCCGCAGCTTCAAACCTTCAGTCGGTGATTACGCGAGCCATTGGTGCGGCAGATAAGGTTGAGCCAGATCTGTTTGCTGCCACCGTACAGCCGCGCGACATCCTGCTTCTTGCTTCCGATGGACTGACTCGCTATGCGCAGCCGGGAGACATCGTCATGGCAGCGGGCAATGAAAGCGATCTGGCGGTAATCTGTCAACGCTTAATCGACTACGCAAAAGCAGCAGGAGGTGCAGATAACATTACCTGTGTCCTGTTGCGAGCAGTAGAGGTGCCACCGATGACGCCCGAAAGTCAGATGGAGAGTTACTCAGCACCTATTTAACGACCGGCAATGCGCACTGCAATCCGCGGAAGAATTCAGGCAAAAGGATTTCGGCGCCTGGTCCGGAAAGCTCGAAGCTGGCAGTCTTGGCTGGTCCGCTGGTTCCACCCACGGTGTGTCCCGCGATAGTGGTTGCAGTGTCAATGCGGTAGTCGAGCCTTACTCCCGTTGCCGTGCGGGTAATCTGCGCAATGTGAACCAATTGGAAAAGTGACCACATGCCTTGGTACGGCAGCACCTCATTCGAGTCGTAAATCAGCGAAGCCTTTTGAGCGTCGATTGCACTCCACTTGAACTGTTGAGAAGTCGCACCGGCAGGAATGCGCTGACCATCAACCACCAAGGTCGCGCTGGCTACACCGTTGCCGGGTATGAATCGCAGCGTAAAAGAAAACGAAGCGGATTTTTGGCCAGGCGGATAAAGATCACTACTAATGCGAGCTGCCCGATTAAAGTACAGAACGAAGTTAGGGTTGACGGGCTGCGGAGAACTCGGATTCGACACATAGACTGGCCCTCGCGGAACCAGATACGGTTTCAGAGAGGTGTTATAGATCGACCATAACGCTCCGGTTTCGGGCGCGAACGTCGCGTCAACTTCTGCAAGACTGGCCGGCACGTTTGAAGTAGCTGCGAACGGAGATTTGCCGAGCAGCGGCGTGACAGCCCCGCAGATTTTTTGTCCTGCTCCATTGGCTGCTGCGCCTGGACTTGGCACCAGTTTTGCGGCGCACTGCACCGGAGCCTGCATAAGCGCCAGTACGGTGTTTTCGGTATGCATTTTCTGATCGACGTTGAAGCTCTGGGCGGCTTGTTGTGCTGCGATACCAGCTGTTGAAGACGCTTGTAAGACGGGAGCGAAGGCCGTGGGGTCAGAAGCGGCTGCCGGATTCTTTTCTACCAAATCAACCGCTGCGGCGAGTTGAAGCAGTGCCGTGACATAGCCATTATTTCCGGGTCCGATAAGGCGGTCGGCAGCATTGGGATCGACGAGAGCTTGCGTGGGCTGAAACATGGCTTTGATTTGGGGATCAGCCACGGCGGTATTATGCGAGACGGTATAGAACAACGCCAGCAAAGGCGATGCGGGCCCAGCCAGGTTGTTGAGCCGTCCTGGAGCTTCGTGTAAGTTTCCGCAACTTACAACTTTGGCGTTGCTAAGGAACGTGTGCCATTCCTTTAGATAATCGGCGGAGTATTGATTAGTCAGTTCCTTACTCACACTCGCTTCATTGAGAGATTGCCCGACCTGTTGGCCTAGCACCCAAGTCTCGCCCTGGGCGTACCTGCCAGGATGCTGCAACGCATCCTGCATGGATGCATAACCATCGCGTGTAAAGGCGCCACGTACGATATGACCGTCTACCACGTAAGCCGCGGAGCCCGGATATCGCTTATTGAAATCGATGGACGGGCTCGCATTATCCGCGTCAGTCAACATGCCCTGGTAAATGCGAGTTACTGCTACGAACTTGGATAAATAGCCTCGCGCATGCTCAACGACAGTGGAATCCGAAAGGATGGAATAAGGTGGCTGCCGTAATAGTTCGCCGCCGTAGAAGTCAATCTGCTTCTGTGTTAACTGTTGCTGATCGGCATCGATCTGCCTGTTGCCGATCCAATATTGCAGGAGGACCGGAGTAAGGAACTTTGTCTGGCTCTTGTCGGGGTTGCTGGTAGTTATCAAATAAACTTCGAGCGGATCGTAGGCACTGATGTAAGACGAGAAATCGCTATTGGCCGCAGGCGCATCAGGCAATGACCGCATAAAGCGGACTAAATTAGTTTGCGCGGGATTGAGAAGCATCGGTCTGAAGCGATCGAAGTAGATATGTCGCGCACGGGTGGCGAGTTCATCTCCCTGGTAAAGCCCGAACCGGTAACTCCACGGCGGGCCGTCGCTGCGGTAGCCGTCGAGTTGGACAATGACCTGACGAAGTTCATCGAGGGAGCGCAAATCACTCAGACTGGGAAGGGAAATCGCATCCGTAGCGAGTAGGGGCAGCGTTTTAGCGGCATTGGCAATGCGGCGCTCGAGTCCTAGATTATGAATGTACGAAACGGCGAGGAAGACGATATACACGGCCAAGATGGTGCTGAGCGAGCCGTATAGAATTCTGCGGAATAGTCGAGCTTGCGCGGTTTGTTTGGTCGCGGAAAGCGCGCTCTTGTCGCCGACGATCGTTTCAGAAAACAGTCGAGGCAAGAAATTCCACTGTGCAACCCGCGACGAGACCATCTGTGCGGGCGTAGACGCGTGAATCTCGGATTGGTGCCTTTCCATTGGCAATTTCAGGTACTGGGTTGCACCTGGATCTTGCAGGATTGCTCGCTCCAGAACGATGACCGGTGCGGCCGCCATTCGCTCCACGGTTCGAGCGCGAATTCCTATGAAATAAAATCCGCGCAGATAAGGGTTGGCACTCAGTTGGCTCGGCTTGCATAGTTCTACCAGGTACTGATTAAAGTATTTCCGAAGCTTTGCCAACTCACGGGGGAATTCATAGACGCCTGCCAGGTTGTGCGGATCGTTTTCGCGGACCAGCATCTCGATTCGGAATTCACCAAGCTGGTAGCATAGCCTGTCGAGAAGCAATACCAATGTGCGTGAAGCCTCATCGGCATAGGTTCCAGGCGTTGCGTCGTTCGCGGGTAGCGCGGCACCAAAAACTTGTCGCACTTCATCATCTGAAAGATTTCGAACATACTCCTCAAAGTGAGCTACTCGATCTAACTTGGTTACGATCACATAGACGGGCAGCGGCATGCCCAGCAGGCGACTCATTTCGCGGAGTTGGCCGCCGGTGGTCCGCGCCGACGCCAAAAGGGAAACGCCTCCGTCGGCAACGAGCAGTTGCGACGCGTCAACACATACGATGCATGCGCGAGGAGCAGCTCCCTTTCCGAATGCCGAACTAAAAGCCTTGGTCCGCGTATGTTCGACAAGGCGACTTAGCAGGCCGCTATTTTGCCTGACGCGTGATCCGACCTCGAGCAGCGCGGCGCCTGGTGTGATCCATAGATTTACTACTTCGGTAGGAACCTGTGAACCTTCACCTGGCGCGGTCCCGGCCAATAGTTCGAGATCGAGACCGGATTTAAGTACAGTCGTAGTTTTAGCCGAACCTGCTTCTCCTATGATGTAGATCAGCGGCATCGCTTCGAGCGCTCTGGCGGCTTGCTGCGAATTACGCAGCTTCCGCTTAGCGTCATTCAGTAGCAGGTCGAGGTCGCCCGTTGTTGCGTTGTCAGGCAAATCGCCGCTCTCATACTGCTGCTTTTTGGATCGCACATGGAGAACAATAACGAAGATGGCAACGCTCACGCCGAGTAGAAGAAGGATGACGACGAATAGCAAATAGAAGGTTCCCTGCAGATGGAGGAGCGCGCTTATGCCGAAGGCCAAAGCGGCAGAGACAACAATAAATGCGAGAGCGAGCAGGTAGAAAAACAAACGACCCCCAAGATACGCGTAGGCTAACTAATCTGCAAGGCTCCGGTATGCAACTGGAACCAAAATCCGCCGTAGGCCAACAAGGCGATCACCAATAGGATGAGCACTGCGCCGCCCAGTCCTCGACTCCAGCGATCGACAGGGGGGACTTTTCTCACTTCAGATGGAGGAGGAGCGTCGGGTAAAAAACTCATTTTCCCGCGAATGCGATCGATCTTTTCTCGGGCTTGGCGCGTTATGTTTTGAACATCACCCGCGCCTCGCGACCGTCCGTAGCCGTCGGGATCGATCGCGTATTGTCCCTTGAAACCCAGCAGCATGCACAAACAATAGACTTCAAGACAGTCAGCTGTTTCCTGAGAGTCCGGGCGCGCCAGCAGCGTGCCCAAATGCTGAAAGAAGACTTCGCCTGCCCGGTTATGGCCAAACATTTCCTCTTGCAAAGGGCGCTGGGCCCAGTCCGCGAATGCCGGGTTTTGCATCTTGAGCACGCTCTCATCAAGCAATGCGACTGCAGCGAAAACCGCCAATTGATTCGCTTCGCTTGAATATCCGAGCGACTTTGCCTGTTCCATTGCGGCTTTCAATGCAGCCCGGATGCTAGTCCTGAAATCCTGCGAATTGGCGGCAGGCTGATGTTGCAGGCTCGCCAAACGCAGCACTATTGTAAGTGCATTCTCGTAACACGAAGCGAGGCTGTAGGTTCGCGGCGGGTTGGCGTTCATGGTTAACCTCCGGCGATTGTGGGCATGTCCAGGGACTTCGGCGGACTGTGTGGGGCCCGGCAAACAGCCGAGCGGGAAAGAATGCGTCCGCGAATCACTACGAGCATACCGCAACGGTTAGGGGAGCGAGTAAACTTCTGTCAGACTTGATTTGTGGAGTGATCTTGGCATTCGTTTCGCGCTGAGTCACACTTCGAACGCGAATTCTTCTTTGCAAGCCCAGATTTCGTAATCGGAGTTTCTTCCCGGAGCGATGCGTCGTCGCTCCTGCGAGCTTTACGGCGGAGAGGCGTGCGTGTAATCTTCGCAGTGAACGCCTTCGGCGGCGAATGGCCCCTCTCAAATGACCAAAAACGATTTCGATGATGAACCAAAATCGCACGAAGAGCCTGAGTCGCTCAGCGCAACGGGTCTTTTTCTGCGCGCCTTCGATTCAAAACCGAGTGGCACGCCCGCATCAAGCAGCGTGACTCCCAACGAACCGCTGGCAGCGCCGTCGCAGCCGCCGAGTGCTCAAAACCAAACCGGACCGCGAGGAACGGAGCCAGGTGAATTCACACGAATGTTCGAGAAACTTGAACCACGAGTGGACGCTCGGCCGGCAAGATCTGCCCCTGAAGTTCCCGCTCGCTCGCTCGAAGAAAACCACGCGGTGGGAAGCGGTGGAGGGCCGAAACAGCCACCCGGCCAAGGGCCCGGGGATTTTACTCGTATCTTCGCCGCTGGATCTGCGCTGCCACTTCCACCAGCAAAATCCGCCAACGAGATGCAGCAAGTTTCTCCGCCCTCTGCCAATCCACCCCGCGGCAAAGGTTTCTCTGCTCCCGGCGTGTCAGATTCGGCGTCTGCGGAAGGCAGTTTCACCCAGTTGTTCAAGGCTGCGCCCGCTGCTAACCAGTCGCCCAGGCCGGCGCCGTCTGTTTCTCCCTCCCCATCGATTTCACCAACTTGCGCGCCGGCTGAGCGGGATTTGCCTCTGAGGAGGGAACCAATAGTCCGTGCGCCCCAACCGCCGGGATTTGACGAGAACGCTACGCCGAGCGTGACGAGTCTGCTGGCTTCGTTGAGTTCTCCGGAAAAGATTTCACCCGGATCGCCAGCTGTGGAACCGGCGCCCTATCGACCTGCGCCAGTGCAAAACAGTGCTCCCCCGGTGCGTGTCCCCGAACAGTCCGGGACGAATTCGGGAGGGGTCACGAGGCTAATCGAACGGCTCGCAGAAGAGTTGCCCCCGCCAGCAAAACCCAAGGTGACGCGTGTTGAGAATTCGACTCCAGGTGAGTACACGCGAATGGTTTCGATTCCGGCCTTCAATGATGGAGGGGCTGGCCAGCCGATGTCTCCGACGGTAGCGCAACCCGCCTCGGCAATCCCACCTGTCTTTGCTCCATTGCCGAAGCCGGTAATGCCGGCCGTGCCGACGCCCCCAGTCGCTACACCAGCGATTAAAATCTCGCCCGTGAACGCTCCGGCAATTCCACCAGTACCTGCTTCGGCTCGGCCAATTGCTCCCGCGCCTCAGGCTCCCAAGACCAAACTGGAAGCGATGGTTCCTATTCTGCTGGTGGTCAACACTTTTCTTCTGATCGTGATTTTGATAGTAGTGGTTTTCGCGCTCAAGTCTCGATGACAGCTTAGTGAAGGGCCGTTTTGTGGCAATCAGGCAAGCAGGCCATTGTCGCGCAATAGCGAATCGGTGCGCTCGCAACTATTGATCAGGACGATTCCTTGAGCGCGCGCTTTGCCTGCCCAGCGAGTGGCATCATCTTCGCTGAATTTCAGATTCATGAGCAACGCAACTAACTCGTCGTAGTTGTTGGCCTTGGCCGGCAGAGTATGCAGTCGGCCCACGTAAGGCTTGAAGACCACTTCGAAGTGGGGCCTGCTGCCTTCCGACCCCGGCTTGGCCGTGATATGAAGGTCCCCCATCAACTTAGTCATCCTCTCCTCCTTAATCGCTGATTGAGTAGTGTTCTCGCTATTATTCGGGCACGAACTGGCTTAGAGGTTAGGTCGCCACAATAAAGCCACGCTCAATCAGCTTACGAAACATTGCAAGACATTCCATTCGCACCGTGTCGAAGGGCGCACCGGCCTTTACCGCGAAATTCTGAATCAATTGTTCCGCGGTCTGGCTTCCTTCGCAAGTTACAAGAAACTCAGCCACCAAAGGTTGCACGATCATGTGAAAAGGAAAGCCGTTGGTCATCCGCAGCGTGAGAGACTCAGCATGCCATTGTCCCTGCGCCTGATTACATACTTGTTCCAAGCGCACATAAGGCGAAAGCTTAGGCCGAATGGCGAGCAACTGTTCGTCAGCACTTTTTTCTTGCAGCAGGTCGTGGGCAGAGAAGGTCGACTGAATCATTTCCCCAAGATCGCCAGTAGGAGTCTTCGGGACCTCTTCGATACGAACCCAGTTGCTGCCCGCCCGGCGCCGCATCACTATAACTCCGTCGTGAATGGCCTCTACCCCAAGTCGGCGGTAGTAATTCATGTAACCTTCATAGTTGGCCGAATCCTGAGATGTATCCGCAGAGGTTTCGCGGATGCGATGTTGCGCGTATTCTCCGGGATCCTGGGTCAGCCCTTTCATCACCCAGGCGTCGCAACCGGTACCGTCAAGCCAATCAGCCACGCGCTCCTCCCACGGCTGTCCTTTGACCTGCGCCCACTCGCAAAGCATTTGCATGTAGCCGCCCTCGTAAAGATAGGCTGGCGCTTCTTTCACAAGGCGGCGACAGAGACTATCGAGTTCCATCGAGTTATCACAAAACATGTAGTCGGTTTGCGGAGTGATAAAGAAGGGTGGGTTGGAGAGGATCAAGTCGAACTGGCGGCCCAAAACTGGCGCGAACAAATCGCCGGCGACAACCTCGATGTTTTCCACGCCATTCAAGCGGGCATTGAATCGAGCGAAGTCAACTGCTCTTTGGTTCAGATCAGTGGCAATCACGACGTCGCTGTGGCGGGCGGCACCGAGACTCAAAATACCGCTCCCTGTGCCGAGGTCCAGAGTGGCGCGTGAGTGTCGCCGAACCGCGAACCGTGCGAGGAACTTACTGGTCGGGTTAGGCCACAAAACTAATTCTGCTTGCCTCGACTCAATTCCCTGGGGATGGTCCGAAGCTACCAAAAAATCTTCGATCGGCAGCAGCATGGCTGTGGGAACGAGTGTGTCCTCTTCGGCAGTGATCAAACCAGACTCAAGAAGAAGGGATATAAACTCACCAGTGATCAGGTCTCCAACCGTTTCGCGAGTCTGTGGCTTCCACAACCAGAACCAACGGAGTAGCACATTGATTGCTGTTTCGGCAGATGTCCGATCGAGAAGTCGCGAACTGTTTCGTAATTGCCTGGAAGGCAGTTCGGCCACTCCGAAATATTTGCGGAGATTGGGCTCGGTATAGTTTGCGGCCTCAAAAAAGCCCCGGAGTCTTCGCGATTGTTCCTGAGACAAAGGCTTTAGCATCAGGTTTCCACCTTACCACTGCGGCTGTTCACCTTAGATTGATTTCTTTCGACGTAAGGTAAATTCTGCCCCCTACTAAGACCGCCTTAAGCTCTCCAGTAATTATCGGTGCAGTAATTATCTTGACCCGAGAGAAGGCATGTGATATCAACAAGAACGCGCAGGAAATACGCGATAACTGCGTCGCAAGTTCTAAAGTGCTCCAAGCCCGAATTCTCCAGGGTTTCCCAGGTCCCCAAAACTCACAGGCTGCCTTGGCAGTATGCCTTCTATCCCATCCTCGAGCCTCTAACGGTGGATTGGAAGGATTCTCGGCAAGGCGTTTGACCCTACATGAATGGCAAATTGTCAGAGGGATGATCTATGGCTAAACAGAGTGCGCAGCACAAACTAGATCGGGTTCGTCCACCTCGCGTGCAGATTACCTATGACGTCGAAGTGGGCGGTGCCATCGAGATCAAGGAATTGCCTTTCGTCGTTGGCGTACTTGGTGACTTCACCGGTAACCCCGAACAGCCGCTCACAAAGTTGAAGGAGCGTAAATTCGTTGAGGTCAACCCTGACAACTTTGATTCTGTACTTGAGGGAATGAAGCCACACTTATCCTTCGCGGTCGAAAACAAGCTGAGCGATGAACCGGACGCCGCCAATCTGAAAGTCGATTTGAAGTTCCGCAAATTTGACGATTTCGAACCCGCCAACGTAGCCAAGCAAGTGAAGCCCTTAAAGGAGCTGATGGATTTGCGTACCCGTCTCGCAGACCTCCGCGGTTCGCTTCAAGGCAACGACAAACTTGAGGAGTTGCTTCTTGAGGCCGTAGGGAATACGGAAAAGCTCGACAAGCTGAAGGGCGAAATCGAGCCGGAGTCTGGAGGTTCCAATGCCTGATGCAGTAGCTAACCAGCAAGCTTCCGCCACGACAATAGAGACACAAGAATCCAGTCTTCTGGATCAAATTGTCGAGCAAGGCCGATTTGGCAGTGAAGTGAGCGCCCGCGAGCGCGGCAAAGATTTGATCAAGGAATTCGTGGCCCAGGTTCTTGACGGTTCCATGACTGTTGCCAAGGACGCCGAGATGATGATCAACGCGCGCATCGCGCAGATCGATCACCTGCTTTCGCTGCAGTTGAATGAGATTCTCCATCATCCGCAATTTCAGAAATTGGAAGGTTCATGGCGCGGCTTGAAGTATTTGATGGACAATAGCGAGACCGGTGTCGGGCTCAAAATACGCGTACTAAACGCCACCAAGAAGGAGTTGCTGCGCGACATCGAAAAGGCGCCAGAATTCGATCAGAGTGCGCTGTTCAAGAAGATCTACGAAGAGGAGTATGGCGTCTTTGGGGGCGCTCCGTTCGGTGCCTTAATCGGCGATTACGAGTTTGGCAAACACCCCGAAGATATGGCGCTACTTGAAGGCGTGTCACATATCGCTGCACAGGCGCATGCGCCCTTTGTAAGTGCGGCATCTTCTGACTTACTTAACCTTGAAACCTATACGCAACTTGACGCACCGCGCGATTTAGCCAAGATTTTCGACAGCACAGATTATGCGAAATGGAAGTCGTTCCGCCAGAGCGAAGATTCGCGCTATGTCGCGTTGACCTTGCCCAGAACCTTGGGTCGCCTTCCTTACGGATCCGACACAAAGCCTATCGATGAGTTTCGCTATGAAGAGCACGTGGATGGAACCGACCACTCAAAATATCTGTGGATGAATGCAGCTTATGCACTGGGCACGAAGATGACGCAGTCTTACGCAATGTACGGCATGTGTGTCGCCATGCGTGGTGTGGAGGGCGGCGGTCTGGTTGAGGGTTTGCCGGCTCATAGCTTCTCAACGGAAGAGGGCGATCAGGCATTGAAGTGCCCAACCGAAGTGCCAATCACTGACCGCCGCGAAAAAGAACTAGCGGATCTCGGCTTTGTCCCTTTGGTGCATTGCAAAGGCACGGACTACGCAGCCTTCTTCAGTGTGCAGAGTTGCCAGAAGCCGAAGGTCTATGATACCGATTCAGCCAATGCCAATGCGCGCCTTTCTACACAGCTGCCTTACATCATGGCAGTTTCTCGCTTTGCGCACTACCTCAAAGCTATGATGCGCGACAAGATCGGTAGCTTCATGTCGCGAGAAGAGGCGGAGAGATTTCTTAACCGCTGGATCACCAAATATGTAACGCCGGATGACTCTGCATCACCAGCTACTAAGGCCGAGCGCCCGTTGCGCGAAGCGCGTATTGACGTGAGCGAAGTCCCGGGCAAGCCAGGAGTTTATCGCGCTGTAGCTTTCCTGCGGCCACACTTCCAGCTCGATGAACTTACGGTATCTCTTCGATTGGTTGCCGAATTACCCGCTGCGGCAAAGTAAGACGACTTTCTTATTCCCTGGACTCTGGATCGCAGAACATCGCGGGCCTCAATTTGAAAGCATGTAAACGGTTATTGAAGGAGATCCAATGGCAGTCAACGCGTACTTGATTATCGATGGTCGTCCGGGGCCCAGTACAAGCAAGCCAGACGCCATCGACATTCTCTCTTTTAGCTTTGGAGCCAGCCAGACCGCGGTAATTGGTGTTGGATCTTCGGGCGGCGAAGCCCGCGCGGGTCGCGCCAATTTAGCAGACATTTCAATCATGAAGGTTGTGGACAAGGTTTCGCCGCTCTTGTTTGACGACTGCGTGACGGGAAATTATCTCAAGACCGTGGACATTGTCTACGACAAGCCGATGGGCGACAACCAGGAGGATTACTACAAAATTCACCTGGAAAATGCCTTGATCACCTCGATCCAGCACTCCGGTTCGAGCGAAAACCCGATGGAGTCGATCAGCTTTGCCTACAGCAAGATCAAGGTCAGCTATAACCCAGAAGAAGCAGGAGCTCTGAAGGGCTTCATTGACAAGGGATTTGACGTTCTTAAGCTGAAGCCGTGGTAACCGGCGGTCAAGCAGGCAAACGGTGCCAGTAAATCCCAAAGAACTATTCAAGGCAGGCAAGGTGCGGGAGGCCATTCAGGTAATCACGGCCTATTTGCGTGAGCATCCTTCCGATGTAACTCAACGCACCTTCTTGTTTGAACTGCTCAGCTTTGCCGGTGAGTTTACGCGGGCTGAAAAACAGCTTGCAGTCTTGGCCAACGGCAGCGTAGAGAAGGAGACTGGCGCGATTGTTTATTATGCGGCGCTCCACGCGGAAAAAACTCGTCATGAGCTCTTTGACAAAAAAGCCTTTCCCACCATTGCACCGCCTTCAGTTGCCGGTAGATTAAACGGCAAACCGTTTACCGAATTGCTTGATGCGGACCCCCGGCTTGGTGCCCGACTCGAAGTGTTTGCGGCCGGAGCTTATTTGTGGCTCCCGTTCGAGCATGTGGCTTCGCTCGAAATGGGACCGCCGCAGCGGCTGCGCGATACGCTCTGGGCACCGGCACAAGTGCAGGCCGCCCCATCGTTTCGTGGCATGGATCTGGGTGAAGTGCTGATCCCCGTCATCTATCCTTTTTCGTGGAAGCAGGACGATGAGGAGGTTGGCCTTGGCAGGCTAACCGAATGGGTGGCAGATGAAGATGGCCGGGAACTGCCGCTCGGTCAAAGGACCTTTTGGGTGGACGGCGAAGAGTTTCCCTTCCTTGAAGTCCGCTCAATAGAGTTCACGCAGGTTGCGTCGACGCCCACAGCAGAATGAAAACGAATTTGCAGTTCAGGAACCTTAAGACATGCCTCTTCGCGAAGACATCCTTGCTCCGATTCCGGGTGACAATCCGAGTGGCATCGATCTACGATATGACACAAAGTTCCTGATCTACGACAAAATCAAAGAGGCCCGACGCCGCGATGACGATCTGGCGCAAGGGGCATGGCAGAGTGAGCGAAAGACCGCCAATTATCCGGTGGTGATCAAGCTTGCAGAGGATTCTCTCGCAACTGTATCGAAGGACCTACAGTTGGCCGCGTGGCTCAGTGAGGCATTGCTGCAGACAGAGAGCTTTGCAGGGCTGCGACAGGGACTCGAACTTACTTACCGCTTAGTCGGCGATTATTGGGATACCGTCTACCCGGTCATTGAGGATGGAGACCGTGAGCTGCGTGCGCGTCCCCTTGCGTGGATCGGCTCGATGCTCGACGTTCCTCTTCGCTCCTCACCGATCGTGACCGCAGGTTACTCATGGTTCGCGTATAAGGATTCGCGAACCTTGGGATACGAAGATCAGGCCAAGACGGATAAGGATCGAAAGGCCCGGACAGCGCAGATCGAAAGTGGTAAGGTGCCGCCCGAGATCTGCGACAAGGCCTTTGCAGATACTCCCAAGGGCTTTTACCTTCAGGCTGAAAAAGACTTGGATGGCTGCATTCAAGTTCTTGCCTGTCTCGAACAATTCTGTGACGACAAATTTGAAGACGATGCTCCTGCATTCGGTAAACTCAGAAATGCCCTGACTGACGTTAGGTTGACCATTCACGGATTGCTTGAGAAGAAGCGCGAGAAGGAGCCGGACCCGGTTGAAGAAGCACGAGTTGAAGTAACGGCGTCGAGCGAGGATTCCGGAGCGGATGAAGAGTCACTTGCGTCCAATTCTGGAGTCGGTCTGACCTTTGCGTCTACTAGCGAGCCCACCGATCGACGCCAGGCAGTAGCGGCGATTGTTGTTGCGGCCGCTTACTTGCGCAAGCGTGAGCCTTTCAGCCCCGCGCCCTACCTTTTGTTGAGAGGCTTGCGCTGGGGAGAATTGCGAACCTCATCTCGACTTGTAGATAGCGCTTTGCTTGAAGCTCCTCCAACTGAACTACGGCAGCAGATCAAGAGGTTGGCCTTAGCCAAGAAGTGGTCTGACTTACTCGAGGCCGGAGAACAGGCATTAGCATTGCCTGGAAGTCGTGCCTGGCTCGACTTGCAGCGACTCTCGGTTTCCGCTTGCACTGCTTTAGGTAAGGAATATCAGCCTATTGCGACTGCGATCCAATCAGAACTGCGAGCGCTGCTCAATGACCTTCCTGAGTTGATGGACGCGATTTTGCTAGACGACACACCGGCTGCTAATCCTGAAACGAAGGCATGGCTGCAGGAGTTGAGCACTACTGCGCACGTGGCGCCGAGTGAAGAGGAAGAAACATCGGCTGAATTAAGGTCTAGTCGCAATGGTGCGCCCACTTGGCTTGCGCAAGCAGTAGATGCTTACAGCCTTGCACAAGATGCACTTGCTGCAGGTAACGAGGAGAAAGCCTTCGCGATCATGCGTGCAGAATTAGCGAAACAACGTTCGGGGCGCCGGCGTTTTCGTCGCACGATGCAAATGGTCGAACTAGCGATCGCGGCTGGTAAAGACGGAATCGCTCAACCGCTGTTGGAGGATATCGCGACGGCTATCGAAACGCACAAACTCGATGCCTGGGAAGATCCAGAACAAATTGCCGGCGATCTAACAAAACTCATGCGCTACAGCAAGAAGATTCAAGCTAGCGCCTCCGATAAACAAAAACTCTTCGAACGTATTTGCCGCCTTGACCCGGTTCAGGCGTTGAGCGTGGGTTAAGCCATGGCGAGAAGTATTGGCGAGACCACGATCACGATCTCAGTTCTCGATCGGCTTATTGATCTTGAGCCCGAGAGCAAGTTGGAGAATTCTCTGAGCCGCACACAGTCCGTGCGAATCCTGAAGAGCGCTGTGCGTCGCGATCTGGAATGGCTACTAAATTCCAGACGCATCGTTGACCCCCCGGACGAGGATCTCAAGGAACTCAACAGGTCGGCGTATGTCTACGGACTCCCCGACCTTTCCGCTCTGACAATGGCGACAACTGCGGATCGCAATCGTCTCGTCCGCCAGATACTCGGAGCCATCAATTTGTTTGAGCCACGCTTGACTAATGTTCGGCTCCTAATGGTCGAGACCGACGACGACATCAAGAAGGATGTGCGTCTGCGCATAGAAGCAATGTTGCGGATGGACCCGGTTCCGGAGCCCATCACCTTCGACACCGTGATTGAGTTGAAGAGCGGAAGCTGTCGTCTTTCTGGGGGCGAAGATGCGCGATGACCTGCTCCTCTATTACGAGAGAGAACTAGACTATCTGCGCAAATCCGCTGCGCAGTTTGCGGAGAAGCACCCAAAGGTAGCTTCGAGACTAGTGCTGGAGCCGACCAAGTGCGACGACCCGCATGTAGAGCGACTATTAGAGGCTTTTGCTTTTCTCGCTGCGCGCATTCATCTCAAAATCGACGACGAGTTTCCAGAGATTACGGAAGCCATGCTGAGCGTGGTCTATCCGCAGTTAGTGCGCCCCATTCCTTCTCTGTCGATAGTCGAATTCCAGTTAGATTCCGACAAGGGAAAACTCACTAGCGGGATGAAGATTGAACGTAATTCGCCTCTCTATTCAAAGCCGATTGGAGGAGTTCCTTGTACATTTCGCACATGTTACGACACCATCCTCTGGCCGCTCACGGTTACTGCAGCGGAGTTGAGCGCCCCCAGTCGCCTTAAGCCCGCCGTGAAAACCAGTGACTCCGCCTATGCCATTCGTATCGAGTTGCGATGCGCGCGGGATATTACTTTCACATCTCTCAGACCAGATAGGCTTCGCTTCTATCTCGATGGTGAGAGCGGGCTGGTCAATACCATTTATGAACTCTTATTCAGCCGCCTCAATCAGATCCAGATAAGGGACCTAACACCGAACTCGAAGTTGGCCCTCATCACTCTACCTGCATCAATGCTCAAGGCGGTCGGATTCGATAGCGAAGAAGGATTGATGCCTTATCCTTCCTCCTCATTTGAGGGTCACCGTCTGTTGTTGGAGTATTTCGCCTTTCCTGAAAAGTTCTTCTTTCTCGATCTCTGCGGTCTTGAGGCGGTTTCTAAGGCTGGCTTCAAAGACGCAATCGAAGTCATCTTCCTTCTTTCGGATATTGAAGGCAGCGGCCGTGTGCAGCGCCTCGAATTGGAACTCTCAAAGAAAACTTTCAGGCTAGGATGTTCGCCCATCGTCAATCTTTTTCCGCAGATCGCAGAGCCCATCCAATTGAACCAGAGACGTTATGAATATCCTTTGGTTCCCGATGTGCGCCGCCCCTATTCAGTTGAAGTGTTTTCGATCGATGAAGTAGCCGCAATCAATTCTGTCAATCAAAAGATCACTACATATGAGCCGTTCTATTCGCTGCGTCATGGATCTAGAAAAGAGGATCGCACTTGTTTCTGGCTGGCGCGGCGCCGGCCCGCAAATCGCATAAACGACGACGGCACAGATGTTTCACTTGCTTTATTAGACTTGTCTCTGGCAACAGTAAATCCTGATGCCGCGGTTCTATCGGTGCGCACCACGTGTACCAATCGCGATCTGCCGTCTCGCCTACCTTTCGGCAATCAAGATAGTGACTTTGAGATGGAAGGCGTTGCCGCAATGAAACGCATCGTAGCATTGCGTAAACCTACTGCTCCCGTGCGACCCATCCTCGGCAAAAGCACGCTATGGCGACTCGTATCGCATCTATCCCTGAATTACTTGTCACTGGTCGACGAAGGCAAAGACGCGCTACAGGAAATACTCCGGCTCTACGATGTCGGCCGCACCGCGTATTCGCAAAACGTGATTGAGAGCATCTTGCAAATCAGCAGCAAGCCACACTTTGCTCGTCTCGTCTCTGAACAGGGCGTCAGCTTTGCGCGTGGTATCCGCATCGAGATAGAGATTGATGAAGACAAATTCACTGGTGGCGGAGCTTTCCTTTTTGCCTCTGTTCTGGAGCGGTTTCTGGGCCTGTCCGCATCTCTCAACAGCTTCACCCAATTGAGCGTCACCAGTCCGCAAAGAAAGGAGGGACTCCACGAATGGCAACCAAGATCGGGACGCAGAATGCTGATCTGATGGAATCTTTATTAGGCGCAGAGTTAATCGAAGATGCATGTTCGTTTGAGTTCTTCCAGGCGGTGTCGCTCTTACACCGGCTTAGAGAGAATATGCGCCCAGTTGGAGGTTTCTCGAGTCCTGAAGATGAAGCGGTTCACTTCCGCGTCAACCCGCGGCTTGGATTTCCGGCGAGCGAGATTCAACAGCTTGAACTGGACGGCGATGCGCCTGCTCAAATGACGGTCAATTTTATTGGCGTCACAGGCCCCATGGGGGTTCTTCCTTACGTCTACAGCGAAATGATCCTGGAACGCGCTCGCGCGAAGGACACCAGCCTTGCAGCGTTCCTTGACATCTTTAATCACCGGGCGATCTCGCTACTGCACCGTGGTTGGGAGCGCGCTCATTTTCCTGTCACATACGCCAGCGGCAGCCGCGACCTCTTCAGCCAGCACCTTCTTGACCTACTCGGCCTGGGAACTTCGGGACTTCGTGATCGGCAGGAGATTGAAGATGAAGCGCTCATGCACTATATTTCGCTGGTCGCGATGCAGTCTCGATCAGCGGCAGCTTTGGAGCAGCTACTGGGCGACTACTTTGAAGTGCCAGTAGAAGTTCACCAATTTACAGGTGCTTGGTATTCGCTTGATCAGCCCACCCAGTGCGCGATGAATGAGAAGGAATCGATGTCCTGTCAAGTTGGGCTGGGAGCAGTGGTCGGAGATGCTGTGTGGGATCGCCAAGGGCGAGTGCGGATCCGGCTTGGTCCAATGAAACTTGAGCGTTATAACGAGTTTCTTCCCGAGGGATGCGCGTATAAGGCTCTTCGTGCGATTACGCGCTTCTTCAGCAACGATTGTCTCGATTTTGATGTGCAATTGGTACTTGATCGCAGCCAGGTACCCTCCATTGAACTTGATCTGGATGGAACTCAACCGGCACGTCTCGGCTGGGTGTCCTGGGCTAAGACGGCCCCTCTTGGTGTCGATCCCGACGATACGATTCTGGCAATGTAAGGGGAAACTATGGGAATCAATCTCAAAGCACTGATTGGGAAACTAAACGATCCCACCCGGGGCGCACTCGAAGGTGCTGCCGGCCTTTGTCTCTCCCGTACGCACTACGACATCGAGATCGAGCACTTTCTCACCAAGCTCCTCGATTCGAGTTCCGGAGACTTCGCGGCGATCCTTAAGCACTTCGAAATTGACAAGTCAAAGTTGACCGGCGAGTTGGCGCGGAGCCTCGATAAACTCAAGTCGGGCAACGCCCGGACTCCCGCAATCAGTCCGACTGTTTTGAAAATGTTGACTGTTGCCTGGACAATCGGCTCCATCGACTTCAATGCAGGCCAGGTCAGAACAGGCTTCACCATACTGGCGCTGGTTTCAGATGAAGAGCTTTCGCGATTAATGAACGAAGTTAGTCGCGAGTTCCAGAAGATCAATGCAGATGCACTTCGCAAAGATCTGCTCGGGATCGTTGCCTTGTCGTCAGAGACGACAACGACAGGTGTGGCCACGGCGACATCTGGCGACGGAGCCAAACCTGTCGGAGGCAAGACACCGAATCTGGATCAATACTCGGTCGATCTCACCGGCAACGCAAAGAAAGGCAAGATTGATCCGGTGCTGGGACGCGATCCGGAAATTCGCCAGATCATCGACATCCTGACACGTCGCCGTCAGAATAACCCGATTCTTACTGGTGAGGCGGGCGTTGGCAAGACAGCCGTTGTCGAAGGATTCGCTTTGCGTGTGGCTCAGGGCGATGTTCCTCCACCATTGAAGAATGTCCACGTTCGCACTCTCGATCTTGCGCTTTTGCAGGCTGGCGCAGGAGTCAAAGGTGAATTCGAGAATCGTCTCAAAGGTCTCATCGAGGAGGTAAAAGGTTCTCCAACTCCGATCATTCTTTTCATTGACGAGGCGCACACCATGATTGGCGCGGGCGGCCAGGCTGGCCAGAATGACGCGGCCAACCTGCTCAAGCCCGCTTTGGCTCGTGGAGAACTGCGCACCATCGCGGCCACCACGTGGTCTGAATACAAGAAGTACTTTGAGAAGGATGCAGCACTGGCTCGTCGCTTCCAAGTGGTGAAGGTTGAAGAGCCCAGCGAGCAGCAATGCATGGTCATGATGCGCGGCCTCGTTGCTTCGCTCGAGAAGCATCACAACGTCCGCATTCTTGACGAAGCTGTCTACGCCAGTGTTCGCCTCACGCATCGATTCCTTGCCGGCCGGCAATTGCCTGACAAGGCGGTGAGCATTCTAGATACGGCGTGCGCCCGGCTGGCGTTAGGTCAGAGTGCAACTCCGCCTGCGGTCGAAGACCTTATTCGCCAGATCGATGCTCTCGAAGTGCAGAAGCGCATTCTTGAGCGTGAAGAAATTGTCGGTGCGGATCATCAGGAAAGGCTAACCGAGATTTCCGCGCAAAGGAGTATTGCCGAAGAGAAACTCAAGACGTTACAAGATCGCTGGGACGAGGAACGCGACCTGGTCGGTAAGATTCGCGAGCTGCGCACTAAGCTTGAGGCCGCGCAAAATGGAAAAGCTACCGCGGTTCCAGCAGCGGCCACCGTAGTTGCTCCGTCCTCCTCACAAGAGACTTATGCAACCTCATCAGCACAGGGGTTGTCCGCCGATTCCTCGTGGCACGCTGCTTCCCCGGATGCTCACCCGCAAAAGACAGTATCGATGCCTTCTGCGACCAAAGAGCAGTTGCAGACACTGGAGGCCGAGCTTTCCGCGCTACAAGGGGAATCGGGCTTGATACGCGTCTGTGTCGACGCTCAGATCGTGGGCGAAGTTCTCTCCGCATGGACTGGCATTCCAGCTGGCAAGATGCTCAAGGATGAGATTACAACAGTTCTTTCTCTTCAAGAGCACTTGGCCAAGCGTGTTATCGGCCAACCGCATGCGATGGAGATCATCGCCCAGCGGGTGCAAACTTCGCGCGCATCACTCGACGACCCCAACAAACCGGTCGGTGTCTTCATGCTGGTCGGTCCCAGCGGTGTAGGTAAAACCGAAACTGCGCTTGCTCTTTCCGACTTACTGTATGGTGGGGAGCACAACCTCATCACTATTAACATGTCGGAGTTTCAGGAGTCCCACACCGTCTCAACGCTGAAGGGTTCACCGCCAGGATACGTAGGATACGGCGAAGGTGGAGTGCTGACGGAAGCGGTGCGCCGTCGGCCATATTCTGTGGTCTTGCTCGATGAGGTTGAGAAGGCACATCCCGACGTGCTAGAGCTCTTCTTCCAGGTTTTCGATAAGGGCAACATGGAAGATGGTGAAGGCCGCCAGATCGACTTCAAAAACAACATCATTATTCTCACCACGAATGCTTGCACCGACCAGTTAATGAAACTGGTCGCCGATCCTGAAACAGCGCCTAGCCCCCGTGCGCTGATTGAGGCAATCAAGCCCGATCTGAACAAGATATTCAAGCCAGCGTTTCTAGGCCGAATGGTACTGATCCCCTATTATCCGGTACGCGACGAGGCATTAAAGCAGATTATTCGTTTGAAGCTGGGCAAGATCCAGAGACGTTTACTCGAAAACCATAAGATCAAACTCGCCTATGACGATGCCTTCCTCGAAGCTGTCGCCAGTCGCTGCACTGAGGTGGAAAGTGGCGCCAGAAATGTTGACAATATCCTGACTAACTCGCTACTGCCTGACATATCCCGCAAGATTCTTGGCGGCATGGCGGAGGGCGAGAAAATGAGTTCCATTAATGTTACTACCGATGAAGAGGGAAGATTTTCTTACGCATGATCGGAAACAAGTTTGGACCGCCGCGACTTCCAACTAATCGATGATTGAGGAAGAAAGATGCCGTACACACAAGAAAATCGTCTCATTTCGCTTTCAACGCCGCTAGGGGATGACAAGCTTTTATTGGCTGCGTTTAACGGCACTGAGGCGATTTCGCGTCTGTTCAGGTTTCGACTCGATCTCCTCAGTGAAGAAGAACCTATAGCATTCGCTGACATTATCGGTAAAAACGTGACGATTTCTGTCATGCAGTCCGACGCCACGGCACGATACTTCAATGGCATTGTGAACCAGTTCGCTGTGGTTGGAGCGGATGCGGCGTTTCTGCGGTACCAAATGGAGATTGTGCCGTGGACATGGCTTCTCACGCGGTTTGCAGACTGCAGAATCTTCCATAACAAGACGGTTAAAGAAATCATCGAACAGATCTTCGAAGACCGCGGATATACGGACCACAAGATATCCTTGGCGGGGTCCTATTCTCCACTTGAGTACTGCGTGCAGTATCGTGAGACTGATTTCAATTTCATTTCGAGGTTAATGGAACAGTACGGCATCTTCTATTATTTCGAGCACGAGTCAGGGAAACACACGATGATAATCATCGACTCCTTTAGTTCCTATGAGGAGTGTCCAGGACAAAACAAGGCAGGGTTCAGCCTGCAACCAGGAGGTGCCGATGAAGATGATGTCATCAGTTCCTGGAGCATCGAGCATAGCTTGCGCAGCGGAAAATACGCCCTCACCGACTATAACTTCAAGACGCCATCGACGAGCCTGTTGGCCACGGAACCAACGATTTTCCCAGTTGGCGGCAATTCGGAATTTGAACTTTTCGATTATCCGGGGGACTTCACAGCGCGCGCGGATGGGGCCGCGGTTGCCAAACTGCGAATGCAAGAGGTTGAGTCCGGGCATGTGACTGCGAGGGGATCAAGTGTCTGTCGAGCTTTCACCAGCGGTTACAAATTTGCTCTTGTAGACCATCCTCAGACCTCGATGAATGCCGAGTATCTGCTGGTTGAAATCGAGCACGTAGCATCCGCGTCGGGTACATATAGCAGCAGCGGCAACACTGGGGGCCCGGCCAGTTACTCCAACTCGTTTCTGTGCATTCCGGCTTCAGGTCAGTTTCGCCCGGAACGCTTGTCCCCCAAACCGTTTGTTCAAGGGTTGCAGACGGCGGTCGTGGTTGGAAAGACCAGTGACCAGGATGCGGCTGACGATGACGACACAGGTGGTGACGGCGAAGAGATTTGGGTCGATAAGTATGGCCGCGTCATGGTGCTCTTTCCGTGGGATCGCAAGTCCGACTGTTCTTGCTGGATGCGCGTTTCGCAGGATTGGGCCGGACAGGGGTGGGGAATGATCAATATCCCCCGCGTCGGTCAGGAAGTGCTTGTGAGTTTTCTTGAGGGAGATCCGGATCGTCCCATAATTACAGGTCGCGTTTATAACGCCGACCAGACCGTACCTTACGAGCTTCCTGCAAACGGAACTCGGACTACGTACAAGACACGGAGCACTACCGGAGGCGGAGACGACAATTACAACGAACTCCGCTTTGAAGACAAAACCGGCAGCGAACAGGTATTCGTTCGCGGTGAGAAGGATTTCGACACACGCATCAAGAACGACTCGCGAGAGTGGATCGGCAATGATCGCAGTCTCATGGTCACCAAAGACCAGATGGAGAAGGTGGGAGGGGACCTGCATATTCAGATCGCGGGCAAGCAAGTAGAAAAAGTCGGCGGGGATCTGAATGCGCAAATTGCAGGCAAACAAGTAGAGAAGGTTACTGGGGAGTTGCACTCCCATATCGTTGGCAATCTAAATCAAAAGTCTGATCAGACTATTTCAATTCAGGCGGGGCAGAACATTTACGAGAAATCCGGCCAGAATTTTGCCCATGAAGCTGGGCAAGTCATCCACCTTAAGGCCGGAATGACGATGGTGCTGGAGGCTGGCACGCAGCTTTCTCTCAAGGTAGGCGGAAACTTCATTGATATCGGTCCTGAGGGCGTTTCAATCTCTGGAACGATGGTGATGATCAACAGCGGGGGGGCTGCCGGCAGCGGATGCGGATCAAGTCCCACCAGTCCGGCCGATCCGGCCGATCCTAAAGACCCTGACGAGGCTGATGACGGAACTAAGGGGACTAAGATGAATTAACGTGCAACTATCCCATAGTCAAATCTCGGGTTGCTCCCCTCTCGGCGAATTGTTATCGTTAAGTTCCGGTCATTGCCCATGAAACAACTACAGCACGTCCTGTGGAGTAAAGGTACTTTTCTGACGCCGCAGCATCTGCAGCTTCAGGATAAGTTTCTTGAAGACAGCATGAACTTCAGGCTGCAGGCGCTGAACTTCTGTGCCTGGGGCTTCAATGAGGTATTGCTCGATCAGGAATTGCTCGCGGAAGGCCAACTCGCTATTTCCCGCGCATCAGGGATCTTTCCAGATGGATTGCCTTTCGATATTCCAGGTCCAGACCAGCCGCCTCCTTCGAGAGCATTGGCAGAGTTGTTCGATCCTGAAGTGCGCGACCTAGATATCTATCTCACTGTCCCCGACTACAAAGACAAGGGCCTCAATGTAGCCGGGTCGGGTCGGGCGGCTGGCTCGCGCTACCTCGCCGAAATTGTAAACGTTCGTGATGACAACACGGGCAGCGGTGAAAAGTCTATTCAGATCGCGCGCAAAAATCTGCGGCTTCTTACTGCTAATGAGTCTCGCGAAGGAAGCTCTGCTCTACGCATCGCAAATGTCGAGAAGACTGCTGCGGGTGCATTTCGGCTCAATGCATATTTCGTTCCACCACTGCTTGAAGTCCGCAGCAACGACTACTTGCGTGGGCTTGTGAGTGGCATTCTCGAAATACTATCTGCCAAGAGCACACAACTCTCCGGTAGCCGGCGACAAAAGAACCAAAGCCTCGCCGACTTCACTGCCGCAGATATAGCGAACTTCTGGCTTTTGTACACGGTCAATTCCAATATCCCCGTTCTTAATCACTTGCTATTAGGGCAGCGCTGCCATCCTGAGGAATTGTACTCGGCACTAACGATGCTGGGCGCATCTCTAACCACCTTTTCGGCGACGATCCGGGCGCGTGACCTGCAGCTATACGATCATGCCGACTTGGGCAGAGTCTTCACGGACTTGGATGAAAAACTGCGAATCTTGCTCGAAACGGTTGTCCCAACGAATGTAGTTTCGTTGCCGCTCAAGAATGTCAAAGGTACGATCTACGCCACGGCCATTGATCGGGATAAATACCTGGCCAATACGCGCATGTATCTCGCTATTGCCGCTGATAGTAAGGAGGACGCCATCATCCGTCAGGTTCCGCAACTTGTAAAGGCCTGTTCGGCGACTCAGATCGATCAACTCATCAGCAACGCGCTTCCAGGCATCACGCTTACTCACATTCCGAATCCGCCCAGCGCGATCCCCGTGAAGTTGAAGTACCAGTATTTCAGTCTCAATCAATCAGGCGCTGCATGGGACACCATTGTGCGCATGCGTAATTTCGCGGCCCATGTTCCTGCGGAGATTCTGAATCCGCAAATGGAATTGATCATTCTGCTACCGCAAGCAGGCGGCGTCTCATGAAGACTCTCACAAAACCAGTCTGGTCGGAAGGGATGTATCTCGGTCCGCATCACTTCCAAGCGCAGAATCGCTATTTCGAAGACACACTGGACTTTGTCACGAGCAGTCTGTGGCGCGATGCGTTCGGGTTCGCGGGGTTGCAGTTCAATCAGGATGCGTTGCACAATGGGACACTGGCGCTGACGCACGCCCGAGGGCTGTTCCAAGACGGGTTGTGCTTCGATCTACCTGGTTCCGATGCCGCGCCAGATACCCGTGAATTTGCTGTGCTTTATTCCCCGGTAGCTGATCATTTAACCATGTATCTTGCAATTCCGGCGATAGTGCGCGATGGCCAAAACACGGGTGCTGATTCAGACGGGAGTACGTTCCGCTATCGCGTACATGAACAAAAAATGCCCGATCAAAACACAGGGTTAGACGAGAAGCCCATACAGGTCGGCCGAAAAAATCTCCTTCTGCTTGCAGAATCGGAGATATCAGATCGCTTCGTGACACTGCCGTTGATACGATTGCTTCGCGATGGAGTAGGCCGCTTCGAGTCTGATCCTACCTTTGTGCCGCCGTGTTTGAGCCTCAATGCTAGCCCAGTTCTGGTTGATATGCTGCGGCGCCTGATTGAGATACTGGAAGAGAAGAGCACCGTTTTTGCCCAGGAGCAGCAACAGCGAAACGGAGTGTTCCAGACAGGCATGTCTGCTCGTCATGTTGCACAGTATTGGTTTTTACATGCGCTTAATTCAAACCTACCCACATTACGTCATCTACTGCTATCCCATCACGCCCATCCTCAGGAAGTCTTCCGGGAAATGTCGCGGCTTGCCGGGGCGCTGTGCACCTTTGGTCTAGATGTACATCCGAGGTCTCTTCCCGTCTACCAGCATCTGGAATTGGGTGGCTGCTTTGCGGCCCTCGATGAGCATATTCGCCGGCATCTAGAAATCGTAATGCCTTCGAAGGCAATCAAGATCCCTCTATATGCCGCCGAAACATTCCTTTATCGCGGTGACATTAAGGACGAGAGATGCTTAGGCGCAGGTCGTTGGATTCTGGAAATTCAATCGCCATTGGGCGAGGCCGATCTAATTGCGCGCGTGCCCAGGTTAACTAAATTGTGCTCCGCGCGATTCGTCCTTGAACTAATCAAACGCGCCCTTCCCGGACTTCCACTCGTCCACCTTTCAGTGCCCCCTCACCAGATCGAGGCTCGCGTCGAGAGTCAGTATTTTGTCATCAATCGCGCCGGCCCGTGCTGGGAACACATAACGCAGACTCGTCAGGTTGGCTTCTATGTTCCGGCCGAAATACCATCTCCGCAAATTAACCTGTTTGTACTTTTGGAGGAATAATGCAATGTTCACCAGGTACTCTGGACAGGTCAGACCGGCACTCTCTTTGCCCGACAAAGCCCATTTCGCCAAGCCGATAAACGTGAGTTTTCGGCAAGGCTGCGTAGCATGTCTGTGCAGGCGTGAACCGGCCGCGAGGATCAGTTAGGTGCGGTCATATTTTGCAAGCAGGTCGTCCATGTCGTCGCCTACGCCATATCCAAAATTATGGCTGATGGTGCGCACGCGGTCTAGCCGGGCGATCAAGGCATCGCGGTCGCCTGTAGGTAGCTGACAAGTGACCTTGAGAGCCTGTTCGAACATATGGACAAGAGCATCGAAGTAGCCTTCATCTTGATACCCGATATTGTCGGAGAAGCCAGCCGCACTTTCGCAATAGGACACCATCAGCTCTGCGAGTCCGGCAGGTTCGCCAACCGCCTTTCGGTAACTGGAAATGGCCTGTTTGGCCTTTGCGACAGAGATATCCTGATTGCGCAACACATCCGGCCAGAGCCAGCGGTCCAAGGTTTCCTTGTAGGGCTTCAGAACATCTTCGCCCAAGCCGAAGCGGGTGTGAAGGAAGGTCTGTTTATCCTTGTGGGCAGCATAAAGATCCTGAACCAGGCCCATTAAGTTTGTCCGGTCAAGGTCTGCGAGTTTCGCCTTAACATCTGTCCATGTGGGCTGCGATCGCGGATGTCGTTTTGTCATTTGAGTTCCGTAGTCGAGCAACTCATCATCAAGTCCTTTCATCCAGGATACGGCGCACCGAAGTGCGACCGATATTGAGGCGGCGTGCGATCTCGGATTTGCTCAGTCCGGACCGGCGTAATTTGCGGACCCTATCGGCGTGCATGGTTGCAGTAGCAGGCCGGCCAAGACGCTTGCCGTTCTGCCGGGCATGAGCGAGTCCAGCCCTTACGCGTTCTCCGAGGACCTCGCGCTCGAAGGCGGCGAACACGGCCAGCAGTGCGGCCATCGCACGACCGGCCGGCGTGGTCAGGTCCAGCGCCTCGGTCAACGACACGAACCCGACGCCGAGATGCTCCAGTTCCTGAAGTGTGGCGAGCAGATCGGCTACCGATCTGCCCCAACGATCCAACCGCCACACCAACACCACATCGATTTCGCGACGCCGGGCAGCATCCAACAGTTTCTCGCGGATCTGCCGTTGCGTTGCTCCGGAGCCTACTTCCTTCACCTGCATGGCAACAGTCCATCCACGCCGGACGGCGTACTCACGCATGGCGCGACTCTGCATGGGGAGCGTCTGTTGATCCAGTGTGGAGATTCGGGCATACAGGCCGGCGCGGACCGTTTTGGCGGCTTTTTGCCCCTGGCCAAAAACCTTCCCGGATTTTCTAATGCCGGACCCCTGATTTATGGGCACTTCACGATGCTCCCTGCGCATGGCCGAAGAGTATCCTTTCCGGCCATGTCGATTCATCATAACTCGAAGCCTAATCGGGGAGCGGAGCGATACGCGCCAGAGTTTCGCGATAGTTCCATGGCATCCACTCCGCGGGGCAGGCGGCCAGTTCGCGGGCATGGCGCTGCAACTCGGCCAGGTAGTCGAAGGAGTTTGCGCCGCATAGCTGGCAGGTATGGATCAGGCTCATGAACAGATCGCCCACCTGCGCGCCGTTCAGGGTGCGATAGAACAGGGCGTTCTTTCGATGTAAAATTGCGCGCTTCAACGCCCTTTCTGCGACATTATTGTCCAACGGAGCCCCGGCCTTGCGGAGGAACAACGTCAAGGGCTTCCAGTGCCGCAGCAGATACCCGATCGCCTGGCCCAGCCCGGAGTTGGGCTCCGTCCTGCGCTCAGCTAACTGCGCCTCCAGCCACGCGTGCAATTTGTCCATCACCGGTCGGCTGCGTTCCTGATGAAGCCGCAACCGCTCCTCAGGTGTCAGGCCGCGCTCACGCGCTTCGGCATCGTGGAGATATACCTGACCCAGCATCTCCAGCACATAGCGGCATTCGTTGGGGAAGTTCTCCGCCACATCCACGAACTGCCGGCGACCATGAGCAAGACAGTTGGCCAGCAGTATCTCCACCCCCGCAGGCAGCTTCGGCACGTTGCGCGACAGCGCATCGCACATCTGAATCGGACTCGGCAGTTCCACGCTCCGTTGTTTCAACACCTCGGCGAGGTTCTCGCCGGCGTGCCGGCTTCCAGTGAAGTAGAGCGCGATCTTGTGCCCCTCACCGACAGACACGATTCCGCTGGTGAACACCCCCGTGCGCTCATCGGACGGATCGCGATTCAGCATGAGCACACGCATGCCGGTGTCATCGTTATGGACCACCGTGCCTTGCGCCGCCTGCCGGATCAACTCATCCCGCGCCGGCTTGATCACCTGCGCTTCTTCCTCGACGATCTCCCACTGCGTCGCCGCCGGCAGCGGGATACCCAACTGGCTTTCCAGTTGTTCCAGCCGGTAGAACGGCGTTCCGGCACCGTACTTGAGCTGTGCGATCATCGCCGCAGCCGTTTCGTCGTACTTCTCCGGTCCCACACCTTCCGGCTCCTGCGCCGTGAACACCTGGCCGCATGCACCGCAGCGCAACCGTTCGAGTGAGTAGACTGTAGCCGCCAGCGGCGCCTGACCGACGATCCGCACCAGTACCTTCGGCTCCTTCTGCCCGTACACATTGCCTTTTCCGCACTCCGGGCAACGGTCCCCGTGGGTCAGCTTCTGGTGCTTGATATCTACCTTTCGCGCACCGCCAAACGCCTCTGCTCCATTGCGGCCGTGCCCAGTCGGCGGTGGCGTATTGTTGTCTGGCTGCTCCCCGGTTTCTGCACCTTGCGGTTTCTCCAGTACCTCGCTGGTCTTCTCCGTATTGCGCTGCCGCACCAACATCGCTGCCAGTGCATGCAGCGTGTCTTTGAGCTTGTCGTGATCCGCCTCGCTCAACGGCGCTTCTCGCGCTCCGTCCAGCACCCGGTCCAGTTCCTCCAGGTTCACATCGATGCGGCGTCTGGCCTTCTTCATGCCACTCCCCCCAGCAGTTCACGAAAACGCTTCGTCAACGGATAGCCCAGAACCTCCTTGATCGACCGGTTCGGAACATAGCTGTTGGATTGTTTGCCTCGCCCTGTGGTCCTGCCCATCAACACCCAGTTGGCCGCCCGATAACAGGTTCCGCGGAACCGCTCCGGATCGATGAACGTCTCCAGGAAGTAAATCGGATGCCCATACATCTGCTGCCAGTCGTCGGAGATTCGCGCCGCCATCCGGCCCAGGATATGCGACGCCAGATGTTCGACCCGCACCCACGGCAGGATCAGGAAGCGCGTGTTGTAAGCGATAAAACGGATGCGGCTGCGTCGCGCTGTGGAATCCCATCCGATATAGTGATCGCGACTGCCAAGATGGCGCGGAGCAGATGACCAGGCCAGGCACGCAATGGGACGACCTTCAGCCCACACAACATACTTCAAGTGTTCTCCAACCGGTTGTTCATAGCCGAGATAGTGATGTTCCTCCATCAGGCTGTTGAACAGCGGCTCCTGCGCGCTGCGCCGCACTTGCTCGAACTCGAGCGGTTGCAGCTTGCGCAACGGATCTTCGATGGGAGTCTTATCGATCAGCACCGGCTCCGGCCGCGCTCTGTGCGCCAGCGGATTATGCCGCACGTAACTGACCGGCGGCAGCGTGATCTGGCCGGCCCGCTCCAGCATCAGCAGCAGGCCGCGGCACACCATGTCACGCAATGCGCCATTGGCCTGCCGCCACTGCCAGGCTTCACATATTCGCGTCGATAGTCTGCGGCGGCTTTCCTTCGGATACCGCTCCATCAGCGCGCGTATAGAGAGGATGTCTTCCTCACCGATTTCACGCCCGCGATATCTGAACTCGGCCATTGCCCAGAAGTATGAACCAGGTTCTTTTGGAACGCAAGGGGATAAATGAAATATTCTTTGCGAGTTTTACTTCCGCTCGTTCACCCGCCGCCACATCGGCGCGGCGCTGATGCGCGATACGTCGCCGGCAACCATCAGCAACTGCGCTTCGTAAGCTTCAAGCTGCTTCGCCGCCGAACCCGATTCAGGCCACCAGGTGAACCGTCCCCGGGAGAGACGCTTTTGCGCCAGCCAGTATCCCTGGCCGTCATAACTGAGCAATCGAATCGATGTTCCCCGCCGGCTCCTGAACACAAAAACACAACCGGAAAAAGGATCTTCAGACAGGTGTTGCTGGCAAACGCGGACCAACGAATCTATCCCTTTGCGCCCGTCCACCGGCTCGATCGCCACAAGCACGCGCATTTGCGCCGTAATATGGATCATCGTTCCGCTTCCCGCCAGGCGCGAAGAAGGCTTGCCCAGTCAGGTGTCGAGGAGCCTTTCCACTGAATCCGCATCTTGCTTCCTATCGAGGACTCGAACTCGATCACACACTCCGAAATCGTCGCCGGATGAGAAGCGATCAGCTCGACAAACGCCGACGCGGCCACCTTCTTTTGCGGACCAGGAACTCCTTCGAGGCGCTTCTTCAGCCCCATATAGTCCAGCCGCAGAGGATGAGCAACCGGATGCAGACCGTGCTCCCGCGCCAGTTCTACTGCGGCCTGCCAAAGCGTCTCAGGCAGCTTCGTCCGATGCGGTTGCGTGCTGCGAAACTCATCAAACCGTCGTTGCAATTGCGCGATTGGCTCGGGGATGGAGGATGCGTTTTTGATGTTCAATATCAGCCGACCTCGGCGCCTGATCGAACGTAACAAGGTCAGCTAAATCGCGTCACGCACCCTTGCCGAAAACTCACCCTTCGCCGACCTTGTAAGTGTAGCCGCGGTTGTATCCAAAGCGGCCCTCGTTAATCACGGTGGGCGAGAAGATATGGCTCTCGGTAACCGTCACAAGTTGGTCTTTGATCGGAAACTCACTCCCCGTTAACGGCAAAGTGCCCGCAATGAATGTGGGACGATTCTCGTAGGTATAACTTCCCCAAATCTGATCGCGCGAGGTCAACGCGTGATCGATCCTGGTATTGTATTGGTCCCAATTCAAGTAGCCGGCTTTGGTAACCCTGTAGTTGGTGTCAGGCAAACCGGGCGTGTCCGAAGAAGGCCCTGAGTAGTTAGGAAGAGCCCAGAACTGAATAAACTTCTGGGAAGTAGGATCTAGGTGGCTTGTGGGAATTACGTTTCCGGGAAAGGGCTGGCCGGTAAGGGGGTCAATGGCAGTCCCGCATTTCACTGATGCCGTTCCTAAAGCGTTGGTCTGGCAATACAGGGAATCGAGGGGGAAAATGCCTGTACCGGCGGAATCGTCTGCAAGGTTTCCCGCAAGTTGAGCGGCGCTTGGGAGGCGCGCGGTGAAATTTGATTTCGTCGGTTGGCGGAAACCATCGTAATTAAAGAAGAAGAACGTTTTGTTGGTTCTGTTATAAAAATGAGGGAATCGCACTGGACCGCCGAAACTCCCACCAAAATCATTGTAGCGGAGCCTGCCAATCGGTTGCCCATGCAAGTTCGAAAAGAAGTCATTTGCATTCAGATCATCGTTGCGGAAATACTCGAACCCGCTTCCGTGAAATGCACTCGCACCGGATTTGAGCGTTACGAGGGCCACTCCACCGGATCGCCCATACTCGGAAGAAAAATTGTTGGTCTTGACTTCCACTTCTTGGATGGCATCAAAGGAGGGGCGCAAGTTGGCGCCTCCGAAGCGCGCGTTGCGCGATTCAATGCCATCTACGAGAAAGCTCTCGTTGGATTCCCGTCCCCCGGCCACACTCGCCGTGGTGTCTCCGCCTTTGGTTCCAGTCCAAGTGGCTGATGGAGATTGTGCCGCGCCGATCGGGGCGACTCCGGCAGAAATAGTCATGAGCTGGACAAAGTTTCGATCGAGAATCGGCAAATCCTCCACGACCTTTTGCTCGATCACTTGGCCCATGGACGAGGTTTCAGTCTCGAGTTGTGGCGCACCTCCAGCGCTGACTTCCACTTTCTCTGTAGCCTGGCCGACCTTCAGCGCAAAATCCACGCGCGGACGTTGCCCGGTCTCAAGCTCGATGCTGGTGACGGTAGAAGTGGCAAATCCCTCCTTCGATACGGTGACGCTGTAATTGCCCGGCTTCAATTGGGCAAAAAGGTAATTGCCTTCATTGTCGGTAGTCCCTACAACACTGATCGCTGTGTCCATCGCCGTGAGGGTAACTTTAGCTTCCGGAACGACGGCGCCGGATGCACTTGAGTCACGCACAGTTCCCAGAATGTCACCGGTAATCGATTGAGCGAAGAGAGAAGGCCCGACCACCAGCAACAGCATAACGATCAAAGATAGTCGGGCCTTGATAAGCACCCCTAATGGCGAAGATCTCAGTGAAAAACACACCATCGGCATCGAATAGCCTCACTTTCAAAATGTCTCGAAGACCCTTTCCGGAGAGATTCGCCCTTCAACCAAGTTCCACGAATTCACCACTCCGCAAGAGAGGATCTTGAAGCCAGCGGAATATTATGAGGCGTTCGATCTTTTTGTCAAGGAAATAGTTCTTTCACTGTATGAAATTACTATCGACTATAAAATATCACCCAACGAAAGCGGTCTTGCAGGATGAAAAATTGACATGTGCTTAGCAGCAGTCCTATGCTCCTAATGTTCCATCAAAACTTAGGCGTTATCTTTTGGTAAATCGATATGCATCTGACCCATGAGGCATGAAAAGAACAGCCGAAGGAGCAAAGACGGGCATGCAAACAAAAAGCAAGGGAGCACGAGGCAAAGAAAAGTCGTCTCACGCCGGAAAACCTGCGGCGGCGAAGCGCCCCGCAGCTCAGTACCACGTTGATGTATTGGGGAAGGGACTCGATGTTCTCGACACGCTGCGAGGCGCCTGCGTCGAGTTGCGGCTGACGGATATTGCGGAAAAAACCGCCCTTGATATGAGCACAACTTTCCGTATACTTCGCACCCTGGAAGCCCACGGCTATGTCGTACGGGATAAGGCGACAAAGAAATTCAGACATACGCTTGGTTACAGAAAATACCGGGTCGGCTATGCTCAACTTTCTAACGATCAGCCGTTCGTTCAGAAGGTGACTCAAGGACTCGTAGACGCTGCTGCTCGCGCCCAGGTGGAATTACTGGTGGTCGACAACCAGGAAAGTCCCGAACAGGCCCTGAAGAATGCGGAGTGGCTGATCGAGCAAAAGGTGGATTTTGTCATCGAGTATGAGTTTCATTCCGCCGTGGGGCCCGCGCTGGCCGACATGTTTCGCAAGGCCGGCATACCTTTGCTGGCGATCGATATCCCGCTGCCCAGTGCAATTTATTTTGGTGTCGATAACTATGAAGTCGGCAAGTTGGGAGGGCAGGCACTGGCGCAGTTTGCCAATAACCAGTGGAACGGACACTCAAGCCGCGTCCTGCTTCTTGAACTGCCGGAAGCCGGTCCTGTTCCTCAAACGCGAGTCCTCGGGACGGTCGACGGAATACGAAGCGTATGGCCTGATTTGGATGAGAGCCACGTGCTGCACAAGGACGGCAAGGGAACCGAAAGAGGAGGCTATGCGGTTACTCGTCAAATTGCCCAATCGCTGGGGCGGGGAGAGCATCTGCTCATCGCAGCCTCCAATGACAATTGCACCCGCGGGGCTATTCGCGCGATCCGGGAGTTAGGCCGGGAAAGGTCTACGGCAATCATGTCACAAGGGTGGGGACCGGACCAGGAACTAGAGGCCGAACTGCAAAAGGCCGATAGTCCTCTTATCGGTGCTATCGCTTACTTCCCTGAAAAATACGGAGAGAAAATCCTGCCGATCGTTCTTCAGTGCCTGAAAAGACAACCCGTCTCTCCATCGCACTATTGCGAGCACAAACTCATCCTGCGGGATGGGCTCTTGAGTCGTCAGGCTGCTCGAGGAGTCTTCTCGGATGATGTCTTCGCGGTATGCATGGGAGTAAGAATTCAATGATGTGCACTCGGGCTATAGATACTGGTCAGAAATCGATGTCACCAGATCGTTGGACCGCAGCGACGAAGTTTCATGATGCGCGCACTGTAACTGGCACCATCCGGGTACCGACACTGTGCGCGGTGCAATTCAGCCTTTCAGCAATGTGAAAAGGAGCGTGTGCGCTATGCGCATAGGATCGGCGACGAAACATTTGTTATGGCATCATCGGCAGTTTGCTCGTTTGGCCCGGTTATTCGTTTCGGGCTCAGCTTTTGTTGTGATGTCGGTCGCTCTGCACGGCCAACAGGCACTTCAACTGACCATCCACTGGGATAAGACTGCGGTAGATTCAAAATCCACGCCAACGTTTCAAGTGGTGGTGAATCCGCCATTGCGGCACGGTGAACCATTAAGCATTGCTTCTTACAAGGCCGTGAAGGAACTGGGCGCGGACTATGTGCGCTATGTGCCGTGGCTGCCCTATCCCCGACTGGGCGTGGCGGAATTGGAACCGCCCACACCACAGAAGACGTCATGGGACTTCAGTCTCATCGATCCCATGACCAAGGACTTTCTGGCCGCGACCGAAGGGCATTCGACCGTTATGAACTTCAGCACCATGCCGACGTGGCTTTTCAAGACGGACAAGCCTGTCAGCTATCCTGCGGACCCCAATCAGCCATTCTGGGACTATACCAGTGGCACCGAGTTGCGCGATGCCACTGGCAAGGAGATGGCGGGCTACTACGAGAGACTGGTGAGCTGGTATGTAGACGGCGGCTTCACCGATGAGAACGGAGTGCGCCACGATTCTGGCTACCACTACAAGTTTCCCATATGGGAAGTTCTGAACGAAGTAGACTCAGAGCATTCAATGACGCCCGAGGACTACACCAGACGCTACGATACCATTGTTGAGGCGATCCATCGCGCCAGTCCTGAAACAAAGTTCATGGGCATGGCGCTGGGGGCGCCCAGCGAGCATCCGGAATTCTTTGAATACTTTTTGAATCCGGCCAATCACAAGCCCGGAATTCCCTTGGATTACATCTCCTACCATTTCTACGCATCTCCCACACCGTCGCAGACGATTGCGGATTGGCAATACACGTTCTTCGACCAGGCCAATGGGTTTCTGAACACCGTGCGCTATGTCGAGGGTATCCGCAAGCGGCTTTCGCCAGCGACCAAAACGGATCTCGATGAGTTGGGCGTGATCTTGCCAACTGATAATACCCCCGCGGACAAGGTGCCCCCGCCCGCCAGCTACTATAACCTGGCGGGCTCATTGTACGCGTATCTCTACATCGAACTTGCGCGGCTCCAGATCGACATTATCGGCGAATCGCAGCTCGTTGGTTATCCCACGCAGTATCCCAGCGTGAGTATGATGAACTGGATCGACAACAAGCCCAACCCGCGTTTCTGGGTGCTGAAGCTGATCAAGGACAACTTCCATCCCGGCGATTCGCTGGTCGACACGAGATTGAATGGGACTGGCTCGAGCGATGTGGCGGCACAGGCATTCGTCACGCATGCGGGCCATAAGCTCCTGCTGGCCAACAAGCGAGATCATGCCGTCGAAATAAGGCTTCCGGATACGCAGATGGCAGCCACGCTCACAGTCGATGAGTCGACCGGAGATGAACCGGCCCGCAGCGTGAAGGTTGCGGATGGCAAGATCAAACTCGAGCCCTTCGCGGTCTCGGTGGTGAGCTGGTAAACCATGAATGAGAAAGCCGAATTTACCCTAGGTCTGCCCCTGAAGAGGTTCGCTTTCATTCTTCGGCTGCGCGAGGGCGCAGCCGAAACCTATGAGAAGGCGCACCGCGAAATATGGCCCGAAATGTTGGAGATGCTCAAAAGCGGAGGAGTCAGCGAGTATTCGATCTTCCGTCGCAATGATCTGCTGTTTCTCACCTTCAAGGCGGTGGACTTCGAGGCCACCTGGAGCCAGTTCGACAATCACCCCGTGAACCTGCGCTGGCAAAAAAACATGGCTCCGCTCTTTGTGCCTGATGAGGACTTGTGGCCCGGAGAGCGCTTTCCCATGATGAAAGAAGTTTTCTACCTGCCCTGAGATCCGCTGATTCAAGAACAGGCGCGCGTGAGATGACGCATTTCGACGGAGGAAGTGACGATGAGGGATAGGCGCCCGCTACGCGTGGGCCTGTGCGGGATAGGCCTGGATACCTACTGGCCGCAGTTCGCAGGGCTCGAGCAGCGGCTTGAAGGATATGTTGCACAAGTGGGAGCCCGGTTCACCGGCTCTGGCGTGGAGGTAGTCAACCTCGGCCTGGTCGATTCTGCCCAGCGCTCTCACGAGGCCGGCCACAGATGTCGCTGTGAAGACGTTGACGTTCTGTTTCTCTATGTCACCACATACGCGCTCTCCAATACAGTACTGCCATTGGTGCAGCGAGCTGGCGTGCCGGTGGTGGTGCTGAACCTGCAGCCCGAAGCGGCCATCGATTACAAGGCTTTTAATCGGCTGGGAGATCGCACCGCAATGACCGGCCACTGGCTGGCTTTCTGTTCGGCGTGCCCGGTTCCCGAGATCTCCAACCTCATGGCGCGCGCCCGGATTCCCTTTCATCAGGTAACGGGCGTGCTCAATGACGAAGAGACCTGGCGGGAGATCGAAGGGTGGCTGGCGGCGGCGCGAGTTCGTACCACATTGGCTTCGGCACGGCTGGGGCTGATGGGCCATTACTACAGCGGAATGCTCGATATCATGACCGATCTGACGCTCGTTTCGATCGTCTTTGGCATACACGTGGAGATCGTCGAAGTCGATGAGTTGAGCGCACTGAGGGCAGAGGTCGGTGAGGTCGCCATGGCACAACGGCTGGAGGAATTTTTCGAGCATTTCGATATGCAGCCCGATTGCTCTCCCGAAGAACTGCGGAGGGCCGCACAAACGTCGCTCGCTCTCGATGCCTTTGTGGCAGGCCACGACCTTGACGCCTTAGCCTACTTTTACAGCGGTACCGGCAACGCCGTCAACGAAGATACGATGAGTTCCATTATCCTGGGAACCTCACTGCTGACTGCGCGTCACATACCGATCGCTGGCGAGTATGAAGTGAAGAACGCCCTGGCTATGAAGATCTTGGATGTGTTGGGCGCAGGTGGATCATTCACCGAATATTACGCCGTCGATTTCAACGACGACTTGGTGTTGATGGGTCATGATGGCCCCGGGCACATCGCGATCTGTGAAGGCAAGACCAAGGTGAGGCCCCTCAAGGTCTATCATGGCAAAGTCGGACGCGGGCTTTCCGTAGAGATGAGCGTGAAACATGGCCCTGTCACGCTACTTTCGGTTGTGGAGGACGCGGAATTGCGCTTCAAACTTCTGGCAGCCGAAGGTGAGTGCGTAGCGGGCGAGATCCTGGAAATCGGCAATACCAACAGCCGCTACCGTTTCCCCATAGGAGCTCGTGGTTTTGTGAACGCATGGAACGCGCAGAGCCCCGCGCATCATTGCGCTGTCGGGGTGGGGCATGTCGCGGCTACTCTGAAGAAAGCTGCGGAGTTGATGGGGATCGGTTTTCACCAAGTATGTTGAAGGGCTGGGACGCACGATACAGGAGACCTGAGGAATATATGGTCCGCCGTCTCCTGGGACCAAGTGAGACTCTATCTCTCGAGGATCTCAACATACGTCGCGTTTCTCCGCTTTTTCGGCGCAATTCATCGCGCGAGAATAATATGCAGGTGCGTTGATCCATGTTAGGAGTGACATAAGAAGGACTATTCATGACCTAACTATGTTTATTGGGAGGTTGGATGGCGAACGGGGCGCGGAACTGCGCGCCTCGCACTCAACATAATTCTGATGACCTTCACGCTCGGTGCCACTGTTGACCCGCCGAAGGGAATTTTTGTCTCAGACTAATATCCCCGACGGAGAGTCCGTTTCAGGGGAAGTAATCGTGAAGATCCAAGCTGATTCCATCTCGCTGAATCGGCTATTGTCATCGCAGTCATTCTTTCAGTCGGGCGAGAAGCCTATGAAACAAACGTGAATTTCTTTGTCGCAATATGAGCCCGCGTTCGGAACGACCGCTGACAGGATTCACAACGACCATGATTCTATCGAACTCTTTTAGCTATTCGGCAATGTTTCTCCACATCTCCACCTCCATATTCAGATTGGTGATCAGCCGCTTCAATCGTGCGTTTTCTTCTTCTAGCAAGCGCATTTTCTCAACCGCACCTCGCTCGTTTTGAGCCTTTGCTCCTGAATCGGAACGAAATTCGGTCCCGGTACCATCTGTCGAGAGCCCGAGAATTCCGCTCTTTCTTCGTACGCTTCCCTTTCCACGACGTAACGTGACTGCGTGCATATCAGGCCGGTATTTTAGTCTCGAAATTGCAGACAATACTTCGGTTCTTGTATTACAGGACACATTTTGTGCTCCATTGATGACTCGCGATACTGTCACTGGCGACACCCTTGCCAGAAGGGCAACGTCCTTCAGAGTGCAAGACATGATGTTCTCCCCGGGGAAGAATGGTCATCCGCTCGCAACTCGAACGGCATGAGTCCAGCTACCGTTTTGGCTCCCTGTTCAGTGGAAGATATTTAATCAGGCTCATCTCCAAAGTTTTCAGAACCCTGCTCTGTCGCCTACATCGCTATCTGATTCAGGTATCGCTCGCGCTCGATTTGGGGCTTGAAAGCTAACCGCTGCAGCATAAGTGCGAGCAACCATACTCCTCGCTCTCCTATAGCTCCTGCAGAATTCGGCATAGCGATAGGCTGGGGCGAGCGATGCTATACAACTTTGAAACTGTAACTACCGGATTCGACCTTAAATACCGCACGCCCCTCGCGCAGTCCCAGAGAGTGCACCCCCGCTGCTCGCGCAAGAGGCTGCCCGGATTCCTGAATCCTCGATCTGCTGGTATCTGGCAGAAGTACTGTGGCAGTGCAGTTCCCAGGAATGGTCAGGCTCAAATTGAATTCCTCTTCATTCTTCGTCCAGGAACTTCTGATTTCACCATGCACGGACCTATATCTCGCTTCCACATGAGAGAGATCGCCTAGCAGATACGGCTTAATCAGAACATGCTTGAATCCCGGACTCTGAGGGTCCGGGCTGATGCCGGCCAGGGCTTGGTAGAACCATTCACACACTCCGCCAAACATGGGATGATTGTGCGAATTTTCTCCATTCCAATTCTCCCAAAGTGTGGTGGCTCCTTGTGCAATCTGCCAGCCAAAACCCGGCTTTGTCTGTTGGTTCATGATGTTATACGCCAGGTCTCCGCGGCCACCCTCTGTCAGGACCTTGATAACCAGACGCGTGGCAAACATGCCTGTATCGAAATGGCTATCGTTCTCATTGACGATGATCTCAGCGAGCCGATCCAACACAGCCTTCTTGTGCTCCTGCGGTACCAGACCGAATGCAAGCGGAAAGACATTGGCACCTTGTCGTCCTTCCCAGTACTGCGCACGGCTCTGGTTGAAGAATCGCCGATTGACCGCTGTGGCCGCTGCATCCGCCAGGCTATGGAACCAGGCTGAATCCTGGGTGTTTCCCAACACGGCGGCAGACTTTTCCATGAGCTGCGCAACATGTGCGTAGTAGCAAGTGTTGACCAGGGCCGGCGGAATTTCTACGCGGTCCAAGGTTGCCCACTCACCGAGATCCCAGTCTCCAGGCTCTTCGCAAATCACGATTCCGTCTTTGTCGGTTCGCGTCTTGAGATACTCGACCCAGCGTTTCATGCCGGTGTAATGCTCTTCCAGCACGCGGCGATCTCCGTAATAGAGATACAAGAGCCAGGGAAGAATCACGAACGCAGAACCCCATGGTGGGCCGCCGCCGCCTCCCTCGAATGGGGCGCTATGGGGAACGAAGCCCGTATCAGAATTCTGTGCATCGCTTATGTCACGGAGCCATTTCGTGTAGAACCGCGACATATCGAAGTTGAAGATCGCCGCTTCGGCACTGGTGTGTCCGTCTCCTGTGTATCCCACCCGTTCACGGTGGGGACAATCACTTGGAACACCACAGTGCATGTTGCTGCGTTGGCTCCAACGGTAATTGTGGAGGATTCGGTTAAAAAGGACATTTGAGCACTGAAAATCTCCAGCATCTTTTACATCCGTATGGACCACACGAGCTTCAATGCGAAGACGATTCCTCAATTCCTCGCTCCCGGCTACATCCACAAACCTGAAGCCGTGCCAAGTGAAGCGCGGCTCATATGTCTCCCGGCTTCCGCCCTTAAGCACATAACAGTCGGCCTGAGCGTATCCTTGGCGGTTGTCCTCAAGGAATTGGAGTGGAACGCTTGTCCCCCTGACGCCCTCAATCTCAATCCGCGCCCAGCCGGCCAGATTTTGACCGAAATCAAAACGCGTAACTCGCGGCCCCGACTCTACGGACGAAACGGCGGCAATCGTTCCGACAACGCGGTCCGGCAGAGAATACTGGGCCGTAAGCAAACCAGTTGGAGCCTGCACTTGGATTGCAGACTGCCAAGCGGATGCGTCGAAGTTTTGAGTTGACCAACCTTCCATCTCCAACCGGGCATCATAGCGCTCGCCGCTGAAAATCCCATTGTGGACAATGGGCCCAGCGTCGGACACGCTCCAGGTTTCATCACTCAATAGCTCCTGACGGGTTCCATCCGCAAAGTCAATCTCGAGCTGAACAATGACTTTCGGCAATCCGTACCACATATCGCCTTCGACTGTGCGGTCACGTTGGTTGTACCAGCCATTGCCGAGAATCGCTCCGACCGCATTTTTGCCTGCGGCAATACTCTTGGTAATGTCAAATGTCAGGTAATCGACACGCTGCACGGTCTTGTCGTCGAATGGATAAGCAAGCCGATCAAGGTCTCTGCGATCATAGTTGGTTTGATTAGGCGATAGAACGTGATCTCCAACTTTTTCGCCATTGAGATATAGCTCATAAAACCCAAGACCGCATACGTAGACTCGCGCTGAAATCGCGGGCTTCGAAATTTCGAACACTCTGCGAAAAAAACGGGCGGGCGGCGTATAGGTCATACCATCCGGATTGAACGAAGGAGCACCTATCCACTTTGCTCGCCAATCGGAAGGGTTGAGAAGAGCCATTTCCCAGTTGACGGCGTCGCTCCATTCAGACTGGAGGTCATTTCCATCCCAGATGCGAACCTTCCACCAGCAGCGCTGGCGCGAACGCAGATCCGCACCGTTATAGATAATGTGGATTGAGTCATTGCTCTTGACTCTTCCTGAATCCCAGAGGTCGCCTCGTCCAGCCAACAGTGCCTCCTCGTTGCTCGATACCAAGACCTGGTAAGCGGTTTGATTTGCGGCGCGGTGGGTTGACTCGACCACCCAGCCCAGTCGTGGGCGCGGGATGTCGATGCCTATCGGGTTTCCGGTGTATTCACATTTCAAGTGTGTGCATGTTTGCGCGCTACGTAAACCGGCGACTGCGCGCAGGTGGCGCTGAGCTACAAGTGCGGCAGAGCCACCCAGGAATTGGCGACGCGTCAGGGAGCTAGGCAATCAGCACCTCGATCTCGTGGCGTCCGGAGGTGAGAACGGATTCGAGGCCGGCACTGGGTGCAGCTAGTTGACAGCCGCGAGGAAGTTGAAGACGTGCACTGGCCCCGCACGGTAATTCGAGAGAAAGGTGCATGTGTTTGCCTTCAACTGTCCATTGGCTGGAGATGCGACCGCGCGGCACCGCGTAGCTCGCGCTCACACTGGCGAGCCCGCCCACGGGATTCGGCCTGAAATGAATCTTGTCGAAGCCAGTGGAAGCGGGTTCCTGCTGAATTCCGGACAACCATTGATAGGCCCAGGCACTAACATCACCGAACATAATGTGGTTCATCGATGCGACTGTGTCCTTTTTCCAGTGTTCCCAAAGAGTGGTGGCGCCTCCGCCATTCACCCAATAGCCCCATCCTGGCATCTGTTTCCGAGTGACGAGTTGGAAGGCCAGATCTGTGCGACCACCTTGAGAGAGTGCGTGGAGCAAGAATTTGGCGCCGAGGATGCCAGTGTCGATATGGCCAAGTTGCTCCACTTGCTCCGCCAGTTTGGCGAAAACCGCATCCTGCACCGATTCTGGGACAAAGCCGAAATATAGAGCAATTGATTGTGCGGTCTGCGAGCCGTTTGAATATTGTCGCCCGGCCGGATAGTAGTACTTTTGATGTATCGCGGCGGCCATCTCTGCCGCCAGTTTATTGTAGTGCTGCGCAAGCTTCACATCCTGTAGCGCATTCAGGATCTTGCTGAGCAGCGTGAGGTCGTAGTAGAGATATGCATTGGTGACGTAGTCTTGGGGGGTTTCGGTCTCCCACGGTGCCCAGTCGCCGATGCCAAGTGCCGGTGCCAGTCCATCGCGATTGCGATGTGCTAAGAAGAACTCGACATAGCGCCGCGCTGGTGCGATATGCCTTTCGAGAATGCGAAGATCCCCGGTGTAGCGATAGAGATTCCAAACAATGATAAGGTAGGCCGCGTCCCAAGGCGGAGTAAGTTCACCATAACCCCATCCGCAGGTTGGCACGATGACAGGGAATGCGCCGTTTGTTTGTTGGGCATCCGCAAAATCATCGAGCCACTTGCGATAGAAGCTCGCGGAATGAAAGTTCAGCAGGCCACACTCGATGGCTAGGCCGGCATCGCCCGTCCAGCCGTTCTTTTCCCGCTGCGGACAGTCTGTGGGATAGCTTTGTGCATTGCTCAGATAAGACCAAATCGTGGCATGCTGGATGCGGTTCATGGTTTCGTTCGAGCATTTGAAGCTACCTGCGGGTTTCAAATCCGTGTGAGCAAATCGGCCCAGGAAGTTGTTGATCGTGGGAACACCCGGAAAACCCGTTACCTCTACATACTGAAAACCCGAGTAAGAAAAACGCTGCTCCCACACCTCTTCCTCACCCGATCCCTTCAGGATGTACGTGTCCTGCTGAAACGGCTGGCGCGGCGCTGTTGGCTCCATCAGATGGTCGATAGGCTCTGTGTACAGCATTCCCTCGTCATCGAGCGTCTCCCCGTAGCGCATAGTGATTGCCTGCCCGACCGGACCCTTCACACGAAGTTGAACATGGCCCGAAAAATTCTGTCCCATGTCCACTATGTAAACACCGAGCTTGGGCTGCTTGATTGAAACCGGCTTCAGATCCTGGGTGATGCGGATGGGCTCACAAGTGAGCGGAACGAGTTTGCCGGCAGGCGGATCCACGATCAACGCAGGGGTCCATGCGCCGGTGTCGAAGCCACTCGTACTCCATCCGGGGAGGTCCTTGCGCTCGTCGAAAACCTCTCCTGTATAAATGCCATCGCGCAGAATTGGTCCAGCCGAGCAGTGCCAGCTTTCGTCCGATACAACTGTTTCGGTCTTGCCGTCGCTATAACTGAGGGCAAGCAGCAGGCGCATGCGAGGGCGACGACGCCAAGGCGCTGTCTCGAAGTGCCAGGTGGCAAGGTCATGCACGTCATACCAGCCGGTTCCTAGAATTGCACCAAGAACATTCGCTCCCTGCTGCAACATCCCAGCTATGTCATAGGTAACGTAAAGGACGCGGTCGTCGTAGTTAGTAAAGCCGGGATCGCGTTCGGTGTCGCCAACTTTCTGGCCGTTCAGGTGTAGCTCCGCATGGCCCAAGCCACACACGTAGAGTAAGGCAGCGCGTAGGTTGCTGCGCACAGTGAACTCCTTCCGTAAATAGGGCGCAGAGAAGAAATTCGGCTCCTTGAGCGCTTCGGTGGTGCCGGGCATCCGGTCCTGCGTGACCTCCAACTGGTCATCGCGGCCGATCCATCGGCTCGCGCCCCAGTCGTGTTCCGCTTCCGGTCCCATGCTCCAGCGCGCTGACTTGCTCCAGGGCAAAGCTGTGCCATCCGTGAGCCAGGCCCGGATGCGCCAATAGGCTTGTTGGTGGATCCGCATCAACTTCCCTTGGTAGAGAGCGGAGACATCGGATGAGTCGATCTTGCCGCTGTCCCAGAGATCAGCGGTCACGTCAGGCGTCGATCCGACAACGATTTGATAGGCACACTGTCGCACATCGTTGTTCACGTCGGAAAAGCTCCAGCTCAAACGCGGATGGGGAGTCTGAATGCCCAGCGGTTCGGCGAGCCATTCACAGGACAGGGTTAGAGAAGGTACTGCACCCGACTTCCGGGCTGGCGGCTTGGTAAGTGTGCGACCGAAAGCAGTGCTTTCAGCGGCCATCAACACGCTGGTCGCGATTCCACTTCTGAGCAGATCTCGCCGCGAAATTCGCCGTTGCAAACGGTTCTTTTGAGCACTGCGGAGAGCATTCAATCTGATTCTCCTTATTACGGCTAGGGACAGGCCCGGATTTGCCAGGCGTCAGCAAGAGTTTGACAGTTACTGCAAGTGTGACGTACTCCCGACGCACATTCCATGGAATGCAAGAAAAGGCCGACACCTCTATAAAGAACGTTGACGTTGCATGATTCTCGATTATTCGGCAGTGGCCTGCTGTTTTGCAGGGAAGACCGCTGGGCGCCGCTCCGGGAAAACACCTATTCCCGGAGCGGCGCCCAACGAGTCGGTTAGAACGTGATTCGCCCCGCCATCTCCAGAATGCGTGGATCTGCGGGGCTGTTGACCAATCCGGGATTCGGGTCGTTCGGGCCGATGCCGGTGTTTATCCCCTGGAAATTGGGATGATTCGCTATGTTGAATGCTTCGGCGCGAAATTCGAAGTTCACGCGATCTTTGAGTGGAAAGGTTTTGTAGAGTGCTGTGTTGAAGGCGACATCTTTGGGACCGGGGATGGAACCAACCGACGCGTTTCCAAAGAATCCGTAGGCTGGAATTGCGAATGCGTCAACGTTGAACATCTGTTTTCTGTCGCCGCTGAAATGCAAGGGAGCCACTTGGTTTGGTCTCGATGCCAAGCCTGTATCGGGAGCCGAAAGCCCAGGCGTCTGTGGAAAGCCGCTCTGTGCGATCGCGATGCCTGAAACAGACCACCCGTTTATCAATTCGCGGACGATCCCATTTTCAGCATGGAAAGGCAACGCATAGATGACGTTTCCAGTGAATATTTGGTTGCGATTGAAACTCCGCGGCCCATACTCGCAGCTAAGACAGTAGCTGTTTTGTGTGGTGCCGTTGGACGAAGTGAAACTTCCGTTGGAATCGCCCAGAGCCTTGCCCCAGGTGTAGTTCAGCGTTGTTTCCACGCTCTTCCGTTTTACTCTCAACTGCGATTGCAGTGAATTGTAGTTACCGTTTGCATCATATTTCCATTCATTGATGCTGTCGTATCCCTTGTAAGGGCGAATGTAATCCGACGAGATTGTATTCGTATTGAGACATGGATCAAAATCATATGCTGCGGACGGTGATTGCCCCGCTGCCAGACAGCCTGAAGCGGCCGGCGTAGTGGTCGGCAATACTTGGTTCTGGTCTGTGGAACTGCGCAGATGACGGCTTTGCGAACCCGAGTATCCTATCTGGAAGACCGCATTTGGAGATAGCTCGTGCTCCAGTACAAGGCTGAAATTCTGCACCTGCGACGCCCTGAAGTTGGGGTTGACCATTACGATCGTCAGCGGCGCTGGTACGTTGGCTTGTATTTCGGCGGTCGGGTCTTCGATGGTTCCAGCGATCGCTATGCCACTCGTAACCCCCGGCGGATTTTGACCGAGCGCTGATTGAATCCGGAATGGAACGCGTGTGTAACCTACCCCATACCCGGCGTGAATCGACGATCGCCCATCCTGGCTCAGAGCGTACGCAAATCCCACCCGCGGAGCCGGATGAACTGTGCATTCGTGGAAAAACCCGCGAGGAACGCCGGGCGTCGAGTTGAACACAAGCCCGTCGTAAAGATTGGCGACTGTTCCGGACGTTGTGATGGGAACCCCTGCCGAGTTCGTCTGGAAACTTCCATTCGGAAGAACTTCGGGTGCACTCGAGGGGGTGTAGCTGGAGAAGTCGAAATTCGATGTTGTACTACTCGGTCCGGTGAACCAATCCGGCGAATAATAGAAGAATCGAACACCGGCGTTGACCGTCAACCGTGAGGTAGCCTGCCAGTCATCCTGCACATAGAATTCCGTGGAACGGTAGTGGAGGGTAAAGTGGGGGTTGGCGCTCGGCTGGTTGTATCCGTCATGAAGTCCGAGCAGGAAGTCGGCCGCGCCACTTCCAGTGTAGGTGCCATTGAAACTGAAATTACCCTGGGTTGCGTCTCCTGAATTCTGATTCTTGATTCCGAAAATATAGAAAGCGCCTGCCTGAAGGGTGTGCTTGCCGCGCACAATACTGAAATCGTCGTTGACAATGCCTTCACCGTCGCTCGCATTGATGGGCAGCGGTCCAACACCGACGGAGTCGTAGCCGGAAACGCCGATATTGGGTACCGTATTGGAAGTGTTGGTATTGGGGTAGAAATAGCCGATTGTGGCCCCTGACGGAATCGGTGCATTGGTCGCATGGAGGCGCGGCTTGTCAAAAGTCTCGGCAACGGATGCGCTATTCACAATGCTGGACCCAAATTGCGAGGTCAGCCGCACCAATGCGTTAAGTCCACTGGTAAAAATTGAGTCGGTGATGGGTCCCGCCACGGAACTCCCCCCGTACGCGGAGTCGGGATAGAAATTGTCGGTCTGTTCGTACATCACCCGGCCCATCAGCGATTCTTTAGGGCTGATCTCGTGGTCGATGCGATAGTCGTGGTCAATTTGGGAAAACGTGTTCGGCTTATTGTTGATGTAATTGAACGATGCATTGGAGGCGTTTTCTGTCGGTTGATATGCTGTCAGGATCGCCAGGGTGCTGGAATCCAAACAGCTCGGGTTGAGTGTAGTTGAAGACGCGATGCAATTTGCTTTGCCCTCGGCCGCCAGGAGGCTCTGCCCCTGCGGAGTCAATGTCAAGCCGCCGGCAGGCATGCCAACGCTACCCGCAAGATTGCCTGTGCGCATGGCTTTGGTGATGACCCAGGTTGTGGCTGTACTGCCCACAGAATTGGACCACCATTCGTCGGACGCGAAGAAGAAGGTCTTTTTCTTACGATCCCAATTGTAGAGTTTCGGAATTTGAAGCGGTCCGCCAAGACTGAAACCATAAATATTTTGGTGGAGCTTTGTTTTTTGACCTTGGCTATAGTAGGCGCTGGCATCCATGGCATCGTTGCGGAAGTAATCCCAGGCAGTCCCATGATACGTCGATGTTCCGCTCTTCGTGTCAACCAGAATGGTACTGTTTGAGGCGGTCCCGTAACGCGCGCTGTAGTTTGCCTTCAAGACCGTGAATTCGGCAATGGCATCCATGGACGGCGAAATGTTGAGGTTTTCATAGTTTCCCGTGTTCATGTTGTAAATGCCGTCGATGGAGTAGGTAGTATCGTCTATACCGGTCCCGCCTATCGATAGCGTCGTCTGCGAATTGAGGCCGCCGCCATAGTACTGATTGTTTCCATTCGTGTTATTGACACCAGGGTTCAATGTCGCCAGTGACTGGAAGTTGCGGCCATTCACAAGCAAAGTCGAAATTTCTTTAGAATCGATGGTCGATGAGTCTTCTGAGCTCGCCGTCTTGACCTCCAGCGCGTTGGACTCCACCGTCACGGACTCGGTCACGTTTCCCACTCCAAGTTGAGGAGAGACCTCCCGGCGCTGGCCCGGATCCAAATGGATGCTCTGGACCCTTACAGCCTCAAAACCACTCTTCTCGACCACCACCGTGTAGTCCCCGCTGGGAATTGCTTCGACGGAATAGAATCCGGAGTTGTTTGTGGTCAGTGTTTTGGCGATGCCGGTGTTGGTATTGGTTATGCTGATCCTTGTATCTGGCAGCACCGCTCCACTTTTGTCCTGAATTGTTCCAAAAATGGCACCCGTATCCGCGCTCTGTGCGGATAGCACATGAGTCAGGACTAGGACAAAGGTGAACAGCAAGAGAAGCGTGATGACTGATTTGACATTTGATCTCATAGCCTCGAAAAGCCCTCCATTCGTGATTTCGACAACGTTGTTTCCCCTAGAAGCAAAACCCGGTCAAGGTTCACCGGTCCGTTCTTAGGAACCTTTTGCACTCCAAACAAACGAGCTGTCGCCGCATCGCCATATCCTTAATGAAACTGTTTCTGTAATGGCAAAACAACAATGGCGAGAACTTTAGTCGCCGAACAAATGTGAAGTCGTGAATAGTTCTGAAATAAATGTGAAATTGTTATGAGTGCATATAAGTTGTTTTTAGTCAAACACATATGCGCTAAATCTCGAAGACGGCATAGCTGTTGGATCGTCTTACTTTCGATTGAATAAGCTTTCTGATATTCTGCCTGTCAAATGGTCCGTAAGCCGTGTGCACCCACGACGGAGGAGTATGGTAGCGCCCACGGCATCCCCTATTACCGGTTATTGTTTCGCGGATTTTAGACTGGATCTCATCCGCGGATGCCTAACCTGTGCTGGAAAAGAACGACCTCTGCGGCATCAGAGTTTTCAATTGCTGCGGTATTTCGTCGAACACCCCGGAGTTGTCATCTCAAAAAATGAGTTGGCGGCTGCCATCTGGAACGATACGTCTGTTACCGATAACGCACTGGTGCAATGTATCGTGGAGATCCGAAGAGGACTCAACGACGACCCGCACGACCCGCGTTTCATCAAAACTCTTCCCAAGGTTGGCTATCGCTTCATCGCGCCGGTTGAAGCTGCGCCGGATCAACCAAGGTCACCCCGCATCGACGGCCAGTCGGATTCGCAGCAAACTGGACCGCAGGACTTCCGGGGCGATAAGCAGTTGGAACCGACGCTTCCCCGCCCCACGCGATCCAATTTGGCCGCCCGCAGCTTCGGCAGAATCTGTGGACGTCTAGCCCCATTGCTTTCTCTCCTCCTGCTTCTTTTCGGCCTGCACGGCGATATTGGCTCTGATATCGATCAGGCCACTCTGTCTTTGCCTTCCGTCGCCGGGCCGCCCGTCCTCGTCGTCTTCCCCCTCGTAAATGAAACGGGCCGCCAGGATATGGATTGGCTACGTGAGGGTTTGTCGGACATGATCCTCACCGACTTAGCCCATATGGGGCAATGGAAGGTTTTGAGCCGCGAGAATACACATACTCTTCTTGAGGACGGAACTTCCGCTGGCGCAGCTTCGCTTAAAAGGATGCTCGACGCTGCCACATCTGTTCATGCAAAAGACTTCGTTGTTGGAACAGTATCCAAGTCCGGCCAGCAGATCGTTGTCCGGGTTGACACTCGCGACGGCAATGACGGGCACTTGGTCACGACCGATAGCGTTGCCCTCAACGGCTCCCGCGAGATCGTCGCTGATGCCGATCTGCTCTCCGCGGATATCTCGCGCCGTCTCGGCTTCTCACGCAATCAGGTGCCATCGCTCGGCGCTGTTATGACACGTAATGTTGACGCGTATCGCTACTACTCGCTCGGGGTTGAGAAAGCAGAGCAATTTCAAAATTCGCAGGCTATTGAATTATTCGAGAAAGCCATTGAATACGATCCAAACTTTGCCATGGCCTATGCTCAAATCGGTTATGAGTATGCCGCGCAGAAGTTCCAACCCCAGAAAGCCCGTCCCTATTTCGAGCACGCACTTCATCTTTCCGCACAATTGTCAGCGCTGAACCGCCTGTATATCGAGGCGTGGTCTGCAATAGGGCGCTCGGATCTTCAGGCCGCAATCAGCATCCTGCGACAGATCACTAAGCAATATCCAGACGAAATCGACGCATATTGTCAACTCAGCCGTATACTGCGCGAGCAGGAGCGAGTTGACGAGGCTGCCAACCTGCTAAAGGACGGGATTCAGAAGAATCCAAATGCCAAAGACCTCTACAACGCACTAGGCGTGATCCTGATTTTGATGGAGCGCCCCCAGGAGGCCATTGGCGCTCTTAAGCAATATGTGGTTTTGGCGCCGCAAAACCCAAACGCGCATGACAGCTTGGGGATGGCTTATCAGTTGGCCGGTCAATACGGCGCCTCTCAATCGGAATACAACGAAGCGCTAAAACTGGACCCTGAATTCGAGCCCTCCGTTGCACATCTCGGCGATGTCTATTACCAGGAGGGACGCTATCGGGACGCACTGAACGAGTATAGGCACCTTGTTAAGGTTGCCGGCCAATCGAGTGATGCGAAAGCCATCGGATATGCCGACCTAGCCGTTGTCTATCGAGCAATGGGCAATCTAGCGGAAGCTCAAACGGCAGCGGAACAAGAGATTCGCAACAATAGAAGTGCAATATGGGACTCACTCGTAATGGCTCTCGACAGAAATCAGAGGTCACGCGCAACAGTGTTGCAGCAGACCCTCCTCTCCGATCCATCCAACTCTAAGCACGGCTCCGAGGGTTATCTACGGATGGAGTTCTTCTATCGCGGATATATCGCACTAAAAACGGGAGATCCTCATGAGGCGATTAGTCAGTTCAAATTGGCTTTGCAGCATTTGCCACCATCCTCCGGGATCGATCTCCATGAGGACTGTTTAGCAAATGCCTATCTTGAGCTCGGCATGCTCAAGGACGCCATTGCAGAGTACCAGCGCATCCTCAAAATCAACCCAAATTACCCCCTAGTCTATTATCATCTTGGATTCTCGTACCGGAGGATTCACGATAGGGCAAATGCCATTGCCGCCTTCCAACACTTTCTTCAGGCAAATCCTTCCGCAGATCAGGACAGTCCGCCAGTCCTCGAGGCGAGACGCTTTCTCCAGGGCGATTCCTAATAGAGCCGCGGACTCAATCAGCTCCGCTGCGTAAAGCGATCGGGAATCTCGGCAGCGTCAGGTGCGGGACACGAATTGTGGCGCTCATACCTGCAATGTGAGCCCCTCCTTTATGCCGATCTAATTGGGCAGACTCACAATTCATCTTGTTCGGCACGGGTGCGACCGAGACGTTTTATCGGACCGTCGCGCAATTATATGCGAATATGCCCGTCGAGCCTGAATTTGATGGTCTTGGTTTCACAGCTCCTTCGCGGAAATCCACCAGGATGTTTTGGAACTTCAATACCAATTCTTGCTTGATCGGTGTTCATCATCACAATCTCTATGAATTCTGAGCATTATTGTAAGAATTCCGCGCAGAAACTATGTGTGTATTGGTATTGTTGCAGATAAGCAGGGCGATATGAGCAAGGGCGATCACGCAACGAACCACCTCGCAGTTGATTTGGGGGCGGGTAGTGGCCGTCTCATCCTTGGGGGAATCCTCAAGGGGAAGATCGAGCTAACGGAGCTCAGCCGATTCGCGACTCCGACGTTCAAGGATGACCAGAGCCATTATCAATGTTGGGATATCCAGGCCCTTGAAGACCGCATCCGTGACGGCCTCGCCCGCTGTTCCATCAGGGGAACTATCGCGAGCTTAGGCATTGATAGCTGGGGTGTCGACTATGTGCTGCTAAATTCGGAGCGGCAGCGAATCGGACCGGCGATCTGCTATCGGGACAAGCGAACGGTAGGGATGATGGAATTGGTGCAGGCCGACTTACCAAAGGAAGCGATCTACCGCCTGACCGGGATACAGTTTCAGCGATTCAACACCCTTTACCAATTGGCCGCCAGCGCGAGACTGCAGCGGGCGTGGCTGGACTCGGCGGCGCATCTGGCCCTGATCCCAGACTACCTGCATTTTCGATTGTGCGGCGTACTCGCCAACGAATACACCAATGCGACCACCACCCAAATGCTAAGTGTGAATGGTGAGTGGGAGCCCGCGCTGTTGAAGGCTGCCGGATTGTCGCCCGACCTGGTGCTTCCTCCGGTTCCAGCGGGAACTATTCTCGGTCAGATACAGTTGAACGGCACATCGACCAAGGTCATCGCGCCAGCAACGCATGACACAGCATCAGCCGTTGCAGGTATACCGCTTCGATCAAATGGCGAAGCATATATTAGTTCGGGCACTTGGTCTCTGATGGGAATCGAGAGCGAAGAACCCGTTGTAACTGCCGACGCGATGCGCATGAATTTCACCAATGAGGGCGGAATGGAGCGGCGCTTCCGAGTGCTCAAGAACATTATGGGCATGTGGCCGTTTCAGCGAATCTGTTCTGAGCACGGGATCCTGGAAACTGAACGCCTGATTTCTGCGGCTGGTCAGCTACCTCCATGGCGCAGCATTGTCTATCTTGATGATTCTGCCTTCCTGAATCCCGAAAGCATGACTGAAGCTGTTCGGTGTTACTGCGAATGCACTGGGCAGCCGATCCCAGTTACACCGCCGGAACTCGCCCGATGCATCTTCGATAGTCTTGCCCTTTCTTATCGAGAAGTGAAGGAGCAATTGGAGATTCTGTGCCAGCGAAGACTGACGAGGATCCGGATCGTCGGCGGCGGTTGCAGAAATCGGCATTTGAATCAACTTTGTGCCGATGTTTGCCAGTTGCCTGTGAGCGCCGGGCCGGTCGAGGCTTCCGCGATTGGCAATCTTTGCGTGCAGATGATCGCGATGAGAGAGATCGAGGATTTGAATGCGGCGCGCTCACTGATCTTTTCTTCGTTCGGTGTTCAGGAATACGAACCGCAATTAAATGTGCCTGACGTGGTCTGGATGAGATTTAAGCATTTGGCGGCATTCAAGTATCTGGAAGCCGAGAAAGCGAGAGTAGAGGTATGAGCACAAAAGCCGATAACAAGATGAATATTGCCTACGATCAGGCTAAGGAGCGTTTCGCCCATCTTGGTGTAGACACGGAACAAGCGATCAAAGTGTTGGATGAGATTCCAATCTCCATTCAATGCTGGCAAGGCGACGACGTGCGGGGTTTCGAGAATCCAGATGGAGCTTTGACAGGTGGAATTCAGACCAGCGGGAACTACCCCGGGCGCGCCCGAAATGCGGAGGAGCTGCGAGCCGATCTAGAAGTCGCTCTTGCGCAAATACCGGGCAGAAAGCGCGTGAATCTGCATGCGATCTATCTTGAGTCGGATACGCCGGTGGAGCGCGATGCAATTCTACCGCGGCATTTCGAACACTGGGTGAGTTGGGCCAAGAGCCATGATCTTGGTCTGGACTTTAATCCTACGTGCTTTTCGCATCCGCTTAGCGAAAGGGCGACGCTAAGCCACCCCGATCCAGGGGTGCGGCGCTTCTGGATCAATCATTGCCTGGCAAGCAGGCGTATCAGCGACTACTTTGGCAGGGAAGTCGGCACTGCGGCTGTGATGAATATCTGGATTCCGGATGGCGATAAGGATCTTCCCGTCGATCGTTTTGGACCACGTCAACGGCTGCTGGCTGCACTGGATGAAATCACATCTGCGCCCATCGGCCAGGATCACAAAGTGGCTGTTGAAGGCAAGCTCTTTGGCATCGGCACTGAGAGCTACACGGCAGGATCCAACGACTTCTATTTGGCCTATGCGGTTACGCGCAAAGTGCTGCTTTGCCTTGATGCCGGTCACTTCCATCCGACAGAGAATGTGGCCGACAAGATTTCTACGGCTCTTTGCTACCTGGATGAAATCCAGCTTCACGTATCGCGTCCCGTGCGTTGGGATTCCGATCACGTTGTGCTGCTCGACGATCCAACAGTGGCAATCGCGCAGGAGATTGTTCGAACCGGCGCGTTGTCGCGGGTGCATATAGGCCTGGACTTCTTCGATGCCAGCATCAATCGTCTGGCGGCGTGGGTGATCGGCGCCAGAAACATGCGCAAAGCACTGTTGCTGGCTCTTCTGGAGCCTGTGGCGCTGCAGATTGACGCAGAGCGGCGCCTTGATGGAGCAACGCGAATGGCGCTTGTTGAGGAGCAGAAATCAATGCCCTGGTCTGCCGTCTGGGAGTATTACTGCGCGAATAAGGGTGTGCCTCCCGGCATTGAGTGGCTCGACGAGATCCGGGCCTATGAGACAGACATTCTTGCCGATCGAGAAACGGAGGCCCAATGAGAAACCCGATTGAAGAGTCATGGTTTGTTAGGGCGATGGTTAAGACGACATCGGACATGTGGCTCAAGGGATGGGACGAGCGCAATGGCGGCAACGTGAGTCTGCGGGTCGATGCGGAAGACATCAAGCCTTATCGCCAGCATTTCACCGCGGTTCGTGAGATGGAACTTGGTGAAACGGTAGCTGAACTCGCAGGACAGTTATTTCTGGTAACGGGCACCGGAAAATACTTCAGGAATACGGCTCTTGATCCCGAAGACCACCTCGGCCTGATTGAAGTGGATTCAAACGGAAAGTCCATTCACATCCTGTGGGGTTTTGGCGGATACGGAATTCCTACCTCTGAGTTGTCTGCACACCTGAACTCCCACCGGACACGGCAGGCAGTTACGGCGGGCGGGAACCGCGTGATCATGCACTGCCACGCAACCAACCTGATTGCCCTTTCTTATGTGCTTGATCTGACCACGGCCGCGTTCACACGCGCTCTTTGGGAGATGAGTACCGAATGCCTGGTCGTGTTTCCGGAAGGGATCGGCGTGTTGCCATGGAAGGTGCCGGGAACGCCCATGATCGGCGAGGCAACAGCGGCGGCAATGCAGAAGCATCCCCTGGTGCTATGGCCATTTCACGGCGTCTTCGGCTCCGGCGCCACCCTGGACGAAACATTTGGCCTGATCGATACCGCGGAAAAGGCGGCCGAGATACTCGTAAAGGTTTTGTCGATGGGTGGCTTGAAGCAGTCCATCTCCACACAAGAGCTCAAGGATCTGGCCGTTCGCTTCCAGGTAAAACCGCTGCTTGAGGCTATTGCAACCGAACGATGGATTTCGCAGGGGTGATCTCCCAATCGGCACCTTGCATCATGCAAAAGGTACTGGGTGGAGTTGGCATGGGTGAACCATGCAGAACAAGAAAGAGGTATTCGAATGTCGTCTACGCTTGCATTACCGCGCCTGAGCCTGAGCGGCGAAGGCGCGGTTGAGGCTGCTGCCGTCATGCTCGCGCAGCAGGGAGTGCGTAACGCTCTAGTCCTGACAGACGGGGTCGTCCACGGCCTTGATGGTTTTAAGTTGCTGGCAGCAGCTCTTGAGAAGAACGGATTTGCATTTCAGATACTCGATGCGATTGAGGCCAATCCCTCCACGGGTTGCGTGGATGCTGCGTTTGAAGAGTTTCGCCGGCTTATGCCCGATGCGATCATTGCTCTTGGAGGCGGCAGCGTGATCGATACGGCGAAGGCCGTGCGAATTCTCTCGGCCAATCCCGGACCTATTAACCGCTACGAAGGCGTACATCATCAACTCAAAAACGGGGTCGAGCTGGTAGCTATCAGCACTACCTCCGGGACCGCTGCCGAAGTGACCAGCAATGCCGTGATCACCGATACCATTCGCCACATCAAGATGGTCATCATCAGCCACTCCATTCTTCCCGACATCGCAGTCAATGACCCGGCGGTATTAATATCCATGCCGGCGGCTGTCACAGCAAGCACAGGCATGGATGCACTGACACATGCCATCGAGGCGTATGTTGCCAAGGGCGCCCATCCCCTTACGGACCCAACGGCTCTCGAAGCCATTCGCATAATCACTCGGTGGCTGCCGCCGGCTTTTCACAACGGACAAGACCTGAAGGCCAGGGAGATGATGGCGCACGGGCAGTTTCTCGCGGGTATGGCGTTTAACAGCGCTGGTCTCGGCTGCGTCCACTCATTGGCGCATCAGCCGGGCGCTACGCATAACTTGGCCCATGGCGTCTGCAACGCGATTCTCCTTCCCGTGGTCGAAGAATTCAACCGGCCGGGGGCAGTTCCCCGATTCGCGCAAATAGCCAAAGCAATGAATGTTGATATATCCGGAATGAGCGACGAAGAGGCCTCGCTGCAAGCCATCGCAGCGATTCGAAGACTCTCCAGTCAAGTAAACATTCCTTCCGGTTTTGCTTCGTTTGGAATCAGCGAAGACGATATTGAACAATGGATAGAGCCAGCCTTACGAGACCCGTGCACCCCGGGAAATCCTCGCACACTGTCCCCGGACGATGTGCGACAACTCTATAAGTCGGCGATCTAAATCAAGACCCGCCGGGGTCTCCATGCTGGATGAATTCAGCGCACTACATAAGGGGAAAACTCATGCACGCAGCACTGGTCGGAATAGGTTGGCACATGATCGGCGCTGCATGTGCCGCTTCGTTTTATGTTCCCATCGCCAAGGTGAAGAAATGGTCATGGGAGACTACGTGGGTTGTGGCAGGTATCTTTTCCTGGATACTTTTGCCGCTGTCAATAAGCTTCTTTCTGCTTCCCGGTTTTCGCGGCTTTTACGGATCAATCGATGGAAGCTTGCTTATCAAGGTTGCGCTGTTTGGCGCCATGTGGGGTGTGGGCAACGTAAGCTACGGCCTTACGATGCGTCATCTGGGAATGTCCCTGGGCATCGGAATAGCCATCGGCGTCACGCTGGTTGTGGGAACACTCATGCCTCCACTTCGGCACGGGCAGGCTGCAATACTGTTTACGACCAGGGGTGGCCAGTTGACGCTGGTGGGCGTCTTGGTTGCGTTACTGGGCGTGGCGATTGTCTCCTATGCCGGACATCAAAAGGAGATCCTGCTGCGCGGCGCGCCCACGGAGTTCAACTTAAAACTGGGCATAACATTGGCCACGTTGTGCGGGGTGTTTTCTTCGGGCATGTCGTTCGCGATTGATGCTGCGAGACCGATCGCCGAGGCGGCGCTTCATGTTGGCGTCAGCCCGCTCTATTCCGCCCTGCCGAGCTATGTAATCATCATGGGCGGCGGCGCCCTGGTCAATCTGACTTACTGCTTTGTGCGGCTGGCCGCTGTGCAAACGATTTCCCTCCGGCAGGATCTTGCGCACAGCACCGGGACGTTGTGCAAAAATGGCGCCCTTGCCGCCACGGGCGGAATCATGTGGTATCTTCAATTCTTCTTTTACGCACGGGGCGCAGCCAATATTCCCCAGCGGCTCTTCTATGTGAACTGGATGCTGCACATGAGCGGCTATGTCTTTTGCGGCGGCCTGGTTGGTTTGGCGCTGGGAGAATGGATCGGTGTCGGTGGCAGACCGGTGCGGCTCCTTTGGGCGGGTATGCTCATCATCATCGCGGCCGCCAACCTGGTAGGACTAGGCATGGCGTCGTGATTGAAGCGATGATCCAAAGAATTCGCTATGTGATTGCAGTCTGACACGAGCGGCTTGAAGTTTTAACGCATGACTTATGACAGACAGCGGCAGAGGTCGGAGATTCGAGTCCGTGGTTCCCGTCATATATCAAAGAGTTACGAGACGAATGGATGTGATGTTGCGATTTTCTTCTGGTTGCTACGCGGGGAAGGCTGGGTTGGCAGAAGGAGGTCCATAGCTCTCTGTACCGACACATCGCATGACGCTGCTCACGAGGGTGGGGGTACTCCGCCGCAAACTGACTCTCAAATTCGGATATCGTCGAAGCTAGAGCTAGATCATTAACCAATCCGTCTCGGTATGAGACAAAACTCTGGCTTTTGCTTATAAAGCTCAAGTATGCGGCAGAGGCCTTGTTGGATAGCTCAGCTTGCGCCTTCGCCAATGGGTTGGTCTTTTGGCTCGTGGTTGCCTCTGGGGACGACTGTGACTTCGATTTGGTATACCAAATCGTAAACTTCCCCTCGCTTATTTGTTTCGTTTAGAAGGTAAATCCCCTTGAGGAGTTGGCGTTAGTGCCGAATCTGAGCCAACCAACAAGTCGAGATGGGCGGCCAACTCCCCAGAAGATTCCTTTGGATTTCTTGCTTCCCTGTGGTGAACATGCAAATCTCCACATAATGGGTGGCTTGGATCCTGCCGTTAACTTGAATATGCCCGACTGTCAAGGCCAAAGCAAAACCAGACCACAGTGGCCGAGTAAAAGTAGGCCAGTCGCTGTCTGTGAAGTTGTTGGATTTGCAGGGCAGAAGGGCCTCTGGAGCGTAGCGGAAGAGGCCCTTCTGCCCTGCGGCGCGTGGCCCCGGGGATAGGGTTCAGCTTGCGGCGAGGGCCGGGCGTTTTTTGCGGCTTTGCTTGAGGCGGAAGCTGTCGCCATTCATTTCCAGGATGTGGACGTGGTGTGTGAGCCAGTCGAGGAGAGCTCCAGTCAACCGCTCCGAGCCGAGGATCTCGGTCCATTCCTGGAACGGCAGGTTGCTGGTGACCATGGTTGAACCCCGCTCGTAGCGCTGGCTGAAGACTTCGAAGAGCAGTTCCGCGCCGGTCTTGGAGAGAGGCACGAAGCCCAGTTCGTCGACGATCAACAGTTCGTAGGCGGCCATCTGTTTTTGATAGCGCAGCAGCCGCTTCTCGTCCTTGGCCTCGATCAGTTCATGCACCATGGCCGCCGCCGTGGTGAAGCGCACTCGATAACCCTTCTGGCAAGCGGCCAGTCCGCGGCAGAGTGAAGACGGCATGGACGTAGCGTGTAGGCAGAAGTTCCTTCTCGCGCACCTGGAGCCAGCGTCTGCGCGCGTTGCCCTGGCATCTTGGACAATGCCTGTTTCGACATGTAATGGTGTGCACACCATTATGCAGAGCATTTTTAGCGTGGCGGCGCGGCGCTGCAGAATGCTGGCGACCGCCACAACTGCCAAGCGCCGTGCCGGTGCGCTAAAAATGGGTTGGACTGAACCGCCCCACGAAGCTTGCCCTATGTGTATTGAATGGTTGGCTTAGGGCTGAAGGAAGAGAAATCGGTCTGCAGAATGGGATGCTCTTGCAGCAGTTACGCATTGATAATGGCCGTTCGTCCGTTTGAAGTTGCTTTTGCTGGCGCAATTGACTTGGCAAAAGCTGATTCAGCACAGGGGGAGACAGGGACTTTCTGGAGCGTTGGTAGGACCAACCTTGTAGCCGCCGGGCTTTAGCGACTGGCGTGTTGTTCATGATGTGTCCTTGATGGCCGGCATTCTTTGTGGTTCCATTATTTCTCCAATTACGATCATGTGACCACGGTGGCAGAACGGACACTCGCGCAAAGATTTCCCGGTCAGAGTTTCATACCGGTCGTGGTAATCCTGAATAGCAGATGAGGCTGAAGGCATTTCCGGAATCGGCATGCCAAGGAGTTGACGGCATCGGGACAGTTTCTCCTGGCGGTAGCGATTGCCGAGGAAGCCGAAATAACGGATGCGATGAAACCCATGCGGCAAAACATGGAGAAGGAAGCGGCGGATGAATTCCTCGGCGGACAGTGCCATCGTCTTCTGCTGACTGTGGTCTCTGTAATCCTTGTAACTGAAGCGCACTTGACCGGCATCGATATCCAACAGCCGGTTGTTCGAGATGGCCACGCGATGAGTGTAGCGGCCAACGTAATCCAGAACCTTTTCGGGTCCGGCGAAGGGCGGCTTGGCGTAGACAATCCACTCTGAGTTAATGAGCGGGTCCAGGTAGCGGAGTAACTCACGACGGTCGTGAAGCTTTTCCAGAGTAGTGAAGAATTTTAGTTTGCCGGCGTCGAAAGCGCTCTGGAGGCGCTCCAGAAACAGACGGCGGAACAATCGCGATAACACGCGCACGGGCAGGAAGAAGCCAGGCCTGCATCTCACCCAGCGTGTGCCGTCGGGTGAGATCCCACCACCGGGGACCACGCAATGCAGATGCGGGTGATGCAGCAAGGCGGATCCCCAGGTGTGCAGGACGGCGAAGAAACCTATTTCCGCGCCCAGGTGTTTGGGATCGGCAGCTATGATGCGCAAGGTTTCGGCCGTGGCCTGAAAGAGGATGTTATAGACCACCTCCTTGTTCTGGTATGCAATCGCGGCGATCTTGTCTGGAACGGTGAACACGACGTGGAAGTACTCGCAGTTAAGAAGTTCGGCCTGACGGTCTTCGATCCACTGGGCGCGCGCCAGCGACTGGCATTTTGGACAATGCCTGTTGCCGCACGGCCGGTAGCAAAAGCGCTGCTGGCCGCACTCATCGCACTGTTCGATCTGTCCACCGAGAGCTGCCGTCCGGCAAAGTTCGATGGCAGTCATGACACGCCGCTGCGCTGTGGACATAGACGCGACATGCTTCTCTCGATAGGCTTCGCCGTAACGGCGGAAGACATCCGCTACTTCCAACTTCGGGCGATCCATGGCGCCGCTTAGAAGTACTGGGGCACGGCGGGCGTGGGATCAGCGCAGACGGGGCGGGGCAAAAGATCAAGCGGGCTCGAGGTCGAGCAAACCTTGCTGGTAGCGATCCGCAGATAGCGGGCAGTGGTCGCCAGGCTGCGATGCCCGAGCAGCAACTGAATGGTGCGAACATCGGTACCCGACTCCAGAAGGTGAACTGCAAAAGCGTGCCTCAAGGAATGGGGAGTTATTGGCTTGCGGATCCCCGATAGACGCTGGGTCTCCTTGCAAACCAACTCTACCGCGGATCTGGTGATGTGGCAGTCGGGAAAGTCACCGGGAAAGAGCCAGTGCCTGGGCTTGCTCATTCGCCACCATGAGCGCAGGATCTCCAGCAACGTGGGTGACAGCATGACGTACCGATCCTTTTGGCCTTTGCCTTGGTCAACGCGGACGACCATGCGCTGGCTATCGATGTCGTCGGTTTTCAGACACACAGCCTCGGAGATGCGCAAACCCGCGGCGTAACAGGTTGTCAGGATGCTTGGTGCTTTTGATGCAGCCGAGAAACTGCAAGACCTCCTCTGGGCTCAAAACCACCGGCAATTTCTGCGGCTTCTTGGGAGCGGGGATAACTTCGTCAAACTGCCAATGCCTCTTCAAAGAGACCTTGTAAAGAAACCGCAGGGCGGCCACCGCGATGAGCACAGAACCAGGCGATAACTTCTTTTCGTTGGTCAGGTAGACCTGGTAGGCGCGAATGTGCTCTGGACCCAGTTGTTCAGGAGATCTGTTGAAGTGGCGAGCAAACAGAGAGACCTGTTGCAGATACGACATTTGCGTGTTGAGTGCGAGATTCCGCACCTGCATGTCTTCAGTCATCCGCTGGCGAAGTGATGTCATGGGAACTCCTTTGCGGGATGGAATGCGCTGCAAGCAGCGGTTCCATGCTCTCGCAAAGAGAGTTCATCTTGGAAGGAAGCCGAAATGGGAGACTTGGCCAGGCAATGTGATGGGCAGCGGCCTGTCGGACCTACTGAGTACCGCGCAGCGGTTTAGTCCAACATGCCTTATGTGGAGCTTTTTGTTGTGGGGAGTTCTGCGCGCGAGTGGATGAAACAGCGGTCATTTGATCGGTGGTGGGGTGTTTGGACTCACCATAACGTTGGGTCCTCCTGCTAAGGTGGTGCGGCCGTTATTGGCACATCACTCAAGGAGAACACCATGATTGAGAAGTATTTTTCTTGTCCAAGGACAGTCAGAAGTATGCGGGCAGGTCTCTGTGGAACCCATATTGATGGCTTCGCGAGCACACTTGAAAAACAGGGCTACGCCCATGCAACGGCGATTCGTTACCTGCGCGCCGCAGCCCATCTCGGTAGTTTTCTGCGGCGCAAAGGTCGCACTTTGGAAGATGTGGATGGGCGCTTGCTGGAGGCTTTTGGCCGGCACTTTTCACGCTGTCGCTGCTCCCGGTTCAACGGCAGGAAGACCGGGTATCACGCTCGCTTTGGAGTAAAACGCTTCTACCGGTATTTGGTTCAGCAAGGAGTCTGGCGGAGCCTTCCAGCAAATGACGTTACCAACGATCTGCCTGCATTGGTCATTGCTTTCCGCGACTGGCTTCATATACATCGTGGCGCTACCCAACCGACTCTCCGGCTGTACACCCGTGGGGCGACGGAACTGCTCTCTGCACTTGGTGAAGATGTCAGCCAGTGGAATGCCCAGGTGGTACGCGCGTTTCTGTTGGATCGCTCGAGCCATTGCGGCACTGAAACAACCCAGAAGCTGATCACGGCTGTGCGAGCATTCCTGCGGTATCTAATTTTCCGCGGCGAGGCTAGAGACGATCTCGACCTCGCCGTTCCGGCGATCGCTCATTGGCGTCTGGCCACACTTCCGCACTGTCTCTCGGCACCGGAACTTGACCGTCTCATCGCCGCCTGTGACGGGACTACTCCAGGGCGCCTTCGCGACCGTGCAATTGTATTACTGCTATCCCGACTCGGGCTCCGAGCCGGCGACGTGGCCCGGCTTCGCTTTGCTGATATCAACTGGACGGCAGGCACCGTAGAGGTTACCGGGAAGGGACGACGCCAAGTGCGTTTGCCCTTGGCTTCGGCTTTAGAAATCACGAACCATTGTCATCTGAAACTCCTCGCTCGCGCCGCCGACGGCATTCCGAAGTTGGAATAACCGCCGCTATCAGAAGTTCCAAGTTGATGCGAAATCGCCGAGTCGCTCGTCGACAGAAGATTAGTCATTACTAGTAGATTGATTCCTAAATAATATTGCAATGCGATTGATTCCGGTTTAGCCTTCTTGCATATCGTAGCGAGGAGGCTTGCCGCGTGCCTTTCATTA
>Ga0224528_1000067_pt1 | contig 82550 bp, 69 predicted proteins | sample CBST25metaG_2_FD_179888 | JGI IMG/M metagenome (GOLD analysis project Ga0224528, IMG submission 179888) | Peat soil microbial communities from Stordalen Mire, Sweden - C.B.S.T25 | ecosystem: Environmental > Terrestrial > Soil > Wetlands > Peat | place: Sweden: Norrbotten County, Stordalen Mire...
CGACAAATCGTATCTTCTTCACGACCGGTTCCTTTCCGCTTTATGGCTCTGCGTTGTGGGTTTTAACCAACTCACAGCGTAACCCACGTCAGCGCATCGGAACCGGTCGCTCCATTCTGACTAGAACTCACTGGAACGGGGGCTCGCCCTCGCTCCAGCTTCAACAATCTCTTTTCAACTCAGCCAACGGATAGAACGTTCCGCGCCATTCCACCCCGCCGTGTGCCAACGTCAGCACTGTGGAGCGCAACAACGTAAACACCATAATCAAGCTCGCCAACGGATGCAGCAGCACGTAACCCACGCTTATCTTCGTTCTCCGCCCCATCGCAACATACACCGCCAGCAGAGAGCACAACGCCACCACATACCCAACCCGCGCCCATCCCAACGCAAACGCTGTTCCAATCCACGGCCCAAGATGAATCCATAGCAGTCCAACCGAAGCCGCTATCGCGAACGGAAGGTTGTAGTGGAGCTGTGCAAAGAAGTTTTTCGTCAGGTTCTGTACCACGCCCCGCGCTCCCACGGCCCAGCGCACCTTGACCATGCCATCGCCAAAAGCGACGCGTGAAGCCATTCCCGCATGCTTGATCTTTTCGCCCAGACGCATATCGTCCACCACGCTCATTCGCATGGATTCATATGTGCCGATCTTTTCATAAGCCGCTCGGCGAACCATATTGAACGCACCCACTCCCATCGTGTCCTTCGACTTCGGGTCTTTTACCTTCCACGGACGATGAGCATAGATAAACAATGCCTGGAAGAACGAGATCATCATGCGTTCCCCCACCGAATCCATCAGCATCGTCGGCAACAGCACCATGTGGTCTGCCTTTTCCCGTTCCGCGTAACCCACTGCACGCCTTAGAGCCTCAGACTCGTGTACCACATCGGCATCGCTGAACAGTATCCACTCTCCCGTCGCTTGGCTAGCCGCGCTCCACATAGCGTGAGTCTTTCCCAGCCACCCCGCTGGCAACGCGAGCACATGCACCACCACCAGACGCGAACCATACTCGACCTTCAGGCGATCAAGAATCTCTCCCGTCCTGTCGTCTGACCGATCATCCACCACCACGAGCTCATAGTCTGGATAGTCAATCGTGAGCAGCGACCGCATAGCGGTTTCGATCATCCCGGCTTCATTGCGCGCCGGAACAACAATGCTCACCTTTGGCAGTCTCGTCCCAGCCGGAACGGCATATTCGGGCTGCCACAGATCGGCAATCTGCGGAATTCCCCGCCCCGCGGCCACCGTGTGATACAGCCAGCTCGCGCCCAATCCCGCGCCCGCCAGCAGATTCACCGTGTGCGGAATGCTCACGCCGCATCTCCCTGCGGTAACTGCGGAGCATAACGCACTCCCACGAACAGCACACCCGCCGAGATCGCAATCGCCGCCGAAGCAGCCACGAACGCCATCTGCATATTGCTGCGATCCGAGACATATCCCATCAAGCTAGGCGAGAATGCGTCTCCCAGCAGATGAATCGTAAACAGATTCACCGCGAAAGCCGTCGAGCGAATTGGCGCTGAAACGGAATTCAACACAGCCGCATTCAGAGGAGCCGTATTCAGCAACAGGAAAAACTCACCCATGAAGATTGCGGGATACATCCACGTCCCCACATGAAACACCGCAAGCAGCACCGAAGGCAGCGCCAGTGACATCCCGATTGCCGAGATCAGGCAATGCCCTCCCCGTTTCCGCGCTTCCATCCGATCGCCCAGCCATCCGCCCAACATCGTCGCCAGAATTCCTGCCCCAAGCGTCATCAGCCCAAAGCGCAAATTCGCATCCGCCAGCGGCACGCCACGCATTCGCGAGAGAAATGTCGGCATCCAGACCTGCATGCCGCCCACGGCAAAGCTCATCATTGCCATGCCCAGCGTAGCAGTCCAAAACGCCGGATTCCGCCAAAGCCCCAGAAACGTCCCGCGCTCCATCGTAACCGCCAACTGATCCTGAGCTCCCCGCATCGGCTCCGGAACCATCAGCAGCACAAGCCCCAGCAGAACTCCCGGCACTGCACCCACAAGAAATGGAGCGCGCCATCCCCACCGAGCTGAGATCGCTCCGCCCAGTAAATAACCCAGCGCCGTCCCAACCGGCATCGCCAAGTAGAAAATCGAGAGCACTCTTCCCCGCCGATACTCCGGATGCAAGTCCGAGAGAAACGACGGCGCAATCGCAACAAACGTCGCTTCCCCTACACCCACCAGCGTGTGCCGAATCATCAGCTCCGTAAAGTTGTGAGTCACCGCCGTCAGCAGTGTCGCGGCACTCCATATCAATGCTCCCGCACACATGATGATGCGGCGGGGATAGCGATCCGCCAGCCATCCCACCAGGGGAGCCGTCACCATATAGCAGAAGAAGAACGCCGTCGTCAGCAAACCAAACTTGGCGTCCGACCCCGGAAACTCATGTTGTACCAGCGGCTGTACTGCAAACAACACCGAGCGATCGATGTAGTTCACAAAGTTCAGCGCTGTCAGAACCACCAGCGCCGTCGTCGCCCAACGCTTCACTTGTCCCTGATCTTCGGTCAAGCGGTTTGCCTCATTCTTGATATGGAATGCCAGAGGATTTCAAACCCCACGGTCGGACCGCGCCGATTATTTCTTACGTGGCCAGCGAGCTTCCACCAGTGTTCCCAATCCGCCACGCGGACGGAACTGCCCTCTTACCTCGCAGAACACCGGCTTCGTAGCCTTCACGACATCTTCCAAAATCCGGTTCACAATGTTCTCTTGGAAGATTCCGAGGTTGCGGTATTCGTTTATGTATTCCTTTAATGATTTGAGCTCAAGGCAAAGCTTATTAGGGATATAGCGGATCCACACCGTACCAAAATCCGGCAGTCCAGTTTTCGGACAAACCGAGGTAAATTCCGGAATATCAATCTCAATCTCGTATCCCGGAAACTGATTCGGCCAGCATTCAATCGATGGAAAGTTGTGATCCAACCCGCTCGCGGCGTGGTCAGGAGTGTATCCAAGGCGCGTCGCGCCTGAAGGTGTGCTCTTTTTCTTCGTAGCCATCCGGCTATTCTAGCTGACGAGCCACCTATGCTGCGATATCGCTCTCCGTTGCGGGTTTTGGCGTCACCGTTGTCGGCGAAGCCTGCTTGAGCGGCGCGGTCCCGTCCCCCTTTATCTGTAGAACTTCGCCATTAATCTCCGCACCCAGCAGAATTACGAAAGAACTCCAATAGAGCCATGTCATCAGGGCAATTGCACCGCCTAACGCCCCATACGTGCGATTGAAGTCTGCAAACCGCTGGAAGTAGACTCCCAAAGCGAACGAAAGCGTAAGCCAAGCCACAACCGCGAACACTGCGCCGCTCAGAGTGTGAGAAAAACGCTGCTTTACGTTCGGAGCTAGAAAATACAAAGCCTCCACCGCCACCACAATAAATACACCGGACACACTCCAGCGCACCACTGGCCAAATCCGCGCCCACAGGAAGCTCAAATGGAGCACTCCAGCCAACCATTCGCCGAACCTCGGCCCCACCAGCATCATTCCCAACGCTACAAGCAATAAACCACCAATCAGGAACGTCATTATCAAGGCAAGGCCGCGCGTCTTCCAGTACGGACGCGTCTCTGACACGTTATAGGCGACGTTCAACGCTTCAATCATTCCGGCGAAGCCACTCGACGCCGTCCACAACGTACCCAGCAGTCCAAACGAAAGCAGAGCTCCTCGATGAGGTTTTATTACATCCTGCACGATCTGCCGGACCACTCCCATGCTGTCCGCGGGAACAAACCGAGCCATGAGAGTGAGTATCTGACTGAACAAGTCAGGCACCGGAAGGAATCCCACTACCGAAGCCATGGCAATCAGAGCCGGAAACAAACTCAGCACAAAGTAGTAGGAAAGACCAGCCGAAAACGCCATGGTGTGATTGCGATTCACATCGTCGATCGCGTTCCTGAAAACGGTCACCCACTTCTTCACCGGCATTGCCCTCACCTCATAAACTTGTGTGCAATAGTCTGTCTAAATCGTCTGATGATTCTTTCTTCTCTCGCGCTTACCTCAACCTCTTCGAATCTCTACACTCGCCACCCCCTTTTCTTGTTGAACATCCAGCCTTGATAAATCAGGCTGGCAACTTGCCAAACCTGCAACTAAGCTCCTAGTCTGGAACCATCGATATCAAGAATGCTTGGCTCAGATATACTGAAAGTTCTTACTCATGGCTAACGGAACTCTAAACAGCACGCCCGGCGTACTTCGCCGACCTTGGGTCAAGCCTATAGTTATCCTGCTAGTTTTTTTCCTGGCAGCAGGAACCTACTTTGAGCTTCGCCCCCACCGAATTCGCATTTCCGTCGTAAAACCATTACGTCAGGAAGTCTCCAACTCGATCACTACCAATGGAAAGGTCGTTCCTATCCATGGATTTGAGGCGCACGCTCCTCTGTCCGTCACGGTTCAGAAAGTACTCGTTACCGAAGGTCAGTTAGTCAAGACTGGTCAGTTGCTCTTGGTACTCGACGACACTCGCGCCCGTAGCGACTTGGCTATTGCCCAGACAAAACTGAAGGGCGCGCAAGAGAGATACGCCGGGCTGCTCGCAGGCGGCACCCAACAACAGATCCTCTCACGTCAAGCGGATCTCCAGAAGACAACCACTGAGCGGGACGCAGCCCAGCGCCAACTTACGTCTCTTCAACGCCTCCAGCAGCGTGGCGCAGCCAGCCCCGACGAAGTTTCCGCCGTGCGTGACCGCCTAGCCCGTGCCCAGGCCGACCTTGCACAATTCCAGTCTCAGGTGCGGTACTCACCTCAGGAACAGGGACGCGCCCAGTCTGAGATCGCCGACGCAAAAGCGTCCGTCGATGTCGCCGAGGAGGTAATTCGTAACTCGAACATACGTGCTCCCTTTGACGGGACGGTTTACTTTCTCCCTGCCCGCGCTGGTTCCTACGTCAGTGTTGGTGACCTGCTCTTGCAGGAAGCAGACCTCTCGCAGCTACAGGTTTTGGCCTTCGTGGATGAACCCGAAATCGGACGCTTAGCCCTTGGACAAAGCGTCCGAATTACTTGGGATGCTCTTCCCGGACACGCATGGCAGGGAACTGTCACGACGCTTCCCTCCACTGTCGTCAGCCGCGGTTCGCGCGTCGTCGGTCAGATCTTCTGTCGTTTCGATAATTCCGATCACCTGCTTCTGCCTAACGTAAACGTCAGCACCACGATTTTCTCTAGCATTAAGGAGAACGCTCTTACTGTCCCCCGTGAAGCTGTCCGTGAGGAAACTGGACACAACTACCTCTACGTTTTGGATGGAAATCACCTACGTCGCCGCGAAGTCAAGCTTGGTATCTCGAACCTGACCCGTGTCGAAATTCTTAGCGGCGTCACCGAAAGCGAGGCGATTGCAGTGCAGTCTCTCAGCCCATCGCCCATGTCAGATGGTGTTGAGGTAAGAGTGATCGAGAATCCTTTGTAATGATTAGAGCGACCTGCGTCCGTCCGCAAAAGTTTCGTCCAGTTAGCCGTCTGTTGCTGGATCTCCTGCTCATGGGCTCCCTGCTGCCGCTTTCCCTGTGGGCTGCCAATAATAGTCCTCAAGACCTGCTTGACGCAGGACGAATCGATGACGCTATACACCTGCTAACCCCACAGGCTACCGGAAACAGTGCGGCGGCCTACAACTATCTCGGTCGTGCTTATTTTGCTTTGGACGACTGGGACGATGCGGCACGAAATTGCGAACGCGCGGCACAACTTGATCCGAAGAACGCTATTTTCCAGCTCTGGCTTGGTCGAAGCTACGGCGAAAAGGCTAGTGTAGCGAGCGCTTTTTCCGCTTACTCTCTGGCTCGCAAAACCGTGGCCGCTTTCACGATTGCGCATAAACTGGATTCCGAGAACATGGCAATTGCCAGGGATCTTGCCGAGTACTACGCTACGGCCCCGTCTATTGTTGGAGGTGGCAGCGACAAAGCTCTGGCATTAGCCAATGAACTCGCCGCCCAGCATCCCTCCGATGCCGCATGGGTCCGCGCCATGGTCGCTTCTGACCAGGGACAATACGCGCAGGCCGAGGAGCAATACGCGCAATCCATCCGTGCCTCACACGAGGCTGCCAGCACTTTTCTCGATTTCGCGCGCTACCTGCGAGGACAGAAACGCTGGGATCGTTTCCAGCAGATTCTCGACCTTGCGATCAAGTCTGCACATATTCAGCCAGCAGACCGTTACGATATCGCAGAGCTGCTTTTAAGAACGAATCGCAATCTACCCGAGGCCGCGAAACAAATGCGTGCCTACATCCACAGCGGCCACACAGAAGAGGCAGCGCCTGCCTTTCGAGCTCACTTCCTACTCGGCGAAATTCTGCTCAAAAGTGGAGACTCTACCCAGGCGGTTGCCGAATACAGAGCATCGCTTGCTCTTGCGAGTGGGTATCGTCCAGCGGCGGATGCCCTCCACCGGATGGGACAACGCTAGAATTGGCTCTTGCACTGTTTGCGGAGGATTACGACTGAACATGACAAAAACAAGACCGCTTAAATTCCGCACTTTATTGATTGCCTCGCTCTTACTCGCTGGCATGCCTCTTTGCGCGCAACAGGTAGAGTTCCGCCAAGCCCTCGAACTAGCTCTCAAGCACAGCGGCACCATGGTCGCGGCTTCTGCCGACCGTGCCCGTGCCGCCGAGCGTTATCATGCTGAGCGCTATGCCTACATTCCTACCGTAATATTTGGCTCCGGCCTCGGGTACAGCTACGGACAGCCCGTTGCAATCGCAGGACAGGCACCCTCGCTTTACAATCTGACCCACAACCAGACGCTGATCAACTTCGCAATCCGGGAATCGGTCAAGGCAGCACACAGCGACTCCCTCGCCGCCAACATCGATTACGTGGATCGCGGCGAGCAGGTGATTCTGGATACTTCGCTGCTCTACATCGAGCTTGACAACACACAGCAGCGGCTCACTGCTGCGCAGCAGCAAAAACACGCCGTCGATCAGGCGCTATTCATTGCCCAGCAGCGTCAGCAAGAAGGCGTTAGCACTGCTCTCGATTCAAAGCGCGCCGAACTTGACTCTGCCCGCGTTGATCTCCGCATCACCGAACTGGAAACCAGCATCGACGTTCTTCGGGAGCGGCTCGCACGTAGCATTGGCCGGGCTCCAGAAACTCTCGCCACCATCAGCTCCTCTATCCCCAGCGCGCCTCCATTGCGGCCCGAAGAGGATCTGGCCTCGGTAGCTCTGTCGAATTCGAATAGTGTACGCATTGCCGATGAAAAGGTTCGCGCCGCCAAAGACCGAGCCCGTGCCGAGCACAAGATGAATTACCCTTCTATCGACTTTGCCGGACAGTTTGCCGAGTACGCCAAATTCAATAATTACGATTACTACTACCAACATTTTTCGAGAAATAACTACAGCTTTGGTATCAATCTTCGCGTACCACTTTTGAACCTCAGCCAGAGCGCCACTGCTGCTGCTGCTGATGCTGCAGCCTTGCGCGCCGAAGCCGATGCCCAGGCGGTCCGCGACCAGGTTGCTACTGATGCCGTACGCGCTCAGCATTCGCTTCGCCAGTTGCAGGCCGCCAGCAAGGTTTCCCGTCTTGAATTCGAAGTTGCGCAGGCCAACGTCGACGCAGTACAACTCGACATCCAGAACGGCCACGCCAACGCACGCGATCAGCAATTGGCTCAAGCCGACATTGCAAATCGTCAGGTCACCCTATTACAGAACCAGTTCGAGTACCTGCGTGCCCAACTTCAACTCTTACGCCAAACCGGCGAGTTGCACGGCTGGGCATTGGGAAACAACCCTCGATAACATTTACTAGTTAGTTGACCGCAGCAGTCGTTTTAAACAGGACAATAAACTTCCAACTCGTCACTATCGCTCAGGAATGCACATTGACACTACGTAAGTATCTGGTTCTACTTTGCATCGTGATCTTCGGTTCTATCGGAGACACTTTGCTGAAGCGCGGCATGGTGAACATCGAGTCAATCGATGTTCACCATATTGCCAGAGTTTTCACAGCGCTCGCAAATCCGTGGGTCATACTCGGCATCTTCTCCCTGCTCGCATTCATGTCCACTTACATGACGGCGCTATCCTTTGCGGACCTCACCTTTGTCCTACCCGCCACTGCAGTCGGATACATCGTCATGACACTGCTCTCGCACTTCTGGCTGCACGAACACATCAGTGCACAGCGTTGGGCGGGCATTGCTCTCATCACGATCGGAGTAGGAGTCGTTGCCGGAGGCCCATCGCGCACCGAACATCCACCCGAAACCGACCCCAAATCCAACGCAGTTCAGGAGCAGGTATGAGAGTCCTCTACACGTGGATATGCATCTTCACCACGGTCTGCGCCGCTGCCGCCGGAGACGTTTTTATCGCCTTGGCCATGCGCCGCATTGGTGACCTCGGTGAGTTTCGCCAGAAACACGGATTTCTCTCCATGCTTGCCCGCGTGGCCTCCAGTGGAGCTCTCTTCTGCGGCATCTTTTTCATGGCGATAGCCTTCTTCAGCAACCTCGTCGGACTCTCCTGGGCAGATCTCAGCCTGATGGGACCAGCCTCTGCAGCTCTGACCTTTGTCACCAATGCCATCGGGGCCAAGTTCTTCCTGCATGAAAACGTAGATAAACGCCGTTGGGTTGCAACCTTCTTCGTCTGCTGCGGCGTGCTCCTGATCTCCTACTCCTGATGCAAACGGTGACGAATTCGCGCGGCATGCGGGGGACGTCCCTAGTGTGTCGAATACTCTTGTCGTTCTCGTCTGTAAGCCTCAGCTTGCCAAGTCGGCGCGACCTGCTCACCTTCATCAAGGCTGAATTGTGCCACTACGCTCTGCAGCTCTCCTGCGTTTTGGGACAAATCCAGACAAGCCGAAGCGGTACTCTTGGCCGCATCCGTGGCCTGCTGGGCCATGCTGGTAATCTGCTGCATATGTAAGGTGACGTCTTCTGTGGCCTTGCTGTTTTCGCTCGCCGCACTGGCAATTTGATTCACAAGAGAATGCATTTTGCCCGTCGACTGGATGATCTGCTCCAGCGCCGCTCTAGCCGTATCTGCTTGCCCGGTACGGACCTCCATTGCAACCTGTTCGTTCTCCATAGCTTGCACTGCATCTTCTGTGTCTTTCTGGATGGCTCCAATCATCGTGCCGATTTCAGCCGTGGCCCGCACCGTGCGTTCCGCCAACTTGCGAACCTCATCGGCTACCACTGCAAATCCCCGACCCTGTTCTCCGGCGCGTGCCGCTTCAATTGCCGCGTTCAGAGCCAGTAGATTCGTCTGATCGGCAATGCCGTCGATCACCGCCACCACTTCGCCAATTTTGTCGCTCGACTCGCCAAGTCGTTCCACAACCTCTGTAACCTTTCGAATCGATAAGGCCATTTCGCGCACGCCGTCCATCGTGCTGCCCACCAGCGTTCCGCCCTGCTGCGCGAGTTTACTTGTCTCCGATACATGAGCCGATGCCAGTCGGCAACTATCGTTAACCATGCTCACGTTGACAGCCATTTCCTGCAGAGCCGCGCTTACGCTCATGGCCTCGCTATTCTGGACGTCAGCGCCACGGGCCAAGTGCTCGCTGTCGTTGCTCAGCTTGCTCGACGAAGTTGCAACCCTCTCACTCACGCTTTGAACCGAGAGCAGCACCCCGCGGATCTTCGCCACGAACTTGTTCAACGCATGGCAGAGCCTTCCGATCTCATCATCGCCATTGGAGCGCAGCGTGGTGTTCAAGTCGGCATTGTCCAGTGCCGAGATAACGTTCCCAAGCGGCTTCACAACCATCGACTCAATCATTACGTACAGCGCAACAACTAGCAGTCCCATTGCCATTATCATGAGCGCAGCCGTGCTCTCGTAAACCTGCATAGTCGCCGCCCGCACATCGCTTTTTGGATAGCTGGCAATCGTGCGATAAGACCACGGACCAAAGCTCTGCTCGCGAACCACCCATTCCCCGTCTTTTCCGGCAGAGAGAACCGCTCTGATCTGGTCATCGGATGTCGATTCGCTCTTGAATATGATCCTGTCTTTCTTGTCCAGCACTGCGATCCAGCCGTGTTCCAGAATCTTCGTGTGGGTCACCGCTTCGCCCAAATCCTTGAGCACAGTAATCGGAAAACCGGCGTAGAAGATGCCGATTGTTTTCCCGTTCGCGTCTCGGATCGGTTCGTATCCGGTCAAATACGGTTTGTCCAGAATATCCACAAGTCCGTAGAACGCTTGTCCGCCACTCAGCATAGGGTAAGCTGCTCCTTTGGGATCAAGCACGGTCCCAATGGCGCGTTCCCCGTTCGGCTTGCGAACGCTTGTCGATACTCTTACAAAGTCTTGGCCGGAGGTGGAGAAAATGGTTGCGGTAGCCCCAGTGATCCCGCTGACCTCGTCTACAAGGCTTGTCGAGTTTGCTACGCTTTTTCCGCCAAGTCGTAGATCCCCGACATTCCTGCCCGGCAGAGTTGCTTCGCCCGTAAGGGTAGCCGCACCGTACTCCGAGTCAGCTCGGGCTATAAGTAGTCGCACTGACGAAGCCACCTGTTGTGAAACCAACTTGTCCGCCAGTGCCATCTCTCGTTGACATAATTCCAGCGTGGCCAGTGACTGGTCATCGGCACGCTGATTAACGGCAGAGGTCAGCTTTCCCGCCGCGAGTATCCCCATGAACAGAATCACAAAACCCAGAAGGATGGCAACCGGGGCAAGAAACTTTACAGTGATGCGACTCTTTATTGCGCGCAGGCTAAATAGCTCCACAGACGTACTCCGAACAGACCAAAAGTAGTACTTCCCCTTCTATCGGCTCACAGTGCGGTTCACTTTATTAAAAAGTACACATTCGTGCTTAAACCCTCCTTTCGAGCCCCATCCTGCTTGCAAATTCTCACGCCCTTCTGTGAGATAAGTCACTGCGATTCTGTGCCCCCGCGTAGTGCAATGACGATGGGGATCACGATGCTTATGCCGTCGGTCGCGCCAGCGTATGGACAGGTTGGTACTTGGTCCGCCTTTATTCCAGGGAGGACCGTTCTATGAGTCGGATCAAAGTGACCGTCGACGGAAATGAAGCAGCCGCCTACGTTGCACATAAGACCAACGAAGTCATTGCCATTTATCCCATCACTCCTTCGTCCCCCATGGGCGAGTTCAGTGATCAGTGGTCCTCAGACGGAAAACCCAACATATGGGGCTCAGTTCCGCACGTCATGGAAATGCAAAGTGAAGGGGGAGCAGTCGCCGCACTCCACGGAGCATTGCAAGGCGGAAGTCTCGCAACAACCTTTACATCGTCACAAGGCCTGTTGCTCATGATTCCCAACATGTACAAGATTGCCGGCGAACTCACGCCGTGTGTCATCCATGTGGCCGCCCGCTCCATCGCCGCCCAGGGCTTGTCCATCTTCGGAGACCATCAAGACGTAATGGCCGTGCGCCAGACCGGATGGGCGCTTCTTGCCTCCAATAATGTTCAGGAAGTCATGGACACAGCGCTCATTGCTCAGGCCGTAACCCTAGAAGCGCGTGTCCCATTCGTCCATTTCTTTGACGGATTCCGTACTTCCCATGAGGTAGGCAAAGTCGAGCAGCTTACACTCGACGACATGCGCGCCATGTTGCCCGAAGAAGGCATTCGCCAGCACCGTGGACGTTCGCTCTCGCCTGACCGCCCGGTTCTTCGCGGTACCGCGCAAAATCCCGATGTGTACTTCCAGGCCCGTGAAACAGTCAATCCCTTCTATACTGCCGTGCCTTCCATCGTGCAGAAGGCCATGGATCACTTTGCCAGCATCGTCGGACGCCAGTACAAGCTATTCGAATACGTAGGTGCTCCCGATGCCGAGCATGTGATCGTCCTCATGGGCTCCGGGTGCGACATCGCCGAAGAAACCGTAAGCCACCTCCTCCCAGCGGGACGGAAGATCGGCGTGCTCAAAATCCGCCTGTTCCGTCCCTTCTCTGTCGAACACTTCCTCGCCGCCCTTCCTGCCACCGTTCGCTCCATCGCCGTGCTAGATCGCACCAAGGAGCCCGGCTCCATCGGTGAGCCTCTGTATCAGGAAGTGCTAACAGCTTTGGCCGAGAGCTTCGCTGCCGGAAAAATCGCTTCCATGCCGCGCATCGTCGGTGGCCGTTACGGTCTTTCTTCGAAGGAATTCACTCCCGCGATGGTCAAAGCTGTATTCGATGACCTCGTCGAACTTGTTCCCCACAATCACTACACTGTTGGCATCAATGACGATGTGACCCACAACTCGCTCGCCTACGATCCAAAGTTCTCCACCGAAGATCCCCGCACCGTCCGCGCTCTCTTCTATGGACTCGGTGCCGACGGTACGGTTGGTGCAAACAAGAACTCCATCAAGATCATCGGCGAAGACACCGACAATTACGCTCAAGGATACTTCGTTTACGATTCCAAGAAGTCCGGGTCGATCACAACGTCGCATCTCCGCTTCGGCCCCAAGCCGATTCGTTCCAGCTACCTCATCACTCGCGCAAACTTCGTAGCCTGTCACCAGTTCAGCTTTCTTGAGAGAATTGACGTTCTCAAGCACGCCGACGAAGGCGCAGTCTTCCTCCTGAACAGCCAGTTCAGCAAAGATGAAGTCTGGGATCAGCTACCTCGCCCTGTACAACAGGCCATCATCACCAAGAAACTCCAGTTCTACGTCATTGATGGTTATAGCGTTGCCAAAGATACCGGCATGGGGCAGCGCATCAACACCATCATGCAAACCTGCTTCTTCGCCATCAGCGGCGTCCTGCCTCGCGAAGAGGCAATTGCAGCTATCAAGAAGGCGATCAAGAAGACCTACGGCAAGCGTGGCGAAGCCGTAGTCAAAAAGAATTTTGCTGCAGTCGATAGCACTCTCGAAAACCTTCACCGTGTCGAAGTCCCAACCCAAGCCTCCAGCACCACGGAACTTCGCCCGCCGGTTCCCGCCCAGGCTCCCGAATTTGTCCAGAGCGTTCTCGCCCCCATGATCTTCGGCGACGGAGACGACCTCCCCGTCAGCAAATTGCCGATCGATGGCACCTACCCCACCGGAACAGCGCAGTGGGAGAAACGCAATATTGCCCTCGAAATCCCTGCTTGGGATGAATCTCTCTGTATTCAATGCGGAAAATGTGTGCTTGTCTGTCCTCACGCCGTTATCCGCGCCAAAGTTTACCCCAGCGACCTACTCGCCTACGCGCCCGAAACCTTCAAGTCTGCCGACCCGAAGTGGAAGAGCTTTGCATCCTTCAAGTACACCTTGCAGGTTGCGCCCGAAGATTGCACCGGATGTGCTCTTTGCGTAGAAGCCTGCCCTGCGAAGTCCAAGAGCGAAGCTAAGCACAAGGCCATCAACATGGTCCCACAACCCGCCCTGCGAGAGACCGAAGCTCATAACTGGGAGTACTTCCTCTCCTTACCCGAAATCCCGCGTGAGCAGCTTTCTCTCACCCAGGTCAAGGACGTGCAACTTCTCCAACCTCTCTTTGAGTTCTCTGGAGCCTGCTCTGGTTGCGGTGAAACTCCATACATCAAGCTGCTCTCACAGCTTTACGGAGACCGCACCGTCATCGCCAATGCCACCGGATGCTCTTCGATCTACGGCGGCAATCTGCCCACCACGCCTTACACCTACAACAAGGATGGGCGCGGCATCGCATGGTCCAACTCACTCTTTGAAGACAACGCCGAGTTCGGTCTTGGACTCCGTCTTTCGCTCGACAAAAACCGCGACTACGCTCGCGAACTGCTCATCCGACTCGCAGCTAAGCTGCCCGAGGAGCTGGTAAAGGCTATCCTCGATGCTTCCCAACGTGGAGAGTCCGCAATCGCCGCGCAGCGCGAGCGCATTGCTCTACTCAAGCACGCCTTGCCCAGCATCGATCTTCCTGAAGCACGTGCTCTGTTTGATATTGCCGACCTCCTCGTAGAGAAGGCCGTCTGGATCGTCGGTGGTGATGGCTGGGCCTACGACATCGGGTTCGGAGGCCTCGATCACATCATGGCTTCTGGCCGCAACGTCAACGTCCTCGTTCTCGACACCGAGGTCTACTCCAACACCGGTGGCCAGATGTCTAAATCCACGCCAAGGGGAGCCGTCGCAAAGTTTGCCGCCGCCGGCAAGCAGCGTCCCAAGAAGGACCTTGCTCTCATCGCCATGAGCTACCCGGCATACGTTGCGCGAGTCGCCATGGGTTCCAGCGACATGCAAACCCTCAAGGCCTTCAATGAAGCGGAAGTCTACAACGGCCCATCGCTCATCCTCGCCTACAGCCATTGCATCGCCCACGGTTACGATCTTGTCCACGGACTCGATCAGCAGAAGCTTGCCGTTTCCAGCGGTCACTGGCCTCTCTTCCGTTTCAATCCGGAAGCCGCCGCAGGCCAGCCAAACTTCGTCCTCGATAGCCGTGCTCCAAGCATCCCCTTGGAGCAGTACATCTATAACGAAACCCGCTACACCATGCTTCGTCAAAGCAATCCAGCCGCGGCAAAGGAACTGCTCGGCGAGGCACAGCAGGATGTCAACGAGCGCTGGAAGCGTTATGAAGCACTGGCGCAAAGGTCTGCGGCAACCGTCCTCGAAGCCGCTACCGCTACTGCCGTAAAGGGAGCACAGTGATGATTGATCTCTCCACTAAATATCTAGAACTTGCGCTTCGTAATCCGCTCGTTGTCTCCGCCTCGCCTCTCTGTAAGGAGATTTCGAACCTGCGCCACATGGAGGAATCCGGTGCCGCAGCCATCGTCCTCCATTCGCTCTTTGAGGAGCAGATCAACATCGAGTCCAACGAACTCGACCGTTTCCTCTGGGACGGCTCCGACCTCGGAGCCGAGAGCACCACAATCTTTCCGGATCTAGGCCAATACAACATCGGACCCGACGCCTACCTCGAACACATCCGGCAGGCCAAGCAATCCGTCTCCATCCCGGTCATTGCTTCGCTCAACGGAGTCTCCCGCGGAGGTTGGGTCAGCTACGCTCGCGAAATGCAGCAGGCCGGTGCCGATGCAATTGAACTCAACGTCTATTTCATCCCAGCCGATCCTACCTCTAGTTCTGAGGAGATCGAGAAACTCTACCTCGACCTCGTCAAAGAGGTGCGCCAAACCGTTTCCATTCCTGTGGCAGTAAAGGTAGGACCGCACTTCAGCGCCTTCGCCAACATGGCGCAGCGTCTTGAGGCGGCAGGAGCGAACGGCATTGTCATCTTCAACCGCTTCTATCAGCCAGACTTCGATCTCGAAACGCTCGAAGTCAAGCCGTCACTCACCTTATCCAATAGCAGCGAACTTCTTCTCCGCCTGCATTGGGCTGCCATGCTCCACGGCCAGATCCAGTCGGACATCGCCATCACCGGCGGCGTCCACACAGCAGAGGATGTTGTGAAGTCGATGATGGCAGGAGCAAAAGTCACGATGCTTGCATCGGCTCTGCTCGAGAACGGTATTGGCTACCTGCGCCAACTCCGCAATCAGCTCGAAGCATGGCTCGAAAAGCACGAGTACGAGAGCATCGAGCAGATGCAGGGCAGCATGAGCCAGGAGAACGTCCCAAATCCAAAAGCTTTCCAGCGCGCCAACTACATGAAGGTGCTGTCGAGCTACGCAGTAAAATAGTTCCACTAATCGGTAAACATCAATGGAGCGGCATCACGCCGCTCCATTGAACTACTGGCGACGAATCTTGCCGCTGTTCGTTCTCATCGTCGCCGTTGCTTCTGAGTAGACATTCCAAGGCAACGAGGAATCCCCTTACCTCTTAGACCTTCAGACACATATCAGGCTAACACCAGACGCTGTGCACGCCTTGCCGTTCTATGACCCAAATACGTATCTCAGGAACCGCCCGGACGCGCCTCTGACGCGGAAGATACCGGCACGTCGACTGCATTCGCTTCAACTCCGGCGCTGTTGTTAGTAGCCCATTTCATTTTGGAGCGAGTGCCATTTCAAACTGAACATGAAAAGAAAGCCATGAAGGCTATCGTGGAAATCGGCTTACGCTCCGATACAGCAAGTAGGGCCATCATAGTTTCCAATAATCGAGGAGCAAGAATGAAGTTGTCAGTGGGCAAGAAGCTTGCCGGAAATACGCTTGTAACATTTTTGTTATTTATCGTTACGGTGGGAGTGGTCTATAGCAAGCTTTCGACGAGTCGGGCAACGCAACTGACCATCGTGGAGTTGCGATGGCCAGTCGAGAAGGATGTCTCGAATATTCTTAGCAACCTGAATCACAAGCGTGCCGATCTTCGTGACGGCATGCTTTTCCACGACGATGCGGAGAAAGTCGCTAAGGCAAATGATGCCCGAAAGGTTTGTTACCGCTCGATCCAAGATAGTCTTGCCCGCCTTGAGGTTCTCGCACCAAAACTTTCTCCAGAGAACCGGGACCGCATTTCCGTGCTACAGCGGGATCTTCCCGCAGTTGAGCTGCTGCAAGATCAAGTGGAAGAAGCTTCGGTTCGTGGCGACCTGACGTCCGCAGTGGCAATCCTCAAGGATGCAGGAACTCTATCAGATCGCAGTCGCAAAGCGATGGAAGACTTGATGGATTCAAACACAACGCAGACTAGCGAAAGTCTAAAGGCAAGTAGCGAAAGCATGCAGTCGGCCATCTTCTGGTTGGTGCTCTGCCTCGTCGCAGTCGTTGCTTTTGGGTCAGCACTCAGCTATTTCTTAACTCATCAAATCACCACCGGGCTTGGAATCGTCCAAGTAAGGGCGCAGGCCATCGCCAGCGGCGATCTTTTGGGCGATGCGTTGAAGATCGATACAGGAGACGAGATAGAGGATCTTACCAATTCCATGAATCTTATGCAGCATGAGTTGAGGCAGGTTCTTGAAGCAATTGCCTCCAGTGCGGAACGCGGTGCCACCGCTACCGAGCAGATCTCACGTGGAACCAGTCAGGCTGCCAATAATTCCAGCGCCCAGACAGATCAAACTCAGCAAGTTGCAACGGCGATGCACGAAATGATGGCCACGGTCATTGAGATCTCGAACGGCTCGCGATCCGCAGCCGATGCTGCACATACTGCGGCAAAGACGGCGAAAGAGGGCGGTGAGGTCGTGAACAATACTGTCGAAACGATCAAGAGAATCGCCGACTCAAATCAAAAGATTTCCGAACGGGTGTCAAAGCTGGGGTCAAGCTCGCAGGAAGTAGGAAGGATCGCTTCAGTGATTGACGACATCGCCGACCAAACAAACCTGTTGGCTCTGAATGCCGCCATCGAAGCGGCACGTGCTGGAGAGCAGGGACGGGGATTTGCTGTAGTGGCTGATGAAGTGCGCAAATTGGCTGAGCGGACGGCTTCGGCAACGAAAGAGATTGCCGAGATCGTCCAGAACATTCACGCTGAAACGCAAGAAGCCGTCGCGGCCATGGAACAAGGCAGCACAGATGTCAATAATGGAGTAGCGGGGGCCGATCAGGCAGGCAAAGCGCTGGTAGAGATTATCTCAATGGCGACCAAGGTGGGCGACATGGTCTCGCAGATTGCCACAGCTGCGACCGAGCAGTCTAGCACTTCGGAAAGCATCAACTCGAACGTCGAAAACATTGCCACGATGATTAAGGCATCCGACGACGCGGCCCATCAAACTGCGGACTCCTGCTCCGAGCTATCCAACGTGATGCTAGATCTGCAAAAGGTTATTGGACACTTCAAAATCGAGCATCAAGATGACAGCCTACGAAGCCGCGTGACGGCACCTTCACAAAAGGAACGCTCCCCCAGAAATGAGCGCCAGGTATATGACGCTTCCGTGAGAGTGCCCGAATATCAATCAGAACAAAATCAAAGATGGCAGTAAGACGAATCCGGCCAATCGTGAAGGATGACCAAGTAAAACGGAGACGCTTCACGCGCTCCGTTTTTGTTCCGGAGGTCGTAGTACGATGGGGTCACTGGTTCCTGAGCATCTACTCGAAGTCGCAAACATCGGAAACGTGTAGGAAGCGATAGCGCTCGCTTTTGATGTGCGGGCTGAGATCTCAGCGGTGGGCTTATACATTCCACTTTTTAAATCAGAAGTGTAGCGAGGACAGAAGGCCTGTCACTTCGCATAAATATTCACGAAAGTGACGCATATGCGCTTACAATTCACTGCTTCCAGCATGTTATCCTGATAGGAAAGATTGTGGAGCAGATAACTGCCAACTCACCGGATCCCGAGGGTGAGTATAATCTGCTGCCGAACTAATTCTACGGATGCACGCTGGGGGGTATTATGGCAATCGATTCGCATGTTGCTTCCTATGCGCTCCCCACTTCTAAACACGCTCTGTGTTTTCATGGACTTACGGGAGAACCGTTGTACATTCGTTGTACATCTGGTCTTCGGAGACTTGTAATTGACAGAATCTAAACCAGTTAGCCGACTGGCTATCCTTGCGCTGGAAGATGGCAAAATTTTCCGCGGCAAAGGCTACGGAGCACGGCTCGAACGTACGGGCGAAGTAGTTTTTAATACATCCATTACCGGCTATCAGGAGATCTTTACCGACCCCTCCTACGCCGGCCAAATCGTAGTCCTCACCAATCCAGAAATCGGCAACTACGGAACGAATCCTGATGATGACGAGGCCAGCAAGCCCTACATCGAGGGATTGGTCGTGCGCGAATTTTCGCCGTACGCCTCGAACTACCGCTCGCAGCAGGTGACGGACGAGTATCTGGAGCGGCACAAGGTTCCGGTGCTGTCAGATATCGACACGCGCGCACTAGTGCGGCATTTGCGGGATCGCGGTGTGATGCGTGGAGTTATTTCCACGCTGGAAACCGACGCGGACAAACTTGTCGCGATGGCTAAGGCTGCTCCAAGTATTGACGGCGTTGACTTGGCGAAGCAGGTGTCGACCCGAGAGAGCTATGAGTGGACCAAGGGAGACGTTGAGGAGCGCATTATTACCGTGCCCCACGCTTCGATTTCACAGCTTTCAGTGGTAACCAGCGAGACGGCGGGAGATCGTCGCTCTTCTGAGCGCAAGAAAGTAGTCGCGTTTGACTATGGCATCAAGAACAACATTTTGCGCAGGCTTGTAAGCACTGGCTGCGATGTGACGGTGGTTCCCGCTGATACTTCGGCGGAAGATGTGCTCGCGCTACAACCGGACGGAGTGTTCCTTTCGAACGGGCCGGGTGATCCGGATGCAGTTGTGTATGCGCAGAAGACCATTCGTAAGATGGCCGGACGCGTGCCGATTTTCGGCATCTGCCTTGGGCATCAGCTGATTGGGTTGGCGCTGGAAGGCAAGACTTACAAGTTGAAGTTTGGGCATCATGGCGGAAACCATCCGGTGAAGCAATTGAAGACCGGAAAAGTCGAGATTACGGCGCACAATCACAACTATGCAGTCGACCCGGATTCACTGAAGCAGAGTGAAGTGGAATTGACGCACGTGGACTTGAACGACAACACGTTGGAAGGACTGCGTCACCGTACGTACCCGCTGTTCAGCGTGCAGTATCATCCTGAAGCTTCGCCGGGACCGCATGATTCGCACTATCTGTTTGACGATTTTGTGAAGATGATGAGCGAGTGGAAACGGTAGCGCGTTGCGCAGTCGGGAGCGATGGGCTTTATCCCAGAACCGAAAGCGCGAAAGGACGGAGCAAAACGCTCAGGAGCTACCGGTGAAACGAGTGTGGTTGGTTGCGGCTGTACTAATGGTCTCGGGCCTGTGCACGGCGCAGATGATGTCATCGCATCCTCAAACGAACGGAGCAGTTGATCCTCATGCGGGAGTACAGAGTCCGCATGGGGGTGCTCCTTCCAGCAGGACGGTTTTCGGCAGGGAGTGCGGGATCAACGACACGTCTCCTCAGAGCGCACTGGGGCTTTCACGCTCACCGCAGGGATGGTCGTTGGTGACTCCGGAAAAGCCCCGCGGACCGAATGACGGTGCGGTGGCGAGAGTGTGGCGCGAGACTAGCTGGATGGTCGATGTGCACGACGCACCGGGGGATGGAAGGACGATTCATACCGGACAGATGTGCTTCGATTCAAATGGCCAGCTCACGCGGATGATCGACCGCTACATTGACCTTCCGAAGTGCAACTGCATGCGATATACAGCGCTGAGCCTGGATGCCAACGGTGGAGTCGTGAAACAGGAGCAGAAGTTTATCAGCCTGGACAAAGGCGCGGAGATGACATTACCCGAGGCCGCAAAGGGATTTCCTGCGGTGTTCGGATTCCGCAGGATTGAACAGTTACCGTTCTATTCGTTAGTGAAGAAGTAAGAGATCGAAGTGGGCAAGTTTGTCCGCAATTATTGCAGAGTGAGAAAGCATACTTAGATGCCACGTCGCACAGATATTTCGAAGATTCTGATTCTTGGTTCGGGTCCGATAGTGATTGGTCAGTCGGCGGAGTTTGACTACTCTGGTACTCAGGCGTGCAAGGCGCTGAAGGCCGAAGGTTTCGAGGTTGTATTGGTGAACTCGAATCCGGCGACGATCATGACTGATCCGGAGATGGCCGACCGCACTTACGTAGAGCCGCTGACACGACAATACGTGGAAGAAATTATCCGCCAGGAAGTGGAGCGCGGAGTTGGCAAGGGTATGGCCGTGCTGCCGACAGTGGGCGGACAGACTGCGCTGAATTTGGCCGTGGAACTGGCCGACGGCGGCGTGCTGGAAAAGTACGGAGTGATGCTGATTGGCGCACAGTTGGAGGCGATCAAGAAGGCTGAAGACCGTTTGCTTTTTAAGGACGCCATGACGCGGATCGGGTTGGATGTGCCGCGCTCGGCGCTGGTCAACAACCTTAAGGATGGATTGGATTTCGCGACCAAGTTGGGATTCCCGGTGGTGCTGCGTCCGTCGTTTACGTTGGGCGGATCGGGCGGCGGTATTGCGTTCAATCGAGAAGAACTGCTGGATCTGTTGGCGCGTGGTTTGGATCTTTCTCCGGTACATGAAGTTTTGCTTGAAGAAAGCGTACTAGGCTGGAAAGAGTATGAACTCGAAGTAATGCGCGACTTGGCGGACAACGTAATTATTGTCTGCTCGATTGAAAACTTCGATCCGATGGGAGTGCATACAGGCGACTCGATTACGGTGGCTCCGGCGCAGACGCTGAGCGACCGCGAGTATCAGCGCATGCGCGATTCTGCGATCAAGGTGATGCGCGAGATTGGCGTGGAAACGGGTGGATCGAACGTTCAGTTTGCTGTAAATCCGGCGACTGGGCGGCAGATTGTAATCGAGATGAACCCGCGCGTTTCTCGTTCGTCAGCACTGGCCTCGAAAGCGACGGGATTCCCGATTGCAAAGATTGCAGCACGGTTGGCGGTAGGCTACACGCTGGACGAGATTACGAACGACATTACGCAACAGACTCCAGCGTGCTTTGAGCCGACGCTGGATTATGTCGTTGTAAAGATTCCAAAATGGCAGTTTGAGAAGTTCCCCGGTGCAGATGAGAGCCTTGGGCCGCAAATGAAGTCGGTGGGCGAGGTGATGGCGATTGGCCGCACCTTCAAGGAAGCGCTGCTGAAGGCGGTGCGCTCACAGGAGACTGGCAAGCGTCTGGAAGCGGAAGCAATTGAGCCGAAGATCATTACGAAGCGGTTGGTATCGCCGCATCCGGAGCGGTTGCAGTATGTTCGCTACGCGTTGAGCATTGGTTGGACGGTACTGCATGTGGCAAAGCTTACGGGGATGGACCCGTGGTTCCTCTACCAACTGAAGGAAATCAGCGATGAGCTGGCGGCGTTGGAGAAGAAGTCTCTGGAGACAATTACTGCTGAGGAAATGCGTGAGGCCAAGCGCATGGGAATCAGCGATACGAGACTGAGCGAGCTTTGGAATCTTCCAGCGCGAGCTGGGGCGATCAAGGTTTACGAAAAACGCCAGGAACTGGGCATCATTCCGGTGTACAAACGGGTAGATACCTGTGCTGCCGAGTTTGAGAGCTTTACTCCGTACATGTACTCGACCTTTGAAGATGAGGACGAGGCCGTGCCGACGGCGAAGAAGAAGGTGCTCATTCTTGGTTCTGGTCCGAATCGTATTGGGCAAGGGATTGAGTTTGACTATTGCTGCTGCCATGCCGCGTTTGCTCTTCATGAAGACGGGATAGAGACCATCATGGTGAACTGCAATCCGGAGACGGTTTCGACCGACTACGATACAAGCGATCGCTTGTACTTTGAGCCCCTGACGTTTGAAGACGTGATGGCGGTTTATGAGCACGAGGCCAAGGGGACGGACGAGATCGGCGTGATTGTGCAGTTCGGTGGACAGACTCCGCTGAATCTAGCTTTGCCGATGAAGAAAGCTGGGGTAAAGATCATTGGGACTTCACCTGAGTCGATTGACTTGGCGGAGGATCGCAAGCGTTTTGAAGCGTTGCTGAACAAGTTGGACATTCCTCAATCACCCGGGGGCATGGCGACTTCGGTGGAAGAAGCTCTCGCAGCGGCGGAAAAGGTTGGATATCCGGTGCTGGTACGTCCTTCGTATGTTCTTGGCGGACGTGCGATGGTGATCGCGTACGACGCGAAGGCTGTGAAGGAGTACATGGGGCAGGCGGTGGAGTATTCGCAGGACCGCCCGATTCTGGTGGACCACTTCCTTGAGGCGGCTACGGAAGTTGACGTGGACGCCCTGAGTGATGGCGATGACGTGGTGATTGCCGGGATCATGGAACACATTGAGGAGGCCGGAATTCACTCGGGTGACTCGTCGTGTGTATTGCCAAGTGTCGATCTATCTCCGAAGGTGCTGGAGACGATTCGCCAATATACATTCAAGCTAGCAAAGGCTCTGAACGTGATCGGACTGATGAACATTCAGTATGCGATCCAGCGCGAAAAGGTTTATGTCATTGAGGTGAATCCGAGAGCTTCACGCACAGTGCCTTATGTTTCGAAGGCTACGGGCGTGCCTTGCGCAAAGATTGCTGCTCGGTTGATGACCGGGCGAAAGCTAAAGGAATTTTTGCCTGAGAATATTGCTGGACGCAAAGATCTGGATACGGGAGATTTCTTCTACGTGAAGTCTCCGGTATTTCCTTGGAACAAGTTCCCAGGAGTCGACACCGTACTTGGCCCAGAGATGCGCTCGACGGGCGAAGTGATGGGGGTCGCTGATAACTTTGGCGAAGCATTTGCCAAAGCCCAACTGGGAGCTGGTCAGGCACTTCCGGCGAAGGGAACTGTTTTCATCAGTGTGAACGAACGCGATAAACCTCATGTTGCCGAGGTTGCGCGAAAGTTCGTTGACATGGGTTTCAAGATCGTCGCCACTCATGGAACGGCCGAGGCTTTAGAAGAAGCTGGGATGCGAGTGGAGCGGGTTTACAAAGTAAAAGAGGGTAGACCGAACGTGGTCGACCTCATTAAAGGTGACCGCATTCAGCTGATCATCAATACTCCGCAAGCTCGCGGCGAGCCTTGGTTCGATGAGAAGGCGATTCGACGAGCAGCAATTACGGCACGGATTCCAACGATCACTACGTTGTCGGCAGCAAGGGCAGTGGTGGAGGGGATTCCAGTGCTGCAAGCAGGGGTGGTCAGCGTTTACAATCTGCAGGAACTGCACGCAGCTCACGATGCTGTAAAGCACGACGCTGTTGGGAAAGATTAGGAGCAACGATGCGTAAGACTCTCATATTAGCCGTGTTGACGATGACGGCGATGTGGATGATGGCACAGAATAAGAATCAGCATCCTTCGCCTGTGGATGGGCCGGGAGTGACGATTCACGGTGGATTGACGTACTGGGATTTAGCGGTAGGCACCGGAAAAGTCGCAACCAAGGGAAGCAAAGTAAAAGTTCACTACACGGGATGGCTGCTGGAGCAGGGCCGGAAGTTCGACAGCTCGGTTGATCGCCGAGAGCCATTTGAGTTCACACTCGGCGATGGACAGGTAATCAAAGGGTGGGACGAGGGCGTAGTCGGAATGAAGGTCGGCGGCAAACGGCAACTTAGAATTCCTCCCGAGATGGGCTACGGATGGAGAGGTCAGCCTCCGGTCATTCCTCAGAACGCTTACTTAATTTTCGATGTGGAACTGCTGGACGTGAAGTAACCAAAAGCTAATGTGAAACTCGGAGGCGCATCCTTAACAGGGTGCGCCTTTTAATTTTGGGCGGGGAGGAAGCAAAGGATAGGCGCGTGGGTCTCGAAAGATGTTGCTTCGCTGCTACACTGGAGCGCGGAGGGGGTAGCGCACCCCTCACGAGGAGCATTACTTATGTCGAAACAAGAAGAAGCCGGTCTTATCCTCAAGCTATATGAACTGCGTCGCGAAGAGACGATGCGCAAAGCTCGCAATTGGTATTTCCGCGAATTTAATCCTCAGTCGTTGGATGATTTTAAGGCCGCGATGTTTGGCGAGCATAGTGGACATCTGCGTATGGTTATTTCGTACTGGGATATGGCTGCTGCGCTTGTTAACAGCGGCGCCATCAGTGCGGAACTCTTTCATGACTGCAATGGTGAGCATGTTGGCGTGTTCGCAAAGATTGAATTGCTTATGCCTGAGATTAAAGCTGCAATGTCGCCTCGTTTCGCGGCAAATCTGGAGAAGCTGATTGATTCGATTCCAGATGGTCGGAAACTGACGGCAGCTCAGCGCGAGCGTATGAAGGCAATTATGGCTAGCGTTCAAGCGCATCAGGCAGCGGCAGGGAAACGGTAGTTCGATCGATTTGCGAGTGGCCTTTGTCGACGGGCAACAGCAACTGCAAGAGCTGTAAAGGTGGAGCGCACCGTTTCCCAGGTTATCGCCGAAAAAGGCTTCGGCACGAACTTGGAGCACCCGAGATTTGCTGTTGTTCCGACTCAAAAACCTTTATTTATTCAGAACATACACCCTGTTATTGCGCCAGCCTCTCGACGCAATAACAGGGTGCATGTTTGTCTGAGTTCGACTAAAGCTCGGGGAGTTCGGGGGTGAAGGTGAATCCGGGCGCGCTCCAAGGCAGGAAGTAGGCTGCAGAGGTGGTTGCCAGGATGATCGCGTTGTTGGGGTCGAAGGCTAGACCTACGAGATCGGTTCCGCCAATGATGAATGAGGCTTCCTTGTCGGCTGTGACGCGGGTGATGCCGCGGTGTCCTCGCCAGGAAGCGGCAACATACATGTTTCCCTCGAAATCAAAGGCTATGCCTTGCGGACGACCTAAGTTACAGAAGAACGGAGTGACTACGCCGTGAGGGTCGATCTGGTACACACAGTCGTTGGAGGACGTGGTGGGACCGGAGACGTAAAGGTTTCCGTTGGGCGAGAAGGCCAAGTGATAGGCGGCCACGCTGGGCTCGATAGTGGCAAAGACGAAGATCTGACGGTCGGGGGCAATTTTAAAGATGGTCCCGCTCCGGTCTCCTACGTAGAGGTTTCCAATCTCGTCAAATGCTAGTCCGGTAGCTACTCCCATGCCCTCTGCGTAGGTGGTGAGATCGCCAGAGGTGGACAGTCGGTAGACGGCACCGTCGTGGCGCGAGGAGATATAGAGGTTTCCGGTGCCGTCCAGTGCCAATCCGGTGGGGTTCATGATTTCGGCGGCAATGGGGTGCAGCGTGGATTCATCATCGATGCGGAAGAGAGATGTGGGGACGGACTGGCCTCGGCTGCCTGAGAACGTGACATAGATGTTACCGGCCTCGTCAACTGCGGGATTGGCGACGGGGTGAAGGTTCTCTGAAAGCAGAGTGGCCAGGGTGAAGTCTACCGAGGCGGAGCCGTGGGGAGTGGTGATGGTGATCGAGTCACCGGACGCGCTCTCCGGAATCTGCACGGTGAGCTGGGTTGGAGAACCGAACACGACGATCGCCACGGCTTCGCCAAACAGGACCTGCGTGGGCTCCGTGGTGCTGACGAGAAGTGCTTGACCGCGTATGACGATTTCTCCACCGGGCAGCGCGAAGGCAGGCTCGACGGAGAAGATGACGGGAGTTTCAGCGGCTGTGCTCATATGTGCGCCCTAACCCAACTATCTTAAGATGCCAAAGTGCAATAAGAGCTGAAGAACTATGAATCCGTAAAGGCCAGCGCCAAGATCGTCAACAACGATGCCTACTCCTTCGGGGCGCAAGCGCTCCAGGAGACGGATGGGCGGTGGTTTGACGATATCGAAGGCGCGGAAGAGGACGAAACCGGCTAGCAGAGCCTTCCACGTGAGTGGAGCGGCAACGAGCGTGAGCATCTGCCCTGCAACTTCGTCTATGACTACGTGAGAAGGATCGTCGCGGTGACAGGAACGCGCGGTGAGTGTTGCAGCCGGGATTCCGATGGCGGTGGCCAAAGCGCAATATGTCAGGGCTCCTGGGATCAGCAGGTGCGCGGGCAGGTGTTGTGCGATGAAATACCAAGTGATCAGCGCACCCAAGGATCCCCAAGTTCCAGGGCCGGGCTTGAGAGCGCCAGCTCCGAAAAAGGTAGAGACGGTCCACGCCCAATAAGGGCGGGTGGGACGTGCGGAACCTTTCTTTGTGTGGGAGTGCGGAGTCTGACTCGGCGGCTCAGTTGGGCTTGCGGCGACCATGGTTCTCACTTTCATCGGCTGAACTGGTCGTTTCGGGGCCCTTGCGGAGGCTGCCAACACGGCGCTGTCTTGGCTCATTGTACTCGGCTTCGCCGCCCGATTCGGGATCATTCAAGGGTGCGGAAATGACATAGCCCCCGCTGATCCATTTGCCGAGGTCGACGACACGGCAACGGTCAGAGCAGAAAGGATAGTCAGGGTCCTTGGCAAGCACGATCTTGCGGCATGTGGGGCAACGTAGCGATGCTGTTTTTTTCTTGGTCATGGGACAGAGATCAAATTTCAGAGTAACTCTTTCTTCAACTTCTATTATTAGATGGTAATTGAGGCCGACTTATACTGGCTGCCACAATTCCACCCGATTTCCTTCAGGGTCGGTGAACCATCCGAAGCTACCAAATTCGTAGCGTTCGCGGCGCGAGTCTACGTTAATACCTTCCGCGGCGAGACGATCCAGCAGGGCGTCGAGATCGCTCACTTGTAAGTTCAGCATTGCGGGCTGTTCGGTGGGAAAGTAGTCCGATGAGCGCGGGAAAAAGGCTACAACCGAATTCGCACGCTGCTGGGCAGCTTCGAAGGAAAAGCAGCCATCACGTCGCTGCAATCCGAGGTGCTTTTCGTACCACGCGTAGAGAGAGTCGGGATCGGTGACGCGGAGGAATGCTCCTCCTAAACCTGTTATCGCGGCCATTGCTCCTCCTGAACAGCAGGGATTCTATAAGAGCCTTGCTACAAGATCGTAATCGTGGGCCTCTTCCACGATGGCGCGATGGAAGCTGCCTGCTTGGGGAGACTGGTGGTCTCCGAAATCATTAATGAATACTTTACCGTCAATTTCAGGAGCATGGGCCATGGTACGAGCTTCCCAGAGAAGATCAGTTTCTTCGCTGGGACCTTCAAGCATAACCTCGATTTCACGGCCAATCCACAGCTTTCGGCGCTGACGGCTGATACGTTTTTGCAATTGCATGAGTTTGCGGCGGCGGCGTTCGATTTCCTTGGGCGGCACTTTGTCGCCGAGGTGGAAGGCGGGCGAGCCCTCCTCGTCAGAGTAGGAGAACACTCCGAGCCAATCGAACTTTGCGGTGGTTACGAAGTCGCAGAGCTGCTGGAAGTCATCGTCGGTTTCTCCGGGGAAGCCGACGATAAACGACGTGCGCAGGCTGAGGTCAGGGACGGCTTCACGCATTTTGGCGATGAGCTTGAGAAAGATTTCGGCCGATCCACCACGCTTCATGCGTTTGAGCACGGAGGGCGCGGCGTGTTGTAACGGTACGTCGATGTAGCGACAGAGTCTCGGGTACTTTGCGAGCACTTCGAGCAGGCGTGGCGTAATTTTGTTGGGGTAGGCGTAGAGAACACGTATCCAGCGGAGCTCTTCGATCTGGGCGAGTTGTTCGAGCAAAGAGGCGAGGCCGTCCTGAAGGCCGAGATCTTCGCCAAAGCAGGTGGTGTCCTGTCCGATGAGATTGATTTCGCGAACGCCTTGTGAAGCCAGACGCTGGGCCTCGGAGACTACCGAAGCGATGGTGCGAGAGCGGAACTTTCCGCGAAGCTGCGGAATGATGCAGAAGGCGCAGGGATGATCGCAGCCTTCCGCAATCTTGATGTAGGCGGAGTGGCGCGCGGTGGCGAGCAGTCGCGGAGTGTTCTCGTCGTAGAGATAGCTGGGCAGTTCGGCGGAGGCTCCGTCCCAAGTATCGCGGGCGAAGCGTCCGGTCTTTTCACGGGCATCGCCTTCGGGACGCGAGGCTGGCTCACGCTGTCCGCTCTTGAGCTGCTGCGATTCAGAGGCGTGGGGATGCGCGCCACTGTTCAGAATCGTAAATGGGGTATTGGTCTCGGGTGCTGGCGCAATTCCAGCGGCGGCGAGGATGTCGGCCAGCTCTCCGGTGCCGAGGACGACGTCGATCTCGGGGATGTTCTTCTGGATTTCACTGCGATAGCGCTCGACGAGGCAGCCGGTGACGATAAGCTTCTTGGCGCGTCCGTGTGTCTTGTGCTCGACCATTTCGAGAATGGTGTCAACAGACTCCTGCTTGGCAGTGTCGATGAACGAGCATGTGTTGACGACAATGATGTCAGCATCTTCGACGTGAGCGGTGATCTCGGCCCCGTTCGTGGAAAGCATACCCATCATCACTTCGGAGTCTACGAGGTTCTTGGGGCAGCCGAGGCTGACAAAACCTATGCGTAAGGGCGAAGGTGACGTGGTGTTCTTTTCTGAGAGCGCGGTGGTACTGATGATGGACATCTCTAGAGCTATTTTACCAGCAGTTGGGCGGAACCAGTGTGGCTCGTGCGGAGTGGGGCAACTGCAGGGGGTAGGAGCGATTAAGAGCTCCAGAGGTGGAAGAGACCAATTCCCCACTCCAGCCGAAACGTGGTTAGGTTGGGGCATCTGGACAATGATGATCGGATACAGACTCTCGCACCTTTATGACAACCCAAAAAAGCGAATCGCATCCAAGGACCGAGCCAGTTCCCTCTAATCGAGTGTGGAACTGGCTCCCCCAATTGATTGGCGAGTCAACACTTAACAGGTTCGTTTCGAGAGGAGTCACTATGAGAAGAGTTTTCGGATTGCTGTTGTTTCTGCTGCCGGTCATCGCAAGCGCGCAGAGCGGCGTAGACGGCACATGGCGAATCGATATGAACAAAGCCCAGCTTGACGCCAAGCCCATGGTTTACGAATTAAAGAATGGGATGTTCAGTTGTAGTACATGCGATCCCAAGGTCAATATCAAAGCTGATGGAACGGATCAACCCGTAACTGGTTCCCCTTATGTGGACACCGAAAGCGTGACGGTGGTGGATACAAACACCATTCAGCGAGAGGGAAAGAAAAACGGTACGGTCAGCTTCCGCGACACGCTTATGATTTCTTCCGACGGCAAAGCGTTCACACGGAAGTATGAGGCACATCCTGCAGGAACAAACCAAGTTGTTACGGCTACCGGCATGTATTCACGCCTTGGAGCACCCGAGAGCGGTGCCCATGCGATTTCCGGCTCGTGGAAGATCAACAAATGGGATTCGGTATCCGACAACAGTCTCACCTTCGTCTATGCCTTCAACGGAGACGGACTGAATTACAAGGCAAACACAGGCGAATCATATAGCGCGAAGTTTGACGGTAAAGACTATCCGTATCACGGTGACCCGGGAACAACGTCAGTTTCGCTGAAAAAGATCGACGACCACACGTTCCAGGAAACATATAAACGCAACGGCGAAGTTGTTGGCATGGGCAAGGTTTCAGTCTCAGCCGATGGCAAATCTCTGACACTGGTGAGCCAGGACTCGCGCCGAGGAACGACAGACACATTTGTTGCTGAAAAACAGTCGAACACTATGGCTGACAAATAGCCCGCTACTTTCCTGAGGTTACAGGGGACGTTTCAGTAGAACGGGGCGTCCCAATGGAAATGCGAGACTCGAAATCCTTTTGAACCGCAGAACTGGGCGCGACGGAATAAACGAAGATCAACCACTGTCCGCTGTTTCGGGCTGAAACCCGCAGACTCAGTCGGCGAGAAAGCATCTCACCAGGACTCTTATACGGAAGTGCGCCATCGAGTTTGAATGTGAGGTCATCGGGGGCATTGGCATGTATGCTTCCGCGCGACAGGAGAGTAAGGCCGAGAGAACGTGCTAGGAGCGTTGCGAACTCCTCGGATGCGGCTCGGTCAGAGAACGTCGTGGGCATCACCAAGTCAGGAACACAGCCTTGGGGCATGGCAGCGATGGCAAACGCGGGATGAACCTCGGGAATCAATTCCGAAGAAGGATCGGACGCGGCGAAGACCATTCGGGTACAGGCTCGGAAAAGTGCTCGACGTCGGTCGGAATTTTCAGGGTCCTCCGTGGGGTCACGCATTAGTTCGGTGACACGGAAGGACTCTTCAGTGGGCAACGGTTTCCAGCCAGGGGGAATTCCGGCACGCAATCCGAGTTCAGGACTGACAAAGACACCCTGTGAAAAATGGCCATCTGGAATGCTGCGCGATGGCGACTGGCGCACGGCGGCGTCGACCAGATCGGTTGGAAGCGCGGGACCGTAGTAGAGGCGTGGAGGGGAGCTGGGAGTAGGAGAATTCGCGCCCGCTATAGCTACCGGAGCATCTACTGTGCACGCGGGCTGCTCTGACTCCAGGAACTCAAGGTGCTCGATGGCAGACTCGATCGACGCGGCCAGAGTGGGCTCATGGGTGAAGACGGCGATGTGCACGACGAATCCGTGGGAAGAAAAGTAGTAGCTACTCTCATCGCCGGGCTCGATGGCATCACTGGCAATGCGGAGGCGGTACATTTTGTGCTCTCGCACGGAGATTTCGCGAGGTGCATTGGTGCGCAGTCCTCCTTCGCGTGCTTGGAGAACTCGGGCTTTTGCCGCAACGCTGGCGGATTCCGCTAAATTGTCCTCGAAAGCCGAGATCAGGACGTCGGCGGTGCGGTCGATTTTTTGAAGATGAATGGCGAGCAGCATGTGCCGGCCGCGAGGTTGCACGGGAAGATGAATGGGCTCAGGTTTGAGTTCAGGAGCGAAGTTGAAGCGGAAACCAAAATAGGGATTGCAGTAGGCGGACTGTGAGAGCCATGCAATCTCCGGGTACTGGGACGGAGAGGAAAGTTGCGCCTGCGCATAAGGGGAAAGAGCCCAAAGAAGGGTTACAAACGTAAGAATGTACTCACTCCCACGTGGGGGGCGGGGTCTGGTTCGGGTACAATCGACTTTTCCGGGACTTTTTAGCATCCGGCCCAATCCAGCTTTTCGGGATATGCCTTGATCACTCAGTTTGTGGCAATGTTCGCGCTCGTACCACGGCCAAGTCCGGTGGTGCAATTCTTGCAGAAGCAGACGAACCCTGCATTCAAGGGACTTTACCACGCCAACGGCTTCGACCTTGCATTGCTGATTCCATACTTTATCGTATTGGTGATTCTTGCCTCGTATGGCTTTCACCGGTATCAGCTCGTTTGGCTGTATTACAAGCACCGCAAGAATAAGACGACAACTCCACGGTCAACGTTTCCTCAACTGCCACGGGTGACGATTCAGCTTCCCATCTTTAACGAACAGTTTGTAGTGGACCGACTGGTGGAGTCGATTTGCAGCCTGGATTATCCGCGTGATTTGCTGGATATCCAGTTGCTGGATGATTCTACGGACGAGACGGTAGGCGTTGCCGCCGAGGTGGTGGCGCGTTATCGCGCGATGGGCAATGACATTGTTCACGTCCATCGCACGGACCGCACGGGATTTAAGGCAGGTGCTCTGGAAAATGGCTTGAAGACCGCCAAGGGCGAATATGTAGCCATCTTCGACGCAGATTTCACGCCTCCCGCAGACTGGATCATGAAAGTGATCCATCATTTTGCCGAGCCCAATATCGGAATGGTGCAGACGCGATGGACGCACATCAACCGGCATTACTCCTTTCTCACCGAAGTGGAAGCGATTCTGCTGGATGGCCACTTTGTGCTGGAGCATGGAGGCCGTTCGCGCGCGGGAGTTTTCTTTAACTTCAATGGCACGGCGGGAATGTGGCGCATTCGGGCGATTGAAGAAGCGGGCGGCTGGCAACATGACACTCTGACGGAAGATACGGATCTGAGCTATCGCTGCCAGCTAAAGGGCTGGAAGTTCCTTTATTTGCAGGACGTGGAATGTCCGGCGGAGTTGCCGATTGAGATGACAGCCTTCAAGACTCAGCAGGTACGCTGGGCTAAAGGGCTGATTCAATGCTCTATCAAAGATCTGCCCAAAGTAATGAAATCAGACGTGAGTATCAGGGAGAAGATCGAGGCTTGGTATCACTTGACTGCCAACTTGAGCTATCCGCTAATGATCATGCTGAGTGTGTTGCTGCTTCCGGCAATGGTGATTCGCTTCTATCAGGGCTGGTTCCAGATGATGTACATCGACGTGCCGCTGTTCTTGGCTTCGACATTCTCCATCTCCAGTTTTTACCTTGTTTCGCAGAAAGAACTGTTTCCGAATCGGTGGTGGCGGACATTCTTCTACTTGCCGTTCTTGATGGCACTCGGAATTGGGCTGACGATTACAAACTCTAAAGGCGTGATTGAAGCGCTACTCGGAAAGCAATCGGCATTTGCGCGCACTCCGAAGTACAGCGTGCAGACCAAGGGACAGAAGAGCGTTGCTGCACAGGCGGCAAAGAAATATCGTAAGCGGCTGGGAATTGTTCCCTGGATTGAGCTGGTGGTCGGAACCTACTTTGCGATGACGGTTTGGTATGCCATCGCAAACGAGAACTACATTACGGTTCCCTTCCTCATTCTGTTTGTGTACGGCTACTGGTACACGGGACTGATGTCCCTGCTGCAGGGACGCTTTGATCTGTTTGGAGGCACCTCGGGTAGTTCGGAAGAACATATCAAGCCGTTCCCGGTCGGGGTGTAGTAGGGATTCTGGGAGGGTGGTCGTTGAAGTTCTTGAAGGTGTTCATCTTCGTTGCGGTTGTGGCTTTGGGACTGGCTGTGGGGTACGGACTCTCTCCGATTCGTCCGATGCGCGAAATCTTCACGTTCACGACGATCGATGCTCCGAAGCAACAAGTGTGGCAGGTGCTGACTACTTTCAGCGCCTACCGCCAATGGAATCCGTTCTACACGTCAGTTGACGGTAAATGTGAGCAGGGGGCACGGCTTCATATCGACGTGCGTACGGACAATCATACTTTGACGTACGCTCCGCAGATCAAGAGAGTTGTGCCGCAGGAAGAACTGGTTTGGAGCGAACAGTTGGTGCTTCCGGGACTGTTCGATGGCGAACACAGCTTCGTGTTGGAAAGCAAAGACGGCGCCCCGACGCGTTTTGTGCAACACGACCGATATTCCGGTGCGCTGGTTCCGCTGTTGATGGGGCTCTATCAGCCAGATGCAGAGGCCGGTTTCCGTAGGATGAATGATGCGTTGAAGAAACGAGCCGAACAGGAATCGTCGGTCAACGCGCAACTCTAGCACAGGGAGAGTGCGCGGGTTATACTCGGCTACCATGAAGCTTCGCTCATTGCCACTCTCACTCCTACTGGTCGTTACATTTTTCTGCACAAGTTCTCTGGTGGCTCTGGACCGCCAAGCTGGAGCAGACTATCGCGCTCGGCGAGTGGCTCTATCCTCCAAGCTGAATGGCGGGGTCGCGATACTGTTTGCGGCAACGGAAGCAGACGGGCCAAACGCGCTCTACGGATTTAGACAAGACAATAATTTCTTCTACCTGACGGGCTGCGCCGAGCCAGGAGCTGCCGTGGTAATTGCCCCCGCAGTCGAGGCCAAGGGCAACACTCCGGCACGCCCGTACACAGAGGTTCTGTTTCTTCCGTCGCATAATTCCACGCAAGAAAAATGGACGGGACCGAAGCTCGGCGCTGACGATCCGAATGCGCCGGAGGTTACTGGATTTGATCGAGTTGCAACACTCGATCAAATGCACGACGTGTTGGTACAAATTGTGCCGCAGCCACGAGCCGTGATCTATTCCGCGATGACGCAGGCACCGGAAGCTACTGCCTCGACGACTCCGCTGGAGTGGCTGAAGCGCAGCAACGCATTTCCGAATTACGTGTCCTATGTCGGAGTGGAAGACCTTCTTGCGGAGCTTCGCAAGCACAAGGATCGCGGAGAAATTGAACGGATTCGTCACGCGACGGAGGCTTCGATTACTGGACATCGGGCGGCGATGCAGGCGATGCGGCCGGGAATGTTTGAGTACCAGATTGCTGCGCTGATGCAGTACAAGTTTCAGGATGGCGGCTGCGAGCGTCCGGCGTATGCGCCAATTGTCGGGTCAGGATTTTACTCGACCGTACTGCACTATTCGGAAGACTCGCACGAAATCCATGATGGCGATTTAGTGGTCATGGACGTGGCGGGCGAATATGGTATGTATGCCAGCGACATCACGCGGACTTTGCCAGCCAATGGACATTTCACCCCACGACAGCGCGAAATCTACAACGTGGTACTGGGTGCGCAACAAGCGGTAATGCAGGCGGTAGTGGCGGGCACGAGCACACTGACCAGGACCGAACCCAACTCGCTGTATCAGATTGCTTACGAGTACATCAACACGCATGGCAAAGACTTGCACGGCGAGCCGCTAGGTAAATATTTCATCCACGGATTGGGACACCGAGTTGGGTTGGAAGTGCACGACGCGGGGGCTGGTCCGGTGGATAAGGGTGACGTGTTCACGGTTGAGCCAGGAATTTACATTCCCGAAGAAAATATGGGTGTGCGCATCGAAGACATTGTAATGCTGGATGAAAGCGGTAAGCTGGTGAATCTGACGGCCAAACTGCCTCACACGACCGAAGAAGTGGAAGCAGCGATGCACAGGTAGTGTCTCAGAATTTGGGTCCGTTCTGACGCTACTCTGGTATGCTAGAACCTTGTGATCATCAAGGTTCTTTTCGCGATCTTTGTGTTATCGGCAGCAGCTCTCGTCGGTGCAGCAGTCGCCGCGTTTGTTCGCGTCTGGTGGCATTTGAAATCGAGGCGGGCACGGACACAAAACCTGACGGAAGCGGTTCAGGAGAGCAGCTCCGACATAAGCCCAGGAAGTACGCCAAAAGGTCAGCCCAGAAGGGCCTGAACAGCCTTGGCGGTGATCGCGGCAGATTGCATTAAGGTTTGGAAGTCTGAGGTTCTACGCCGCACCTGGAACACCAGTGTGGTACGTCATTCGCACTCTCAGTGGGCCGTTTGGCCCCGGAAAAGGTTTATGAGCACCAGCGGTTCTTCTGAAGTGATCGAAATCAAAATTGCGCATAGTCCTGATTCGGACGACGCGTTCATGTTCTACGGTCTGGCCACGAATAAAGTACGAGTGCCGGGACTGAAGTTCACCCATGTCCTTTGCGATATCGAAACGCTGAATCACAAGGCTATTTCGGAAGCGTATTTCGACGTGACCGCGATCTCGTTCCACGCCTATCCGTACTTGCAGGATAAGTACGCGCTGATGCCGAGCGGCGGCAGCGTGGGCGATGGATACGGTCCGATGATCGTTGCGCCAAAGCCCTATACTCTGGACGAAGTTAAGAAGCTGAAGATCGCCATCCCGGGCACGCTGACCACTGCGGTGCTTGCTTTGAGACTCTTCGCTCCCGACATTCAGACGGAAGTCGTTCCCTTCGACCAGATCATTCCTGCCGTACTAGAAGGCAAGTATGATGCCGGGTTGATCATTCACGAAGGCCAGCTTACCTATGACAAGAGTGGATTGCACCGCATTCTCGATCTTGGCAAATGGTGGCGTGAACAGACCGGCCTTCCTTTGCCTCTGGGCGCCAACGCTATCCGCAAGGACCTTGGTCCGGACACGATCGCCAAAGTTTGCAAGGCGCTCCGCGATAGCATTCAGCACGCACTCGACAATCGCGAACAGGCTCTGGAGTACGCAATGCAGTTTGCGCGCGACCTAGACACGGACGATGCCGACAAGTTCGTTGGTATGTACGTGAACGAACGCACGCTGGACTATGGCGATGATGGGCGGGAAGCAGTGGCCAAGTTGCTCAATCTGGGCTACGAAAAGGGCATCATTCCTCAGCAGATCAAGCTGGAGTGGGTGAGCGAAATAGCTTCTGCAAACAAGCTTTAGTAGCTGCCAGTTTTACAGAAAAAGGCTTCGCGGAAATCGCGGAGCCTTTTTCTGTGGACTCTCAACAAAGCACACTCGTGTCTCATTGCTTACGCCTTGTTGGACTTACACTAACGGGCTTTCTACATTTCCGACAGGTCACACGCTACTTCATTGGCACGTCCCATGAGAATTTGGGGAAGATGTCCACGGGAAGGTACTGGGTAGATTCGAGAGCTGAGCGAAGGGATTCCGGGACGCTGCCGTAGCGGGCAAACCACTGTTCTGCGCGCTGGCGGTTGCCGGTAGCTTCCATTTCGAGCAGCTCCTTGTTCAGCGAATCTATGGAGGTTGCTAGCTTGGCGTAGTCAAGTGCGAAGACGACGCGGGCTGTGCCGTGGCTGAGGGTTCCGGCATGCGGAATGATTGCGCCTTTCTCCAGCAGGTAGTTGAACTCCATAAGCTGAGCTCGGCCGTGAGCCTCGGAGTTACCGAAACGTACGGAATGCAGGACACCAGCGAGATAGGATGCATAGAATTCTTGCTCGCGCGATTTGGGAAGTGCGTCGTGCTCGATGAGCCAGTGGATCGAGTACATTCCGGTGACATCGGCCTTCGCTTCTTCTAGCGGGGAGTAGATTGGGCCGAGTGCTTCTCGGATGGGGATTGGTTTGCAATCCACGCGGGCGGTGGTGGGGCCGAGGTCGTGGCTGATTTCATGCATAATGACGACGGTGAAATATCCGTTTGCGGTGGGGAGGGTCGATTGCGATGGGTCCATCATCATGTGTGCCAACGGCAGGACAACGTGAGAGACACTGGCATCCACGAAGTTCTTGAAGAACACCTTTTTTGTGCCGTCTTCGGCATGAATGCGCGAGTCTAGCGGAAGAGTCGCGGCAACTGACTGGTAGCCATGGAGAAAGTCTCCGGTGCGGAAAGGCGAATCGACGACCTCCATGGGAGAAAGCTGTCCTTGCTTTTCAGGCTTGTCTTCAGCTGAGAGAGGAAGCGACTGCTGGATTTGCGGAATGTATTGCTGGAAGAGTTCGAGTTTGCTGCTTTCCTCTTCATTGCGGATGAGAATTGCCGCTCCGTAGGAGGTTTTGACTCCGAGAAGTCGATCGAGATAGACAAGGTCGGGCGCTAGGATCAGGTCTACCTTTGGTGATTTGAGATTCAGCCAGAGCAGAGAGCTTTTATAGTAGTCGTCGGTAAGTAGGGCTTCGGCGCGGGCGCGGAGGTAGGCTGCAAAAGCCGAGTCGTCGCTGAGAGCTGCAGCTTCGTTTAAATCGGTTGCCGCCGCCATTAACTGCATGCGGAAGGCGGTGCGATAGGAGAGGCCGACGAGATCAGCTCCCATGGAGCGTACCAGCGTGTAGGGGCTGTAAAGTTCGGAGTGAGAGGCTGGATGGACCTGAGCGTAAGTCTCCACTGATTGGCGCGTTGCATCGAGGGGATAGAGGCCGCGTCCTGCGGGCGAGGGTTCTCCGGTAATGAAGCTGCGGTTTCCATCGAGAAGATCGTATTGGCCACCATTGATGAATAGGTAGCGAAGAATCTGCCGGTCGCGGATGGCGTGGGAAGCTTTGAGTTGCGACTGAAGCGTAAGAGCGTAGGGGTCGCTTTGCCGCCAGTAGATTGAATCAATCTCGCGGGCAGCATCGACCAGCTTGCCTATCATTTTGATTTCGCGGGAAGTGAGACCCTTTGTGCGAAATGGCATCTCGACGGTATGCCAGCAGTCGATGCGATGCGAGAGATCGGCGGGAGTCTTCAGCTGCGCGCCGCTCGGTACTGAGCCTCCGATAGGGAACTTCTTGGGCGCTGCAATGTAGCGTGACTGGGCAAGGGCGGGGATGGAAAGCAGCGTGGTCGCAAGGGCGACAACACAGAGAGCGAAACGCGGCTTCATTGGAAAACCAATTACTCGGAAAGCAATTCGTAAACTCATTCGCTTCGTAGCAATCATCTTTTTGCGGAACACTTTATTGGATTGTAACAACCGGAAGCGCTCGCGACTGAAAAGCGGGCATGTGAAAGAGAGAAGCGCATCCGCTAAACTGGTCGCATGACCGACGGATTTAAGACAACGCGCCAGACGTTAATGATCGATGCGGACGATACGCTTTGGGAAAACAATATCTACTTTGAGCGCGCAATCGCAAACTTTATTTCGTTCCTTAACCATAGCCGCTTCAACGCCGAACAGGTTCGGCAGAAGTTGAACGAAGTCGAACACGAGAACATTGTGAAGCTGGGGTATGGACTGCATAGCTTTGCGGCGGCGTTGGTGGCGACCTTTGAACATCTGTCGGTGGAACCCTTGACTCCTGCACTGCATGAGACTATTCACGGATTTGCAAAGGCCATTGCCGACCAGCCGATTGAGTTATTGAAACATGTTTCTCCTACGCTGGAAGCGTTGCGCAGTCGGCATCGGTTGCTGCTGGTTACAAAGGGTAACTTTACGGAGCAGACTGGCAAAGTGGAGCGGTCGGGGTTGAAGCCTTATTTCGAAGGGGTGGAAGTGGTGCCGGAGAAGGATGCGGAAAGCTATCATGCCATCGTCGAAAAGTATGGATTGGAGCGGAGTACGACCTGGATGGTGGGAAATAGTCCGAAGTCGGATATTAATCCGGCGATTGCGGCGGGATTGAATGCGGTGTTCATTCCTCATGCGGAGACCTGGATTCTGGAGCGGGCAGAGATTTGCTCCCCGCCGGACACGCAGAAATTGCTGACGCTGGCAAGGTTTCAGTTATTGAGCGAAGTGTTCTAAAACGCGACACCTTCGAACCGGAACCAATGGTTCGGCAATCCCGGACAATTCCGATGTACCCGTGGAACTTTTCGGCGGCCTGGGGTTCATACTGCGGAGTGAGTCGGATTTTTCTGTCCGGAGGTGGACATGCATTGCAAGAAGCCGACGGTTCCAGTCCTCGCATGTCTGCTACTCACAGTGTGTACTTCCCTGCCCGCTTTTGCTGGTAAACATAACAAAAAGCACGCGTCAGCTCCTATTATTCAGAGCATGGATGAACATGAACGCGCAATTCATGCGCTCAACCGGCTTACGTTTGGACCTCGTCCGGGAGATGTGGAGCGGGTGCAGGCGATGGGTTTGGATAACTGGATCGCTCAACAGCTTAGCCCTGAAAAGATCAATGACTCAGCGCTGGATGCGCGGTTGGTGCCTTATCGCACGCTGCGCATGACGACAGCAGAGATGGTTGAGTCATTCCCGACACCACAGGTTTTGAAGGCCGTCGCCGAGGGAAAGATGGCGATGCCGCGCGATCCACAATTAAAAGCTGTGTATGCGGCGGGGCTAACGCGGATAAATGACAAGCAGGCGAAAAAGAACGAAAAGGCCTCGAGGAATGCAGACCTGCTAGAGATGAGTCCAGAAGACATGTCGGAGGAGATGAAAGAGAAGCGGCAGGAGGCACGAGATCATGCACGTGCTCGCGCCTTGGACTTGCTGGAGTTGCCACCGGACAAGCGCACGCAGAGCGTAGCCGGAATGGATCCAGACGAGAGGCGGGGATTTTGGCGGGCGCTCACGCAGGATGATCGCGACACTCTGACGACGGATCTGAACCCGCAACAGAAGGAGCTATTGCTTTCGCTGGAGAATCCGGTAGCGGTGGTGAATGGGGAACTGTTGCAATCCAAGCTGCTACGGGCCGCTTACGGCGAACGTCAGTTGCAGGAGGTGATGACCGATTTCTGGTTCAATCACTTCAATATTTTTCTTGGCAAGGGTGCGGAGCGGTATTTGGTTACTGGCTATGAACGCGATGTGATTCGCCCCAATGCACTGGGGAAATTCAAGGACCTGCTACTGGCAACGGCAAAGAGTCCTGCGATGCTTTGGTATCTGGATAACTGGCAGAGTGTGGGACCGAATTCGGTGGCGGCGGGGCGCGGGAAGAACAATGGAAAGACTTCCGAGGGGCTGAATGAGAATTATGCCCGCGAAGTGATGGAGTTGCATACGCTTGGCGTAAATGGCGGCTACACGCAGAAGGATGTTACGGAATTGGCCCGTGTGCTGACCGGGTGGACTCTGGAAGAGCCGAGGCTGGGCGGAGGATTCGTCTTCAAAGACCGAAGGCATGAACCGGGAGATAAGGTAGTGCTCGGACATACGTTCCACGAGGACGGTCAGCACGAGGGCGAAGCGGCTTTGGAGATGCTGGCGCGCAAGCCGGAAACTGCTCAGTTTATTTGCACAAAATTGGCACAGCGATTTGTGAGCGATACTCCCCCGGCATCCTTGGTAAATGCGATGGCGAAGACGTTCATGGAGAGCGATGGCGACATTAAGGCAGTGATGCGCACGATGCTGCGCGCGCCCGAATTCTGGGAAAGGAATATGTATCGAACCAAGGTGAAAACACCTCTGGAATTTGAGGTTTCGGCGATTCGGGCGACGGGAGCGGAGATCACACGTTCGCGGAGTTTATCCGATGCACTGAACCGGATGGGAATGCCGCTTTATGGCGCGCAGCCTCCGACGGGGTACTCGATGCGGGCAGAGACCTGGGTGAACTCGGGAGCTCTTCTGAACCGAATGAATTTTGCGCTGAGCCTGGGTACAGGCAAGCTGGCTGGGGTACGAATAGACGCCGCAAAGTTGGCAGGAATAAGCAACAATACGGACGATGTGCTGCGTTTGCTGGAGCAGACGCTGGTGGCCGGAGGAGTTTCAGCTCAAACGAACGATACGATCGCGGCACAGTTGAACGGGCAACAAGTGAACGCTCCACCGGCGACGGGACAGAAGCAGGACGCCGCTAAACGTACAGTAACTACATCGGTGAACCAAGGCGTAGTAGCTGGACTGATTCTGGGATCGCCGGAGTTTCAGAGGCGGTAGGAGAAGTACATGGGAATCACACGACGCGTTTTTCTGAAAAGTGGCGCAATGACCGTGGTTGGGATGGCGTCAGTACCGGAGTTCTTGACGCGTGCGGCGATGGCTGCCGATGCCGCACAGTCGCATAAGCGGCTGGTTGTGATTTTTCAGCGTGGTGCTGCGGATGGATTAAACATCGTGGTTCCGCATGGAGAAACGGCTTACTATGCGATGCGCCCGACAATTGCGATCCCCAAGCGGGATGTGATTGACTTGGACGGCTTCTTCGGGCTGCATCCCTCGATGGTGGCGCTCAAGCCTCTGTGGGATGCGAAACACTTGGCGATTGTTCACGCGGCAGGATCACCCGATCCGACACGCTCGCATTTCGATGCGCAGGATTTTATGGAGAGCGGCACGCCGGGAGTGAAAAACACCGAGGATGGATGGCTGAATCGTGCTCTGGTGGCTTCGGCACCGAGCTCGTCCAAGCACGGAACCAGTGGCGAAGCGCTGCACAATAGTGAAGCATTTCGGGCCGTGGCCTTGGGTACGACGCTGCCGCGCATCCTGAGTGGAAGTGCTCCGGCGCTGGCGTTGGGGAACGTGAATGACTTTGGCGTTGGGACCCGGACAGCACAGGGACAGCCGTTGGCTAACACCTTCGAGTCGATGTATGCGGGAAGCGTGGATGCGGTGCTACATGGCACGGCTCAGGAAACGTTCGACGCTGTGAAGATGCTGAAGGCCTCTGATCCGGGTAAGTATCGTCCGGCAGCGGGTGTTATCTATCCCAAAGGACACTTTGCCGATGCCTTGAAGCAGACGGCACAGTTGGTGAAGGCGAATCTGGGAGTGCAGGTGGCGTTCACCGACATTGGCGGGTGGGATCATCATGTGAATGAGGGCGCGAGCGAGGGGCAGCTTGGAAATCTGCTGAAGGAATTCAGCGGCTCAATGGCTGCTTTCTGGCAAGACTTGGGATCGTTGGCCGAAGATACTATCGTGGTCACGATGAGTGAGTTTGGCCGTACGGCTCACGAAAATGGCACACGCGGGACCGACCACGGGCATGCAAACGTGATGTTCGTTATGGGAGGCGCCGTGCGTGGAGGTAAAGTCTATGGGCGCTGGCCGGGACTTGAGATTCCACAACTCTACGAACAACGTGATTTGGCCCTGACAACAGACTTTCGACAGGTAATCACGGAGGCCGTTGCAAGCCAGTTAGGAAACTCAAAGCTGGACAGGGTCTTTCCGGGCTTCAAGAATCCCGGATCTCTCCACATTATTAGTTGAGATTGACGCTCGCCTGTTGATCCAGGCACACCTGACATTATTTCAACTTGACCGCGGGAGGCCAAACCTTCTTGGAATTCTGCATCCAAAAACATAACGCGTAGTTTTCTCAGGTCAGAACTTCAGGAAGACATCTTCGCCTTGAATAATAAGTTCGAATGTATCCACAGGGGATCCCGGATGATGAGGGCATTGGCCGTTTGTAAGCCGAAATTCCCAGCCATGCCAGGGACAAACCAATTTTCCGTTTTGTATTGTCCCTTCGGCCAACGGCGCACCCTTGTGCGGGCATACGCCACTCAGAGCCGTGTACTCACCTCTTTCGTTTGCAACACAGACCGGTTCATCTCCAATCCGGAATTCCCGGAGCTCTCCAATAGGTGGGAGCTGGGAAACGTGGGCGATCCTGACAAGCTGATCCATCTCTGCAACATAACACGAAATAGACACCTCGCTCTTTCAACGCCGAGGGTAACGGATTGAGGTCAAAGGGATTGGCGATTCAGCAACGCGCGAGCCGTGAGCAGAATATGCAACTGGTCTCAATGCCACGCCTGAGCGGGATGGGACAGGCAAATGTGCTGCCCATGCCTCGAAGTCTCGGAGAACTGGCCGGTTTTGCTTCGGGAGGTATCGAGCCTCATCCATTCTTCCACACTTTGACCATCATTATTCCGGTGTACAACGAGATCAACACCGTAATGGCAATGCTCGAAAAGGTTCTATTGCAGGACACGACACCACTGGCAAAAGAAATCTTTGTGGTGGACGACTTCTCGACTGACGGCACACGTGAAGCCCTGCAAGGCGTGGACTGGAATGAGTTCTGCGAGGACTCTCGCGACTGCGTACATGTGCTGTTGCATGATAGCAATCGCGGGAAGGGTGCCGCCGTGAGAACAGCTCTGGAACAGGCCAAGGGAGAGCTCGTACTGGTACAGGATGCCGATCTGGAGTACGATCCAGCGGATTATCCGGCACTGCTGCGACCGCTGTTGGATGGTCATGCAGACGCCGTATTCGGCAATCGCTTTCATCCTGGTGCACACCGGGTTCCCCGCTACTATCGATTTCTGCTGAACCGAATGTTCTCCATTCTCTGCAACATGCTTACCAGCCTTGCCCTGAATGACGTAACCGCCTGCTACAAGGTCCTGCGCCGCGACACGCTCGACACACTGAAACTGGAGAGTAATAGATTCAGCATGGAAACAGAGCTCACCGTGAAACTTGCGAGGACCAATGCACGTATCTATGAAGTACCGATCGTCTATCACGGGCGAACTTACGCCGAGGGGAAGAAGATTAGTTGGGTGGACGGATTAGCGGCTGCTTACCATTTGTTCCGCTACCGCTTCTTCTAACCGATTACTTGAAGATCCCCCGCGAAGCCGTGGTAACGACGGCGATATACGACCAACCAAAACGGCAGGGAGAAGAACGATGCAGAGTCAAAGAAGAGCAATTGCGCTGCTACTCGCGCCGGTTTTCGCCATTACTCTGGCAACCGTGCCTGCACAGGCTGAGGTGCGCGAGGAGTTCCACAAGACCGTGGCCATGGATGCCAACGGAAGCTTCTCGCTAAAGAATGTGAATGGCGGAGTAACCATCACTGCGTGGGACAAGAATGAAGTCGAGATCGACGCAATGAAGACCGGACGCTCGGAGGAAAAGCTGGGCGAGGCTCGCATCGAAGTCGAGGGCAGCGGGCACTCGGTTGATGTACGGACGAAATATCCCGATCACACAAACAACTCAGCCTCCGTGGAATACACCATTCACCTCCCGAAGGGTGCACGGCTCTACGCGGTAGAGACTGTGAATGGAGCAATCCACATTGATGGAGCGCGTGGGCCGATCAAGGCTGAAACGGTGAACGGCAAAGTGGAAGTTTGGAATGCAGCCGATGAGATTAGCCTGAAATCCGTGAATGGCGAGGTAAAAGCCTCACTTGCCAGCGCCCGACATGGATGGGTGAAGTTAAACGTGGTAAACGGAAGCGTCTCGTTGAGTATTCCCTCTTCCACCAACGCTCATATAAAAGCCTCTACCGTGAATGGCGGGATCCAGACGGAATTTCCTCTCACTGTCAACAAGCCACGCTTCGGCCCGGGAGCACATATTGACACTACGCTCGGCTCCGGTGGAGCAAACATCGAACTAGAAACAGTAAACGGCAGTATCTATTTAAACAAAAGCTCTTCGTAAAAATGGGGCCGCCGTATCCCTGCATTCGCCAGCTCTGGTGGATGTGGGGCTCCAATGGCGGCCACCCGAAGACCGCCGTGCCTCTGCCCGAGTCGGCGGCCTTCGTCTGTTTACTAATTCCTACGGGCGCGAGGCAGTGACCAGCAACGCGCCGATGCGTTTAAAATCGCGCAACTCATCTGCATTCGCAAACCACTTCCCGCTGTATTCGTCGGGAGTAGGAGTGAGGTCGGGAATGCGAGCGGCGCGCGCACTCTCAAATCCTGCCTCAGTCAGCAGCACCAGATACTCGGCTTCACTGTGGACTTGGACTGGGACATCCAGAGCGTCGACCCAGCGCAGCGAGTAGTGGTTCTCTTTATATAGATTGATGAGTATAAATAATTGCCCTCCAGGTGCGAGGACGCGATACAACTCACGCATGGCCTTGTGCTGGTCGCCGTAGTAGTAGAAAGATTCGATGGAGAGCGCCTTCACGATGCTGCCAGCGTCGAGTGGGAGTTCCTCGGCCGATCCGGTGAGGAAGCGAAGGTTCTCGATGTCCTTACAGGCGGCAGTTGCGCGATCAATCATCTGATCGCTGACATCCACTCCGATTACCAAGCTGGGAGAGACCTTACGCGCAAGGAGACGCGATGCCCATCCAGCACCGCAGCCGAGGTCCAGTACTGTGTCACCGGGCACAAGATGCATGCGGTCGATTGTTTGGCGGGCAATGGAGATGTGATGCTCCTCCATCTCTTCGCCACGGCCATCGGCGGCCCACTTATTGAATTCTTCCCGGAGTTGGTGGTCGCTGGTCTCGCTCATTCGAAAGCACCTCGGATGTAATGCTACAACGCGGGAGCGGATGTCCCCAAATGTACGATTCGCAATTTTACAGGCCACCCGGTGCAACCATATTTGCACGGCGTGCCACTTGTGTACCAGGAGGGAAGAGACCATGAAAAAGATGATTACAGTCGGCTCGATTGTTCTGCTATCAGCGGTGTTCGCAGCGGCTCAGTATGCGAATCAATCCAGTGCCAGTAACCAGAGCGATATGAATTCGAGCAAGACTATTGTTGAGGGATGCCTCTCCCAAACTGCCTCAGGGTACATATTGGCTAGCAATTCAGGGACTACTTACAAACTTGTCGGGGACACCTCGAAACTACAGGCCCATGTTGGTCACACGGTGCAACTGACTGGGACCACTAACTCGACTCCAGTTACTGGCGCGATGGCGAAGCAAGAGGGTTCCATGAGCGGAGTGGCTGACACGCAGAAGACGTTGTCTGTAACTTCGCTGAAGCACGTCAACGTTGGCTGCAAGACCGCGCAGTGACTGCGAATGAAAATATGACTGCTCAAAAGCAGGAACAGGTACACAACCAATCTCAAAGTCGGAGCAGAGTTAAGCCATTCCGGAATCGCACGGGCGATTCCGGAATAGGCTATGCGGATAGTTAGTAGGCGTGGAGTTTCTGGATCGCGGCAAAGATGTCATCGGCCTGCGGAAGGATTACATCTTCCAACAGAGGCTGATAGGCAACGAAGGTATCCTTGGCCGCCAAGCGCTGGACAGGGGCATCTAGTTTGTCAAACAACTCACTGCCAATGCGGGCCGCTATTTCGGCACCGTATCCCCAGCTGAGCATGTCTTCGTGAACAATCAGCACACGACTGGTCTTGCTGACGGACTCGGCAATGGCATCGAAATCGTACGGATTAAGAGTGCGCAGGTCGAGCACTTCCACGCTGATTCCATGCTCTCGCTCCAAGCGCTGCGCCGCTTGCAAGGTGCGCGGAACGGTCGCGCCGTAGGTGACAACCGTGACGTCAGTTCCCTCTTTCCAGATGCGTGCTTTGCCGAATGGAACTGTGAAGTCCGGGCCGGGATAAGGAGCGCGTCCGAAGGGTTCGCGGTAGAGCCGCTTGTGTTCGAGAAAGAGCACTGGGTCATCGCAACGGATTGCCGTACGCAGCAGGCCTGCTGCATCCAGAGCGTTGGACGGAAACACCACATGCATACCGGGCGTGTGGGTAAAGATGCTCTCGCCACACTGCGAGTGATAGACGGCTCCGCCCGTGAGGTATCCGCCGATGGCAACACGGATCACGGTCGGGCAGGAGAACGCGTCATTGGAGCGCCAACGAATCAGCGGTAGCTCATTGCGAAGCTGGTGCATGGCTGGCCAGATGTAGTCGAAAAACTGAATCTCCACCACTGGCTTCATTCCGCGAGTTGCCATTCCGAGAGCACGGCCCACGATGTTGGCTTCGGCAAGCGGCGAGTTGAATACGCGGTCAGAGCCGAATTCGCGCTGCAAGCCACTGGTGAGTTTGAAGACTCCGCCTTTGCCCTTCATCATCTTGTCTTCCAGATATTCGGGATTGGAGCAGTCGGCTACGTCTTCGCCAAAGATGACAATACGTTCGTCGCGCTTCATTTCATCGCGCAAGCAAGTGTTGATGAGATCGGCCATGGTACGGTCGCCGCCCTCAGACACTGGCTCGGAAATGAAAGTCTTCGCGCTGGGCTTCAGGTTCTCTGAATAGACGTGCTTAGCATAACTGGACTTATCGGGAAATGCTGCTTCCAAAGCAGCGTCACTGGCAGCCTGAACCTGGGCATCGACCTCACGCTGCAGCTTCTGAGCTGAGGCTGCGTCGAGAATACCTTCAGCGATCAGGAACCTCTGGAAACGTGCGATTGGATCGCGTTCGGCGTCCTTTTTGCGTTCGATCTCTGGACGATAGAGCTTTTCATCGTCAGAGAGGGAATGCGAGTACGGGCGGGTAACGTGTCCGTGGACCAGTGCCGGACCGCTGCCGGACCGGGCGTACTCCACGGCACGGCGCATGGCTGCAAAGCTTTCCAGAAAGTCTGTACCGTCACACTCTTCAAAATGAAAATTAGGAAAATTCGCCACGAGCCGGCTGATGCTGCCACCAGGCGTCTGATACTTCACGGGGACAGAGATAGCGTAGCCGTTGTCTTCGATTACATACAGAACCGGCAACTTACGCATGGACGCCGTGTTCAGCGATTCCCAGAATTCTCCCTGCGATGTAGTTCCTTCGCCAGTGGAGACGTAGGTGACTTCGTCGTGGTGATGCTGTACGTCCTTGAACTCGCGATAATCGCCATCCACTTTCGCATCCGCTGCCGGATGTTGAGTGAAGTAGCGGCCCGCCTCGGAGCAACCGATTGCCTGAAGAAACTGAGTTCCGGTAGGCGACGACGTAGTGAAGATGTTGTGCTCGCGACTGCCCCAGTGGGACGGCATTTGGCGTCCACCAGATGCGGGGTCGGAAGCTGCGCCCACGGCTTGCAGGAACTGCGCTTCGGGCGTGACTCCGAGGCCCAAGCACAGCGCACGGTCACGATAATATGGAAAGAACCAGTCATACCCGGCGCGCAGATTGGCAGCGGCGGCTACGAGAAGGGCTTCATGCCCGGCACACGAGATCTGAAAGAAAATCTTCTGCTGGCGCTTGAGCAGGATTTCGCGGTCGTCGATGCGCCGCGAGAGATACATGAGCCTATACATCTCCACCAACTGCCGTGGTTCAAGTCCCTGGTACGTTTTTTCCGCCGCAACCACCGGCTCGCTTTGCACAACCTTCGACGACATTTCGCGCTTCCCTCACTGAATATAACGGCCGCTCGGAACTAGATGCTGAAAACCAATCGACCGACAGTTTATTGTAAATGAAACCAGAGCTCGACCTGACGTTGCATAGAAACGCGAATATACTAAGATTGAGATGATCGAGATAAAGCGGCCGATTCCAGCCGCACAGATAAAGCTGCTTCTATGGGACTTGGACGGCACGCTGGTCGACAGCGAACTGGACCTGGCTCACGCCATCAACGCAATGTTGCGCCACTTGGAACGCCCCGAATTGCCGATCGAAGTGGTGGCCAGCTACATTGGCGACGGTGCCCCGATGCTGGTGCGTCGCGCACTTGGCGACCCGCAGGACGACAACTTCGTGCGCACAGCACTCGAATATTTCATGCTGTATTATCGCGAGCATAAGCTGGACAACACCTATGTGTATCCGGGAGTTCTGGATACGCTGAAAGCAATACACGAACACGGCAAGATGGAAATGGCTGTGCTCACGAATAAGCCAATAGGCCCGTCGCGCGGGATCTGCGACGGTCTCAATCTCTCGGCGTTTATGTCACAGATTTATGGCGGCAACAGTTTTTCTACTAAGAAACCAGATCCGCACGGTGCTCAAGTACTACTTGAAGAACATGGGGCCAAGCCAACACAAGCCATTATGATTGGCGACTCCCAGAACGATGTTCTGACCGCTAATAACGCTGGGATGTACTCTATCGGCGTGACTTATGGACTGTCGCCAGAGTCGCTGAAGATACATCCACCCGACGTGCTGATCGACCATCCCGACGAATTGCTGGAGGTTTTGGGATTGAGAAACGGCAAGAACGGATCGTAGCGTTATGCAATCCATAGAAAGAATCTATTTCTAATTTGTATCGATTTCACTCATGATCTCTGGACCTGCCTCTGGATGAATGAAGGTATCTCCTGCGCCAGTTTTACGCTGTTAGAAGCTCAGGGCACCTTACCAAGACATCTGTTCTGACTGAATTCTTTTGATTTTCAAGTTTGGCTATATGGAGCTTTAGTTATGTATAGGATCGTGGAAGCCCGCAGTGTCGGTTTCAAGATCAAGCAATTTGTCATCGAGGCTCCGCGGATAGCGCGCAAACAGAAGCCCGGACAGTTTGTCATTTTACGTTTGCACGAACATGGTGAGCGCATTCCGCTGACCATCAAGAGTTCTGATCCCGAAGCTGGCACGGTGACGATTGTGGTGCAGTCGATCGGCAAGACCACTTCCCTGCTGAACTGCCTGGAAACCGGCGACTATATTCTGGACATTGTAGGACCGCTGGGTCATCCGTCAGAAATCGAAAACTTTGGTACCGTCGCGATTGTCGCGGGTAGCGTGGGTACGGCCATGGCTCTGCCGACTGCCAATGCATTGAAGCAGATTGGCAACCATGTTGTGTTTATCGAAGGCGCGAGAAATACCGAGATGGTGGTCTTCGAAGAGGAAGTGCGGCAGGCCAGCGACGAAACCTACATCATGACGGACGATGGCAGCTATGGCGAGCAAGGGCTCGTGACTAAAAAGCTCAATGAGTTACTGGCTGCCGGACGCAAGATTGACTTCGTATTGGCAGTGGGACCTGTGCCCATGATGCGCGCCGTCTCTCAGGTGACAGCTCCCCTTGGAATCAAGACCATGGTGAGCTTGAACTCTATTATGGTGGACGGCACAGGGATGTGCGGAGGTTGCCGCGTTCTGCTTGGCAACCATAGCAAGTTTGCCTGCGTAGACGGTCCCGAGTTCGATGCATCAATGGTGAATTTCGAAGTGCTGATGCAGCGGAACGCCATGTATCGCGACAAGGAATGCGAATCTCTTAAACGATTTGAGGAGCACAGGGAAGAAGAACTCGCTCAGGTACGGGCACAGTTCCCCAAGCAGGAGGTGCACAATGGCTGAGAAAAATACCCTTCCCAACAAAGAGCGGATGAAGATTGCGCGCACCCACATGCCGGAGCTCGATCCGGAGATACGCAGCCGCAATTTCGAAGAAGTAAACAAGGGCCTTGCAGTGGCGGACGCGATTACGGAAGCGACTCGCTGCATCGCATGCCAGAAACCGGGATGCGTTATGCAGTGCCCGGTTGGAGTAAAGATTCGCGAAGTGGTCGACTTGGTTTACCAAGGCGACTATCTTGGTGCCGCAGCAAAGATGCGCGAGGACAACGCGCTTCCAGCGATCACTGGACGCGTTTGCCCGCAGGAAAATCAATGCGAAGGCGGATGCATTCTGGGCAGAAAGGGCGAGGCCATCGCTATCGGCAATCTGGAACGTTTTGTTGCGGACTTCGAGCGCACGAGCGGTCAACTTGGATTGCCTACCATCGCGCCGTCTACAGGTAAATCTGTTGCCATTGTGGGCAGCGGTCCGGCGGGACTTTCGGCGGCGGGAGACCTGATTCAGAAGGGGCATCGCGTTCGCGTCTTTGAGGCCCTGCATGAACTCGGAGGTGTGCTCGTTTATGGCATCCCGGAGTTTCGCTTGCCAAAGACGATTGTGCGGGGAGAAGTGGACAACCTGCGCAAGATGGGCGTGGAGTTTGAGACGAACGTCGTAGTCGGCAAGAGCGTAACTATCGACGAGTTGATGAATGACGAAAAGTATGACGCCGTGTTCGTGGCGACCGGTGCGGGGCTGCCAAAGTTTCTTGGCGTGCCGGGAGAACACCTGAACGGCGTTTACTCGTCCAATGAATTCTTGACTCGCATCAACCTGATGCGAGCTTATCAGTTCCCCGAGTATGACGAACCTGTGTACGACTGTCGCGACAAGAACGTGATTGTGGTCGGCGGCGGCAACACTGCCATGGATGCGGTGCGTACGGCGCGTCGACTTGGTGCCAGGACGGCTACGCTTGTCTATCGTCGCTCAGAAGAAGAAATGCCTGCCCGTGCGGAAGAAGTGAAACACGCCAAGCAGGAAGGTGTGCAGTTCCGGATGCTGACGAATCCCCTGGAGTTTGTGGGCGACGCGAAGGGCTGGCTGACCGGTGCACGATGCGTACAGATGGAGTTAGGCGGACCGGACGCAAGTGGACGGCGCAGTCCGGTGGAAATCACTGGCTCTGAGTTTATCCTGCCCGCTGATGTTGTAATCATTGGAGTGGGTACCACGGCGAATCCGCTGATTCAGAGCACCACCCCCGACCTCAAGACCACGTCTCGAAACTACATTGTGATCGATCCAGAGAGTACGCGTACTTCAAAGCGTGGGGTTTTTGCCGGTGGCGATATCGTGACCGGTGGAGCGACCGTGATCCTTGCAATGGGAGCAGGACGGAAGGCTGCGGCATCGATCCACGAGTACCTAACAACTGGTGGGTGGGAGATTGCTACGGCAACATCCTAGTTATAGCCCCGTTGCAAACTTTGACACGAACGCCGCAATCTCGACGAGAGCTGCGGCGTTCTTTTGCGCTAATAGGTAAGTCTCAGGGCAGCAACATCTCGAGCGTTGGTCGCAACTCGGAACTGAGCGAATTCTCAGGGTCCATTCCGTTGATGCGCAGTCTGAGTACCCCGGTGCGATCGATAAGAAGGTATGTGGGGCACACTTTGGATTCGAAGAGTGCGCGGAGCGAACCATCGGTGTCGCGAAACTGCGGCCAGGTCATTCCATTTGACGAGACAAAGCCTCGCCAGTCCTCCTCGCTATCATCCACACTGATGCTTAGCACCACAAGGCGGTCTTTGTATTTCTCCTGCAACCGTTTGAGGTCGGGAAGGCCTACGCGACAGGGCAAACACCATGTTGCCCAGAAATCAAGCAACACGACTTTGCCTTTAACTGCGGAGAGCGAAAGTGTCTCTCCCGTGACGGTTGTAGCTCGGAAATCCGGCATGAAGTCCAGGCGTTGACTCTTTGGATTGGCAACCCAGCGCTTCACTACTTCGCGGGTTTCGGCGTCTGCAGCGGGCGCAGTCTCCGCTGAATGAAGTTCGCGCAGACCTTCCTCGGCTCTTCCCTGCCTCAGTAGCGACAATCCCAAAAGTAACTGTGCGGGAAGATTATGGGGGTCCTCGGCGAGAGCACTGCGTGCCTCCGCTTCCGCGGACAGCAGGTCTGCAGGACTTTCTCGGGCTTCCAAGAAGACAGAGCCACGCTGCAGGTGGGCGTTGCTACGCTCGGTTGGTGAGATCGCGAGTTCCACGGCCTTGGCAGAACTTGCCAGCGCTGGTTCACGATGTCCAGCACGCCCGTAGGCACGCGCTGCCATTGCAAGACATGCCGCACAGTGACGGCCTAACTCTTCGTTCGCCTGCTCGAATCCGCGCGCCGCTTGTTCATAATTGCCGACACGGTAGGCCGTCTCCGCTGAACGGTATTTTTCATTCGCTTCCCAAGGCTGCTGCTGTGATACGAGAACCACGGGCAGTCCCAACAGTAACGTCAGGATTGCAGCTCGCATTGTAAAAATCCGCATCATTATCAGTTCTGACTCCGCTGTGAATGGTAATTTGTTGGGAGAGATTCGCAAATTCCTAAGACGCGCACTTTCGCCTCACTTTCGCCTCACGATATAATCAAAAGACATTCAGAGTCCGCCGTTGCTCACGGGGAGTCGGCTGGCGCTCTACGGGAGTGGGGACTCCTGCCGACCATGGAATTGAAAGTTCATAGCAACTACAAGCCACAAGGCGATCAGGCCAGCGCTATTGAGCAACTTACACGCGGATTGAGCGAAGGGGAGAAGCACCAGGTGCTGCTCGGTGTCACTGGCTCGGGCAAGACCTTTACAATGGCGAAGGTCATTGAACAATGCCAGCGCCCAGCGCTTATCATGGCTCACAACAAGACCTTGGCCGCACAGCTTTATCATGAGTTCAAGAGTTTCTTCCCTAATAACGCCGTCGAATACTTCGTCTCCTACTACGACTACTACCAACCGGAAGCCTACATTCCGGCCGGAGACATTTACATTGAAAAGGAGTCGACGGTCAACGACGAACTCGACAAGTTGCGGCTGAGCGCAACGCGTTCTCTGTTCGAACGACGCGACTGCATCATCATCGCCTCGGTGAGTTGCATCTACGGCCTGGGCTCTCCAGAAGCGTATTACGGAATGTTGCTGTTCCTTGAGAAGGGACAGAAGATCAAGCGCAAGGAGATTACCAGCAAGCTGGTTGAGATCCTCTACGAACGCACGGAGAGCGACTTCAAGCGCGGAACATTTCGAGTGCGCGGGGACGTGATCGAGGTCTATCCGACGTATGACGATATGGCTTATCGGATCGAACTGTGGGGAGATGAGGTTGAGTCACTCTCTCAGATCGACCCACTCTTTGGGACCGTAAAGCAGAAGTATCAACGCCTTCCGATCTACCCGAAATCGCACTACGTGATGCTTCCGGAGACGAAGAGTGCGGCGGTCGATTCGATTGTGCAGGAAATGCTGTGGTGGGAGAAAGAGCTCGAGAACCAAGGTCGCATTGTGGAAGCCCAACGCATTCACCAGCGCACGCGGTTCGATCTGGAGATGATCAAGGAGATGGGATACTGCCACGGTATTGAGAACTACTCCAGACATTTTACGGGGCGACTGCCGGGTGAGCCTCCGCCGACGCTGCTGGACTATGTGCCACGTGACTACTTGCTCTTTATGGACGAGTCTCATCAAACGGCTCCCCAAGTGCGTGGAATGTGGCATGGCGACCGTTCTCGCAAGCAAAACTTGATTGATTTCGGTTTTCGACTTCCGAGCGCGCTCGACAATAGGCCGCTCACCTTTGAGGAGTTCGAAGGGCGAGTCAATCAAGTCATCTACGTGAGCGCAACGCCGGGGCCTTATGAGCTGACAAAATCTGCCGGAGTCATTGTCGAGCAGATTATTCGTCCGACGGGGCTGGTCGATCCGCAGGTCGAAGTGCGTCCGGTGAAGGGGCAGATTGATGACCTTCTGCATGAGATTCGCCTACGGGCAGATAAGGGTGAGCGCGTTTTGGTGACTACTCTGACGAAGCGCATGTCTGAAGATTTAGCTGAGTATTATAGCGAGGTTGGAGTACGGTGCCGGTACATGCATTCTGAGATTGAGACACTGGAGCGCATCAACATTTTGCGCGATCTGCGGAAGGGCGAGTTTGATGTATTGATCGGTATCAATCTATTGCGCGAGGGACTCGACTTGCCCGAAGTCTCGCTGGTTGCAATTCTGGACGCAGATAAGGAAGGTTTTCTACGTTCGGCCGGGTCGCTGATACAGACGATTGGCCGTTGCGCACGCAACGTAGAAGGTCGCGCAATTCTCTATGCCGACCGGATGACAGACTCCATGAAGAAAGCCATTGGAGAGACGGATCGCCGTCGTGCGATTCAAGAGGCTTACAACATCGAGAACAACATCACGCCCCAGACCGTTGGACGCTCGGCGGATATGTCTCTGGCTCACGTGATTGCGGCGGATTACGCGGAAGTACCGATCGAGAATGACGGACTACCGGAGTTCAAGTCACAAGAACAACTGGACGCCTTTATCGCGAAGATGGAAGAAGATATGCGAGAAGCTGCCAAGAGGTTTGAATTCGAGCGGGCAGCGAAGTTACGCGATGCGGTGAAGGAATTGCGAACGAAAGAGTTTCTCTTCGGCTGAGGTGCGGTTCCATGTGACGAAGAAGCCCGGAATCGTCCGGGCTTCTTGCATAATAGCGCTGAGGTTAATCGTTTTCCTGCAAGGTATTGACGTGCTGTTCCAGTGCTTTCGTGTATTCGCGTTCTGCGACCAATTCCATCTCAAGCTTTTTGATCTGGCTGTGCAGACGCAGGATTTCGAGGCGCATCCTGCCAGCGTCTGAACTGTTGCCGGGAATCGGGGGTGGCGGAACTCTTCCAGGCTGAGGCGGCGGCACGGAAATCTGAGCGGAACCGGTGATCTGTGCTCCGGGAATAGAAACTGGCGGCGCTACGACGGGAGGCGTCAGGGCCGCTGCCACTGTCGCGGCGATTGACGGCGAAGGCTGACGGGGAGCCGATTGGCGCGGGGGTACGGGCACAGGTCCGGTAATACGCGACTGGCCCCCGTGACCGGCTCGAGCGGGCATGGGGCCACTGAAAATACTGCTTAATACGGCGGCAGCGCTCTCTTGAGTCTGGACTTGCGCCGGTTCGACTTCCACAACTGCCGAGAGCAGATGACGCACCCGTGCGATCAGATCCTGTGGTTGAAAGGGCTTTCTGATCAACTCATTGGCATGGACGGCAAAGGCACGCTCGGCCACTCCCTTGTTCACCACGCCTGACATTAGGATCACGGGCGTTTGTGCAAAGCGTGGATGCTGCTTGATGTATTGGCAGACCTCATAACCATCACGGCCGGGCATAATCACGTCGGTGATTACGACATCTGGGGCGCTGTGGTCCATTAAATCCATGGCGCTGCTGGCATCGTGGCAGGTGATAACGTCAAGTTCCTCACGTCGGAAGGCGATTTTGATCACCTCGCGCATGGTTGCGCTGTCGTCGATGAAGTACACCACCGGCTTTGCGCTCATTTGTAGCCTCCGTCGTTGGCTGCGCGTTCTTCGTCAATTTCGCGCAGAGCTTCCATCATCAATTCAGTCACGGAACGAAAAACGGTCCGTGTCGCAGCTGGCGAGCCGGGCACAAATTTGTACACGCCGCGGGCTACACCATTGCAGGTCTTAATGATACGAATTACAGCTTCATCTCCAATTGTCTCGCCTACCTCAGCGTGGAGAACGTCCCCGCGAGTAAAAAACAGCGTTCCATCTATTGATTCAGCATTGATATAAAGTACGCCTGCTTGCCGGGCATGACCGAGCATTTGAATGACGCCGGGGAGATCGAGATGAGAGAGACTACCTTCGAGCACAGTCTGTTCCGACTCCAGCATCTGCGTGGGATGGAAACCTTCCAGGCGGCTCAGCAAGAAAGTGCGCACCTGTGCGGCAATATTTTCTGGACCTCGGCGTCGGTCGATGTAATCGTCGCATCCGGCGCGGAATGCCTCCATCAGGGCCTGCTCTCCACCGTCTCCCATTGCCAGAATGGGAATCGAAGTGGTGGCGGCATCGTTGTGAAGGATTCGCGGAAGATCAAAAACACTCATTTCACGTAAATTGGTGGCGCATAGGATGGCCGTGGGAGCGTCCCATTCGAGCATGGTCAGCGCGTAGGTGGCCTGTGTGCTATGGACAACGTTGAACCCATGCACCTTGAGGGCATCCGTCAAGCGCCGTGCAAAAAACACGTTGCTGTCAATCACCAGTATTTTCTGGTTGATAGCCACGTTTGTGCTCATCGCTTCGCCTCCTTGGCCAATGCAATGGCGGGTTGAATGCAGTGTGCCACAACCTGATCCAAGTTCAGAAGAGGAAGCGTCCTGCCCCCGGTCCTCAATAGGCCAGCGACGAAAGTCACTTCTTCGGGCGCTTCGCTGCGTTCGCCTTGAACCAGTTCGCAATCGCCGCTTACCGGAATGGCAACCGTTGTGGCTCGCCCTGCGTAGTTGCAACGAGCCACAACGTACAGATTGCGCTCGATGCCCTGCCCAAAAGCGCCACGCAGGTCACAGACCGGGATTACCGTGCCACGACGGACCAGTACACCTTCGAGAGACTGCATGGTGTGCGGAAACGAGTAAACGCGGCTTGGCATGACAAGTTCCTTCACCTGCGCGGAGTCCAGCGCATAGCGCTCATCTCCGAGGGGAAACGTCACGAATCGCGTTGTATCGTTCATGCACCACTCCCAGTTTCTTTCTGTTTTGCTAGCGCAAGCGTGCGCCAGTACTCTGTTCTAACGAGCGGAATGACCTCGTTCTCCAGTAACAACAGGCCGCGATACCACTGCCGTTCCGCCCCGCGGAAGACACCCGGCAGCGGTACCACTTTGGGCAGAATTGTTATCCGCTCCACTTCTGTTACGCCGAGGGAGCACTCGCCCGGCTTCAACACCACAAAACGTTCCAGAATTCCGGGCCCGAGTCCAACCTGCAGCGCAAAATCGAACGACTCTGGACCTTTCAGTTTCCGAATCGCAGCGCGTTCATCGCGGTCGCGAATCTCTTCCACTTCATTGGCTTCGACAGCAAATCGCATATCACCAGCCGTAAACAGAATTACTGGTCCAGCAGTGGCAGCAACCGGTTTGACCGGACGCGAGATGAACAGGGGACGCCGTTCGTTCTCTCTCACCTTGTATGCTCGACACTATCAGTAATTTTCACCGTCCTGCCGCCCGCGCCGCTCCCAAGTGAAAAGCCAATCGGCGAGTCAACACCGCAGCCACTTGATCCAGCGGCAAAACCTGCTCCACTGCGCCTGTCTTGATAGCTTCGGCAGGCATTCCAAATATTACCGAGGTCGCTTCGTCTTGTGCGACTACCAGACCGCCATTTTCCTGAATTGCCATGACGCCGCGCGCGCCGTCGTTACCCATTCCCGTCAGTACGGCCACTACAGCATTGGATCCAGCCAGAGCTGCTACGGATTCAAGCGTCACATCGATACTGGGCCGATAACCAGCAATGCGTGGACCGTCGTCTAGCACAATGCGTCCGGGAGGTACCACCCGCAGGTGGCAGTCACCGGGGCAAACGTAGACGTGTCCGGCTAACAACGCCTCACCGTTTTGGGCCTGGGTCACAGGCAATTGCGAAACGGCTGCTAGTTGTTCGGCAAATTGCGCCGTAAAGGTTCCGGGCATGTGCTGTATCACCAACACCGATCCGGGGAATCCAACGCCAAACTCTGGTACCAGCCTCATCAGCGTCGCCGGGCCGCCAGTAGACGCCGCAAGCACCGCAATCGGCGGTCGAACTCCATTGGCAACGGGTACAGCCGGAAACTCTCTCTCTTTGGAAGCTTCATCGGTGCGGACAATTTTAGTGGGCACCGAGCGCGTCAGATTGCGTATGACTCGAACTTTGGAGGCAAGGCGCAGTTTGCGCACAAGTTCTTCGCGCACGCTGGACATATCCAAATCGATGCTGCTGCTGGGCTTGGCCACGAAGTCGATCGCTCCCAATTCGAGTGCGCGCAATGTGGCTTCGGCTCCGTCTCTAGATTCAGAGCTGACGATAAGGATGGGCCGCGGCTCGGTGGACATGATGACTTCCGTCGCCTGTAGGCCATCCATGTGAGGCATGTTGATATCCATGGTGATGACGTCGGGCTTGAGTTTCGCGGCTTTCTCCACTGTCTCTCGGCCATCCCGTGCTTCGCCCACAACCTCGAACGCACCGTCGGAATCGAGAATGCTGAGCAGCACCTTCCGCATGAATGCCGAATCATCGGCAACCAGCACTCGAATTTTTTCACCATTCATCATTGTCTTCTCTCAGTGGACCACGGGCGGAGCAGCGGCGGCCTGTCCTGACGTTCCAATCAACTCCACCACCTGGGCAATAAAAGATTCTTCTTGCACCGGCTTTACCATGAATGCAGCCGCGCCTTCTTTCAGCGCGCGATCGCGGTGCTTGGCTCCGGCTCGAGAGGTCACTACCATGACCGGAACTTTGCTTGTAGACGGCGTCTGTCGCAGATGCAACATCAATTCGTAACCGTTCGTGCGGGGCATCTCCAGATCGGTAATAACCAGGTCGCAGTCGTTGGAAGTGGCGATCTCCAAGGCTTCCAACCCGTCAGAGGCGAGTTTTACGCGATAGCCTGCCTTCTCCAACATGCGTCCCACGAACTTGCGCACGCTGATCGAGTCGTCGGCCAGAACCACGAGTTTTTCTTGCTCAATACGGTCCACAGCGGCATCGGGAATCTCACCCCGCGCTACGGCCGTTGCTCCGGGCAGGAACAGTCTCGCCGCGTTCATTGCGGTGGTCAGCGGACGGCGCTCAATGGATTCGCCCATGATCAACCGATTTATGTCGACGAGCAGAATTAAGCTTCCATCGGGGGCAATTGTCGCGCCGGGAAATAGCTTTACGTTATGCAGGTATTCGCCAAGATTCTTGATGACTATTTCGTCTTTGCGTAAAACTTCTTCCACGACCACGCCAACTTGTCGGCCACCCACGTTCACAAGAACCAGTCGGAAGTATCCATTGATTGGAACCAGACGAGGAAGCTGGAGCGCCTCGTCAAAGCGCACCACTTCGGTAAGCACATCGCGAACTTTCGTGATGAGTTTGCCGCCGACTTCTTCGATTTCGTTGGCACGAATGCGGCGAATCTCCTCCACAAAACCCAGCGGGAAGGCAAACGTCTGCTCACCACATTGTACGAACAATGCCTGCGAAATAATGAGGGTAAGCGGAACCTTGAGCGTAAAGCGTGCGCCAATTCCTTGCTCGGTCTCAACTTCGATTTCACCATTAAGGTTGGTAATGTTCGAGCGCACAACGTCGAGGCCGACGCCACGGCCCGCCAACTCCGTGCGACGTGGGGCCGTTGAGAATCCAGGACGGAAGAGCAGGTCAACGATTTCACGTCGGCTCAGGCGTTCGGAATCGTCGGCTGAGACGATTCCGCTCTCGATGGCGGTCGCCTTCACGCGTTCGAAATCTACACCGCGTCCATCATCTTCCACTTCGACGTAAATATGGTTGCCCTTGTGGTAGGCGCGTACTGCGATGTTTCCCTGATCAGGCTTGCCAGCCTCGTATCGCTCATCCACGCGCTCGATGCCATGGGCAACGGCGTTGCGAACTAAGTGCAGCAAGGGGTCTGCAATCTGCTGAATGATGTTGTTATCTAGTTCGGTTTCTGCGCCAGCGAGAGTCAGTTCGACTTGTTTGTTGCTGGCCTTGGCCGCGTCGCGCACGGTACGGGCAATGCGCGTGAACAGGTTACCGATTGGCACCATGCGCGCTTGCGTAATTTCATCCTGCAGACGATGTGCGAGTTTGGTGAACTCGTCAATGTCGCCGTCCACGCGGCGGACAAAGCCGTCCAACTGCGTGAGAACCTCCGTAATGTCGGCCGAAATTTCCGTAAGGGAGCGCGAGAGGATGCCGAAATCATCATATCGATCCATCTCCAGCTCACTGAACTCCGAAGCTCCCGACTCGTACGGCGCGCTGTAGTTAGGACTTGAGAAGCTTTGCGCAAACTGCTGGTTCCCGAAGTTCGGATTGCTAAAGTTCGAGCCACTGAAATCCCCATTCCCAAAGCCCGACCCGAAACCTGTTGCTCCGCCGTAGCCACCGTAAGATGGGGCTGCGCCGTACCCATTGGAATTGAGCATTTCCATCGACGAGCCCGGCCACTGCGAAGACGAAAGCACTGGGGTCGAATTGATGCGACTGAATTCGTACTTGTCCTGGAATTCGGTGACCTTATCACCCATGCGTCCCTTGGAGAAGTTCAGCACTTCCGCCAGTTTCTCCAACTCCGCAAGGCGGCCCAGCATGCGGGTACGATTGATCACGAGTTCGCCCACCGCATTCATCATGCGATCCAGGCGCTCCAGACCAATACGCACGGACTTCGATTGCGCCATGCCAACCAATGCACGCTGCGCAACGACTGGCTCCGGAACCCCAACCCTCGGTTCTTCCCGGCGTTCATCGCTGAGATTTTGCTCAGCTCCGACTTCTTGAACAAGATCGGCAAGCGGCGATTCAGGTGCAATCTCGGGAGCAGATTCTGCTGCGATGAGAGGCTGCGCAGCGAGCGGTTCCGCGGCGTTGACACTTTCTCCCGAGGCGGGAGCTTCGTCTACCTCGGCGGGCGCGATTTGGTCGAGCTTTGCCAGCAACGTGCGGGCGGCAAGTTGGAAGCTCGCTTCATCCTCCCACTGTCGGTAGATCAGTTTCTTCAGTACATCAACCGTCTCCAAGCAAAGGTCGATAATTGTTGCGCTCGGCTTCAGTTCCCCGTCACGAAGCCTTCCCACTAAGTCTTCGGCGCGATGGGCAATGGTGGCAATACGCTGCCAGCCGACCTGGGCGGCCGAACCCTTGATCGTATGCATTGAACGGAAGAGGCGGTGAATGTCCTCTTCATTGGGATTAGCCTCCAAGGCCAACAGACAATCGGTAATTGTCTGCAGGTGCTCCTCTACCTCGGGAATAAAGAACTCAAGCACCTCGTCCGGAATCTCTCCATCGGGCTCTAACTCCGGAATACTTGCGATGGGAATCTCGGCAGCGGCGGGAGGCTTCGGAATCACCACAGTCTGCGAAGGTGCGGCAGGGGTAGATTGGGTTATCGGCTGGGAAGCAGGCATCGCCGGGCTTGCAGCAGCGGGAGCAGGTGCGCTGGCCTCTGTCGTCGCAAGTGCTGCGGCGGGTTCGGGCAATGTCTCAGGTTCGGGAGCGTGCGGCTGTTCGGTGGGGGCATCGGGGGCAACGGGCGCACCTTGGAACGCGAACGGATAGCGCAACTTGAACGCAGCGATATCCTCAACAGACTCCGCGGAGTTGGCGCCGATCATGATGAGATCGCTCTCCAGAACCGCAATCGCTTCGTAGATAAACTCCACCAGCGGGGCAGTGGCCTCAGCGCTGATAGTCGCGTTCATTGCGTACTGGAAGATATGCGCCAGCTTGCTGGCAACTTCGTTGAAGAGAGCGTAACCGTAGGTGCCACCGGTACCAGCCACGCCGTGCGCGGAGATGTAAAGACGCTCAATGTCCTCGTAGAGCGGATAAGGATCCTGCAGGATGCCCGAATACTCGCGAAGGAACTGCAGATGCTCGCTGGCTTCCTGCAAAAAGAGTTCGATCATCTCCGGGCTGGGACCGTTCACAGTTCATCCCCCCCGGCTCTGGCCGCGAGGCTGACAGAGCAATTCAGTGGCTTCTGCAGCAACCGCGCGCCTTCCATAAATATCTGGTTGAACTTCACAGGAACGCTGGCCACCGACTCCGCATGCCCGAGGAACAGATAGCCACCCGGTTCCAAGTACTCATAGAAACGCTGGATGAGCTTCGAGCGTAGGGCGGCGCCGAAGTAAATTAACACGTTCATGCAAAAGATACAGTCAAAGCGTCCCAAGTAAACGGGTTCGGCCAAATTCATGGGCGCGAACTTTACCATTTCTCGGAGCATTGGCTTCACCTGGTAAGCTGGGCCGCTATGGGTAAAGTAGTTCGCAATTTGCAATGGAGCAAGATTTTCGAGAGAACGAATACTGTACGCGCCTCGATCGGCACGCTCCAAAGCTTCCCGACTGATATCAGTGGCCATAATCCCGACCAGCGGCCCCGTGCGGATTCCAAAAGCTTCGCAGATGCTCAGGGCTATTGAATATGGCTCTTCACCGCTGGCACAACCTGCACTCCAGATACGCAACTCACGGTCATTGTCCGACATCCGGGTCTGGAGTTCCGGAAGCACGTGCCGCTCAAACGCAGTAAATAGGCCTGGATAACGCAAGAAGCGCGTCTCCTGAGTCAGCAACCGCTCCAGCATCGTGTCATATTCCAGATTGGAGGCGCGCACCATTCGGAGTAATTCCACCCCGTAGGTCAGGCTCTTGCGCTGCATGTGTTCAACCACGCGCGAAGTCAGAAAACGCTCACGCGACTGATCGAACACAATGCCGGAGCGCTGCTCGATGAGCAGTTGCAGCTCCCGTACTTCATGTTCGGTGAGCACCGGATTGGTTCCTGCTTCGTTCATCAATGCCTACTACTTCGTTTTCTATTCCGTCCGGTTATTCCTCGCGAACTACAAGCAACTCTTAATTGCGCGCCACTCCGGCCTGCAACTCTTTTCGCGGCGCTGGCGTCGGCTGCTGTGCGACCGCAACCTGCACGCGGAACTGCGACAGCGCCTCATTGAGTTGCTCGCTCATCTTCACCATTTGTTCCATGCTGCGTGCCGTTTGCCGTGCACCGGTCGAAGTTTGGCGAGTAATGTTGGAGATGATCTGCATGGCATTTGCCACGCCTTCCGTACCGCGCACCTGCTGTTTACTGGCTAACGAAATCTCCTGAACCAGCTCTGCCGACTGCCGAACAACAGCAGAAATGGCCTCCAGCGCCTTGCCTGCCTGATCTGCCAGACGAGCGCCCACTTCCACCTCGCGCGTGCCCTCTTCCATCACGACTACAGCTTCGTTTGTTTCCGCCTGGATCGCCTTAATGAGAGCAGCAATGTCCTTGGTTGCAGTACGAGAGTGCTCTGCAAGTTTTCGAACCTCATCGGCAACTACGGCGAATCCGCGGCCCGCCTCGCCCGCCCGAGCTGCTTCGATTGCAGCATTCAGGGCTAACAGGTTTGTCTGTTCGGTAATGTCATTGATCACGTTGATGATTTCGCTGATTTCCAGTGAACGGTCACCGAGCGATTTGATCTTCTTAGCCGTTGCCTGCACGCTGGAACGGATGCGCTGCATCCCTTCCAGCGTATCGCGTACGGAACGATTGCCCTGCTCGGCGGCGTCCAAGGCTCTGCGGGCAGCCTCGGCGCTGGCTTCGGCGTTGTTGCTCACCTGCTTCATCGAAACCGTCAGCTCTTCGACAGCCGAAGAGGTGTTGGTGATTTCATGATCCTGCTGAGTCGCGCCCGTCGCCATCGTCTCTGAAGCGTTCAGAATCTGGTTCGCGCTGGTGGATACGTCGCTGGCAGCATCGCGCACGCGGCGAAGAACTTGAGTAAAGTTGTCGAGCATGTAGTTAACCGAGTCCACCACATTACCCAATGCGTCGTTGGTCACACTGCCTCGAAGGGTCAAGTCACCACGCGCAATCTGGCTCACAATGGTCAGGAACTCGGTCACGGAACGCTGCAAATCTCTCTGCGCCTGTTCATCCTGCATTGCCTTGGCAGCCTTCTCGGCCGCCTGATTCAGATGCAAAGCAATGTATCCGAAATCGTCCTCGCCACCTTCAGGCAAACGCGCTTTGAATTCGCCCGATCCAACCTGTTCGGCAAACCCTACGAGCGTCTTCACCGGCTCGGAAACCTTATTGGACAAGCGGAAGAATATGAACAACGAGCCCAGTAACAGCGCGGTGATCGCACCCAACAACGGAAACAGCGAATCCGAAGGCAGCGAGCCGACTTCAAGAAGCGATTTGCCCCCTGGCCCGGACTTAGCACCAGCCGCATAGGCCAAACCAAACACCGCCGCCGTAGCAACCAAATTGGTCACCACCAACGCAATGATTGCCGAATTCAGACGACCTTTCATAAGACCTCCAGGACAACGCGACGGACTCATGCAATTACGCGTCGCCTTACATTTGAGCGCACTCGCGCTCCCAAAAAACTAGACAAGGAACTCGCAACCATCCCAGACACAAACTTCATATCGTACCAACCGGAAACGACTCCAACACGCGCTTCAAATCCAACGCAAGTGCTAACCGATCTCCGTGACGAAGCATCCCGGCACAGTGCGGAACATCTCGTGGTGCCTCTTCCTTCAGCAATGGCTCACTGCTGCTGCATGTTCCAATCACCTCGTCGACAGCAATTCCAAGCCGCACGTCCGGCGCGCTTGCTCCACCTCGCAGACAAGCCACTACCACCTGCTTCGGAGGAAGATCCGCACGGCGCACTTCGGTGAACGCAATATCCACCACCGGAACGATGGTTCCACGAAGGTTGAACACTCCCATCAAAAACGACGGCGACAGGGGAAGGTGTGTAAGCCTAGGCCACTCCACCACCTCGTCTACCTCAAGCACATGCAGACAATATCGTTCTCGCCCCGCACGAAAGATGCAGTACTGCTCCTCCGGTAATGCAGGCTCAATAGCAAACTCCTCTTCTTCCGGCTCGAATTCGCCATCCAAGGGAAGAGGATCCTGCGGCTGCATGTTGTCGGTCGGCTCGGCCATTGTGCTTACCCAATCACCCTTTGCACTTCGCCTACCAGTTGCTCCCCGGTAAAGGGTTTGATTACGTAACCATCTGCACCTTGCTGCATTCCCCAGAACTTGTCGCTTTCACCGTTCTTCGAGGTGACAAGCACAATAGGAATGTCCCCAAACTCTTGGCTGTTCTTCAGTTCGCGGCAGGCCTGAAAGCCGTTCCGTCCCGGCATCACTACATCCAGAAGAATTAAGTTTGGATGCTCGGCGGCAACCGTCTGCTCTATGCGTAGAGGGTCGCTCAAGGAAACGGCGTAATACCCCGCACCCTGCAACAGAGACTGCATCAGTCGGCTTTCCGCTTGCGAATCGTCAACAATCAAAACCTTTTTCATCATGATGCACCTCACATCCCTTACTGTGACGCTGCTCCCCGAGCCGCCCGCAGCGGCACTTGACGCTCTGGATCTACATGCCGTTGCATCAGTTGCATCTCCATGTCCAACGACGAAAGCCGCTGTACAATCTCGTAGATCTTCAGCGACATCGCGTGAATCGTTTTCACTTGCTCCCGAGCTCCATCTTGCAATCCCGAACCTGCGTTGAGCAACACGAGTTCCGAATTACCGAGCACGCCGGTCAAAGCATTGCCCAGTCCATGACGTGAGTCGTCAATGAAGCGGCCTAAAGCGATGTAACGCTGCGCCTCAAGCAAGCCCTGTTCCGCCCTTTGCGCCCTCTCCTCCGCTTCAGTTCGACGCACAGTTTCCTCCGCGAGCGCCGCCGCTTGCTCAGTCCACCCGGCAATGCGTCGAATCTGCACCACGCGCTTTGCTGCACATCCAACCCGAGAAAGAGGTTCATTTCCCGTTATTACAATTGCTAGCAGGACGTCCTTACGCAGGCGACTCAGCCCGGCAGGGCCGTCAAGCACGGCTACAACGCACTCCGGAATTTCCGCAGACTGGCCCACTGCGAGCACTGTGAATCGCGGCGGATTCTGCCAGTTCCGAACCAACGAATTCGCAAATTCCGGGTGATCCGAGACCACCAGAATACTGAGCTGCGCCACAAACATCTCCCAATGTGCGTCTGCTTAAGACACCGCTGCCAAGGGTACCTTAGCAGCCCTCACCGCCTGTGCGGAAGTAACTGAAAGTAGACGCCTTCTGTTTTACGTCCTCTGTCTCAACTTTGAGACAAGAGTATCATCCGTCCCGCCGCTTGGCGCATGTCGTGTTCGCTATCTTTTGGCAGCACCTTACCCGACTGTATTCCGAATCGCTTCATTGTGCGGTAAAGGAATCTCGGTAACCCCTGTGGCGTACATCACCGCGACTTCCGTTTCTGGCACACTCATATTGAATGCACTCGCCCGTGGGCACCAGTAGTAGTTCGAGCCTGTGCGACGCTAGTCGCTGACGAACCTCCTGAGCATTGACTACTTGGAATCCCGCAACCTGCCCACTTTTCGCACAGAGTTCGAATTCATCTCCCTCCGCACCCGCCGTTGACATGAGGACCGGAATGGGATGCAGGTCAGGCATGCATCTGCCCGTTGCGCGACTTGATTTTGTTGATTAGTTCGATAAGCAGCGCTATTCGGAATGGCTTCTCGATAAAAAGTGCCCCGGTGCGCTCGCGGACTTCGACTGCGTAGGGATCGCTAACATTGCCGGTAATGAAAAGGAACCCCGAGGACAGCTCCGGACGATTCTGCCGCACCCAGTCAAAAATCTCAGCCCCGCCGACCACCCCAGGCATTCTCAAATCGGAAACGATGCCCGCGAACTCTCCGCGCTCCAGAAGCCCGAGTGCCTCCTCACCAGAAACCGCACCAACCACAGCCACGCCGCCACGTTCCAATGCCGTTTTCAGGAAAGTAAGTAGGATTTCTTCGTCTTCCACGATAAGTACCGGCAATTTTTCGCTCATATTTCGCTCGCTGTATAGAAAATGCTGGAGAACTCATCACTTCAAAATCGGCAGAGGTTGCGCCAAAACATAACAGAACGGCCAGCTCTCAAGCAGGCATAGCAAAAGGCACCCAAAAGTACGATTTCTCTGGGGGAGATAGCTTCCAGAGTAGGCGCTGTAACATCTTGAGTCAAGCCGGATCGAGATTCTCGTTCGAGCTTGGGGGATAATCTCTTAGTCTGAGATCATCTTCCACGATCCGCTTTTGATTGTGAGATTCCCCACGCTACTAACCAAGCAAAAACAAATACCGAAAAAACTTTAGTGCTAGACCTTTTGACCCTTTCGTAATGTCTAAAAGGTTGCTATCAATGAGAGCAGAACTCTTCTGGAACGCGTCCCTGTCTGGCGTGAGAGTTGTTTTCCGCAGATGGAGCTGATGCTTTTGTGATGTCTGCTGCCTGGATTCATGAAATCCTCTTGGAGACTCGCTTGCCCGGAGCGTTCGAATAGTTACTTGCCAAGCATCGACAAGGAAAGCCATGCTTTCCTGCAGTTCAGAATCGGCAAGAAGTTGACTTGGATGCAGGTGGTTGAAGCTGGTGTGATCGGCAAGGCGCGGGAACTGGCAATATCAGTTCCGGAGGCGATGGGGAATGAAGATCCGTAATAAGCTGCTTTTGAATTTTGGAATACTGCTCTCAGTCATGCTGGTGGTCTTTGTTCTTAGTACCGTCGCCATGTTTCGTGAGCGTGGAGCCAAGACCTCTCTCGCCAACGCGCTTGAGCTCTCTCAGGCCACTGAAAATGTTCGACATCAGATGATGGAGAACCGCCTGTCGCTCAGCAATTATCTCCTCACGGGCGCAGGAACTGAATTAGATCGCCTTCATGAAGGCAACAATCGCACTTATGATTTGTTACGTGAGGCTCAGGCCAAGGCTACTGATTCGGGCCAACGCGCAGGATTGAATCGCATTGAAGCTATCGAGCGTGAATGGAACACGACCTTCGCCGACCGCTTCATCCAGGAACACCGCGACGTCGACAACGGAAAGATCAGCGCCAACGATTTGCTTGAGGAGTACACGAAGTCCGAGCCCACGGAGCAACTCAAGCGTTCCAATGAAGTTATCAACGAAGTGCAGAACGAAAATCTGCGACAACTCAAACTGCGCCGCGATAATGACGAAACCGCATCGTTATGGACTACGTGGCTGAGCATAGGTGGTTTTTTGGTAACCCTCGCAATGGGAGGAATCATTGCTTCCCGGACCGCACACTCGATCACCGAACCGCTTGAGCACCTGATTACGGTAGCTCGTGAAGTAGGCGACAAGGGTGATCTTGATCAGAACATTGACATCAACAGCGAGGACGAAATGGGAATTCTCGCGCAGACCTTCCGCAACATGGTGATTTACTTTAGGGAGATGGCGGCTGTTTCCGAGTCCATCGCTGGCGGCGATCTTTCGGTTGAAGTCAATCCGAGATCCAATCGCGACAGCTTGGCATCGGCCTTTTCGCAGATGACCGGTGGACTGCGCACGCTTGTTCGCTCCGTGCGTGACGCTGCCGCTCAGGTGGCTGCTGGTTCCAATCAAGTCGCCGATGCCTCGGAAGATTCCGCGAAGATCAACGTACAGTCGTCCTCTGCAATCGATGAGGTTACAAGCACCATGCACGAAATGAGCATCAACGTGCAGAACATGGTGAAGAACACTCAGATGCAAGCTTCTAGTGTCAGCGAGACCTCTGCATCCATTGATGAAATGGTGGCCAGTATCCAGCGCGTGGCCGACACTGCAAAGGTATTGCTCGATATTTCTAGCCGCTCCCGTGACGAAGTGCAGAACGGCATTGGCACTATGCAGAAGACAACCGATGGGTTGAACCGCATCAACGGTTCCATCGGCTCTTCGGCAACAATCATCAGCAGTCTAGGCGAACGTGTTGACAACATCGGTAAAATCATTGAAGTGATCGACGACATCTCAGAACAAACGAACCTGCTCGCGCTGAACGCTGCGATTGAAGCTGCCCGCGCCGGTGAACATGGCCTCGGCTTCGCCGTTGTCGCCGACGAAGTTCGGAAGCTTGCTGAGAAGTCGGCTACTTCCACCAAAGAGATCAGCGAACTCATCAGCAGTATTCAGAACGAGGCTCGCAAGGCCGTTGATAATATGGAGAAGAGCACCTCAATCGTCAACGAGGGACTCGACCTGGGCAACGATCTAAGTCTCGCTTTGCGCAAGATCTCCAACGTGGTCACCGAAGTCTTCAAGTTCGCTCAGGAGATCGGCGCTGCAACCAACGAGCAGTCACACGGCTCCTCGCAGATAGCCAAGGCCACTACACGGCTCAATGAAATCACTCACGAAATAACGTCGTCAGTTGAAGAGCAGGCTGGCGGAGCACAAGCTGTCGTTCGGGCCATGGAGCGCATGCGCGAGATGGTTCAGCAGTCCACCTCTAGTTCCACTGAGTTGGCTGCCTCGGCAGAACAGATGTCAAAGATGGCACGCTCGTTGCTGGAATCAATGGATCGCTTTGTTCTCGAAGACCATACTGAAGAGCCCCGCCGCTTGAGCGGTAACGCGAGCAAGTTTGCGCTCGCCGGAACCAGTCGTTAGAAGTCTGGAGAATCGAATGGCAAAGCTTCAACAAATCGTCGGCTTCCGTGTCGGAAAGGAAAACTTCGGCGTCCCTATCAGCATTGTGCACGAGATAGTGCGCATGATGGAGATTACCGTTGTTCCCGATTCGCCCACCTATATCGAGGGTGTAATCAATCTCCGCGGCAAGATCATTCCTGTGGTGGACCTCCGAAAGCGTTTTGCCGAAGAAATTCAAACCAATCGACGTAACCGCATCATGGTGGCCGAACTTGACGGTCATCTTGTCGGGTTAGTGGTAGATGCCGCAAATGAAGTTTTGAAAATCAGCCCCGAACTCATAGAGCCTGCTCCAAATATTTTCGAGCAAGGTGACTTGAACTACGTGACAGGTGTCGGCAAATTGAGCGGTAAGCTGGTAATCCTGATCGATCTGGCAAAAATCATGCAGCGCGGCGAGCTTCGCCGTATCTCCGACTTTGCCGAAACCGCGGGCGCGATTCCGCCTTCACAATAAGGGATAGGCGTATTCAAATATGTCGTCTTCACCATCACCCGTAGGTTTTAGCGAATCCGAACTTAAGTTGCTGCAGACCCTGATCTATCAGGAATGCGGAATGTTTTTTGATGATCGCCGCACTCATTTCTTGCAGGATCGCCTCCAACGACGTCTGCGCGCATGCAACGTAACCTCCTTTTACGATTATTATCGCCTTCTCACTAGCCGAGAGGGCAGGCTTGAATTGTCGGCACTGCTCGAAAACCTCACGGTGAATGAGACTAGCTTCTTCCGCAATCGCCCACAGTTGGAGCTCTTTCAAAAAACCGTACTGGAGGAGATGCTTCGGCGCAAGCAGGAGCGCAGGGACTGGAATCTTCGCATCTGGAGCGCAGGTTGTTCTACTGGGCAAGAGCCTTTTACGCTGGCCATGATGGTCGCTGACGCGCTTGCTTATTACTATCTGCGCAATCCCCTTCCCTTTGATATGCCGTCGCCAAAACCGTTGATTCCGCCGCCGTGGAAGGTGGAGATTCTGGCTTCCGACATCAATTACTCTGTATTACGCGCAGGGCAGGAAGGCATCTATCTCGAAAACCACATGGACGCAGTGGACTACACCTATCGCCTGCGATATTTCGACAAGGTCGGCCCCGAGCGGTATGCGATTAAGCCATCGATTAAAGAGTTGGTACACTTCGATTTTCACAATCTGAAAACTGAATTCTTGCCGCGGCGCAATGACTTCATTTTTTGCCGCAATGTGATGATTTACTTTGATGAGGCTGAGCAGAAACGGCTGATCCAGAAGTTTTGGCGCTGTCTCAATCCTGAGGGTTATCTTTTCGTGGGACATGCTGAGAGCCTGTTCGGACTGACAGATCAGTTCCGCATGATTCACCTGAATAGCGGCACTGCATACAGCAAGATCGAGGAATAATCGTGGGCATTTTCTCAGACGATCGCGCCAATGAACTTCGAAGCATTTTCTTCGATAGTTCGCAGGAGATTCTCCAAGCTCTCAACGAGGATGCGTTGTTGCTGGAGAAATCCCCGCGTGACGCTGACGTCATACGCGATCTCCGGCGTAGTGTGCACACTCTCAAGGGAGACTCGGCTGCCTGCGGATATAAAGAGCTCAGTGAACTGGCTCATGCTGTAGAGGACGTGCTTACCGCAGAAATCGCCGCCCGCGACGGCGAGGCTCTTGCAGAGTTGGTGATGATTTCCGCCGATCTGTTTGACAGCCTGCTGACCGCTTTCCGCAATCATCTTGAACCACCAACGACTGACCCCGTACTCCGACTCATCGAAGGAATTCGTAATCCTCGTCCGGAAAAAGCGTTTGCTCCGCAATTCAGTTGGACTGAATACGAACGGCTGATTATCGCAAAGAACGCGGTACGTGGCCAGCAAGTTTATAACCTTGCACTCGCGATTGATCCAGCCTGTCCTATGCGTGCCGCTGCGGTTCAACTGGTCCGTAACGTTCTGCAGGAAGCTGGAACAATTCTTGTCATGCGTCCCGACGGCAGTTCCTCGGAGATTCCCGATGTCATCGAGGTAGTACTCGCCAGCCATCATGAACTCGACTGGGTGGAGCGCAAGAGCAAGATCCCAACCGTAGTCTCCAAGGTTTATGCTGTTGCGGCCCAGAGTGAGCCGATTCAGGCGAGCTCTCAGCCCCCCAATCCCGAGCCCATCGCTTACCAAACCGGTGCCGCCCAATCTCATCCGCTCATCACGTCACCTGCGACTACCACTGCACAGCCCCAGGGACAACAAACTGTTGCCCAATCGACCAAGATAGATACTCATCAACCGAACACCTCACGGCAAGCGACCGAGCGCACCAAAGCTCGCGAGGAGCGACTTCCCGCAGCCGCTGAAAACGTGATTCGCGTCGAGGCCGAGCGCGTCGATGTCGTCCTCGATTTAGTAGGCGAACTCATCATCGCCAAGAGCATGATGCAGGAACTGCTTGCAGAGATGAATCGCAGCCTCGGTAATAGCCCGCTACGCACCAGGACTGCCGACATTCTTGTGTTCCAGTCGCAGATTCTCAAGAAGCTTCAGCGCGCAGTCATGAAGATTCGGATGGTGCCCGTGGAGCAGATGTTCCGGCGACTTCCGCGCGTTGTGCGAGACACCGCGAAGCAGGTTGGACGCGATGTCAATATCCTCATGGAAGGTGAGAATACCGACCTCGATAAGCGCATCCTTGATGCCTTGGCCGAACCCACCATGCATCTGCTGCGCAATGCAGTAGATCATGGAATTGAACCGCCGCTGGACCGGGCCGCCGCCGGGAAATCGTCGGAAGGGACTATTCGCCTGAAGGCGTATCATCAGGGCAATCAGGTCGTAATTGAGATCAGCGATGATGGCAAAGGAATTGATCTGCCCAGAGTCGTCCAAACAGCTGTCGCCAAAGGAATCATCACCGCCGACCAAGCCCCCCGGCTCACCGATGCAGAAGCTCTCGACCTGATCTTCTGCGCGGGGCTCAGCACGGCTCCTGAGATCACTGAAGTCAGTGGCCGTGGAGTTGGGATGGATGTGGTCAAGGCAGTGATGGACCGCCTGAAGGGCACGATTACTGTTCGCAGTGTCCCGGGTGAAGGGACCACGTTTTGCCTTAAGGTTCCGCTCACTCTGGCTATCATCAAGGCACTGCTCTTCAGGGTTTCTGACCGACTTTACGCCGTCCCTCTGGGAAATGTGCTCGAGATTCTGCGTTCGCGCGAGACCGACGTTCATATGATCGATGGACAGGAGGTTCTCCAGATCCGAGAAGAAGTAGTCCCGCTCATAAGGCTGAGCCGTATGCACCCGGGAGGCGAGCGCAAACTAAAGCTGTTCATAATCGTGGCCAGCCTTGGAGACCGCAAGATCGGGTTGGTTGTGGACCGACTCATTGGTGAACAGGAATTGGTTATCAAAGCTCTGGATGAGACGTTGGTCACCACCGAAATGGTCAGTGGCGCCAGCATCCTAGGCGATGGTCGCGTTGTTTTGATCCTTAGTATTTCCGATGTGGTTGAAAAGTTGGGTGGCGGATATAGCCGGAAGAGTATTGAAGCCGAGCAGTTAGGGACGCACCAGTGAGTTCTCAGATGATTCGCGTTCTCGTAGTAGACGACTCGGCATTGATGCGGAAGCTCATTCCGCAAATGCTTGAGCGAGACAATTCCATTCATGTCGTTGGCACAGCCATGGACGGTGCTTTTGCCATAAAGAAGATCGAAGAATTGAAACCTGACGCCATTACGCTAGATCTTGAAATGCCGCGAATGGATGGTATCGAGACCCTCCGTCAGATCATGCGTCAACAGCAAGTTCCAGTAGTGGTTGTGAGCGCTCATACGCGTGAAGGGGCTAGCACCACCTTCAAGGCTCTCCACATGGGCGCCTTCGACTTTGTTGCCAAGCCTGAAAATGTGCTGGCAGAGGGCATGAACGAAATCGCAGCCGAGTTAATTGCTAAAATCAAAGCTGCGGTGAAAAGTCCGGTTCTACTTCGTCCTGTACTAACAACGGGCATGCCAGAACCTAAACCGAAACCGAAGCGCGCTTTTGTTTCCGGTCCAGCGTCAAAAGTAGTTGCCCTCGGGGTTTCGACCGGCGGCCCGAACTCTCTAGAATACATGTTCAGCCATCTTCCAGGGGATTTTGCCGCTGCCATCATGGTGGTGCAACACATGCCGGCGGGATTCACTGAGACTTTTGCCCGGCGCTTAAATGAGAGCTGCAGTCTTGATGTAAAGGAAGCCCAGTCTGGTGACCTGCTTTCCGCCGGACGTGTGCTAATCTGCCCGGGAGACCGCCATATGCGAGTACGGCGCATGCCTCTTGGAGATGTAGTGGTGCTCTCTGACGAGCCGAAGGTTAACGGACACCGGCCGTCTGTAGATATTTTGTTCCGCTCTGTTGCCCAGGAGTTTGGGTCTGATTCCGTGGGTCTTATTATGACTGGTATGGGTGAGGATGGAGCCGAGGGGCTGGGTGTTATGAAGGCCGCGGGTGCGCTCACAATCGCTCAGGACGAGGCCTCGTCGATCGTTTTCGGTATGCCACGCGCCGCCATTGAGCGTGGCTATGCCAATCGGGTTGTTTCACTGGAAGCTTTGGCGAATACACTGATCTCGCATTGCGGCAGCCTCCGCGCATTGCCGGTCAAGGAACAGCATCCGGTCCGCACAAGCGGACAGATCTGAGGAAACTATGGAGCAATTTGCCGCTCTACTGCGTGCCACCGATCGCCAACCCGTCCACTATCTCGTGGTAGACGACTCGGTTTTTGCGCGTAAGAATCTGGCGCGTATTATCGAGTCCTACGGCGGCCTGCTGGTAGGCGAGGCCGGTGACGGATGCACGGCTATTACGGAATATGACCGTACCCGGGCCGATATCGTTCTGATGGACATAACCATGCCACAGATGGAAGGCATTGAGGCTGCGGAGCGCATTGTGCGCCAACATCCCGATGCTCGGATCATTATGGTCTCCAGTGTCGGCTACCAAGAGAACATCGTGGCAGCCCTGCAAAAGGGTGCTCGACACTTTGTGCAGAAGCCTGTAAAACCGGAGATGCTTTACGAAGTCATAAAGTATGTGCTCGGTGATTTCGCCGTCGCCGTGGTTGGCGCAGGCACAGGAGAGTAGTTCCCATGAAAATGGAATTGATTCAGCCATTCATCAATGCCGCCGATGCAGTACTCTCTCAGACTCTCGCCTGCCCGATTACAGTGTCTGATATTTCGATGAATGAGGAAGCTTACGAGCGCCGCGCCACTGCTGCGCTTGTCGAGATCACTGGCGATATTGAGGGACGAGTGATTTTCGACGTTGAAGACAGCACGGCGATGAAGGTTGCTTCCGTCATGTCGGGAATGCAGATGGATTCCGATCCGCAGCTCATCCGCGAAACTATTGCTGAGCTTGCCAATCTGGTTATCGGAAACGCCGTGACCTCACTTAATGACCAGGGATTTCGTTTCAAGGTGCACCCGCCAGTCGACCACCCCGGCCAGCTCGGCTTTCGCGGCTCGGAGGATGTGGAAGCCCTTGTCATGGATTTTGGTTCCCCAGTGGGCAGTGTCTTCATGAATGTCGCGATTCGCTACAATCGACGCCGACGAGCAGACAATACCCCTAGCTAGAACATTCGTTCACTACGAAATAAAAAAGGGCGAGTCCGAAATCGGACTCGCCCTCACTATTGCGCGAACTTTAGCTACGACCAAGTACCATGGTGGGAGTTGTCACAGGACAATTCTTCCGTCCATCGTACGAGGTACCTGCGTCGCAGTAGGTTACCTGCGCTGGCGTCGGAATGGTGGTGACATAGGTATTGATGGGAGTGGACCCGTTTGCGGCTGCAGTGACTACTGCGGTGCCGTTGTACAGGTTGGGGCAACTCATTGCGTTTTGCCCGGCAAGATTGGTGCAGAGTCCAGCTACATCAAGGAATGAGGTAGTACCATCCCACACGTCTGCGGCCTTGCTGCCGTCGCAATCCGTTGCGTTTACATCGCTGTCATAGCAGTAGTAGGTCGTATTGGACGTCGTGGTTGCGTACACCTTCGAGAGATCTGCAGTGGAACCTCCACGTGAAACTGCAATGTCGGTCACTATGGAGGTTGTATCTTCGACCGTAACGGTATGCGCTACGCCCTTCGTGTCCGTAAGGCTCGCCTGAAGCCCGCGGCGCGGAACACCTACGGAGATAGCAGTCGTCGCATTGCTAGTAACTGATCCGGTTGAAAGCTTACTGGTATCAATCGCTACGATTTCGCTCGTACTCCCAATTCCTACATAGGCTTCTGTGCCATCGCGCATCAGCGCGAGATTGGTCGGAACTGCTCCTGCGGCGATCTGCGCCGCCGACATTGTAGGGATGGATGTTAGCCAGGTCAGCGTGCCCGGAATGCTTGCGTCGAAAACGCTCACGGTCCCATCTTTCTGGAGCACCCAGACATGGTTGTACTGCACGTTCTTAACCGTGTCGTTGTACTGTACGTTCTGCGCGATATCAATTAACGGCGCAGAAGATCCAGAATAGGCTCCAACTTGGACTGTGCCGCCGGTAGCAAGGGTTTCGGCTTGTCCATCGATAATAGAGATGGAGTTATCGCCACTGTTGAGCACATAAATATAGTAGCCATCCGCGCTCTGCGCCGCTTTGGTCGGTGCCGATCCAACGGCAATCGTGTTCGTTTGTTTGAACTTGCTCGCGCTCACAACGTAGACCTGGTTTAGAGCATTGTCGAGCACGAAAACCTTCGACTGATCCCTGTAAATCCAGGCAAACACGGGATCTGCACTCTGATCGCTTCCTCCCAAACAAATCGTTGCTTTCAGTTCGGCAGTCGCTTGGGCGACTGCTCCCAATGATCCACCTGAGGGACAGGTTGGTGTCGGCTTTGAGTTCACCTCATAATCGAGGGTATAGGTGGAACCAAAATACTGAAAACTCATTCCGATCGGTGTCGATCCGGAGGGCAGCGAAATGGTAGTAGTGTTGGCGGAGAAACCCGCCGTGGAGGTGTTGAGCACAATCTGCGTCAACGAATCGGGCGCCGTATTGGTCGTGTACACCGTTGTGCGGTTGTAATCGAAGGCGACTGAAGTTGAAGTGTTTCCAACCACCTTATTCCCAGAGTTGCTGTCGCCGCTCACGTCGATAGCAGTGAGCACGCTGCCGCTGATGGGGTTCTGGGAACTGAGGCAGCACGACAGAACAACTTCTGTCTCCGCACCTGATGGATTCCCGGTTGTAACCGGGGTGGGAATCGCAATCGGGCGATACGTATCGCCGCATCCAATTTCGATAGTAGTTGCTGCCAGTAAGAGGACGGCCGCACACGCGGCTTTCCATATAACGTTCATTCGCACTCCGGCCTGCCGACGCGATTTCACCTGCTCTGTTCGGGTGCGACTATTGTAAAGGAAGCGGGCACCTTCGAGCTAATGACCTTTCCTCTCGCGCAAGGACGAATACTCGGTCACGCCGCCTTTCCACGCTTGGGCTTCGCTCGCCCGGGACCTTTTTTCGGAACGCCAGCCGCAATCTCCTCAACTTCAGAGCCTTTGCGCGCCTCGGTGGCCACGTCGGAAACCTTCTTCCCATCCATCCGCGCCAAGCTCTGGCGCAATGCACCCATTAGATCCACCACCGGAGCAAGTTTCCCTGGGCGCACGACCGAGGAGACATCCTTGCCTTCCAGCCGAGCGTCAATCAACTTACGCAGATTCTCTTCATAGGTGTCATGAAAGCGCTCGGGATCAAATTTGTCGGCCAAGGCGTCAATCAGCTGATGTGCCACCTTCAGTTCGGTATCCTTGACTTCGACCGACTCGGTGCCAAACGTTTCCATCGAACGCACCTCATCGGCGTAATACATTGTGTGCAAAGCCAAGCCGTCCTTGAAAGGCCGCAAAAACACCGTGTACTCGCGGTTGTGCATCGTCAACTGAGCAAGAGCCATGTATCCACTCTCACGCATCGCCCTCGCCAGCAGCGCATAGGGGCGCTTGCCAGCGTCCTCGGCGGCCACGTAGTAACTGGATTCAAAGTAAATTGGATCGACTTCTTCAGCCTTGACGAATTGCAGGATCTCCATCGCCTTCGCCGTCTTTGGCTCGATCTTTTTCAATTCCTCGGGCTCGATCACAATGTACTCGCCCTTGCGATATTCGTATCCTTTGACGGTCTCGTTGCGCTCGATTACCTTTCCTTCCTCTGGACACCAGAGCTGCTGCTTCACTCTCGAGAGGTCCGGCTTGTGCAACATGTGAAACGAGATGCGACTCCCGCGCGCTCCGCTGTAGAGTCGCACAGGCAGCGAAATCAAACCGAAAGTCAAATATCCTGACCAGACTGATGCAGCCATTACTCACCCTCCACGAAAGCTTCTTCGTCCAAAGCGCCCGTTTCGCAATCGAATCTGTTAGGATGCGCACTCCGGGGGGCTCTGCTGCCACAGTGATGCAGACTGTCCGTTATGGGTCGTTTCGGAGTACGATAATTTGGGCATGAACGTCATTCAGAGCTGGCAATTCGCCATCCCTCAATTTGTCCCAGCCTTTGGCCTGTCTTTGGCCTTCGCATTTCTGGCCTGGGGATTGCGCGCCGTTACCGTCTGGGCGGCCGTTACCGGGGTACTCCTGACCGTCATTCTCTGCTTGGGTGCCGGACCGGCCGCACTTGTCCCGATCATGATGGTTTTTCTGCTCACCTTTGTCACGACGCGCATTGGACGTAGGAAAAAAGAACGCCTCGGCACCGCCGAGCGTCGTCATGGGCGCGGAGCTAGGCAGATCCTTGCCAATGTCGGAGTAGCGTCGCTTTGCGCCGCCCCCCTCATTTTCGTTCCTCACGCACGATATATTCTGCTGGCCGGAGCCTCCGCTGCCCTTGCTGAAGCCGCTGGAGACACGGTAAGTAGTGAATTAGGGCAGGCGCTTGGCGGACGCCCATGGCTAATCACCAGTTTGAGCAGAGTGGCACCCGGTCAGGATGGCGGTGTCAGCATTGTTGGCACATTCTTTTCTCTATGTGCCGTCACGGTCGTGTGCGCTACCTGCGAGTGGGCGAACTTACTTCTGCCGCGGTTCTTTTGGACGGCTCTGGGTGCAGCTTTCTTCGGAACGATTGTGGACAGCCTCTTGGGAGCCACTCTGGAGCGCCCCGGTCGCCTTGGTAATGATGGCGTGAACTTCACGAGCACAGCCTTCTCTGCCACCGTCGCCATAGTTGTGTTGTTTTCACAGCGCTGGGGCTAGAGCGTCCTTGCGCTAGCGTTATCCCGCCGCCCATCCTCTAGCGGGCGACAAGGCCCGCCCTCGGTCGTCGGTCATCGCATGAGTCGATCGAGGCTCGTGATCAAAGGAGGCGGCTGCGCTTCACTGAAACAGATCGCCAGTTATGAGCTGCTCATGCTCTCGTTGAAATCAGTGCGTCAACCGAAGCCGGATGATGGATGCAATTGCCTGAAAAGCCGGATCGAGATCCGAGCCCTTGGTAACATACTGACTTACTCCCGTCGGCAGGTTGGGATTATAAGTAAAGTATTGACTGCAAGCAGTGCTGGGATCGTTTGCAATTTGACAGACAAAAGCGGGTTCAACTGCTTCGGAAGCCGTTCCAAGGCCAATGGCGTACACCGTAATGTTGTCGGTGCGCATTTCGTTAGCCAGTGCGAGCGCTCGATATCGAGCGTCCCCGCTGGGCCCGGAAACGTTCGTCCAGTTAATCGCAACCGCCGCGCCGGCAGCGTGTGAATTGAACTTCCCATTGCAACACGAAGCATCGGTTTCCTGGCAGCTTGCATATATGGGATTTGTATTTGGGGGCAGAAAACCGACACCCTCGGAAGGATCGTCGTAACCTCCAAAGTTCCATTTTCCACTGCTCACGTTGCCCGCACCGGTGCAGATCAAAGAATCCTCGACGGTGTTAGCGTTTCCGTCCGTAAAGAAAACAACCACTTTTTGCAGGGGAAACGTGGGCATTACAAAGCCGTTCTCAGTGTTGAGTGCCTTCTGAAGAGCGCCTTCTGACCACGTAGCTCCAGCAAAGTTCATAGCATTTGCGGCGTTGGTGACAGGGGTCTGAAAGCCCCCCGTCATCATGGGAACATCGACCGTCACATCGTTTGCAAAGCTAATCAAAGCCACTGTGTCGTAAGTGTTGTTGAAGTAACCTATGAAGTCCGAAACAGCAGATAAAAGCGCTGCTTGTCCCCCATCGCTGACCATCGAGCCGGTTCGGTCCAGCACCAATGTCATCAAAACTCTTGCAGCTTCAGATTGTGCCGAAGCTGAAATGCTCAATGTTTGGAACTGAGGCAACAGACCTATAAAGTAGGTGTTGATCGTAGTGGTGGCCTTCACGTTGACAAACACGTTGCCATAGGCGTCAGGAACGGAAGAGAACGCAACTACCGGAGGAACTGACGTCGTGCCATAGTTCATTGCGAACGAGCTGCGTGCATACGTCTCTGCATCCGCGCCTTTAGCAGAATACCTCGCGCCCGTGAGAGCTGCGGCATCCGCTGCCTTTCCGAGCCTTGCCTTTGTCACATAAGCCATACCAAAATCAATCGCCAGTCCGACAAATAGGAGCAGAACGACCATGAAGATCGCGCAGAGTATGAGAACTTGTCCCCGCTCTCCCTCCCTTTGTCCCCGTCGAATGATCATTGCGCTCCTCGGTTTAACTCTGCTTCGCATAACTGCTACTGGCTATCGGTGGGTGGTCGATCCGCAAAATTGTAGACATTAAGGTATAACGCCATGATTGGAATGATTGCCGCAGTTTTGCTGATCTTCGTTATCAGTCTCGGGTTACTGCTATTGCTGCTGAGCGGAACGTCACCGATGGCAGCCAGGTTGATGGAAATTGCAGCTCCGGCACATGATCCGGCTGCAGTGATAGAAACAGCACGATCAACATCGATGCCCCTTTCTCGGAGAAGATCTAGACTTCGACCGACATATCAAAGAGCTCAGGCGGAACGGCGATTCCCGATGCCCTTATCTTTTCCGCAAACCTCGGCGTAACGCCAGTCGAATAGAACTTTCCCAACACGCGACCGTTGATCCCGACCCCGCGTTTCTCGAATCTATAGATATCCTGCATGCTGACGACGTCTTGATCCATGCCCGTGATTTCGGTCAGATGAGTGACCCGCCTGCCACCGTCGCTCATGCGTGACACTTGAACAATGATGTTTACCGCCGAAGCAATCTGCTGACGAATAGCTTTCTCCGGAAGATTCAGATTCGCCATCAGCGCCATGGTCTCCATGCGTGAAATCGCGTCGCGCGGACTGTTCGCGTGAATCGTCGTCAGTGATCCGTCGTGACCAGTATTCATCGCTTGCAGCATATCCAACGCTTCCTCGCCTCTAACCTCGCCAATCACGATGCGATCAGGACGCATGCGCAGGCAGTTGATCACCAATTCGCGTTGTCGCACCGCGCCCCTGCCTTCAACGTTAGGTGGACGACACTCCAACCGAACAACATGCTGTTGCTTGAGCTGTAATTCTGCCGAATCCTCCACTGTCACGATGCGTTCGTTTTCGAAGATGAAATGCGATAGCACATTAAGCAGCGTAGTTTTTCCCGAACCCGTTCCACCCGAGACCACAACGTTCAGCCTCGCCTTAACGGCTCCCTGCAGCAAGTCCCTCATCTGTGGCGTCAGGGAGCGATTTTCAAGTAGGTCCTCCATTTCCAGAGGAACCGTCCCGAAGCGGCGAATGGAAAGAATCGGCCCATCTACCGCAAGCGGAGGAATGATTACATTCACGCGAGACCCATCGGGCAGCCGAGCGTCCACCATCGGCGAAGACTCGTCCACTCTACGCCCTACAGCTGAGACGATCTTGTCGATAATATGCATGAGGTGAACATTGTCTTTGAAGACAACGCTGGTTTCCTCAAGCATTCCAGCACGCTCCACATAAACGCTGGAGTAAGTATTCACCAGAATGTCGCTTATAGTCGGGTCTTGCAACAATGGCTCCAGGGGGCCGAGGCCAAAGACTTCATCCAGCACTTCGCGCGATAGCCGCTCCCTCTCCGAGGCACTCAAGGGAGTATCCGAATGCGACACCCGTTCCTGGATAACGAGTAGTATCTGGTTGCGTGCACGGTTATCGTCCAAGTAATTCAGTTTCTCAAGGTCGATACTGCTAAGGAGGTTCCGATGCAACGCAGACTTGATTTCCTGATAAGCCTTCGGCTTCAGGTCACTTCTTGCCCATGGGTCTGCTTCCGCCGTGCCGGGCTTCCACGCTGAGTCATGCTCAAATTGTGTCATGCCGTTCCCTCCTGACAAGACCTAAAGTCCCAGCATTCCCAACCAACGCTTCGGCTCTGGCTTACCGGAAGGCTCACCGATTCTGTCCACCAGCGCATCGCTCCATCGCCGAAAGATTCCGCCAAGGGCGGACTTAGTGCTGAAGGGGATCGGCGCCCCCGTATTGATCGCGTTAATCACTTCCGCATAACCGTTCGGTACCAGGTATGAGATCGGCATCCGAATTGTTCTTTCGATCTGGTTGTCTCTGATCGCCGCATGCGTATCGTATCGATTAATGACGATCTTCGTCTTTTCTCTTGGACAGTTGAAATGCTTGAGGTGCTCCAAGTAGCGCACCGTGTTTCTAATCGACGGAAGTTCCGGCACCGCAACCAGAAACACTGCGTCCGCTCGATCAATTGTTCCGACGTTATAGGCATTCAATTCCGGCGCGCAGTCAATGAGGATCAAATCGTATTCATATCTCAAAAAGTCGAGCGTGCTTTCCATCGCTATCTCTGAAGCTCTCGGAGTCGCCGCTCCAAAGGAGTCCGGAGCGGCGAGGACATGAAGTCCCGACGCGTGCTTCACGACAAATCCCTGAAGTAGCTGAGAGTCCAGCCGGTGAATGTTGTGTACAAGCTCAAAGAAGTTATACTGATGCTTCCCCAACCCCAGGTACACCGAAACATCGCCGAGGTCAGGATGCTGATCTATAAGCAGCGTCCTTGTTCCGCTCTGTGCCGCAAAAGTTGCAATGTGCGTCGTCAGCGTAGTAACTCCGCTGCCGCCCTTCACGCCGATGAAAATCAATTTCGGCCGTAATCTCAAACCCGGGGAGTGTATCTATGATGTCGCGCAAACC